>Ga0207134_1021_pt1 | contig 52758 bp, 35 predicted proteins | sample Alteio_BWMinHeat_12_FD_153527 | JGI IMG/M metagenome (GOLD analysis project Ga0207134, IMG submission 153527) | Enriched cells from forest soil in Barre Woods Harvard Forest LTER site, Petersham, Massachusetts, United States -... | ecosystem: Environmental > Terrestrial > Soil > Temperate forest >... | reverse complement strand
GCAAAAGAAACTGTTGCTGCATCTGGCATTGACAGAGAAAGTGTGGAACAAGCAGCATTACAATTATCCAACCCACTATCAAGAAATATTCAGGAAGTCGTCTCTCAAGAAAGCGATGACAACGTTAATCTTTTATTGCGGGAGAAAAAAGAAAAATGGAATTATCAATCAACTACCTTTAAAAGTCTTACCGAAAAATTACAAGAAAAAGGCTTAGAAGAAGCGCTACAACAACAAATTAGTTTGCAGCAAGGAGATGCTTCAGTGCAACCAATTAAAACAGTAAAAGAAGTGCTTCTTATATCAAAAGAGTTAGAAACAAGAGAATTAATTAAGGCTGAACAAATTACATTGCGATTTCTAATGAAGCCAGTATCAAGGGTATATGGCCTCACCATGCAGGAAGGATTTGAATTTCCACCTGCAGGTACAGTCATTCCAGAAAGAATTTTAAATTCTCCTGCTATGAAAATCTTCCAAAAAAATATTCCTGAATTCATTAAAAATTGGGTGGATGCGGAGGCAACAACAATTCTGCTGAGCATTAGTGAAAAAGAAGAAGGTGTAGAAATTTATTTAAAAGATAATGGCACTGGATTTCCTAAAGAGTTTTTCCAAGATCAAGATTGTACTAAACGCGTTTCTTATGGCACTAGACTGGTTGCCATTGATGAACAAGATCCTGACAAAAAAGAAATTCAGTTGCAAAAAATTAGATCTGAAAAAAAAGTGGGGAGAAGTTTTGGTGGAGCGGGTAGGGGTTTAGCTGCTGTCCACAGAAATCTGAACAATGCTTACGATAAAGGTGGAGTAGATTTCCATAATAATAAAGAGTGTCGCGGAGCTACTGTTATTATTTACTCAACTACCCATAACCCTAAACAAGAGTTACTATTTTCACCATTGAGTTCAACAGCGGAACTAATGGGCACATTCAAATTAGGCAGAGTCGCATCTCCGGTGCGACAAGAAAATTTACCTGCAGCTCAAGACGATGATACGCCTATGTTAGCGACTGCTCCATCCTCATCAGGTGCCACAGATGATTATGTTGCTCGAGCTAAACTCTTAGCTGCAGCTTATGTAGCTTCAGACTCATCAAGTTCTGATGAAGACGAGCCTGAAACTTCACCAAAACGAAAACGTAGCTAAAGACGTATCCCAGGGTTTGGTACGGATGATGATTGTATACGTGGTGCAGCGGCTGCAGCACCACCGAACTTAAATTCTGGGCCATTCGCTTGTTTCTTTGGAGCGCGCTCGATTCTAGCCGGAACCGATTTTGGTTTTGCATCTCCTTTAATGGCTGCAGATAGAACCTCTTTTTTACCATCAGTTGATAATTTTGAAAATTGACTAATTTCAATTTTGATACGTTCTGATATTTTCACTGGGAGCTGTTTAAAGTAAGCTCTCACTTTTATTCTGACTATATCTTCTGCATCTCGGTGACAATTATTTAGGGTATTTAATAAGGCGGCTGCATAGTGAAATTGTTCGTGTGCAACATAATAAGAGGCGAGATTGAGATAAGCTAAACTATTTCCCCCTTTTGCTGCAATTCTAACATAATAGATTGAGCTTTTTTTATAAGCTTTTTCAGAGAAATCTTTTATTTGATATATTTGGCTGGCAATATCGGCCATTCCTCCTGCCGCATAGGATTGAACCTTAGATGAGTGTTTTAGAACAACTGCGGATGAAGATCGCCATTCTTTTATCACTTCATTTTGCTCAAGTTCTGTTTCTAAAGTCATTCGAGTCATAATGGCCAAGCTATAGCTTTTATCTACGACTTCTTGAGGCAAGAAACTCAATTTATTTATTTCTCCTTGAAGCCGTAATTTAGGAGCAGGAAAATTTAAAAAATCATTCACCTCTTTGCCTATTGGGGCCTTGGGGAATTCTTTTAATAAAAATAGTAACAAGGTAGCAGAGTTAAGCAAATAATTATTTCTCAGATCAAGATCTGCTTCGTGTAAACACAAATTATAATTTTTAATGGCTAAATCAAAAATAGCCTGAATATGATTGTTTTGAGCAGCACGTTTTAGCCAAAATAAATAACGATCTTCATGGTTTTTATAATAGAGCGCCAATTGATAAGAAGCTTCTGGGCTAGAGTGATTCGCTTCTACTAAAAGCGCGTCAAGAGGGGATGAAGTGTCTTCTTCATCTATAACAAGTTGTGCAATGACCGAGTGAACCATTTTTGAGGGATCATAGGTTAAGGTTGTAAAAGTATCATTGATTTTAACTTTTAAGTCGGGAGGAAATTTTTTAAATAAACCAAAAACTAATTCAGCAAGAATCGTATCTAAGCTCTCTTTAGAAGTCATTAAATAGTTAAAAATAGCAATAATTCTTTCTTCCGTTTCAGGAAGAATGTGGATTTCTTCTGAAGTAATTTTTTCAATGTTTTCGATATTAAAAATTTGAGCTTGAGGATTTATATGTCGACAAACAAAACGATATAAACCCCAATAGTAAGGCTCATCATCAGAGTCACTTGAATCTAAATATCTTCTACGCTTGTGTGTCTCGGGTGATTTTGATTCATCATCACTATGGGGTAATGATCTGCTTGATTCCATAAATTTCTCTTTATCCAATAAAACAGGGGTATTTTTGAACTAATTACTTATACTGTCAATCTTTTTCCCATTGTTTTCCTGCTTAATTATGATACAATTTAGCCACAATTCTTATATTAAAATTATAATTACGCCCGAGGTTGCGAATGGCTGCGAGCGGTTCAAGTGTTGTAATAAGTAAGGAAGCAAAAGAAAACGAACAAACTTCAAAAATAAATAGCCTCACTATTTTAGATGAAGAGACAGCTATTTTTGAAAAGCGAATGGCTGAATCATTGGCTCTCATTTTGGAAACACTCGCAAAACAGAATCCACTATTACCTGACCCAATAAATAGAACTAGGTTTCACGGGCTTAGCGTCCCTTCAGTTTCAATTGAAGATTATCTTTTACGTTATATGAAATGGGGTGGTGTTGAATATACTCATCTTATTATGGCATTAATCTATATAGATCGATTTATAGTGGCTCAAGATGTCCCAAGAACAATAGACCCGTTTATGCTACATCGATTGATAGCGACAGCCCTAAGGGTAGCAACAAAAGTCCATGCGGATAAGCATTTTAACAATGCTTATCATGCAAGACTTACTGGAGTTTCAGTAGATGAAATGAACGAAATGGAAATTGATTTGGTGTTTTCTCTTCATTTTGATTTATTTATTGATATCGAGATGTTTAATGATTATTTTCTGGAAGTTCTAAAGTATGCTAATGAGTTAAAAGCTTTCCAGAGAGATTATTATTTCAATAAATTTAAGGCTAGAGAATCAGATATGTTTATAGATTTTGGAAAAATTAAAGAATTGCCTGCCGTTGAAAAAACTCCCAAGCTATTACTGGGACCCAAAAAAAATAGTGAAGTATTAAAAGTATCAGCAGGTAGTATGTTTCCGCTACAACGCTTACCCGCTTTGGGTTTGAATCCGCTGTGTCGTAGAAGCGCTAGCAAAATAAATTTAGGAGGGTAAGAACCGTATGATAAGTGCACGTGAACATGAGGCAAAAGAGGTAACTTATACTCTAAAAACAGCGAGTGAAGCAGCGGTAAAGATCTGGCCCACTAATGGTGATTTTTATTTTGATTTGCAACTCGGTCCCACTGGTTTTTACACGACTGGCAAAGTCAAATTTGGTGATACTTTTTTAACCTTAGCATCAATTCCTGCCTACAGTGAATATTTGGCTGCTTCATTTGCCCATCAATTATTTAGCGTATGGAAAGAGCATTCAGAAAAAAGTTCCTCGGAGGAAAAAGCGGCTGAACGAAGTCAGTTTAATGTTTTAGAGTGTGGGGCGGGAAACGGTGATTTGTGTGTCAACATTCTTGCAGTGATTAGCAGGATGAGTGCTTCATTTCCGCAATGGGCAGATTTTTTCTCTGTTATCCAATATCATATTGTTGAAATTTCTCCCGCATTAGTTGATCGTCAAAGAGAAAAGACAGAAAGATTCAATGAAAAAGTACATATTCATCAAGGTGACGCTACCAATTTAGCTGCTATATTTCCTGAAGAAAAAATGTCAGCCGTTTTTAGCGTTGAGTTGGTTGATATGTTCAGGGTAGAAGAGGTGGAGGTAAATGGCGGATCAAAGGTGCTGGGTCTCGCTGTCCCCATGATCGACCTCATAGCAGGAGAGCCTTATATCAAAGAAGCTGGTTTGGATTTGAAAGAGTTGATACGAAAGACTATTGAATATCAAAACATGCTAGACGTTTTTAATCAAAACAAGGCCATTTATTTTAAGACGCCACCTGATGAAGAACAATCTTTTACACCGATTTATCTTTCTGGAGAAGATTTTTTTAAACTCCATAAAGTTTATGTGCGTGAAAATGACCCTAACCAGAAGGTGTTTGCAATAGGTCATGCGCAAGTAGATATCAGCTTTTGCCCTCCGTTAGCGGATTTTTTCAAAAGACATCCGCACTACGGTAAATCTGAAGGGCTTATTTATCCGTGTTTAGGTATTCTACCTTTTATGCAAAGTGTTAAATCTGTATTAACCGCGGGTGGACATGTCATTACTGTGGATTATGGCGAGACCTTTACAGAAATGGGTTGGGGTTATACTACTTTTGGAAGTACGGCTGCAAAGGCAGCGCATGGAAATACGAAACCTGGCAATAATCCGGATGCCGATCCTGGTTTTATTGATATTACGACTCATGTAGATTATTCCCTGGTAGCGGATTCAGGGAGAGAAGTGGGTTTATCCGTTTTGCATTACGGTGAATTACCACAGATGTTGCCACCCAATGCAGATATTAACAAAATGTTGACTCCTAGTGATAGAAACTCTTATGTTGATCGGGCTCGAAACTTTAAAGTTTTAGTTCAAACGAACGCTATCGCGGCAGATTCACCCACTCGTTTTTTTGGGGGAAGTAAAAAAGTTTATTCCGCTGAAGTTATAGAAGAAAAAAAACAAAAAAATATGAGAAAATGAGATAACAGGGCCAAGTCCTTCTCTGTCAAAAATCGATGGTTGTTTCAACTGGCTTAGCATGTGCCAGAGCGTGATATAAGTATTTTATGGGCGAATTATTCAGAAAAATATGTGATTCAGCAGCATATCATCCCTGGGCATCTTGGGGGGTAGCAACACTTGCTTGTTTATCCTGTTTAGGGAGCTGTATTCATTTAGGAATAATTTACTTATGGCCATTGATTCTCAAGTGGTGGGCATTGCCTGTGTTAGGTGGGATAGGGGGACCCGCTTTGGCAATAACAGTTGCGACTCTAGCAGGTATTGCTGTTTTTTTTGGTCTTATCGGGGTCGCTGATGGAACATGGTTTTTAACCGGTGCTTTTTGCTATTTGGGAGAAAAGTTAGGAATTTTGGAAGATAGAAAACTGCGTATACCTAAAAAATTGACATTAAGCTATCCCGCACAACAAAAACGAGCTTTGGAACTCATCAAGGATGCTTTTGGTCAGTTAAAAGAGCGGACTAGAAGAATTGATCTAGGTACCAATGCTGGTTCATACTATACGCAATTAAAGAAATGGTATATCCAATTTCAAAAAGTTCCTTTGAGCGATGTAGAGGTTGCAGAAATAATAGAAGATATTTCTATTTACCTATTTTCTACTAATTTTTATTTGTGGGGATACGAGAGTAATGAAGTATCAGGCCCTTTTCGTTGGCTATTGAAAAATCTTGAAGAGCTTTATCCGCCTAAAAAAAATGAAGATGAGCGGAGATTATATTTAAGAAAGTTTTTAAATGATAAACAGTATTTAATTAAAGAGATAGACGAACTAGTCATAGCATATGATTCATCAACTCCCTCAAACAGTACCATTAGAGTTATGCGCTTAATTAATAGCAACAAACTTTGGGGTAACGAAGTCCCTCGCGGTATTAAAGCTATGCGTAAGGATGAAAAAATAAATATTCATAGCAAAGATGAAGCTCTGAAGGTGATGAAGCAAATTGCTGAGCTTCAATTAGCGATTAGTTATCGATATTTACGCAACAGCAATTCGCATCTTTTTTATACTAAGGTTATGCGATCAAATAATATAGAAGACTTAGCAAACCAGCTAATTGATCCGCATCGATATTAAAACACTCTTTAAAAAAATATCTATAATATCAATAAGTTAAAACCTTAAGAAAACCTTAAGGTTTCTAATGTATAGTTCTTTTCTATATAAAATGTATAAAACGGGGTTAAAAGTATGATTGAACGTTGGCTTGATGGTGATCCAACTACTGCACGGACTCTTAATGATATTGGTAAAGATATGTGGAGTAAACTGACTCACGAACAGTTCGACCGTTTGCTGGCTGCTACAACAGATTTCAGTCAGATCACATCCTATGTGCGCGCTTATTTGATAGTGGTTGGTGACCAGCTGGATCTAGCTTTCGAAAGACCAGAATATTTTAGAAAAGTAGTCAAAAAATTAATAAATGACAAAACATGTATAACGTATCTTAATATTGGTGATATTGCACAGTATCCAACATTGTTATCAATACTACTCGAAGAAATTGACGGTAGCATACTAGCGGAGCTATTTGCTTGTTCAAATAGCAAGATATTTTTTTTAGGGCGGATAGAGAGATCGCCGGAGTTTAGAGCCGAAGGAGAAGGAGGAACAAACGAGCAATTTCAGGCTTTTATAAGAAAAGTAGATAAAGAAAAATTTAAAAGAGCGCTATCTGCAATATTTCCAACCGGAATTTACTCTTTGGTCCCAGAACCAGAGCCATCATTTTTACATAATGCGTTTATCTATCAAGAATTAGACGATGTGAGAATTTTAATTGATTGTTTAGATGAGCACACGCTTGGCATATTATGTCCTTACCTATATAAAGATAAATCAGCATTCGAATATGCTGCGGAACATCAGGATCCTAGCATTGTACTTAGCCTTTTATTAAAGGCACCGCTTTCTCTTCAAGGAATAGACCACGATTTGCGAATAAACCAGATTGGTGAATTACTTAAAAGTAAAGGTGATTACGGAGTTGATGTAGCAAATGTTTTTTTAAACACCGCTCAGTTTGTTAGAAATCCAAGATATTCAATTAAAACAAATCCTATCGAATTTATCGATTTTTGTAGGGGCCAAATAAAGAAAAAAATGCATTCAGGGGAAGAGTTTTTTAATCGTGAGGCATGGATCAACATTCTTGCTGATGCAATCGATGAAGTTAAGAATGAATACTCAGCTCAAATAGTAGAGCATCGACAAACACTAATGACACTTAAAGCTTCAGTAGAAGCAACCTATCTTGAAACTGAATATGAGGAAGAAAAGCGAAGTCGCTATGAACCTCTTCATGTATCAGGCAATAGAAATATGATTTTACCGGATGAAAATTGTTTAGATGTAGGTGATTATTTTGCCCTGCAAGCTAAAAAAACAGCGGATGAATTAACCAAAAAAAGATATCAATTAAGAGCATTGGAATTTTATGGGTATGTATTAGCAGAAAATGCAGTAAGACCAAGTGAACCAGAAGAATCTAAAGGATTAGACATTGGCCCTTCAGTTTCAAGCAATGATAATCCTCATCCCATGGCAATTGCATTTATTCTTGATTTAATGGGTAAACCAAAACCAGCAGATAATAATGATGAATGGCAGTTAGCTAAATTCACGCCGCAAGACATCAGCCTATTAAAAGCTAAGTTATCTATCGACATTCAAACCTTAACCACAGAAAAAGATGAAAAAGAGTATCAAAAAGGCTTAGATGAGATGAAAAAATATCTGGATAAGAGAAAACCCCAGACAAGAAATTGGGTATCATCTACATTTTTTGGCTATGATGAACTTGATTATGTTGTGAGAGAGAGTTTCTATGAAACATTAACTCGACAAAGCACATGGAAAGAGAGAGCTAGCATCATCGATAATGCATTAAATCATCCCCAAATCAAAAATGGTATTTTATCAAATAATTTTGCTGATAAGTTAAAAAACTTACAAAAGATTGTGAATCGCAAGGCTGCTGCACCACGTCTACATCCGAATTAAAACGAGGAAAATGAAACTGACCCTAGAGTCCTTATTCATTCATGCCCGCAGATTGTTGGGCTACCATGCACAAGCGAAACCTTATCACCCACCCATAGATAACTACAAACCTCAGCGGGATCAGAATTATCAAAGTTTAGTAGAATTTTTCCTTTCTCTTTAGTAATGAAAGGCGTTGAAGCGAAAAGATAATCAGTTAATGTTTGGTCTATACTCAGAGGATGTAATGATTGACCATTAACTTGGTATACTGCTGCGATACCGCTCGTGCACATGCTACCATCACAAGGAAAAAACAATACCCACTCTTTTTTTCCATCATTATTGATATCTACAAAGTAAAGCAAGTAAGCCGTATAATCTCCAACTATATTCGGTTTATCTTCATCGTTCCATTTCGGGTTTACTTTTAACCGCTTACCAATATTTTTTTTGACCCCTGTATCGCTATGATTATATAAGTCAGCAAAACGTTCTAAAGTTTTGAGATCTTTTATAGGTTCAACAGCAATACCAGTTGGTTCACTTGCTGGTAATGTCGAATTTTTTTGGGCATTGATTACATAAGCTTTAATATTATTATTCTTATCCGTGTTAAGCCAAAGTCCACCAAATATCATTGCCCCATCATAGCGACAAAGTGGGTGATTAATTTCTTTATCGGTGATTATTTCATTGATCTCCTGTTGATTATAGATAAGCGTAAAATTATTAATTAATTCTTGTTTGGTTTTAATAATTCTTTTTTTATGATTGCTTAAATTCACTACAAAAGGATATTGAAACTGCTCTGCAAATAATTCGATGTTGTGATCTTTAAGAGATTTTTGCAAATTTTTCTCAACCTTAATGACTTTATTAATTGGGTAGCCATTAGGGGTGCAATTATCACTTGTATCTGCATAGAGGGAAGGAATAAAGCTTAATCCCAGCAATACTAAAACTAGCTTTGAAATAGACAAATTCATAGATTCTCCTAATTTATCAATCACTTAGATATTTACAATCATTCAAAAAATATAATTTTTTAATGGTTCCTTAAGGTTTCCTTAATGTTTGAATGTTAACCTATCTCCTTCAAAAATCACAAGTTAGAGGAAATTATGGCTGGGAATAGAGAACAATCGCATCAAAAACACTGGACGATTATCGGTGCAGGACCGATAGGATCAATGCAGGCTGCTGTTTTTGCGACATTGTTCCCTCATCAAAAAATAGTGATGTTGGATCAGCGAGCTGAAGATACACGAGGGCACGGCTTAGTCATTTGGAAAGACACCATCAATACGGTTAATGCTCAATTAAATGAAATTAAACGTCAATTGCGTAATTCGACTCGCCCCGATAAACATACCATTATACAAAATATAGATAAAACCACAGCTTTTTTAAAAACATTAATAGGTGGTGGCTATTTTTCAGGTCCCTCAATCAAAACGGGAAAAATCAGCGAATTATTGAGAGAGCATGCAAGAAGACTATTACGCCCAGGTCTTTTTGAATGCCACTTAAAGACTCCTGTTGAACCTGAAGATTTAATTGCATTACTTCCAGAAAAAGAGCAGGTAAAGATTCGCCAAAAATTAGCAGAAAATAAAGCCGAATCAAATGCCGCTGATCATGAACAAAAGCACCAGGCCACCCAAACCAGAGCTAATGTGCCAGAAATTCTAAAAGATTCTGCTGTTATCATTGGTGCCGATGGTTCGCATAGCCGTGTAAGAGCAATTATTTTTGGCCAACTAGATGAAGATGTGAGCCGCGAAAATGTCGCTCACTTACTTGAGATTAAATTGAAAGTAAAACATAAGCCAAACCCATCTATCATTGAGCAATCCTTAAGTTTGAGCGGTCATGTTAAAAGGGGAAATTATAAAACAGGCAACACAACCCATGATAACGAAGCCACGCTACATGTTTTTATATCAAAAAAAGATTACGAAAAAATACGACGAAACGACATGGTGGGAGGGCAAAAAATCGAAAGAGGGCAATACAAACATCCCTATCGACGTTTAATTGAAATTCCCAAAGATATACAACCTAAGATAGAAGAAATATTGATAAGTTATTTTAGTAAAGATGGTGAAGAAAATTTTGAAGCCGATACCGTAAAAATTACAGCTATTCCCATGGACGTTTCGAAAGCACCACAATTAGTTAAGTATACTGAAAAACGTCTTTTTACCTTAGTCGGTGATGCTGCGGTGGGATTGGTCATTGTACGAGGGGTTAATAACGGGATTAAATGCGCAGGTGAATATGGAAAAGCTTTTTTCGAATGTGTCGATCCAATAACTCACGAACTTCAATTGCGCAATTTTCTCGAGCGTCAAGATGAAATAGAAGAGGGTGTCGATAACGATGTGCCCTATCCTTCACCTTTGCATAATTGTGAAACTCGTATAAACGAAATAGCTAAACAATCCATTAAAGATATTAAATGGGAAGTGGGCTTCATTCCAAGCAAAGAATTTAGCCAGCTACCCGATACTGAAACATCGGCTCAGTTAAAAAGATTGAAGTTGGCAATTAGCCAATTGAAATATGGACACTCTGAATTCTCTAAACAAGCCGAATTATTGCTTGCATTAGATCGACTTTATATTCGATTAAATCAAGCTTATCATGACGATGTACGACCTCTTTCTCAAGAACACCTAAATAATTTAGTTGACGAGATCATTAAATTTTATAATGCAATCAGTGATGAAAAAATACCAGCCAATGAAAAATTTGTTACTCATTATGTACATTTCATTTCCCAAATTGAAAAATTTAACCGTCTCAATGGAGAAGGATTTTCTAAAAAGGTATATCACAAAGCTAATGTTGTAGCTGAAAAAGCAATTGATTTAGTTTTTAAATCTCTTAAAAATAATAGTCATCCTCAACAAGCCAATGGCGCAGCCGCACCGTCATCTCAACCATTACAAGAAGAAAAGGCAGAATCTGCATCGAGAGTACTAAATCTTAACCCTCACTTTCTTGCCTTAAATAATTTATTTGAACTCATTCAAAGTACCCCAACAAAAGAATCATTTACGGAGGCCAATTTAATTCTCTGTAAAGAAATCTTAGTTGATTTTGCAAAACAAGAAGCGCGAGGCGTATCAAGCACCGATATACTTAATTCTGAAGCTGGAAAATATTTACTCGTAACAACTGAGATGTTACGTAAACTTAAAGAAACTCAAGGGCCAGGAAGGGAGCCACAAATTCAAATCATGAAAGAGTATGAAGAAGCCTGTGATCTATCCACATGTACAAGCAAATTTGCAAAAGCAATTTCTCTTGTTATTTTTGCAGCCATTGGATTTGCCGCGGGCGCTGTTGTTGGCGGACTTATTGGTTTGCATTTTGGATTGTGGACAGGCCCCGGCGCTGTTGTTACTGCTGCAACGGGGATAACAAAAGGCGCATTTACTGGAAAAGCACTGGGATTAAAAGTGGGATCAGCACTTTTAGGTTTAAAAGTTGCCTATCATGGCAATCATCGTTTTTTTGGACCGAGCAAATTAAAACAAGCGGTCGAAAATATAAGTTGTGCGGCGGGGAATTATGGAGATGTTCGACATGGGCCAACCTGATATTTTCCCAACAAATTCAATTATTTACTAAAATTATAATCATTACGAGAATAGTTTCACATGCATCCAGAACTTCCAGAATTAATTGGCGCAATTGATGAGATTCGCGGAAAAATTAAAAACTTTAAAGACAGAGGGCGAATACACGGTAAAAGAAAGCTTTACAATGCACTCATTGAGAAATTAGAACTTCTAGAAAATCATTCAAAACAAAAACTTGGAAATGGGAAACCAGTTCCGGAAGATTTGCCAGACGCTATCGCAATTACTAAACTTCTTATCGATCTTAGTTCTGAAGATGGTACAGAAGCAAAAAATGCTACTCGCTATCATAGGTTAAGTGATGTCTATCATGCGCTTTCACAGGAAGACAAAGAAGTTACGAGAGTTCAACTACAATCGCGACGGAGCTAAAAACAAATGGGGTCAAGTGCAAAATTGTCACATATTATCCATAAACGCGTATTTATACAGCATGTAAGTGATGAGCTTATCGTTTCTAGAATTGGTAATGGCATTCGTTTAATGAAAGCCAATCCATATAAAACTGGGCAAACCGTTTCAAGTCTAATGAAGCTTCCTCTAAATGTTTATTTCGTAGATACCGATTGCTCTTTGGTTAAGTTAAATGAGGACGTTGCTGAACTCTGTGATTTCGATTCGCCTAATTCAGCCATTGGCAAAACCGCATTTGATTTTGCTAATAAAAAAAGTGCTGAATTTGCTCAGTTTAGTGATAAAAAAGTTATGCGCCAAAATGCTATTGGCTTATTTGAGCATGAGTTAGCGCTTATTGATGGTGATAATTATCGGGAATTTACGGTAAAAGCACCTTGGTACGATGACAATAATAAAATTATTGGAGTAGTTGGTTTTTCAACTGCAATAGGAAAGCACTCGCTGGTGAATTCCATTATTGAACTTAAAAAATTAGGTTTATTAGATTATCAAGCAGAGCAAAATGAATCAGAACTCTTTACTAAGCGAGAAATGGATTATCTTCCTCTTCTTATGAGAGGCAAAACAGCAAAAGAAATTTCAGCCCTATTAAACATATCCCCCCGTACCGCGGAGGGAGCTATAGCAAATATCAAGGTTAAAATTGGTGCCTCTTCTAAATCTAGTTTAATTGAAATGCTTCATACATATTTTTCTAAATAACAATCATATATTTAATCTGAAACAAGTATTTAATACGGGTTTCTTTGCGTTTGATTTTTAGGTAGAATTCGAGTGCAAAAATTGAGGTAAATTATGAATGGCCGAAGTACATTGTTAGAGTTGCCAGTAGAACTTATTGAAAAAGTAACCCCTTTTCTTGACTTAAAGAGTTGCTGTTTTTTTTCACGATCCAATATGTCACTTAAAAAAGTTGACCAAAAGCATTGGGAAGATCTTTTAACTACTCGTTTTCCTGATCATTCAAAAGAATTAAATGAGTTCAAAGAAGCAAAAGACACTATAGATTATAGGTATGAATATTTTGCCATTGAGAAATCAGAATTAGGTAAATATGATCCCGAATTTATTACCTGGGTTAACATTTTTAAATCTGGCAATGTCGATGCTTTAGAACAACGAGTCAAAAAAGATATTGAAAATGAAAAAACAAACTGTGCAAACGATCCTGTCCGCTTGGCACAAGTTCCTACCTATGAAAAAGCTGTCATTCAACTATTATTTATGCTCTATTTACATCCAGATAGGTCGGGAAGAGATGCGATTTATTGGGCTATTAAAAACAAACATCAAAAATTATTAGATCACATCTATGAGTGCGGTTTATCTGAATATGTTTTCAATGATGAAAGTAAACCAATCGCATCGCAACGTAATTCTCATAACATGACCGTACTTCAACTTGCAACAGTTACGAATCAATCCATGGCAACTATTAATAATTTACTTAAACAGGGAGCAGGGGTGAATGTACCTGGATATATTGGGAATTTTCCAAAAAGCCAAAATCCCGATGTTATGCATACTTTAGCGACACCATTATCAACTGCTGCAATGTATGGTCAAAATGATCTAGTTATTCGGTATTTAGATTTAGGTGCTGACATTAATGCATCGGCCTATTTTAATGCTTTATATCATGAATCCATAGGATTGGGTCTAGATATAGCTCTTCCGCTCTCTTATACAGCTCTTAGTATAGCTTCAGCAGCAGGTAGTTTAGAAGCCGTAAAAACATTAGTTACTCGAGGAGCCAATCCTAACGGGATAGAAGAAGAGAAAGATAATAATTTTAGAGGAGAGTTACCCATAGTCCAATGTTCTAAGGGTGGACACATTGAGGTTGCTAAGTATTTAATTTCAGTAAGGGCTGATTCCACGAAAATTGGATTTCTTGATTATGATCGAGCAAGCGGACTCTTAACTAACGGAAATATTTTACAAATAGCAGTGGCTAATGGTCGTTTTTCGTATACAAAATATTTAGTCGATGTGCTTCATTTTGATGCTGAGATAATAGAAGCCAATGTTCTGCATCGATCTTTATTGCATATAAATATATACAATAAGCTTGGCACCAATGATCCTCGCGATACAAGATTGCATTACGCGCTGGTTGATTTTTTGATTGCAAGAGGAGTTAATGTCAATGCAATTGATTGTAATAAAATGACAGCACTAGAATGCGCTATACAAAGAGAATGCTATAAATATGTACCCTTTTTAATATTACGAAACCCCGTATTTGTAGCCGATGAGTGTTTAGCACCTGATCACTTTTCAATGAAGAACCTAAGGCAAATGTTTGAATTTGCTCATGTCCCTAAGCAATATCAAAAAGAATTTGAAGTGCTTGCTAAAACGCGCACCATTGAAAAGCCGTACCTTAACCCAGAGAGATTAAAAGATTTTTATAAGGTTTTAGCTGAAGTGCCACTGAGAGAGGAGAGTTATGGTAAAGCTGAAATGGAAAGAAGAAGAGTTTATGTGTTAAAAAGTTTTACTTTATTTATGGATCTTAATAATGCGATTTGTGTACGTGCCACAAGAGAAAAGCAGCAACATAAATACAAACACTAAAATGATGAGCAGTTTAAGACTATTTCTGGCTCAAAATTTTATTTAATAAAGATGAGGTTCTTTAGTAGTATAAAAACTGGTTTCAGATCTTGAACAAATAAAACACGATAAAAATATTTTTATTGCCTTATCGTCTTTGTACCAAGTTAGCGCTAAGAAATAGCCAGTATAGGTAACAGGGTCAAGCCCAAAAATGGTATAGGCTATTCGTAGTAATTAGTGGCCTAAAATATATTTACAATTTAGCAAAGCTATACCAATTTTGGACTTGACCCTAGAGATTTTCCTACTTAAAGCCCTAAGACTCCATGTTTCACAGGGAAAATTTAACTATGTGAATGTTCATTAGCTACTTTGTATACGGGTGATACGGCACTGCCGATAATGAAGATTAACAGCAGTAGGGCAAGAGCGTATACAACGTAGAAACTTATTTAAAATCTGCATATTTTATCAATGTCTTAAATTGTTTATTGATATTAATCAATAGCTTATATTCCTCTATAGTATTTAATAAAACCTTAAGGTTCATGAGGGATAATATATGCACTCAAAACGAGAATAGTTATGCCCAAAACTTATCAAATAGCTTTTGAAAAAATACCAGATGAGATTGTAGAAGATCTCATACCGTATTTCGACGTTGGCACATTAAAAAGCATTTTGCCTGTATCAAAGGGATTTTTCGTAAGATTTTATCCGCTAACACAAAATATAAAAATTTGGAAAGCTGCTTATCAGGGTTTAAATCACCGCGGTACGGAAACTGAAAAACAATTGCAAATGGCTTTGGTGAAAGCAGTGAAAGCTGATGAAGTGGATACCGTTTATCGCATAACAAGTCTTGGCGTAAATACTAATTTTATACTAGATGATTCTCCTGATATGGAATTTGAATTCGGCGACCCTGCTGCAGGTCATTTTTTAAAACCTACTTTTATGAGTTGGGCAGCAAATCATGCTTATGGGGAAAACGGCGCTATTATCACTTGCTTAGTTATTATGAATGGTGCAGATGTTTCTACAGAATCTTCCTATCGAAAGTGGGTAGGGGACCCACATGGCGGACCTCCATTAGAATTTGGCACAGACGAACACCCTATGAAGGAAACCCCTGCTGAATCAGCACCTGATTCTACTGTCAGGACAATTATTCTTTTGACAGAGTTTGAAAATGAAATAAAAAGTCATAATAACTCACAGCGAGCCATTGATCTTTTAATGAAAGCAAAACAGACAAATCGTTCATTTGCAGATGCATATTTTAATGAGTTAACCACTGAACAAAAGGAGCACCAGGGACTCCAGGCAAAATTAACAGCAAATCAAGTTAGGGGGATAAGAAGGGACCCTCGTTTGCGTGCTGAACCAGGAATAGATTTTGAAGATTTTGCAAAAAAACATTGGATGAAAATTACTCTTCTTGGTTTTGGATTTGACTATGTTTTAATATCTGGGTCGGCAACAAAAGTTGGCATAATACTGCTGAGTATCTTTAGTAGTGTCACGCTGCCTGCATTTTTTACTACTATTATTGGTGTCCTCATTTTAGGCTTAATAGCAAAAGTAATTATTAAAAAGATTGAAGACTTTTTTTCATCCAAACCAGCAAGTTACCCAGTTACATATGAAATACCAAAAGATTTTCAAGCTAAGTCTTCATATGCAAGTATTTTATTTAAAAAATTAAGCTTTGAAAAATTTTCACATCCTTCCTCTGTTAGTGTTCCAGCGTTAGACCATCCTAAGGCATCTGACAATAACAACCTTCCAATCCTTCCACTAGATTCAGCACCAACCACTCAACCGCGCATGTTGCGCCTTCGTTAAATTTCTTTAACCATTGAGTTATATTCATTTTTGCGTTTGAAGATAGATACTCGTTGGCTTTTTAGCAGCCTTGCCTAGATCATCAATCAATCTTTGCTGATCCTCATAGTTAAATCCATTTATTGCAAGCGGGACCAAGGTCCATACATCAATAGGTTCATTATCAATGGCAGCAATCTTTTGTTCAACTAAAAAAATAGGCTGTGGGGCTGCATCCTTAGGATCAATTTTTAATAATTGATAATCAGATGATTTTGGTAATCTTCCCATAAAATAAACCACTTTATTCATTTTATCGATGGATACCTCTTCACGCACCACAGCGTACTTCGTCTCACCCGGCTTTGGTGCAAAAGGGTGTTGCACTGACAATCGCACAAAATATGCAGCATTATCATCTTGCTTTATGCTATCTTTTAAAACCATTCCTCTAACGATTGCTTGAGGAACATATTTAGCTGGGTCCCAAGCTTTTTTCATCACGCCTTGCCAAGCTTTGTCAACACTCAACGTATGGCGATTATTTTCAAAGTCTTTACCATAGCGAATATTATAATTAATATCGTAAAATTCTTGACGATAAGTAGGATTATTCGCTTTCGCTTGAGAAAATTCGTGTTTAGCTTTCCTTAATTGGTCAGTAGCAGACAAATCAGCTGCATGTACAGTAGTGCTCATCATCAAAAATAAAATGGCTAAACGATAAATCAATTTAATGTTACCAACCATAAAAAATCCTCCTAATGGTTATAATTCAACTAATTCCAGATTATCATCATTTAGATGAATTAACTCTTTAAGTTTTTGTTTATTATTTCTATGAGATTCGATTTAGAAAAAGCGTTTAATTTGAATTTTATTAGCTCAAGATATTTTTCTGCTGTTCGCGGGGATACCTTAAGGGCGTGTGCGATTTCTTTTGTGGTTTTTCCTGAGCTAATGAGGGGAAGATATTCCAATTCGCGTACGGTTAGATTTTTTGAGAAAAAAGGAATTATTTCCGAGATATTCATATATTTTTTATCAGAGTTTAATAATCCCAGCTTTTTTATTTCAAGTAACGACGCAGCTAAAGGCTGTAACCCGAGAGCAATTGAAAATCCAAAAATACCAATGATAGCTCCTTTTTCATCATACCATGGAGATTTAATGGTGAGATAATGCTCCTGTGTCCCATCTATAAAGGAATGGGAATCGTCTGTGATTAAACACATATTTGTTTCGATGACTTTTTTATCAAACGCAACAATGGGGTCGGCAATCTCAGTTGGATATAAATCAAATACAGTTTTCCCAATAGCCGCTTCTTTTGAAGGTAATCTATTCCGTTTAAGCGCCTCATTATTGAGTTCAATGATAGTACTATTCTGATCTAAAAAATAAATATTGTTGGGTAAAGAGAGTAGCGACTCCAAGGTATGACCCGTAAAGTTATGCTTAATAAAAGATTTGCTTTGATCATGATTAGGATCTATTAATAGAATTCCATTTTTTATTCGATACACATGAAAATTTGGATTGAGTTGGTTTGGCATAGAAGTCCTTAATGCTTAGTATTTACTTTAATCAGCGCTTCGATAATTAGTCAATATTAATTTTGCATTTAACAATTCCATTGGTTTATTAATTAATAAGCTCGGTAAACTGACTAAATATTTATTATAACTAATTGATTTTAATCATAAAATTATTTAATAGGCTATATAAGGATTATTTGACAGTATTTTTAATTACCGTATTTTTTACGCCTATCATTTTTGAATGATTTGTATAAAATTAGATCATTCGAAAAGAGGGGAGGTTAATATGGGTTCAAGCACTACGGGTACACACCGAGAAATGAAAGTTTCATTAGCCCAAGATTCATATAAAGAACTTTATTATCCTAAATGCGATGAAAAATTGGCTGATAGAATTGTAAGGGCAACGCAACGCCTGGTGTCGTTTCCTGAATTAGTACATCATGTTTCATTAAGCCAGTTAAGTGAAGCTTTAGATCAAGGATTACATAATCGAGAACCATTTAGCGATGGTCTCATATGTTTTAGCGCGCGTACTCAATATGGCTATACAAAAGATCAACCTGGTTATAAATTATTTGCGTATGAACAAAAATTTGAACATTCAACCCCATACAATTCAATAAGTTTTACATTTACTTTAGAAAAATTAAAAGATGTTTCTAAGATATATTACAATATACGAAGTCTTTGGCTATCTTATCCATTTCATTTGCGTATAGGCAATGCAACTTATAGTCTTGGTTTGAATGCTGAAGAGAGGCGTGATATTAGTCCTTTTACGGATATGTATTTTGAAACAAAAGTACCGCAATCAAATCAAATTTTAGATGATAATGATTTTAACAAATTATATCACAACATGATCCTCAATTTTTTTAAATACATCGATTACTTGCAAAGTGAAGGACCGCACCCAAAAAACATTCTAAGAATATATGAAGCTTTAGTAAATTTAAATGATGAAGAATTATTAGTATGTCTAAAACAAATAGGAGCTGAAGCTTCGAGTCATATAAATTTTTATATTGCTAATGATTATTTACTTGATTTTGATTCAGTAAAAATAATATATACGAGCCAATACCCTCATGATAAAAGAAATTTTATTGAATTAGATATTCTAATTCTCGAATTGGAAGTGGGAAATGTTGATACTATTATAGCTATCCAAAAAGCCTATCCAAATTTAATGAAGAGTTATCGGTTTATAGAATATTTACTTGTCAATATTTCTCATCCTGCAACAACGGTACTGTTAAAGGATTTATTGTCTGCATGTGCAACACCGAAAATAGCTATGGAAAAGCCAGTTAGTAAAAGACAAATTAATCCTCAAACCAAAGCTAAATTTGATTTGTTAAGTCCGGTAAGAAGGAAGCAAAGTGGTCGCAAAGATTTTTTTCCCATAGAAGGCACAAGCAGTATTTGGGGAGGTCAAGAATATTCTTATGAGTGTAGACCTGGTTGGAGAAATTATTTATTTGATTCTAATTGTACAGTGGAACAATTGAAAGAATTATTGGTTGCAGACAATGCAAAAACCAAGCTAGGAAAAACATATCCAGACGTTGCTACTGATCTAGATGTTTTTAATAAAATTAGTGCTTCTAACAATCCTGAAGAAATTGCGGAAGATTATCAAGCGGCTTGCACTCAGTTAAAAAAGAAAAATATTAAAATAGATATGGCAGTTCGCGGATTATTAATAAATAACATTCATGCTATACACATGCTAACTATACAATTAATTAGAATTCATGATATAGATAATGAATTTTTTAATGATGAGACCATAAACACTAGAATTATGCAGTTAATAATCCATAATGAGAATTTTCCAAAAATATTATTAAAATTAAAAAACTTAAATCACCTCATTGTATTAGTCCCCAGGATAAATATATTTATTGCTAAGCATATTAATAACTTACAAAAGCTTCTCGAAGTTATAGAATTTATAGAAAAACTAAATGTTAAGCCATTTGTGTTTGAGAGCACGTTAGATAAATTTATTGAACTGATCGAATTTACAGCAGTATCTCAGCATATTATTGAAATGCAACAAGCAGCTCCTGAAATGCCATTTACAGACAATATTTTACTTGCAGCGATTGAGCGTAAATCAGACATAGTTGAAAAAGAAAAAAAATCAGAAGAAATAGTTGAAATATCATCTAACCTTCAAACTTCGGAGATTATTATGCCAAGTCCTAGAGCAATAAATGCTGCTGATATAGCACGTGGAATTATTAATGAAAAAATCGTAGCAATGCGAATTGCTTTTACGCGAATGAGCGAAACAGATAAAGAAGTAATTAACCAGATCGTTATTTCAAAAGCATTTGAACATATACAATCTTTAATAGACTATTTATCTGAGGAAAATTTATCTGAATACCTAGAACCAATACAAGAATTAGATAAGAAAATAGATTCGTTCATTGCAGACCCTGGCATGAATACATTTCAAGATCTTCTTGACGATCTTCAGAAGATTTTAAGTCCATTAATATCTAAAAAAATCGAAAACCCGTTAGTGGCCGAAGAGAAGAGTGTAGGTCTTGTGTCTTCATTAATAACATATAATTCGAGCTCATCTAGTTCTAAGTCGTCTTCTTTATTTTCTGAAACTGATGAAAGTGAATTAGTACAGAAGTTTCTTGATAGATACACTCCAGGCTGTAGATCATTTTGGGCGAAAACTAATGTTCATACTGTAGAAATGATATTACAACACGCTAGGGGCGCTCATGCTGGATTTTTCGGCTATAGCGGAAATAACACACGTAAAGCACTTGAAAGCTTTGGTATTGATGTTTTTGACAAGTCAACTAACCTAGACTTAGTAAAACAGAAATTATACAGCAATAAGCGCATTTTATAGCTCAGGAACTGTAGGAACAAACCTTAAAAAATGTCATTTTTTAAGAATTTGTATACGGGTGATCAGTGCCCTTAAGATTTCCTTAAGGTTACTCCTGTATCCTAATTCAATAATATTTATGCGTCACAAATGAACTTTTGGAGAGAAACATAAATTATGGCTAATTATCAGATAGTTGTAACACGACAAGAAGCTGAAAAAGCGGCTGCTAATTTAGCTCGTAAAATAGGATTTGCCTGTACTGTTAAAACCAGCCTCGATAAAGAATCTGGAATTCAGACATATAGTCTTGAGTGCGCCTCAGAAGGGCCTAACTATGATGAATATTTTTTTAAAAATATTTTCACTCAATCAAGGGTTGAATTTAGCCCAAGCCGAATGCAATCTGAACGACTAGTATTAGGCGAGCTTTTTAGAAGAACCGCAACCATTTTTCATCCTTTAGAAATAAAAGCTCTTGCTAAGAATAAATTTAAATTTCCAAAAGTTACCAAAGAAAATCGTGATGATGCAGAATTCGTATTACGAGAAAAATTTGAATTTACTCATCAACGACTATTGGTAACTTATAATAGCAATCTAACGATCCAAATTACTACCAATCAAGAACCACAAGCGATAATAAGTCAATGTGTAAAAGAATTAGAACGATATGGCGCCTATGGAACATCCTTCGAATTTCGAGGAAATACAATGGGAGGGGCGCCTGGTGATGTACCTAATGAATTTTATGCTAATATTTCCATAGCCAATCCTTTTGATATCCATAACCTTGCCAGGCAGAGAAATAGACAGAATGTCGAACAAGGAATGTTCAGCAGACACAAAAAGAAAATTATTACCGCTTTATTAGTAATGGCATGTATTGTAGCTGCAGGACTCTTAGCCAGCTCAGGAATTGGTAGTTTCGCCGCCGGTAGTTTTGCATATTGGTTGACAGGTGCTAGCGCATTACAAACATCTGCAGTCGCTTTAACAGCAGGAACATTTGTTATCGGCGGTTCAACAGCAATCGAATGCATAAGCAAATCTAGTTGTTGCGGTGGATCAATGGATGAAGATTTATTTAATACTCCTTCTAGCTATAGAAGAATGAGTAAGGGAGGACTGTTGTCTCTGTCCCCAAGATCAGCAAACTCTTCCATTATTCCACAACCATTAAGCCAACAATCTGCAGCAAGCAGAGAACTTTCGCATGTAGCAAATAACCCTGTAGTAGGATTAGATGCGAACAGATCAAATAAGGGTGGTAGCTCATCTGCATTTAGAAGATAACAATAAATTTAAAAAACAGGAAAACAGTTTTTAACCGCTGTTTAAAAGAACAAATCTTAATTAACGTTGTGGACGTTGTGTACGGATAGCTAACTGGGTACCAGTAATTTACACTACCGGAAATGTGTTATTAATCATACAATTATATTATTAAGTTAAAGTAAAATCAATTGGGTGCGGTTTCCATTGTGCTGAGTACGGAGCATCTCTAAAAGCAATAAACTGACAAATTATGCATTTCCTTAAGAAAACCTTAAGGTACGGGGGGTAGAATGCTTATCAATTATAAGTGTTCATTAATATGCAGAGGTTTTTATGCCAAACAGTCATACACCAGCTTCACTAGACGCAGCTAATGCTAAAGCAGAAATAATTCTTCAGCAGAAAATTCCTCGAGTACAGGCATATTTTTTAGACAAGGGAAAAGAAGAAAAAGTAATTACAACTCTAGATCAAGTGCTACCTTTAATTAATTTTTTTAAAACACAACCATTAAATGACTATATTAAAAATATTAGTGAACTTGATAGTATTATGGATTTAATGATACAAGAGAATTCCTATGCTGATTCATTAAAACGCCTACAAGAATTGATGCAAAATGTAATGCATATAAAAATTGAATCAGTATTACAACGAGGTCAAGAGCTGGATGCTATGATGGAAAGATCTAATGACCTTGGACAAACCGCCAAGAAATTCTATGCAAAAGTAAAAGGTCGTCAACTAATAGACAAACCTGAGAGACAGCAAGAGCTAATAAGCCAAATTAATAAGGAAACTAACACTGTAGAAGAACGGAATAGACTATTCCCTTCCACAGAAAAAGCTAATGCTCCCTATAATTGCCATAAAAACCCTTGGAGAGATTGGGTTTTTCGAATTCATAATACCAAATCGTGGCGTGCAACAGCGTCAACTATCCGCGAATCGGCTTTTAAAAAACTTGAACAAGAGGTCGATAGCCTGCGCGGATCATATCAGGAGCAAATTGATTTACTGGAAGCTGCGAAAAAATTACCTATTTTCAATACTCATCGAAATAACTCCATTTTATTTGGTGCTTTTTGGAGAACAGCTACCGTTACAAAAATTGATGATAAAATTGAGGAGCTTCGATATTTCAAAATGAGAGAAGATCCTGCCTTGCGTTAGGCAAAAAATAAGTTAATTTCCAAATAATCTCCACAACCCTGGAACCGCTCTCTCTTTGAAAAAAGAGAGCTTTTTTGGGGTATGGGAGAAGTAACAAACCGTCCCCTTATGTCACGGAACCCTCGCCTGGTCTTCTTTCATGCTTATCTAGCCATTTCAAGTACCATTCCATCCAGGCTCCGCTGATGTCGTAGATAACCTTAAATCAAAAGCTGGGATTCACCTTCTACAGTTAAAGGAGTCAAAGATATTACATCCGATTTGCTGTCTCACATTCAACTATATTCAAAATTTGACGAGTCACCTAATTTATAATAAAATCGGGCAAATTTTATACTAATAAGTCCACTGAGGAGTAAATGTCAACACCGCGTCTCTTAGCGCTTCCTAATCTATTGCCTGCTGATATTGACCGCAAAAGTCTATCGCCATTAGCGCAATATCATCTGCATTTAGCTGAACGCATAATGACGTATGTCGATAGCATTATCGATTATTCTGCGACCGGGTCAGCTCTTACTGATGAGCCATTATTAATTTTGCGGCAACAAGTGACGGAAATGCGGTTTTCTTCCCTGGATTTGTTAACTAGCTTAACTTGTTTATTTTCGATTCCTAATGTCTTAGAAGAATTTAATTTTTATCAAACCAAAGTACAACCGCTAAAAGTAAAACTTTATGTGGCGCAAAAAACAGCTGAACAAAAACAACATTATAGTTATCGAATCGGAAATTGTGGCGAGATGTCTGTGGCGGTGATAGATGCAATCCTGCAATGGAATCCAGGCGTTGATATGTCGTTGAATTCTATTGTAGATGGTGATCATATTTTTTGTAGAGTTGGGAAAGATAAAGACGCTATTCTTTTCGATCCATGGAGGCGACTCGCTTATCCTGACACCCTTGAAAACAGAAAAAAATATCTTAAGTGTTATCATCGCGCTGAAGCAAAAAATGAATCGTATGATTGGCATGAAACCGAAACAATTCGTACTCTTCATGAAATTACCGAAGATATTCCTGTATCTATAGCGCGCATTCCGGAAGCAAAAACCAAATTAACGCTGTTAATCCTTCAAGTCTCAGAATTACAAAAAGTATACCCACAGTTACAATTAGATTTTATTATTGAACATTTACGTCTAAAAAATATTGAACTAGATTTTGAGCGCGATTCAAAATTTTATGCATTTCGTCGTTTTGAAATATCTAATTATAATTTTATAAATAATTGTTTGGCAGCAATTTTAAAATCGGCTAAACAAAATGGCTTAGAAGAACAAGTTGCAGAAGTTTTGATTGATATGTGGTTAGTTAATTTTCTCAAAAATTTTTCGTTAGATGAACCTAATATAAATCTCTATGCAGCCTTTGTTTACCAAATGCATCCGACTGTTTCTATAAAAATCTTGGGGACGATTTTTCAAAATAACCCCGAACTCTTTAATAAAATAATTTTTCATGAAATCTATCACGAAAAAATTCTAAATATTGCCTTGTTTTATAGAGATGAAAATTATTTTTTATGGATACTGGATAAGTTATCATCTCCAATTATAGAAAATTGGGCAAAAGTTTTAGTAAAAGATTACCATAATCGAGCTAATCCTGATTTGCTATCGGTGTTTCATGTTGCAGCTCAGCAAAATTGGGAAAAAACTTTTAATTTTTTATTAGATAAAATTCCCCCTGCTCTTGTGAAATTATTGTTTCAACAAGACCGTAAATTGTATGAAACAGTTGAAGCCAACCTTCCAGCAAGATGCTTAGAAGATTTATTAGCAAAAGTGGGCCCGCGAACACAAAATTCCACTCCTTTACCCCAAGAGCTTTATAATCAATTGATGAAACAACAAAATAATTCAATGTTATTTTTTAATCGCAATTCTGTGTCATCACAGCCACAAGCAACTCATTCATCATCATTTACGCAGGAAATATGGTAAATCCCTAGAGATCTGTTAAAATGTGGGTTAACTTTTTTGGAATCGACGTACTTGCAATGAATAGTATAAAAATTCTCAAATCTTTATCCCTAAAAAATGATTTCAACCCTTTATTGAAATTAGCTATCCCGTTAATTATCACGACAGTGGTTCAATCCTCGGTTAATTTTTTGGGAAATATTTTTCTCGCTCAAATAAGTGAGCAAGCATTCGCTGCTGGTGCTTTAGTAAGCTGGCTTTTTTTCACTTTAATTAATTTATTATTTGGCACATTTAATGCGATCAATATTCTCGTGGCTCATAAATTTGGTGAAAAGGATCATCGTGGTATTTCATTAGTGTTACGAGATGGTTTGGTACTTGCCTTATTACTTATTATTCCCACTTTTTTATTATTATGGACTATCTCTTCTATCTTTTCTCTTTTAGGCCAAAAACCTGAATTGATAGCCTTAGCCACACCTTATTTGCATGCGTTAGCGTGGGGATTATTACCTAAATTTATTTTAATGGTGTTATTTGAATTTTTAATTGGTCTTGGGCACACTCGTGTTAGCATGATATTTAACCTCGCCTCTATCCCTTTATATATTTTTTTCAGTTATGTACTGATCTTTGGAAAATTAGGTTTTCCTGAATTAGGTGTTGCCGGTGCTGGTTGGGGAATGACTGTTAGTGATTGGATTGCAGCAGCAGTTTTATGTATCTACTTAACTTGCAGTCAATCCTATAGTACTTATGTAAAATCTATATTTACGTGGAGTACACCTTTTTATCTATGGGAAATAGTCAAATTAGGCTTCCCTATAGGTCTCATGTTTACTATCGAAGTTGGATTTTTCTTTGCAATGGCTTTATTCATGGCTGTGATTAGCGTCACATCAGTTGCTGCTAATCAAATTGTGATGCAATATTTTGGTCCTTTGATAGATATTCTTTTAGCTCTCGCACAAGCAATGACGGTTCGCATGGGTCATCACTTAGGTGCCAATCAACCCGAAATCGCAGAACGAACGAGTTACGCAGGAATAGTTTTATCAGCTGGTATCATGATTATCATTGCCTGCTTCTATTGGTTCTGCCCTGGCGTATTAATTGGTGCCGATTTTAATTTACAGGATCCTCACAATGCTGAAATCATTTATTTAGCGAAGCAATTTCTTTTTATCGCCGCTTTTTTTCAAATTCTTGAAGCCATACGAATTCCTTTATTTGGCTCATTACGCGGATTGAAAGATACACGATTTAGTTTATTTACCTCTATTATTAGCTTCTGGGGTATTGCTTTACCCATTGGATATCTCTTATCCTTTTGGTTCAAAATAGGCGGCAGTGGTTTTTGGCTGGGTTTGGTTATGGGTACCATTTGTAGTGTTCCTCTACTATATGGAAGATTTAAACAAAAAATGCATGTTAAAATGACGGCCATTATAATAGAGGAATCTACATGAAATTAAGAACGATTTTATTATTAACGGCATTTCTTATAACGTTATGTTGTAGCCGAGCTTATTGCGCCCCGCTTTCATGCCCAAGCTTAGCAGATGTCAAAACAACGATTTCTAAGTTGGTTGGAAAACAGGAAGTAGACGGAATTGTAGCAGCAGGGATAACTTGGACAGCACATACCAAAGAGTTTTTTACTCAAGAAGATGCCAATTCTGTTAGCCTTTCTTTTAATGAAGCGAAACTCAATCCTACTGAAGAGGGCAGCATCAAAACAGCCATCATTTGTAGATATAACACTGGAAATGTTTATGGTGGCATAGATTTCACTACTAGAGGAGTTGCTGTTGCGGTCGAATCAGATCACAACTGGGCTCATTATAGCGGTTTTTATGAAGGAATAGCGGGAGATATATTATACTGCGGTCCTGGATACTACTATAGTGCTGCAACTACTCCCAATGAATGTACCTTTAATACCTTTTGAAGTATGTTAATGAAGCTTGAACACTAATAAGATTTAACAGGATAAACCATCATTTGAAATGTCCTCTCAACGCCAACTTGACAGATACGCAACCTTTAACATCAACGTCAAGTTGTACTGATACCTCACGAGGGATTTCTTTTTGGCGTTGAGGAAAAAATGCCGGTTTTATTGGTCTGAATATTGGCTCTTGAACCTTTGGGGTTGATGGAGCCCGAGAATGAATTATTTCTTCTAGCATGGAATTTATAATTTGTTTTATAGATGGGTCATTAATATTAGCTTCCAAAAGCCTGAGTCCACTAATGCATACACCCTTTTCGACCCTGCGTTGCTGAAAAATTACTAATATTTCTTCAGCTAAAATTTTATTTTGCGAATCAATTGCAAATCTAATGGCAGTATCAACATATTGATTAGGATCTGACTTTAAAGCATTTGATAGTGAGATTAAAATATTAGTAGAGCTTATAAAATAATCAAAACGAGCATGATCTTCTTCTGAGATGACTACCAAAGTATCATCGTAATTTATGAACCATTTCAATAGTATCTCATTAGGATATAACTCTAAAACTGTTAATAAATTAACTTGAGTTTTTTCTGTTAGTGGATAATGCAAATATAAATCTAAGAAAAAATATAAAGCATCTGTGGTTTGATATTGTAAAGCCATGGCAGGTATTTGTATTTCTAAAGCATATAAATGATTTTTCAACTCAGCATTATCAACCGTTATAACTAGATAATGTAAAATATTTGCATATGAGGTGTTACGACCCAATGATTCAGGTGTTGAATAAAATACTTTAATGATAGGAGTAAGGCATTTTAAATAAATTGCTATGATAGCTTGAGAGTTTTCATTTAAAGCTTGGTATAGATTATAAATCCAGTCGTCAAATTCTCTATCTAAATCTCGAATAAATTCTTGTGAATCAGGGGTAGAAAATAATTTTTCAACAAGGCTTTCGTCTATGCTTTCTTTCTCTTCTGCTGCCCCTGCTTCTATTTTCTGCATTGAAATATGGAGTAATCCATAGAAAATTCCTTGTATGATCACTTTCTTAAAATTAGGTGCGCGAATATCATGTATAGCGTTAATATCCTTAGCAGTAAGCGTTTCTGCGAGTTTCTGGCCTAAAGTTATCAATACTTCTGCTATGCGTTCTTCAGGACTGGGTGAATACTCCGTCCAATCATGATCATGAACTAAAGGTAATTTTTCAGGTAACTCCCTATTTAGAAATTGTGCAACTCTTACCATGCCGCCTTCATCAAATAATTGATCTATCCTAGCTTTATAATCCATAAACGGTCTTCGAGCACTAGGAATTAATAAAATTCCATGTGGATGTTTTTCTGGTTTTACATAACTTTGTGCAAGTAAAGTAAATACTTCTTTTCGTACCCCCTTTTTTAATTTTGAGCGGTTTACTGACATCGATTGATAAAGGAGTGTGCGCACAAAAACTTGCTCACTAGAATATACTTTTCCATCTGTATTATCTGTGACTTTGAAGGGGTCAAAGTCAATGGTTAGGTGCGATTCTTCGTCAATAAGAGTGCCGGTATGGATAGGCGTTGTAATTCCCTCAGTTAAGAAGCCACGAATGGAGCGATCAAATTCATAAACTTTAATAGCGCTTCTGTCAAATGAAAGACGGGTAAATAAATAAAAAATAAATTTATAATTCCAATACTTATTTTTTTGAGTTTTTGTAAGATCACCGGGTCTTAAATGAGATTCAGGAATAGTGATATTCGCATCATCATTTTTGGATTCTCTTCTCATATCGACGTACAGCAAATGATTATTTAAATAAATATCTGCATTGCCAATGATTTCTGGAGTATCCTCGGAATCTAATAAAATCACTTCATATTTATTGCTTTTTCCTTTTTGTACCTGGTCGTGAATTTGTCTCAGCGTATTACTGAAAAAGTCTATATCAAAATCCTTAGGTGTTCGCTGCGCATAAAGTGATAAAGCATAGCTAAAATCTTCAATGAGCTCTCCATATTGCTCAAGAAAAACAATGGGTTCCACCCCTATAGAAAATCGAATGCTATTCGAGGTCGTACACATGTTAGATAATGAAAAACCAAAGCTTTGTCTTCCGGTAATAGGCAAACCACGTAATTTAGCAAGTTCAAGTAGAATTTTTTGAAATTTCTTTATGTAATTTTCTTTTTGCTTAGCAGATAAGTCAAAGAGTTTAAAAAATGGAGCAAAACTTAAGGCAACATATACTGTACCTGAATCGATATTAAAAGAAATTTCTATAGGACAAAAATTTCTGACTTCATTGCCCATTTGAATTGTGCTAGATTTTGAAACGTTTGAGAGCTTTTGAAATAATGTATTATGTAGCCAATGAGTATTTTGTCTTACTTTTTCAAAATACCTTGCGATAAGGGACTGAAAATTTTTCAGTAAGAACCCGAAGAAAATCGCTTTTTGAGGTAAGATACTTGGAAACTTAGGATGTAACCCTTGAGGTGGTATTCCTAGGTAAAAACACCCTCCTCCTGAAAAGTTATCAGCCCCTAATTGCGTGAGTTTTGCCAAGCTTTGGATACCATAAATTTCTAATTGTTTATTTAGAATAAAACGTTCTAATTGAGAAAGAAGATTTTGAATTTCAGGGTCTGAAAGATAATTAATGGTCACATCTAACACTAAAATCATATGTTTTAGCGGATTTTTTTCTAACTGCTTATATATCCACCCCGCAACATCCTGGGTTACTTGCTCACTATGAGCAGCGTTATTCGGGTGAATTTCAGCAATAAGAATATCAGGTTCGCCTTTGATTTCAGCAAGTGCATGCTTTTGTTGTATCTCGGCTTTGTTTTGACAATACACATCATTTATTATTGTTAATGTTTCAAAATAACTTTGACTATTGCAGGCAATAGAAGGCGCGCGCTGTTGATATTCGGATCTGGTTAAAATTTGTTGGCAAAGAATATCATAAACTCCACTCATTGCGTATGAATAAATCCCTGATAATACAGTAACGTTAGAAGATCTTAAAGAATTTTTAGGGTCAAGAATATCTACTACGGTTTGATCATAATTAACTGGGAACATAGCAGGAAAATATTCAAAACACAGCATCAAAATTTCACAAAAATTTTGATAGGCTTTTTGCCATTGAATAATAGTGTATCCGGGTTGACAATAAGGAATAACTTGAGAACATAATAGTGGCGCTGCAAAGTTTAATAAGGTTTCATTATCTCTTAATAATATTTCCGTCCATCTTATAATAATATCCCGATAAAGTTCAGAACCACTATCCGTATTAAACCGATACTCATTAATGGCTATGATATGTTGACGCCAAATAGATGTAGAATCAATGACATTATTTCCATCTTGTTTTTTTTCTTCTAAAATTGCTGGTTTGTTAATGGGATGTAAAAATGCACGGAGATCTAAAAAATTTAAATGAGTAGCTATAAATTGATTTATCGCTAACCTATCTGGCATTGCTCCGCATCTATTGAGTATAGAAAAAACATCCTGTGAAAATACCCAATTGATGGAAGCTGATTCAAGAATAGGTCCCAAGTCACCTTTTTGGGCTTTCCATCGTGCACCCCAAAAAAATGCACCGCCTTTATCTTGAAAGGTAAATAAAAAAAAGAAATCTTGTTCTTGTAATGCTTTTAATAAATCATTCCGCGCTATTTTTTTACTGACTATTTCTGTTAAATCTGCTGCCAAATCAGTTTCTGCTAGCGGTAAAAAAATAAGAGTGGCTTTATGGCTAGTCTCTAATTCTCCTAATGCATCTAACTCTATAAGTCGGTGACTACTTGAAAAAAAATCGGCTAATTTCGCGTTAGTGCGCGCTAAATTTTGAAAAGGAGTGAGCACTAGTTTATTTCTTTTGGAAAATGTTTCAAATTCCATAGAAAATTTAGTAGGCAGATTAGGCTCTTGAATGACTTTTGTTATATTGGGTTCAAATAATTCTTCTAGCGAGAGATAATTTGCTTTTACTATTTTATTTTTTAATTCTACTTCGGCACCCCAGTACAAAGAACAATCAATATCATCAGTAATTGATAATATAAAAATAAACTTATGGGTACCAATTATTTTATTAATATTGAATTTATGCTCTTGAAAGAGTGTTTGGAGATCTTTTTTCAAATCAGAAGGTTTGATTCGTATAACCCAAATTGAAGTTTTTGGGTCTTGTTTTTCTTCATCAAAAGACGTTAATTCATTTATTTTATGCGTTTTTGAAAAATATTGGCCTAATACTGCGAGAGTAGATGATGCACCTGGTTTTATCATTCTAATTTTTTTCTTATTCTCAGTTTTAAAGGCTTTACGCAGAAAATCCTTTAAATTTTTTTCTATCCATGGCCAGAACAAATCCATTAACCGAGTTTGTTCTATTCTTACATACCCTGAGGTTTTTTGGGGCGCACATAAGGGATCAAGATAGTGTAGATGTTTGTTTTCATCCTGTGTGAACTCGGCATTATAATGTTGATAATGTAATACATAGCGTAGACAGGCTTCTCTTTCAGCAGGCGTTTTAGATTGATTGTATAATCTCTCTATAATTTCTAGTGGCGAGTCAATGGTAGGCTCTTGAATAACCGAGGCAAAAGGCGGACGCCTATTCGGTTGAGGAGAATTTCTTGTCTCTAATCTTCTAGTTAGCTTAGGCTTAAAAAAGGCTAACTGTTTGGGCGAGGTATCTGGCACTCTTTGCATATTTTCGCCATACTAATTTATTTGGCATAGTATCTTCTGCAAAGCTTAAGGTATTATTAAGAACAGTAAGAAATTCAGTAACTTACTTCTCTATAATAACTATTTTTGTATAATTAAAATCCTAAGAACAAATTTTATCAACCCATTTAGCAAATGAATCGATAAAACTTTGTAAAAATTTACGAGTATCAGGATTAGTGATATCACCCTTCGCATCAAACAACTCCCCTGCTTTTCCAATATAAGCTTCAGGTGCTTGCATACAAGGAACATTTAAAAAGACAAACGATTGTCGTAAATGATGATTGGCGCCAAAGCCACCTATGACCCCTGGTGAAACACTGATAACAGCGCCAGCTTTTCCATCCCATACACTTTGACCGTAAGGGCGAGATCCCACATCAATAGCATTTTTTAAGACACCAGGAACGGAACGATTATATTCAGGAGTTACAAATAATAAACCATCACAGGGTTTTACCAGGCTACGAAATTGCGTCCATTCAGCCGGCGGTCTTTTTTCATCATCTAAATCTTGGTTATAAAGCGGGAGATTTCCAATTTCTATGATTTCAAAATCCAGGGATTTAGGAGCAAGGGAAATTAAGACTTTTGCCATTTTACGATTAAAAGATTCTTTGCGCAGACTTCCTACTAAAACGCCGATTTTCTTAGTCATAATTCATACTCCATTGATTTTTAAAAATTATATCATAATTAAAAGGCTAAGCCATTTGATATTCATTACTAATTCTACTATGATGTGCGCAATTTTAATTTCAAGGATGAATATATTATGACAACTACACGTGACGCGTTTATTAATCGTTGTTATGGTTTAGCTAACTTGGCTGTCAAAGCGATGCTTAGCAAAGATTTTTCTCAGTTCACCCGTGAAAGCGTTGAATTCATTCAAAACTCCGATGTATTTCTAGCACAAACAACAGGTCCTGCAAGACAAGATGCAACAAAAGCATTACCTATTTTAGCTTCAGAAGCATTAGAAAAAAATGGTGGTATAAGAAGCTCTGATAGTTTTTCCGGTCGTTATAACTTAAGTGAATTAAAAGATTATTTTCTAACGTTTCAAGAGGCTATTCCTGGAGCGGCTCTGGTATTAATCAGCGGTGGTCATGCCATTTCAGTGAGCTATGATAATGAGACTAAAAAATGGATGTTCTTTGATCCCTATCAATTCGCAAAAGAGGGTACAGATATTCAATATTTTGATTCTGCTGATCAAATTGCCCAAAGCGTACGTTATGCTTTTGCAGTAAGAAGTGTTTTTACTACTTTTGCAACCGAGATAGTTACAACAGTAAAACAGCCTATTCAAGAATGGCTTACTCACGACAAAATGCAAGCGATGCATAGAGTGACTAAAGATAAAGTTAAGCCAAATCCCACAAATTCCTCTGAGGAAACCTGGCTCTATGTTGCGGCACAAAGAGGTCATTATGATACCGTTCAAAAGCTATTACATTTAGGCGCTGATCCTGATGCAACATTTAGAGATGGCTCTACCCCACTTTCAGTGGCACGTCAGCAACGAGATGAGAAAATGGAGAGAATTTTGGTTGCAGGCGGAGCCATTAAAAGTCCCGCAGTACATCATAGATTGGGTTATGGCACGGCTGAGCATGAAGGGGTGGGTGATGCTGCAGTAACTTTAGGGTTTGATGGAATACATATTGTTGAATTTGATGTCTTTAAAATACAAGGCGAAGAGTTAACGGCACCTCATTTTCCCTTACAAAAAACGAAGTTTGGACAAATTTTAGGATCACCTGATTATTTTGCGTTGCCAAAAGGTTCTATCTCAAATTACTTAGATCCTAAAAACCAAACGCCGGAAGCTTTAGAGCAGAGATTTGAGGCATCCTATAATGCGCTTGCGATAGCAAAATTAGAAAGTGAAATGAAACAAATTGATGCTATTACTCACGCAGGCCATGATGAATATGTAGAAACCATTGATGAGATAGAATGTTGTGGTCCTAATTATTTGGCTGAGCTAGAACAAAATTTCGATCATTTTGCTCCCGATGCTTGGGTTGCTTATAAAACCGGCCATCAAATAGCCATGAAAATGGCTAAAAAATCCCATGATTTAAAAGAAAGCGATCCTGCAAAAGCAAAACAGTATTTAGAAACCGCTTATGCTATAGAAGCTTATGCTCTGCATTATGCCACAGACAATTTTTCAGCGGGTCATATTCGTGTACCCCGTCGTGCATTGGTCAATAAATTCGGGGCGCAAATTGGTGGCGCTTTATCTAATAGCATGCATGATGAAGATTCAAAATTTTCAATCAAAGCCAAAAATGCTCGGGGCGATGAATGGGTTTGTTATGGAGACGGTCAGCTTAATAATCCATTGAATGCACGTAGCAAAGAACTGGTCTCAGAACTGGTAAAAGTTTCAGCGGCAGAAATTTATAATGTGTTTCAAACAGGGGTTATTATTCCTTCTGATAAAATTGCTGGAAGACAACTTTTTCCTAAATCCCTCGATGATGATAGTTTAAGCTTAGAAGAACCTTATCAATTTAGACAGAATGCAGCTCAAACGACGATGCCCTTATTTAGAGAAGAAAAGGGAACTATTTTCGTTCGAAAAGATCTTAGAAATGTAGCATGTGCTGACTATGAAGAGTTAAAAGAGCCTCATGCTATCATTGATGCTGTTATATTGAGAATTGCTGCCGCTAAAGCGCCTGCAAAGCTAAATAAACAATCTCCTTTTGATATGTTAAAAGCAGAGACGGCGAAAGCATTACTAAAATTTGTTAATTTTACTCCTACCTCTGCTTTTTTTGATGGATCACGCGATAGTAAAGCTTCTGCAACTTTGCTTTCTCCTAGACTTCAGGAAGCAAAAAATGAAAACGAGTATTTGGGTTTATTATTTGGCTATTTAACAGCTAATACTAAAAGTACTCACCTTACGAAGGATTTAATTCAACCTATAAAGCAATATGCAGACGCACTAGGCGGAAATATTGCTCCTACCAAAGAAGGTGTTTCGAGGTATTTAGCTGGAAAATTAGGTCTTCCCATGCCGGAAAAAAATGCTACTTCGTGTATGGGGTGTGCTTAATTTCTGGTTGCCGCGTAATTATTTATAGGTTCTCTTAGGAGGCTTTTCTATACCCTCCAAGATGCTGCGCAATCTTGTTGGGAGACTTCGTGTGACTACAGAAGAACTGACACGATCACCAGCAAAAAATGCAGTGCCGCGGTCGAGTGCGGTTAAAGCTCTCGGGCTCTCTACTCTTGGGCTTCTGGGGCTTCTAGGGCTTGCTGCCGCTCCCGCGCGAGGGGATCTTACGCGTAGAGGAACAAAAGGTTGGCCGTCTCCCCATCTATCGGTCACAGCGCTAGCAATATATTGATGAATGTCTTTTGTAGCGGAACTTTTGTCTTTGCTATCAATCAAGGATTGATAATGAACACCTTTTTCGTAGCCAATCACTACAACAGCAGCTGGGTTTTCGCGACGGAAGATTTCGGGTGGGTTGCCATCGCTTTTTATAATGGCAATAGTTATGTTCAACGTTCGAGATAATGCCAAAATAAAAATATGGTCTGCCCATTGTCCCGGTTGTGCGACATCAAGAACTAAATCATGTGCGGTTTTATCATAATAAGGCATATACAGATTAATATTATCTATAACATGCATAGTAGTTAATGCACGTAATGTATCATGAGGGTATTTTAGAATACCTTTACTTTCTAGCTGATGTGCAACAGCGCTAAAGAAACAATTTCCATCGCCTAATACATTATGACAGTCTAAGCCAAACTTTAAAGCTTCTGCTTTTAGTTGTATCGCTTGAGGTGATACTGCAATTGAAGAGTTCACCCAAAACGTTATAAGTTTAACAATCTGATCCGATGTAAAGGAGGTTGTTGAAGATTTAGCTTCCAAAGATGAAGCAGAGCTCGAGCTTGAAGCAAGAACGACGGTAGTCATTAATGCGGTTGTAGAATTGCTCTTAGATTGAAAAGAAGGGCTGCCCGTTGATGCAGATTTAGCTGCTTCACTTTTCATTTCTAAATCAGGCTGTTGGCTGAAATGATCAGCAAACTCGTCAAATACGCCTAATCCATAATTTTGATGAATTTCGCCGAAAGCTTGACATAAAATTAAAATCAGTTGTTTGTTTAATTCACTTGCGTGACTTGCTTCTAATATTTTAGTTAATTTAATCAGTATTTCTTCACACATTTTTGGATTAATTAACCTAGCAATTTCCCCAAGAACTTGAATCGTTCTAATTTGACTATAGGCATCTCTTCCTAATTCAATATTTTGGTTTAAATGTTCTGCAATAATTAAAATGATTTTTTTGCGTTCTTCGTTTGTAAACCATATACCTACTGCTGCAAAAGAGTGTTTAATTAATAATGCTGACTTTGAATAAAAAGCTTTGTTAATAATATCTTTTACTACTTTTTGCCTATCGGTCGCATTCAATATAGGTAGCAGTCGAATTAAACTGTCTATAATAATAAGCAGTTCAGAAGGAGAATTATCAGCAGCTTGCAAATGATTTCGTAACTCTTTTGCTAGTTGATGCGTTTGACTTGGATTTAGCCACGCTCCGCAATAACTTAGTTTTACGGCAACCAGTAGTATAGCTTCAGACGAACTCTCACCCGCATGATGGACTAGGTTTTTAATTTGCTGTAAGCATTCGCGCGTAGCTGTTTTGGTACTCATGCGAGCCATGCTTTCATTGATGGATCGTCTAATTTTAGGATCGTTACTTGTCCATAATTTAAGAGCAACAAGATTAATTTTTTCGGATTGTTCTTTATCAACCCAAGCAACATAATAACTTAGACAAACAATAAGATCACATTGCGTCTCTATATCGTTATCTGCTTTATCTAAAGCAACTAAAAGTCTTTGTATGACGAGTTTACATTGTTCCACGGTTAGCCATTTACTACAGGTTCTTAAACTCATAGCAGCTAAATAAGATTCTTTAGTGTCGCCTTCTAATTTATTTAATAATTTTTCTAATATAAAATTTCGAGTCTCATCATTAAGCCAAGGAGTATAATATTGAATACTTTTAATAATGCTTGGCCAAAGAGCCATCCTTATGTCTTTATTAAAGATGTCCATTAGTAAACGCAATACACCGATACGATCAACACTGTTTAACCACGGACCCAAACGTCCAAGCCACTCTATAGTTTCACGACAAACAGAAAAACTTGGTTCCCCCGTTTGTAGCTGTTTACGTAATAAGCCCAGAACTTCGTTACGTTCAATACCACTTAAAAAAGGAAAGCTATGACCAAAAGCTCTGACTGCCAAAGTTCTTATTTGTTCATTTGGGTTGCTAAAAAAGCTAGCTGCATGTGAAAAGGCTTGCGCAAATGCAGCGCGGTATTTTTTTACTTGGTGAAAACGAAGTATATATTTATTAAATAATTCTTGAATTTCTGGTTTTTTAAGGCAGTTTTCCCCAAAGCGCTTAACGAGTGCGCTAAGAAAATTTTCAATTGTATTCCATTGTCCCCAATCTAGTCCCCACCAGATCCATTGTAAGGTAGGAAAAGCTTTATGGTATTCAACTAGCGTTTCCCATCCAGCTTTATTATAACTAGGGAAAATAAAAGTTTTGAGTAATTTAGTGTGTTCGGTACTCATTATATGTCCGGCAACACCACTCGGGGCCAGTTTGTGACAGCCTCTAAAATTTACTTCATTTAAATCTTTGCTACCTGTTTTGATAAAGACTAACTCTTTACATCCTTGGACCGATAATTTTTGTAAATTCGGAGCATGGATCGAAATGTGGCTAAGCGCGCCTTCTTCTATAATCAATTCTTTCAAATTTGGCCAATTACCTTGTAAAATTTTTATGCCTGTATTTTTTGTAATAGTTAATTTCGTTAAATTTTGACTAAACTTATTTACGGTTGATAAAGAGGAAAGTTTAGGACAAAAACGTAAACTTAGCGCAGTTAATAATGGAGCTTCAATTTCTAGAGTTTCTAAATTAGGACAATTATCTAATTGAAGAGTTTCTAATTGTGGAAAAACAAAATGACTAGTGACATTATGTTGATAACCTGAAGCACGCCAAACTTTAAGTTTAGTATGTGCGTGCAGTTTATTAAACATATTCATAGTCAGCTTAGTACAGTGACTTGTATCTAATTCTCGTAATTGTGGATAATCAAAAATAATTTGTCTAAAGGCACCATCAGTAGTAAAAGCAGCATAAGGACGTAGATCAAGTTTGGTGATTAATTTTTTCTTTTTTTCAGGTTGTATTTTTGACAGTTCAGTTAATAAATTGACTTTTGCGTCATTGGGAATCGGTCTAAGTTGATCTAATAACATTTTTAAAAATAATAAATGATTATTAGTATCCTCTATTGAAGATTCTAACTCACGGTGAGCAGTGATAATTTGGTTAAGATACTGCAGCAATTGATTAAATCCCTTGACAGTAATCCATTGAGACCAATTATCTCTCATATGAATTAAGTAGGTTTGAGTGCTGTGGGATGAACGATAATTATTTGGTTTTGCATGGGCTACGGGTTTATAATTGGTGGGCAAGCGATTAAAGCGCTCTTGTGGATTAGTAGCTAAAGGATCATCCCACGCTTGTTGGTAGAATTGTGCCGACTTTGCTAAAAATTGATATTGGAGCTGGACTAATGTAGGTAGTGTGTTGGATGATTTTTTTTGGCGTAAATGACTTTGAATAAAAATACCCCGGAAATATATCCACTGTATGAAGCTTGGGGTGACAAGTCCTGGCAGAAAACAATTTTTCGTATCTTTCCAATCAGTAATATCGTTTGCTTTAAAAAACCCCGTTCTATCAAAATAAACAGTTTCATTGTAATTGTTTAATTCAGCTAATAACTGAATCAAGATAGCACTCATGTCTAAGCTCAAAAATCTTAAAACTGCGGTACGCGTTATCGGTAATCTCATTGAATCTAATAGCCACGCTGCGCTTTTTACGTTTGCAACTTTGGGTTCAAACCATCCAGCTTGACTTTGGTTCACGTCATCAACAAATAAATGATCGCCATCAAAACGCGTCAAACGCAAAGATTCTGTTGATTTTTCCTGAACTCTCGCAGGTTTTTTAACTTTGTCTACCCCGATATTTTTGGGTTGCTCATCTTCCGGATTGGTTAAAAACCCTGTTAAAGCAAATAAACTAAAATCATCTCTATCTAAATTTTGATCACATTGTGTGAGGGTTAAAGCATTAGGTTTTTTTGATTGTTCATTATCAGCGAGATCTTTAAGCGTATAGGTCGCAGGGTGAGTTAATAAGATGGGCGTATCAATTATTTTGTCTCTCTTTCCTTTCACAGAGATCTTTATACGCAATATACCCAGTTTGCTTAAGGATCCATATCCCGCTATAGCCCACGATAAAAAATCGCCGGCAATTTGATTAGCAGCCATTTCTGGATAAGTTTTGCCAAAAGCAAACGTTTTATTTGAAGAATCTAAAAGTCTGAATACCCGGCGAAATCTATTAGCTTTATCGTCATTATCTTTATCTCGTGCATGTAATAAAACACCCGCAGGATCAATTATTTTGTGAAGTTCTTGTGGAGGTAATTCTTTACACTCAATAGTATTATCGGTATTTCTCCATATTAAGCTAACTTGAGGGTAATTATTTCCTTTAGCCTTTAGGTTGGCACTTTCTTTAAACTCTTCTACCGGAACAAGAGTAATAGGGCCTTCTTCAAATGAACCTGCAAGGATTTCTTCCCATTCTTGCAATTTTTTCCTTTTAACTGGCGAAGGACCATCGCTTTGTAACATTCTTTCTGCCCAATCTAGATGTTGAGTCGAAAATTGATATTCGTTAATCACTACTCTGTTTTGTTCGAAAAACTGAACTCTTAATTCTTTTGTCGGCAGTCTTAAATATAATTCTAAAAGTTTTTCATGGAGTGTATCTAGTGAATAAGCTTTAATTTGATATCGATGATAAATCAGTGAGATTAATTTGTTAAAGGTTTCGGGAGAAGGACTATGATTAAACTCTGATTCTAGAATAAATAAAGAGGGATCTAATGGATGTTTTCGTAATTCTAAAGTGTGATGAGTTACAAAGGTATAGCCAGGTGTTACTAATAGATGATCCACTAAATCCAATACTTGCTGTTGTTTAGGATTAACTTTTAATTCTGGATGCGAATTCCAAGAGCCAGGATGGCGAGAGTTATAAATCATAGTTACACTGGATAATTGATGTTGGTCATAATGTTTATGCCAAGCATTTTGGAATTGTATTTGCATAATTTGTAATTGGCGTATCGACCACTCTAATTGAACATAAAAATCATCTGCCACGTGATTTTTTAAACCTTCCAGCATGGTAAGAAGTGATGCGACCAAAACATCCGGTGTTTTTCCACCAATATCTCCTTCAAGAATTACTTTTTCAGTAAGCCCATAATATAAGGTTAAATTAGTAATCCAAAAAACTAAGGGAGCTAAGTAACGATTTTTGAAATTAATCTCTAGGTCTACTAATGATAGCTTTTTTGTGTCATTTAATTGTTGATGATGAGATTCATAATATTTTAGAGCGACAGCTTGACCTTGCGTCAATAATGCAGGATGAGCTTTATCTTCTTCGACGGGTTCTGAAGTTATTGTATCTGTCATTTTTCTGACAAATCTTTCAAATAATTTAGTGCCCGTTTCTTCGGGAAAAGCAGGATCCGCAGTACTATGCAATAATAGCGGTCTTAAATAACCATAAGTTAAAGTATAATTCACTGGGTGAGGCAAATCGCGCTTAGCTCGGGTGACAAATTCCGGATTATGAAGTTGGAATAAACCTTCCGGTGTGCCAATATGGGTTGGATTACTAAAAGATACACCTGCGATATCTCCTTTATCGATATCTAGACTATCCGTACCAATACACATTAATTTCATATTGAGAATATTCATAAATGTTATGAAATATTTCTCATGGGTGGGATTTGTGTTAGCAACTAAAAATGCAAGGTCTATATCAGACCCAGTAGATAAGGTTTCCCTGGCAACTGAACCTGTCGCAATTACTGCAAATGCACAAGGAGGTTTATTTAATAATCGTTCTACTTCTTGAATGGCATTTCGAATGCAAAATCGAATGACTCCACTTTGGATTTTTTGTTCTTCCAGAAATACATCTTGTCTATGCTGCGCAGCAATAACAAGTTTTTGTTTCGCTTCTTTCAAAAAAGCGCGATAATCGACTTGTTCTGGGTAGGGATGCGGAGAATCTGGTTCAGGAACTTTTTCTTCTTTCTCCTCTTCCCCTAATCTAATACTGAGACTCATATAACTCGTTTGACCATTATATTTTTCATTGCGGTCGAGAAAGCCTTGCTGCTGTATACTATCTTTATCGGTATACTTTAATCGGGTTTCGGTTTTATCAATTATTTTCAGTAAATCACGTACTGGTTTTTTCATACCTCGGGCTAGCCAGTATTCTGCTAAAGGACAAATTTCTTGAAAAACATTAATATAATGGCTCATTTGCCCTATTTTTTGATAGTCGAGAGCCGCATTTTCGAAAATCTTTTCCGTCCATTGAACATATTGTTCGGCAGTGTAATTTCTTTCTATATCGGTTAAACATTGTTCTAGGAATGCTGTGCTAAAATCGAGTGCCTGAGATATGGCTAAATTTCGTTGCGCATTTTGCCGTATCTCATCGGGGAAAAAAAGCGCTTCTCTATACATTTTAACGCTTTTTGTATAATCTCCCTGTTTATGTAATACGTCAGCTAATAACCTATAAAAAATTACACGTTCTTCGGCAGGAAGTTTGTTGAATCGAGACATCCAAATAGAAGGTTTTGATTTTTTTTCTAATATTAATTGATCATACAATTCAACTGCAATTGGTGTTTTTCCTTGTTCTAATAAAAGATTTATTAGAGACACAAAATGCAAATAAATAACAAACATGAGTTCAGAACTATAGTCGTTGTTCGCCCCTGGATTTAATAACAAGGTAAGACAATCATACGCAAAAGCGGAATTATTTTGTGTTATTGCAACATTAAATTGCTTAAGTTTTGTTATAGCTTCAATTTCAAGAGGCGATAGACGTGAAAGTTTTTTTACATAGGTTTCTAATAATTTTTGATGACTAAACATTTTATGATTGCCCTGGACCTTTTGGTTTATTGGATGGGTTATTTATTTCCATAGCTTTGCCTTGTTTAGAATAAAAGCTAGCTTGAACTCCGCTCGCTCTAGTCGGAACTCCATGAGGGATGCCATGTAACGTTGCTTCCATATCGGGAGTTGCTTCAATTAGACGTTTTTCCCACACTCTTCCTGGTCCCCAAGGATTACCTTTTTTATCTTTATCGGTCAAACCTCGTTTTTGAACATCGGCCATCGTTCCAAAACAATAACCATAACGTTCGATCTCAACATCCGGATGTGCCCAACGTTTTCCATCGGGTGTAATGACGCCTGTATTTTCAAATATGCCTTTGGCGCACCAATCATCACTCAGTGGACTAATGGTACGTAGGCGTTTTTTATCGAGATCAGCACGTGTTTGTATTTTGAGAATGCCATCAACAAAAATATCAAATAACCCTTTTTGTCTTTCTAATTCAGTCGGAATTTCTTGTCCTAAAGCCCAGGCGGTTAACCAACGACCTAGTTCTTTAAATATTCCAGGGCGTGATGCCAACTGATGTTTACTGGAAGAAACAATATAGTCAATTACTCTAGCTACCGCTGCGTCGGCAAATCTTGTGATTCCCTCTGCATCGGTCATTAAGTGGATGAGTTGAGGTTTGTATTTTTCAGCTAAACTTCTGGCTGTATAAAGCACAATGGCAGTACGTTCGGAGGGAGGAACGGCTTCGAATAAATTTCTCATATTCTCTGCTTCAGCTCTTCGGAATCTCTCTCGTATGTATAAACCCATATCTAATAGGGCACCCGTCGCAACTCCAATCACTGATCCCGATACCTTCATGTGAGTTCCAGGGAGAGTGACACCAGGCGCAAAAGCCGCTGCTGCTTTCCCTACTGCAACTGCTGCGTCTACTTCATCTGGGACGGAACGTAATTCTCCATCTGCCATCGCGCGAAATTTACCAAAGGCAATATCAAACTGTGTTTCAAATCGCGAACAAAATGAAGTAAGATTATTTAACCAAATATGTCTCTGTAGTAGTGCTTCATTATCTTCTTTTTCTTCTTTCGCTTCCGCCGCACTTTCAACAACTGGCGGCGCAAATTTAACCTGCCAATGCATGATTCCTGTTTGGATCGCAGACTTTATTGCTTCACTGCGCATATTATTAGCGCCGGTTACGATATCCTTACGTCTTGCAATTAGATCTGTCATCAATAGTTCTGTTGTGAGAGCAACATCTAATTTTTGGTTTTGTAAAGCAGAAAAGAAGGCAGAATGATTGCGAATAGTATTCGTTAAAAGATCGCGCATTTTTGCAAGATTTTTATCTTTTAGTGGCCAATTTTCATGGTGCAATCTTGCAATAATATTATCAATAAAATTATTTAATAATTTGTTTTGATGTTGTTGTTTAAATTCGCGATCCGCAGCAGCTTGTTTTAAACTAGCAATTACTTGGGTCATATGTTTGCTAGCGGCAATTTGCATGGCGGTTTGTTTCTGAGGATCTATAGCCTCTAAACTGGCATTTGCAGCCAGTAAAACATCTACTAAGGCCCAATTATTGGTAACTACCGCTTGATGTAAAGGAGGAACCCCGTTATAGGTTGCTTCTACTGCTTGTGGAAAACGATCGAGTAAATATTCCAAAGTTTCTGGTTGTCTTGCAGCAATACAAGCATGTATTAATCCCCCCATGCCTTGATCAACTTGGAGCGCACTTTCAAAAAATGGCATATCTACTAAAAGTGCTAAAACTTCAACTTGTCCACTTTCAGCAGCAATTGTTAAAATATGTTTATTTTTTTGTGGAAGTTGTGGCGATACCCCACTTTCTAATAAGACACGTGTTGTGTTGACGAAACCATTTTTAACTGCTAATTCAAGTGGATTATCGCCTTGATTATTGGAAGTTGTACAATCTATGCGTTTCACTAATTGAGGTATCAAGGCATCTTGTTGATTTAATGCGGCAAGATGTACCGCATTATTTCTATTGCTATCGACTGCATCTGTATTAACACCTTTACTTAATAAATAGGTAACTAACTCTTGATCTCCGGCGATGATCGATTTTAAAAATATATTCCCGTTATAAACATCAAGATCTGTAACCGCCATTTTTCTGACATCGAGCAATCTCTTTACGGTAGAGACATCACTTTTATCTGCCGGTGCGTTGCTTTTAGTTTTACCAAATTGTTGTTCGTTAGCCTCTCTCAAAAGAGCTTCAGTTTGTCTATGTCCGGGCCTTATCTCAAGGGCATGTGTTAAATAATGAATAGCTTCATCATGCATCCCCGTTATTAAAAAAGCGTTACCCGCATCCAGAAGAGCGCCTGGATTTTCGGGATCACGCATCACAGCTCCTCGATAGTCACCCACTGCTAATATTTTTTGACCACATTCTAAATAAGATTGTCCCCGCATCCGAAGGGTAAATGCACCCGCACCCAGCCCTATAGCATTCGTAAAATCGGTTTGTGCAAGATTATGATCTTTTAGATGCTCACGATAGATAATCCCACGGGTGGTTAATAAATCTGCTGTGGGACCGCCTTGATTAATCGCTCTTTCAACATCTTGCATAGCTAATTCTGATTTTCTCAAACCCCAATAAGCTTGGGCCCGTAATCCAAAATAACGGGCCTCTTCCGCTTGATTTATAAATTCATTACAAGCATTAAGCACTTTTTGGTGGCGATCTCTATCGGTATAATCTTTCAGTAACCGTTCTGCCGCTTCAAATGTCAATGCTCGAGGCGCTTTGGGTGGTGAAGGAAGTATTACTGGGGGAGCAATTTCTACTGCAACAGGAGAAGACTGCACTACCACTGCTGAGGCAGCCACTGCAGGTTGAACCATCACCCCAGCCATAGGCTGGGGTATGCGTCTTTCTGGTGGTGCATCAAATGGGTTAGTAGAGGGAGGAACGGGACCAAATGGATTTTTAGATTGCATGATTCTATCCTTGTGTGTTATCAACTTCCGTTAGCAAAAATTTCCAACAGATTGTAATTTTTTGTGGATGTTAGTGTCTTTTATTGCGAAAATCAATTGATAGTTAATAATTTTAAGGAGAAGGGAATGTCCGAATATCGAGTATGCATGATTAATCTTGAAAAGCATGAAATAATCAATTTTGTAAAATTTGACAATAAAGAAGATGCTGAACACTACGCTAAAAACCAATCCGTCGCGGATAGCAAACATAGTTATGAAGTTCAAAAAAATAATAAAGATGATTTTGTGACGATTAAAACTTATTTAAATGGTCAGGGTTAAGAAATTACTTAAGGTTATGCTTAGATAGAACATTTAAGCAGGATTCTTCATCCAATGGTTTTTGTAATGCATAACCCCGCACCTTATCGCTTGCATTTTGACGAAGAAAATTTAACTGTCCACAGGTTTCGATTCCTTCTGCAATCACTTCTAAATTTAAATTCTTTGCAATGGTAATAATGGTTTTGACAATGATAGCATGATCATTTCTTTCTTCGAGACCTTGCATGAAGTTCCTATTTATTTTTATCTTTTCAAAGGGAATGTGAGTCATATTGTTTAAACTGGCATACCATGTTGAAAGATCATTCAATGCAATATGAAATCCTAAATTTCTTAATTCAATCATTTTTTTTAAAGCATCAACTTCATTATTCATCAAAGAATGCCCTGATATTTCCAATTCAATTAGATTAGAATCAGTAGATAATTCTTTTGTGATTCTCTCTACAACTTCAACAAAATCGTTTTTCATAAAAAATTTGTCGTTAATCCTGATAGACATTCTATAGGGTTTTAGTCCTTTTTGAATCCAGAAATTTATCTGCTTACATACCCTTCGAAGCATCCATTCTTCGATCGATATAATTATCCCTGTCTCTTCCGCAATTGGAATATAGAATTTTGATGGTATAACTCCTCTTCCGGGATGATCCCAAACCAGAGAGGTTTCGATGCATAGTATTTTATTGGTTATAAGATCAAAAACGGGATAGTACATAAATGCAAATTCATTGTTATCAATAGCATGAGATAACCGATTTTCAATGTCTGCTCGTTTCAATGCGGTTTTATAAAATTCATTACTGAACATTTGGTGATTATTATGGCCATGTTTTTTTGCAATATTTAATGAAGTGTTGGCGTTTTTTAAAAGAGCATATGCTTCATTAGCATATAAAGGATAAATACAAATACCAATGCTGGCTGTAATCGATATTGTTTTATTATCTATTTCGTAAGGCTGATTAATGGTTTGTAATAATTGAGTTGCAAATTTTTCAAAAAAATCTTGGGTATCTTTTCCTGTAAGAATAACAACAAACACATTACCACCCCATCTTGCAATCGTGGTAACTTGTAAATTAATAAGCTTAGACAACCTATTGCCAATGCTTTTCAACAAAACATCACCTATTTGGAAACCATAACTATCATTAATTAATTGAAAATTATTAATATCAATAAAATAGCAGCCAACCAGTGATTTGTTATTTTTTGCAGTAACAAGTGCTTGGTGAACTCGATCAACCAGTAAAGCTTGATTGGGCAGACCCGTTAATAGATCATGCGTTGTTTTTAGTAATAATAAGTGCTCGGTCTCTTTTAGCTCCTTTGATCTTGTCTTTAGAATGCTTTCTAAGTTATCGATATAAACTCGATTTTGCTGATTTAATTGCCATTTTTTTGTTAATGCAAACGCTAATTGTTGAATTTCTATTGTTTCAAATGGTTTTTTTAATATGAGAAAGTTGTTTGAATACTTTAACTCACTACGCATAGTGTTCCAAGAATACTCTGAAGAACCCGTACAAATAACAATTTGTATGTCAGGATCAATTTCCCATATTCTTTGAATCGTTTTAATTCCATCCAATCCTGGAGGTATATGAATATCGACAAATGCGAGTGCATAAGGTTGAAATGATTTTAGGGATTCATGAACCAATTTGATTGCTTCATTGCTTTGGGAAGCGGTATCAATTATAAATCTTGAACCCGTTGGCTTTAATGTTTCATCTAGATCAAAAACAGCTTCTAAAACTCGTTTTAAACTTTTTAAAATATTAATTTCATCGTCTATTAAGAGTATTCTATTATTGGTTATTTTTATCATTTCTTTATTTCTCATGGCAATTAATTAGCCATAAATCCAATGTAACATAAATAAAGACCCGCGATTAATGTAATTACATCCGCGGTATAATAAGCCACAGTATTTTTTAAAAGATTATTATAAAATTTAAAAGCAGATTTAGGAAACATTAATAAGAACAAGCCTTTGATAAAAGCCATCCAGCCAAAAATCGTAATAATTATTTTCCAGCTGGGTTCCCAAATATTATGACTTACGAGAAGCAAAATACCAATTAATAAGGCAATTGCACCGCCATTAAATTTAAAAGATGTAGTGTTATTTTCACGCATGATAGATCTTAAAGCTTTTGCATTCTTGATCATGGCAATAGAGATAATAACAAGATAAAGACCAAATACTTTTGCTAAAAAAACCGAAACATCCATTTTGTAGCCTCCTTCTGATAGGTAAAAAAAGCAGGCATGATCGAAGACCTGATTAAATAAGTGGACATCTCAGTGATGTTTTAGGCTTCCTCTATAAAGAGGCATGCGCACCGCATCAACTCTCTGACATCCTCAGGCTTGATTGTAGGACTTCGATTCAATACCTGCTTTGTGATTAGTATATTCCTCTCATTTTTATTTACAATCCTCATCAATACATTCATATAAGCCGATGATTAATATAAATATAATCTCTTAATATTTTTTAAGGTCTATCTCTAATGACAATAATTTTTCTAACATTGTCTTATCGCCTCAGCTAAAAGATCACTAAGATCAATTTTGTTAGTAGGATGAACAATGCTATTGGTTGTTATTATTTCTTTCGCGCCAATTTTTAATAAGGTTTTATAAATTTCATCATTAAACAAAGCATGAATGCCAATACATACAGGTGATTTAAACCCTTGAGCTAAAAGTTGTTGGATGACAGTTATTAAGGTTGTTCCGGTTGAGATGATATCATCCACTAACACTAGATTTACCTGTTAAACTTGATGAGGCAATGTTCAGCATAGATTTATTATATACCATACTGTATTTATACCAACTTGTTCATAAAGAAAATTTTAAATATTCTTAATAATGTCTATCATTAGAGGAGAATTTTATGAACAAAGACATTATTCAAGGAAAATGGAAAGAAATCCAAGGTAAATTGAAACAACAATGGGGAAAATTAACGGATGATGAAATTACCCAAATGCAAGGTAACTATAAAGAACTGGAAGGTGCTTTGCAGAAAAAATATGGTTATGAGAAAGACGAAGCTAAACGCGAAATTGATAGTTTTATAAAAGAAAATAAATGGGATGAGTAAAGATAATACTGGCCTAGAAATAGGCCAGTTTATTTATTATTTTTGAGGTAGTCCTTCAAATTTAGCTAACAAACGTGAGCGCAATGCTTCGCGAATAGCAGGATCGGCTTTTGCCGCTGATCCAGAATCAAAAGGCGGATGGGGATCATATTCTAAGCCCAGTTGTAAGGTTTCAGCGACTTTCTGCCCGGCAATTTTGGCAGCCAACGTAAATCCCATATCTAATCCAGCGGATACTCCAGCTGCGGTCATGATCTTCCCCTCAGTAACCACTCTTTCTTCAGTAGGTATCGCACCCCAAAGAGAAAGACGATCGATAACAGCCCAATGGGAAGTCGCATGTTTACCTTTTAAAAGTCCTGCAGCACCTAAAATTAAACTTCCGGTACAAACTGACGTAGTCCAAGTGGTGGTTTCATGAATCTTACGCACCCAGGCAAGAATTTCAGATTCATTGCTAAGCGAGGTCGCATTTCCAGCGCCAGGAATAAGTAATACATCGGCTTCTGAAACTTCGGATAACGAATGCTCAGCTATCATCACCAATTCAGAACAGGTACGTATAGGCCCAGCTTCTTTAGCCACATGAAATACTTCTGCACCAGGAAGTCGTGTGAGAATTTCATGAGGACCAATGGCATCTAAAGCGGTCATTCCATCGTAAAATAGGAAAACGATTTGCATATTTCTTCCTCATGCTTTTAGTTTACGATACAGTATATCAATTATATCAATAAGATAAAGTTATCCTAAGAAAGCGTTGAGATTTAAATTCCTTACTATATAATAAGGAATATACAAATAAGTAAGGAGTAATTATGTCAATCGCAACACTCACTAGTAAAGGTCAAACCACTATTCCACATGAAATTCGATCCTATCTTGGGTTACATACAGGTGACAAAATTGAATTTGTTATTGAAGATGACGGTAAAGTAGTACTAACACCCTTAACGGTTGATGTTACAAAATTAAAAGGCATGTTACCAAAACCAAAGAAAAAAATATCAATAGAGCAAATGAATAAAATCATTGCGAAACGAGGTGGTCATTTATGAAAGGTATCGATACGAATGTTTTAGTCCGTTATATTGTCCAAGATGATCCCGCACAAAGTCTAAAAGCAACTCATTTTATTGAAAAAACCTGTTCCGAGGAAAGATCAGTTTTTATATCGGGTATTGTATTATGTGAGTTAGTTTGGGTTCTTGAATCTGCTTATGAATATCCTAAAAAATTGATTGCCGATGTATTAGAAACAGTTTTAATGACGTGTCAATTTTGCATTTTTCAACCGGAAATATTATGGAATTCACTTCAAGCCTACCGTAATCAAAATATAGATTTTGCCGATAGCTATATTGCACATTTAAATGCCGCAAATGAGTGTGAATATACTATAACGTTTGATAAAAAAGCTGCGCGATTAAAATTCTTCAAGTTGCTATAGATTATAATCTATTTAATAAGCAGCGTTGTAATTAAAACCTTAGAAGTTAATGTTTGATGCACAGGGCATTTATTAGCGATTTCTAATAGTTTCGAGCGTTGTTCTTGGCTTAAGTCTCCTTGTAGTTCAATAATGCGTTCAATATGATCCACTTTTGCATTAGTATTTTCACATTGCGCACAATCTTCTGCGTGTATTTTTTCATGTTTCAATTTTACCGTTACTTTTATGAGCGGGATTTTTTTAAGATCCGCGTACATTCGTAAAGTTATGGAAGTACAAGTGCCTAAGGCGGCGAGTAAAAAATCATAAGGAGAAGGTCCCGCATCTTTTCCGCCACTTGCAACAGGTTCATCTCCTGTTAAAACATGATCACCTATAACAATTTGTTGCTCATATTTTCCATCTCCATTTTCACGGACAATTATTTCCATTCTTAAACCTCAGTTCTTGTAGCTTTTGATAATTTCCATTAATACTTTTGCTGCATTATCTCCTGCAAGCGCAGTATCTTGATCGGTAATAGAACCATATTCATTTGCATTATTGCTAATACCTCGAATAATGATACAAGAAGTCTTAAACATCCAGCAAGCTTGCATTACCGAAGCACCTTCCATTTCTATGGCATCAAATTTTAGTTTTTTTAATAATTGAATTTGCGGCTCTAAATTGGGTAACGCATCACTGGTTGCAATATTTCCTAAAATTACTTTTGGCTGATTATTCGGTAATTCTGAAACCCATTTAACCCAACGAGGATCTAAGTTGAATTCTAGTGGTAACAGGGTATTTGTATTGGGATTACGTAAATATCTTTTAGCTTGAAATTGTATTCCATTAGGGGTTAGCTCTCCTAAATCAACATTAGCGACTTTTTCCCCAATAACAACATCACCTTTCTTTAGTGCGGGGTTTATATTTCCAGATGAGCCAGATAATAAAACTAAATCAGGTTTGAAATCTCTAATTAAACGCGTAGCGATCATGGCTGAATTTACTTTACCCAGTCCAGATATAACAAAAACTACCTTTTTATTTTGTATTTTACCGACCACATAGTTAATACCAGCAATTGAAATATTATTCTTTTCTGTGATGCTTTTTTGTAATAAAGAACTTTCTTCATGCATCGGGATAATAATTCCAACTAGCCCATAGCTATTTATGCTGTATATAAATGAGAATATAAAAATACAAAAAACAATAATTTTATTTTTAGATAACATATTTTTCCGCCTTTAATAAAGTAACTAATTTAATTAAGGGTAACCCAATCAGTGCGGTATAATCATCGCCTATTAGTTTCTCTACTAAAGATATTCCTAGGCCTTCGACCTTAAAACTACCCGCACAATTCATCACCTCTTCTTTTTTTAGGTAATTTTCTATCTCTGACAAAGATAAAGCACGAAATACTACATCAAAAGTTTCTAGTGTTATTTTCTGGGCTTTAGTTTTAGTATTCAAAAGACATACGCCAATATAAAATCTGACGGTTTTGCCACTCACAAACTGCAATTGTTCAATGGCATTTTTAGAATTTAACGGCTTACATAAAATAGTATTTTCTAATACGCCAACCTGATCTGCCCCAATAATTAAAGCATCAGAAAATTTAGTAGCGACCGCTTCTGCTTTGAGTTTTGCAAGCCGCAAAACCAAATCTTCTGGTTTTTCATTAGGTAATACTGTTTCATCTACGTTAGATGGCGCAACCGTAAAGGGTATCTTTAATCTTTCTAGTAACTTCTTTCTGGATTCTGAAGTCGAAGCCAATACTAAATTTTGACTCATGGTGCCATTTCTTTAACAGTTAATAAATCCTGCATCAAATGATTTAATTTATCTTTTTTAGTTTGTAAATATTTGTTGTTATATTCGTTACAAAAAACGGGGATCGCTTCTCGTTCTACTTTTTCAATGCCATATTTTTTAATGTCACTAATTTTACTCGGATTATTCGTGAGCAAACGAATAGAATCAACATCTCGATTACGTAAAATATTGGCAACTATATGATAATTTCTAGAATCTATAGGCATACCTAGTTTTTGATTGGCTTCTATCGTATCTAATCCCTGTTCTTGCAAAGTATAAGCTTTAATTTTATTAAACAATCCTATGCCTCTGCCTTCTTGGTTTAAATAAATTAATAGTCCGCCTTCGTTACTAATGCGGCGCATAGAATAATTTAATTGTTGGCTGCAATCGCAACGTTTAGAATCAAACAAGTCACCCGTCATACAAGCAGAATGTACTCGGACTAATAAGGGCGCATTTATTTTTGGATTTTCTTTGCTTAAGATCACATGTTCATGGCCTGAAATTTTTTCTCTAATAACTGTAATTTTAAATTCGCCTAAAGATTCAGTCGGTAATTCTGCGCTGACTTCTTCTTCAATTAAATTTTCGTGCATTCGTCTATAAGTAATAATGTCATCGATAGACAACATTTTTAATTGATGAGTTTCTGCAAATTTTGTCAGTTCAGACCCTTTAGACATAGTGCCATCCGGATTCATGACTTCGCAAATGATGGAGGCTGGTTTAAATCCAGCTAAACGAACCAAGTCTATGGATCCTTCGGTATGGCCAGGTCGTTCTAATACCCCACCCTCGCGAGCTTGAAGTGGGAATATATGGCCGGGTTTCACAATATCTTGAGGCTGCACCTGATCGGCTATGGCGCTTAAAATAG
>Ga0207134_1020_pt1 | contig 53893 bp, 53 predicted proteins | sample Alteio_BWMinHeat_12_FD_153527 | JGI IMG/M metagenome (GOLD analysis project Ga0207134, IMG submission 153527) | Enriched cells from forest soil in Barre Woods Harvard Forest LTER site, Petersham, Massachusetts, United States -... | ecosystem: Environmental > Terrestrial > Soil > Temperate forest >... | reverse complement strand
GACGATGAAGCCGGAAATCACGAAATTGCCGGCGCTTTGCATGGTGATGATGTGTTGTTCCAGGTCGGGTGCATCGTCGGCGGCGCTCTTGATCATGGCGACGTAAGTGAGCATGAAGCCGAGGATGAGCAGGAAAATGTTGAGGATGCTTTCGAAAAGGCCGATCAGGACGGTGATTTTTCGAAAAGCGACGCAGAGGATGCCGCAGACGAAGGAGAGAGTGTAATAGGCAAGGTTCAGGGCGGGTTTATGGTCGAAATAGGAGGCGCGCAGGTTGATGCCGCAAAAGCGGTCGAGCAGGTAGAAGGCCGGTGTTGATAGATAATAGGCCTGAAGGAAGTAGATCCATGCCCTGCTTGCCGGATGTTCCATGGAGCGGGCATCCTAGCGGCAGTGAGGATGAAACACAATGATTCAGAGGGTGCCGGCTGGCAGCATTTTCTCAAATTTCTTCGTGAAGTTCGCGCGCTTCGTGGTTTAATCCGGCCGTATGAACATGGGAGGAACCTGGAAATATTGGGGGATGGGTCTGACCCTGGGGGTCGCGTCCTGTGCTTTCGGGCAGACTGGATTGACTGTCCAGGACCTCGATATCCAGAGACAGTACTGGTTCAAGAAGGCGGCAGCCGGTGATGTCGATGCGCAATTCGTGATGGGTGATGGGTATTTAAGTGGCCGGATGAATCTTCCCAGGGATGGCCAGCGCGCGGCGGAGTGGTTCTTGAAAGCGGCGCAGCACGGCCACGCCGATTCCCAATTTGAGCTGGGAAAGTTGTATTACTTCGGAACCCTGTGTGTGACTCCAAACGGGCCGGAGGCGGTCCACTGGCTTCGAAGCGCGGAGGCACAGCCGGGGCTGAAGTCCAAACAGCGATCATTTGCGCAAATGCTGCTGGCGACATGCTTCACGACGGGGCTCGGTATCGGCAAGGATGACGTGGAGGCCGCGCGATGGTTCCGAAAAGCTGCACAGGGAGGGGATCATCTGGCCGAGTACCGGCTCGGGCTTTGCTTTTTAAATGGGAGCGGCGTGCCGCAGGACGACCGTGAGGCGTCGTTCTGGCTTCTAAAGGCGGCCAATGCCGGCGAAACCGAAGCGCAGGTGAAACTGGCCGGCATCTATACGAATGGCCGGGGCCTTCCGCAGGATTATGTAGAAGCCTACAAGTGGTTCAATTTGGCGGCGGCCAAGGGGGACAACCAGGCCGAGAAATCGCGTGAACTTCTGCGTTCGATCATGACGCCGCGCCAGGTGGCTGAGGCCCAGCGGCTTTCCTCCGACTATTACAACCGGGTTTCGGCATCGGCTGACGCCACCGATCGCATCGCTCCGCCGATGCGTCTGCAGTAGGTCAGTTTGTTTTCCACGCAGTCCAGAGCCCATCACGAATCGGCACGAGCGTGGATACGAAGTCCGGATCTTCCGACATCGTGCGCGTGAACGCACGAATGGCTTCCGTCGATTCTTCGTGGTTGCCAGGATCGAACGCCCGGCCGTGCCAAAGCACATTGTCCGTAATGAAGATGCCGCCCTTGCGCAATTTTGATTTCACGACTGGAATGGCGGAAGGATAGCCTTCCTTGTCGATGTCGTTGAAGATCAAATCGAATGGTCCCGGTGTTTGTTTGAGAGTGGCAACGGCTTCTGCGCAGTGAAATTCCACCAGGTTTTCCAGACCGGCTTCCTTCAAATTTTTGCGTGCGTCATCCGAAAGTTTTTCATCCCAGACGGTGTGATGCACCCGGCCTATGCAGCCCTGTTCCCGGATGGCGCGTGCGAACCAGATTGTGGAGTATCCGAAGCCGGAGCCGAGCTCGAAGATGTTGCGGGCGCCGGTCACTCGCGCCATGAAGTAGCAAAACCGTCCGGCGGCGGGTCCGATGATTGGAAAGTTCGATTTTTCGGCTTCGGCCTCAAGCCGAGTCAAAACGCGATCAATAGCCGGGTCGCTGCCGCGGCCGATTGAATTTAAATAATCGGAAGTTTTGGGGTGGACGACGTCAATTCGGCCGGGTTGCATGGTGGGATTGCTTTTATCCCAAGGGTGCGACGGTGGCCATTCTTTACTTGGAGCGTGAAAAGACTATATTCCAAAGGTTATGTCGCGCACGATTGAAGTCAAAGCCAAGAGCGGATCTTACGAGATTCGCGTGGGGCGCGACCTTCTGAAGGAGGTTCCGGCCTATATGAAGGAGCTTCAGCTCGGCAGCCGGGTTTTTGTGATTGGCGACACTCACACACGGATGTTTGTGGAGCAGCTCGAGCATTTTCTGATCAATGGGGGATTTGAGACTCGTACTTCGACCATCACCGCCGGCGAGGGTTCCAAGAATTTGAATACGGTACGTCAGCTTTATTCCGAATGCGCGGACGCGGGCCTCGACCGCAAGTCGGTGATCGTTGCGGTCGGTGGCGGGGTGGTCGGGGATGTGGCAGGCTTTGTGGCAGCAACGTATCTTCGAGGGCTCAAATTTATTCAGGTGCCTACGACCGTGGTGTCGCAGGTGGACGCGAGCATCGGCGGAAAGACCGGCGTCGACTTGAAGGAAGGAAAGAACCTCGTCGGCGCGTTTCATCAACCGTCGCTCGTGGTTTGCGATCTGGATCTGATGGAAAGCCTTTCACAGCGTGAGTTCAATTCGGGTCTGGCGGAAGTGATCAAGTACGGACTGATCGCGGACGAAAAACTCTTCGCGGAGCTGGAGAAGCGGCTTGCACACAAGCCGGTGACGCTCGATTCCGAGACCATTGTCCGATGCGCGCAGATCAAGGCAGAGGTGGTTGCAACCGATGAACGCGAGACGTTGGGTTATCGCGCCATCCTGAATTATGGTCACACCATCGGGCATGCGATCGAAGCCGTGGCGGGCTATGGCAATGTCTTGCATGGAGAGGCGATCTCGATCGGGATGGTGGCCGCGGCGATGCTGTCGCACGACCGTTTGCAATTTCCGGGCCGGGACGTGAAACGCATCCATGATCTTTTTGCCGGGGTCGGCCTTCCCGTGAAGCTGCCGCGTTCACTCCAGACGCCTGTGGCGATCAAAAAGCTGGTCAAGACCATGCTCCTGGACAAGAAGACCCAGGACGGAAAATTCCAGTTTGTCCTGCTCGAAAAAATCGGCAAGGCCAGGATCGGTCAGGAAATCAGTGCCGATGAGGTGGAGAAGATTTTGGAACGCTTGGTCTAGAGACTTCGCATCCGAAACTTGGAGGTTGAGACCAGGAGCTGTCCATCGGGAGTGCACGCCGGCATATCGATTAGAAATGTGGTTCCTTTGTCGACCTCGCTGTGGACGGAAATGACGCTCCCCATGTAGTTGGCGAGTTGTTGAGCCACGGACAGATTAATGCCGAGGCCTTGAGCGAGGCTGGTTTCGCCCTCTTCCTCGTAGGGCTGGGGATCAAAGATTTGCGGCAGTGCTTCGGCTGGAATTCCGCAGCCCGTGTCGCGAACTGCTATGGTGACGTGACCGTCGGGCAGGACGGAGACCGTAATCGAAACCTCCCCATGCTGCGTGTACTTGATGGCGTTGTCGAAGATTTTTTCGATCAATCGCCAGATCTGATCGTTGTCGCCCATCACCCAGACGTCCTGCGGAGGGAGATTTAGAGTGTAGACAAGACCCTTGTTTTCGGCGGCGGGCTGAAGATAGGGGGTCATATCCTGCAGTACTTGGGAAAGATGGACGGCTCGCGGCATCAGGGGTGTCAGGCCTGATTCGACGAAAGCGAGGTTGAGGGTATCGTTGACCACGCCGAGGATCTGCGTGCCTCGCTCCCGGATCCATGCGGCATAGTCGGCGTTTTCTCCACTGCTCTTGGTAAACAGATTTTCTTCGAGCACGGTGGCGTGCTGGACGATGTCGTTGACCGCCTTACGAATGCGTTGGCCGGCATGGCACACAAAAAGCGACCATGCGGTAGTCACGACTTCGGCCGATGTCTTTTTTTCGAGAAGGATTTTTCCCGATTTTTCCAGCGTCCCAACCTCGGTCGAAAGCCCTTGCGTGAGCGGTCGGAAGACGAAGAACACCGCCGCGCCAGTGAGCATGACGAATGCGCCTAGAAAAATCCAGTTGAGGGTCCGATGCTGCTCGGTTCGCAATAGCGCCTTTTGTGTCTCATTATCGGAAATTTTATCAATTTGCCCCGTGACCTCGGACGTCAGAAGGTAGAGCGATTCGTAATCATCGCGTGCCAGCGGGATGCCGGGCCTCATTTCAGCGATCACTTCAATGCGCCTCACGAAACGGTCGAGCTTTGACGCCAGCTCCTGGCGGAGGCGATCCGCCCCTTCGGGCTCTTGCTTGTTCGTATAAAGATTTTTGAACTCGGCGAGACTTTTTTTACACTCGCCCGCCAAACGTTCCTTATCGCCGGCAGCCGCCTGATTTTGTCGAATGGCCTGGAGCACGATGCGTTGCATGGAGGTGGCCACGATTCGCAGATCGTTGACAGCCTGCGCGGAGGACTCCTGTCCGTGTGCGTTCCATTGTTCCCAGAGGATGAACGCCGCCCCCGACAGCAACAAAACTGCGCAGGAAACCGAGTAGGCGAGGGTGAGAAGTTTTCGGACGTGCTGCTCGACGGTCGGTGAACGCTGCGGATTCATTCCGCCCTCTTTTAACGTTTTTTAGCCATGGTTGCTAGAGCTTTGATCGAGATTGAACTCGGAGGGCGGTGCACCTAGAATGCATGGATGTCGGTCGTCGATGAAACGATCGTTCGGGAATACTTTGAGGCCCATGGTTTCCTGGTTCGGCAGCACCGCAAGTACGCAATTTCAGGCCGGGAAAAAAGGACTGACGAGGAGATCGACCTTCTTGTCTACAACCCGCGCGCAAGTCTCGAGCCCCGTCCAACGTCGCCGTTTTTTCGAAAGAGCAATGACCTCCCATTTCTTTCTTGTGCTCTGATCGAGATCAAAGGCTGGCATTCCGAACGTTTTGGGCCATCCGTACTGAACAAGCCGGAATTTCTCCGTTTCGTGGAAAAAGCGGCAGAACGCGAGGCGAAGATGATTTTCGGAACGGCCCACCCCCTTCAGAAAATCCTCATCATCCCAGAACTCGCTGCCGACCCGGGTATCCGCAAGAGGAGCGTTGAAATTTTGAAAAGCCGCGGAGTCGATGGTGTTTTCTTCTTCCGGGAAATGCTTGGCGAGTTGATCGCGCGGATCGATAAAAGCAAAAACTACCAAAAATCGGAGATGCTCCAGCTGCTTCGGATTTTGAAGTCGTACGATCTGTTGAAGGATCCGCAGATGGAGTTGTTCCCCGGCCGGGCACGCAAGCGCAGACGCACGTAAAAATAATTTCTGTTGGATTTTCGCGTCTTTACGTGTAGAGACGCCGCATGACAACGCGCGAGGCGTATCTGATTCTCAACGCCCTGCCTCATGTTGGATCCGTCACCCTGCGCCGTTTGCTTGAGCGTTTCCCAGGGCCGAAGGAGATCCTATGCGCGCAGGAAAGGGACCTGCGGCAGGTCCAGGGTGTGGGGCCAGAGATCGTCAAATCGATCCGCGAATGGGAGAACCTTTTCGATCTCGAAGCGGAATCCGCGAAGCTTGAACAACACTCGGCCCGGGTTATTATGCCGGACGATCCAGAATATCCGGTTCTGCTCAAGGAAATCTACGATCCGCCGGTAATCCTTTATGCGCGGGGAACGTTGAAGCCGGAGAGCCGGACCAACCTTTCGGTTGTAGGTTCACGAAAGACTTCCTCTTATGGGACCGAGACCGCGCGAAAGCTCTCGTATCAATTGGCGGGTCTCGGATTTTCGGTGGTGAGCGGCCTGGCGCGCGGGATCGACAGCGCCGCGCACACGGGGGCGATGCAAGCCAAAGGGCATACGGTGGCCATCCTCGGATGCGGCGTGGATGTGGTTTATCCGCCGGAAAACCAGAGACTTTATGATCAAATCCTGAAGGGCGGCGGCGCCATCCTCAGCGAGTTCCCGCTCGGAACGACCCCCACGCGGCAGACCTTCCCGATGCGCAACCGTGTGGTGAGCGGCATGTCGATGGGAACGCTGGTGGTGGAGGCCGGCCAGCAAAGCGGGGCGATGATCACCGCGAACTTTGCGAACGAACAGGGGCGCCAGGTTTTTGCCGTCCCAGGCCGTGTCGACAGCGCTCTTTCACGCGGCTGCCACCGGTTGATCAAGGACGGCGCGAAGTTGGTGGAGGATGTGGACGACATTCTCAATGAGTTCGAAAATTTGTTCTCATTCCAACGGACGGGGTTTGCCGAAAACGGGGAGCTGGCCCCCGCGCTTGAGGTGCCGCTGACGGAGGAACAAAAAAGAATTTTTGATGTCTTTCTTGACGAGGAAATGGAGATTGACCAGATTACCGCGCGTTCCGGCCTGGCGCCGGCCGTTGTGTCGGCAGGACTCTTCATGCTCGAAATGAAGAAATTGGTGAAGCAGTTGCCTGGCAAAAAATTTTTACGACGAAACGACGCTTTGCGTGAGCCGCCTGAGCGTGTTATCTAATAGGTACAAGTAAGAATATAGATGGAGTGAACGAGAGCAACGATGGGAAAAACGCTGGTCATAGCCGAAAAGCCGAGTGTGGCCGCCGATCTGGCGCGCGCCCTGGGCAAGTTTGAAAAGAAGAAGGACTACTTCGAAAATGACGACTACGTCATTTCTTCGGCGGTCGGCCATCTTTTAGAGCTCTGTCTTCCCAACGAACTCGATAAGAAGCGGGGGAAGTGGAATATGGAGAACCTGCCCATCATCCCCGACAGGTTCGAGCTCAAGCCGATCGAGAGAAACGAGTTGCGCCTCAAGGTTCTTGAGAAGCTGATCAAGCGCAAGGATATCACGCGCCTCGTCAATGCCTGTGACGCCGGTCGCGAGGGCGAACTGATTTTTCGCTACATCGTCCAGTATGTGAAGACGGACAAGCCGTCGGAACGGCTCTGGCTTCAATCGATGACACCTGACGCAATTCGTGAAGGCTTTCGCAAACTTCGCGCGGATAATGACATGAAGGCACTCGCTTCGGCGGCCGTTTGCCGGTCCGAGAGCGACTGGCTGATCGGCATCAATGCCACGCGCGCATTCACGGCGTTCAACTCTCGCGAGGGCGGTTTCCAGCTCACACCTGCAGGGCGCGTCCAGACACCGACGCTCGCGCTCCTGGTAGACCGCGAGGACAAGATTAAAAAGTTTAAACCCTCCGACTACTGGGAAGTCCATGCGACGTTTGAAGCCAAGGCGGGCGCCTATCCGGGCCGCTGGTTCGACGAAGCTTTTAAGAAAGAGAAGGATAAGGAAAAGGAGAAGACCAATGGCGACGTGGCGTGGCGCGCCGAGCAGGTTCGCGATCGTGCGCGGGCCGAGGCAATTCAGGCCAAATGCCAGGGCAAGCCGGGCAAAGTGACCGAGGAAAAGAAGCCCTCCAACCAGGCTTCGCCGCTTCTCTATGATCTGACCACGCTTCAGCGCGAGGCCAACAGCCGGTTCGGCCTGCCTGCCAAGAGGACACTGCAGATCGCGCAGGCCCTGTATGAACGGCATAAGATGCTGACCTATCCGAGGACCGATTCCCGCTGCCTGCCGGAGAACTATGTCGACACGGTCAAAGAGGTCCTTGGCAATTTGAACGTCACTAGCGTGGTCACCCAGTCCAAGGACACCTACCTCGGCCAGCTGGCCAAAAAAATCCTCAAGAACAACTGGGTGAACGGGGCCAACAAGCGCATTTTCAACAACGCGAAGGTCAGCGACCACCATGCGATCATCCCGACGGCGTATCCGCACAAGCTGCTCGATGACATGGAGCAGAAAATCTACGATATGGTGTCGAGGCGTTTTTTGGCGGTGTTCTATCCGGCGGCCGAGTTCGAGGTGACAACGCGCATCACCCGCGTTGAGGGCGAACCGTTCCGCACCGACGGAAAAGTTTTGAAAGTTCCTGGCTGGCTCGAGGTTTATGGCAAGGAGGAGAGCCAAGGCGAAAACATGCTGGTTGCGGTCGAAGAGGGCGAAACGGTCAAAACCGCCGAGGTGGAGATCCGCGACCTGCAGACGAAGCCACCTGCCCGATACACGGAAGCGACGCTGCTGAGCGCGATGGAAGGCGCAGGCAAGCTTGTCGACGACGAGGATCTTCGCGCCGCGATGGGCAGCAAAGGTCTCGGGACGCCCGCCACGCGCGCGGCGATCATCGAAAACTTGATCTGGGACCGTTACGTGATCCGCGAAGCACGGGAACTGATCCCGACCGCGCGCGCGACTTCGCTGATGACACTTTTGCGGGGCATCGGTGTGCCGGTGCTTTGTTCCGCCGAAATGACGGGCGAATGGGAATTCAAGCTTGCTGAAATGGAGAAGGGGAAGTTTTCGCGCGAGAAATTCATGGAAGAGATTTGCGACCTGACCGAGACCATTGTTCAAAAGGCCAAGACGTTCGACAGCACCACGGTCGAAGGCGACTACACGACGCTCACTGTTGCCTGCCCGAAGTGCGGCAAGGGGCCCGTCAAAGAGTATTACCGGACGTTCAAGTGTTCCGCGTGCGATTTTGAGCTGAAAAAAGTTCTTGCCAGCCGGCAGTACGAAATTCCCGAGGTGGAGGAACTGCTTTCGAAGCGGAAGGTTGGCCCGCTCCAGGGTTTCCGCAACAAGATGGGCCGTCCTTTCAACGCGCTGGTCCGCCTTAACGCGGAATTAAAGCCGGAGTTTTTCTGGGATGAGGCGGTGGGGGCCAACGGCGAGGTGGCTGTCGTCGATTTCAGCGGCCAGGAACCCCTGGGCAAGTGCTTGATCTGCGGGTCGAACGTTTATGAGAATCCGATGAGCTACGTCTGTGAGAAGAGCGTCGGAACCACCCGGTCATGCACGTTCCGTTCTGGTAAAATTATTTTAAAGCGCGAGATCCCCCGCGAGCAGATGGTCAAGCTGCTCCAAACCGGCAAGACGGATCTCATCGATAAATTCATTTCCAAGAAGGGCCGGCCATTCTCCGCCTATTTGAAGTTTGAAAACGGGAAGGTTTCCTTCGAATTTGAGCCGCGAAAGGCGAAGGTTCCGAAGGCCGGAGCTCGAAAGAAGGAAGAGACTCCCGAACCGGCAGCAGCCGAGGCGGTCGCGATGGTGAGCGCTGAAACGCCAGTCCCCAAAAAGACACGCGCGCCTCGCAAGAAGAAGCCGGAAGCGACCGAGGAAAAAGAGTAGCGGCCCAGATTTAAGCAAACCTTCTGACCGGATTCACTGGATTTCTTGGTGGTCCATCCACTTAGCCGGTCATATCCGAGGACTTCCATTAATCCGGTAAATCTTGCAAATCCTGTCAAAAAGATGTTTTCAAGGGTCGTTTTTATGGGCTTTTAAACGCGTCAAAAGATGAGATGATCGGCGCGATGCCGGAAAATCTCGTCGATGCGTACATCAATTACCTGAAGGCCGAGCGGAATGCCTCCCGCTACACCCAGCGCAATTACCGGAGCGCGCTTTTGGAGTTTGAGACGTGGCATCGGGAGCACCTGGGCAAGCCCGCGGATTGGACGCGGCTCGATCTCAATGACCTTCGCGCCTACGTTCTTTTTTTGAGCGGCCGCAAGAAGGATGTGCTGAACAAGAACTCCATTCTCCTGCGCCTCTCCGCCATCCGCTCCCTGTTCAAGTACCTGGTCCGGGCTGGCGTGATCGCGGAAAATCCGGCGAGACTTCTGAAGAGTCCCAAGCGCGCAAAACGCCTGCCTCAGTATTTGTCCTCTTCTGAGGTGGAGCGGCTTTTCTCGGCCACGCGCAAAGACGATCCGGACGACACCACCGAACCGTGGCTGAAGGCCCGCGATCGAGCGCTTTTCGAGACACTTTATAGCGGAGGTCTGCGCGTCCAGGAGCTCTGCTCGCTGCGTGAGCAGGATGTGAACCTGGAAGAAGGGATGGCCCGGGTCCTCGGTAAGGGCGGGCGCGAGCGCTGGTGCCCGATGGGACAACCGGCAGTGGATTCTTTGAGAGACTATCTGGAGTTGCGTGGATTAAAAGGACCGGAAGCGATTATTTTTTGGAACAAAAACAAAACGCCCCTCACCACGCGTTCGGTTCAGCGGATCCTCAAAAAATATCTCGCGGCCGCCGGACTCGATGTCCGGCTGACACCTCACAAACTGCGACACTCCTTCGCCACGCATCTCTTGAATAACGGCGCCGATCTTCGCAGCGTCCAAGAGTTGCTGGGTCATAAACAATTGACCTCAACACAGGTTTACACCCATGTTTCGGTGCAGGAAATGAAGAAGGTTTACAAAAAGGCTCACCCACGAGCTTAATATCATGTTTTGGTTCCTCTATGAGATGCTGTTCTTTGTCGGCCTGCTGGTGACCGGGCCCTATTACCTTTTTCGGATGCGAAGGCGGGGTGGGTATGCAAAAAACTTCACCGAGCGGTTCGGATTCTATAGCGGCCCCGTCCAGGATAGGCTCAGCCGGCTCAACAACCCTCTTTGGATTCACGCGGTCAGCGTTGGCGAAGTCCAGCTGGCCTTTTCACTGATCGAGGCGCTGCAAAAAGAACATCCCGGCCTCGACTTGATTCTTTCGACGACCACCTCCACCGGATATGCGCTTGCGAAGGAAAAAGAAAATTCAAAAATGGCGGTCGTTTACTACCCGATGGACAGCCGGCTTTTCTTCCGGAAGATCCATCGCCTTGCCCGCCCCAAGGCTCTTCTATTGATGGAGGCCGAGCTCTGGCCAAACCATCTGCTGTATTGTTCGCGGCGCGGCGTTGCGCTGGCACTCATCAATGCGCGCATGTCGGACCGGTCATTCCGGCGGTACGAAAATTTCCGCTTTCTCTTTGGTTCTGTTTTTGCGGCATTCGATCTCATTACTCTCCAGAGCGAGGCGGACCGCGAGCGGGTGCTGCGGATCGGCGCGCGAAAGGAAAGCCTCGTGGTCATCGGGAGCCTGAAGTACGGGGCCGCCGGTGCGGTGGACGAGGTTAAAAGAAGGAAACTTCTCGATGATCTTGGATTCTTGCGCCCCAAGCCCGTCCTCATCGGCGCGAGCACCCATGCGGGCGAAGAAGTCATCCTGATCGAGACGTGGAGGGAGTTAAAGAAAAACCGGCCTGACCTTGCCCTCGTTCTCGCTCCGCGCCATGTCGAGCGCAAACCGGAGTTGGTCAGATTGCTCGAGGAGAGTGAGGTTTCGTTCGTCTGCCGGTCCTCTCCTGGCTCTGGCGCGGATGTGGTCCTGCTCGATACGACCGGCGACCTGCGCCATCTCTATGAACTCGCCACCATTGTTTTCATCGGAAAAAGCCTCTGCGGCCAGGGCGGCCAGAACCTCATGGAACCGGCGTGGTATGGCAAAGCGATTGTTTTCGGTCCCCACATGCAGAATTTTCGCCCGATCGTCGCGGACTTCCTCCAAGCGGGCGCCGCTGTGCAAGTCAATGATCGTGATGCTCTTGTCACGACCCTCGGAAATCTCCTCAACGGCGCCGGCGTCGAGCTTGGCAAAAAAGCGAAGGCGTTGATGGACTCTCGCAGGGATGTGATACAACGGACGCTTGATCAGATCGAGCCATTGGTGGGAGTGCCATAGTCGTGAAGTCCGTAGAGGGACACTATCTTACCTTTCTGCCCGAACGTTACTCCTCCAATAAGTCCTGGCCGCTGGTTCTGTTTCTGCACGGAAGGGATGAACGGGGCGACGATCCGCGGAGGGTGAAAACCCACGGACTTCCAAAACTGGCCGACAACGGACGATGTTTCCCATTCGTCCTCATTGCGCCGCAATGTCCCAAAGGGAGAACCTGGTCAGTCGATTTCCTGGAAAGCGTTCTCGCCGATGTGCTTGGGCGTTTCCGTGTCGATCCGAACCGGATTGTTCTTACCGGGATCAGCATGGGCGGGAACGGCGCATGGCGGCTGGCGATCCGCCATCCAAACCGTTTTGCGGCGCTGGTCCCCATCGCAGCGTGGGGAGACAAACGTCGCATTGTGCGTCTCAAACCGGTTCCCGTGTGGGCCTTTCATGGTGGAGGTGACCGTGTCGTTCCGCTTCGCGATGGCAGGGCCATGACTGATGCCTTGAAAAAAGCCGGCGGCCGGGTGAAATTTACCGTCTATAAAACCGCCGACCACGTCCAAACTTGGGAAAGAGCCTACGCCAGCGAGGCACTCTACCGTTGGATGTTGAGGCAGAAACGCGAGTCTGTAACGAGTTCTTGAATCGGAATAAATTCAGCGTGAGAGGAGAATCACATGAACACATCCGACATTCGGATCTTTCGACAGATATTGATTGCTGTGTTGGTCTTTGCGGTCGCGTGCATGGTCACCCAGTTTGGGAATTATGAACGCGCTTTTTTGCGAACCCGAGGACTGCAATTTAAGGATTACTGGATGCTGCTTCCCATGTGCGCTCCACTGATTCTCGCGCTTTTCTATTTATCCCTCAGACTCACAAGCTGGATGGAGTTTGTCATGACCTTCTTTGTCGTCGGACTGACCGGATCGATATTCGTCTTTATCATGGGTCTCCTGGCACGGCCGGGATTTCGAAAAGGCGATGTCATGGCGATGGATAACCTGGTTCCATTTTGGGCAATTGGGACCTTCCTGGTAGCCATGATCCTTGGCTTTCTTTGGGGCGCGAGAGTGTTGTTAAAAACGCTGTGGAATCTACCCAGGGTTGGGACAGAATTCGCAAAAAAAATCAGTAGATTGAGGCGAAGCGAAAAGGAGCTTTCCGAACCAGCCGTGCACCAATAATCCGAGACGGAATGAATCCAGCCTGGGGAGAAGTAGATGATGAGTTTCTATGCGAGGAGCAGCGAGAAGTTGAGGCGAAGAGAAACGAAAAAATCCGACGCTGATCGTCGCGAGATTTATGAACCGATGATGCGGCGCCCCTCGTCCAGAAAAATTCCCTCGAGATTCATCTTCAACTGATCCGGATTGGTCGCCTTTGCCAGGCCTTCTTCTTCCGTGATCACGTCGTTTTTGACCAGGTGGTAAATCGCCTGGTTGAACGACTGCATCCCATCCTCTCCTCCGGACTGGATGGCGATCGGGAGCTGTTCGAGTTTGTCCTCTTCGAGAAGTTTTCGGACAATCGGTGTGTTGACCATGATTTCGATGGCCGGAACAACGCCGCCATGCTTTGCGGGGAAGAGGCGCTGGCCGACGATGGCCTTGAGGCACGAGGCGAGCTGGCGGCGGATTTGCTCACGCTCTCCAGAGGGAAAAAAGTCGAGCACGCGCATGATGGTCTGCGGGGCGCTGGTGGCATGAACCGTTGTGAAAACCAGGTGGCCGGTGTCGGCGGCAGTCATGGCCGAGGTGAAGCTATCCTTGTCGCGCATCTCACCGATCAGGATCACATCGGGGTCCTGGCGGAGGATGCTGCGCAAGGCGACGGAAAAGTCCTTTGTGTCGATGCCGATCTCGCGCTGGTTGATAAGGCTCAGGTTGTCCTCAAAAAGATATTCAATCGGGTCCTCGAGCGTGATGATGTGACATTTTTCTGTCTGATTGATGTAGTCGATCATCGCGGCCAACGTGGTGGACTTGCCGCTTCCCGTGACTCCGGAAACGATCACGATTCCGCGCTCATTGGATGCAATCTTTCGAAGCCCATCGGGCAGGTGAAGCTCCTCGAAGGCCGGGATCTGGGCATTGACGTGCCGCATGGCGAGGTTGATCTGGCCGCGCTGGTGGTAGGCATTGGTTCGGAAGCGGCCAAATTCGGGAACGTAATAGGAGAAGTCGTGCTCCAGGTTCGTATTGAACTGTTCCATTTGCTTGGGAGACATCATTTCCTGGGCCAGCTCGGCCATGTCGCTGCCGGTGGGAGGCTCAACCTCGATCGGGTAGAGCTGGCCGGATGCGCGGATGACGGGAGGTTTGTCGGGTTTAATATGGATGTCGGAGGCGCCCATATTAATGGCAAACCGCAGCACGCTGTTGAGGTAGTCTAGCATTTATAAACCCCATCCCGCGAAGAAAGGGTTCTTGCGCAGGGATTGTAACTGAAGGAAACCTTGACCGGAAGTTAATCCGGAATCAGGGTTTTTGCGAGATTTTTTCGAGCGACTTTTGCTTCGAGGAGGGCAGGTCGATCAGGAGGAGATCGATCTCGTACTGATCCTTTTTCGACCTCTTGGCTGACTTCTGTTTCCGGCAATCGACGACCACGCCGCGGCAGTTGATTTTGCCGCCCCTAGTCTTCGAATTTTCCATCTGAAAGTCGATTTCGGTGAAAGGCTCTATATTCCAGGCGCTGGGCAGGGTAATGACCGATTTTCCGACCTTGATGGCGTCGGCAGCAAAGCTGGCATGATCTCCCCCATAATGGATCTGGAGGGAGTCAAAAATGCCAGAGGTATCGCGTTTTGCGCCTTTCATGCTCTCTGAAACTATCACTCGAAACGGTTAAGTCAACCCAGCCCTGCAAAAAAAGTTTACAAAAAAATTACTCACATGTCGAATTTGCCCTGTTTTTGGTTGCAAAGTAAGAATCATTCTAACGCGGACCCCTTCGGAGGCTTCCTGGGCCTGATTTCGTGAAAACGGTTGACAAGCAAGGTCTTATCCGATTAGTTGCGGGTCATACTCATCAAGAGTGGTGGAGGGACTGGCCCTGTGAAACCACGGCAACCGCCCTGAGAACGCAAACAAAGAGCGTTCCGGGGGACCAGGTGCCAATTCCTGCTTGAGGCGTCCTAAACAAGGCGCATTCAAGGCCGATGAGAGGGAGTGAAGTTTGTCGTTCGTTTCGACACTTGGCACCTCTTCTCAAGGCACGATGAGAAGGGGATTTTTTTTGTCCTTCTTCCATCGTCGGATACTTTTTCACTGGCCAGTCATTGCCATCCCTCGCTGGGCATTAACATGGACAAAAAAGATCGATTTTTTTCAGGGCTGGTTTGCCGCGAATGCGGGCGGAAGTACCCGCCGGCGGCGATCCACGTTTGCGAATACGACTTTGGTCCGCTCGAAGTCGCCTACGATTACGAGAAGATCGCCAAGGCGGTCTCGCGCGAGAAACTGGCCGCGCGGCCTGAGACTATGTGGCGGTTCAGGGAGCTGTTGCCGGTTGCGGGAGAACCAACCGTTGGCGCGCAGGTGGGATACACGCCGCTGGTGAAGTGCGACCGTCTTGCCCGCGCTCTGGGCGTGAAGACTCTCTACGTCAAAAATGACACGGTTAATTATCCGACGCTTTCTTTTAAGGACCGCGTTGTTTCGGTGGCTCTGAGCCGGGCACGGGAGATGGGTTTTCATGTGGTGGCGTGTGCGTCCACGGGAAACCTGGCCAACTCCGTCGCGGCCAACGCGGCGGCCGCGGGACTCAAGAGTTACGTGCTGATCCCGGCAGACCTGGAGACCGGGAAGGTGCTCGGCAGCCTGATTTTTGGCACCAATGTCGTGGCCATCACGGGTGCCTATGATCAGGTCAACCGGCTTTGCAGCGAGATCGCCAACAAGTACGGCTGGGGCTTTGTGAATGTCAACCTGAGGCCTTACTATGCCGAGGGTTCCAAAAGCATGGGTTTTGAGATCGTCGAGCAGCTCGGCTGGGATTACCCCGACAACGTTGTGGTGCCCATGGCAAGCGGTTCGCTGCTCACCAAGATTCACAAGTCCTTCAACGAGCTGGTCAAAGTCGGCCTGATGAAGGAGCCTAAATCGCACACCAGGATTCATGGAGCGCAGGCGGGCGGTTGTTCTCCCATCTCAACTGCGTTCAAGGAGGGAAAGGACTTCTACAAGCCGGTCCAGCATCCGAAGACCATTGCCAAGTCTCTGGCGATCGGCACGCCTGCCGACGGTTACTACGCCATCCAGGTCGTGAAACAGACGGGCGGGGCGTGCGAGGACGTTTCTGATGAAGAAATTGTCGAAGGAATCCGCCTCTTGGCCTCCACCGAGGGCATTTTCGCGGAGACCGCGGGCGGTGTGACGGTGGCCTGCGCCAAAAAGCTGGTTGAAACCGGAAAAATCGGCAAGCATGAGTCGGTGGTCCTTTGCATCACCGGCCACGGACTCAAAACACAGGAAGCGGTGGCGGGCAAATGCGGGGAACCCCGCACCATCAGCCCAAAATTGAGCGAGTTTGAGCAGTTGTATGAGGAAGATTTTGGAAAGAGTTAATTGAACCGAAGAGAGCAGGAGGAAAATATGGCAGTCAAAGTAAGAATCCCAACACCCTTGCGCAAATTGACCAAGGAGAAGGATGTGGTTGAGTTGAACGGAGCCGCCGACATCGGCGCCCTTATCGAGTCTCTTGAGAAAAGCTATCCCGGCATCAAGGAGCGTCTTGTCGACGAAAAGGGCGAGGTTCGCCGATTCATCAACGTGTTCATCAATGACGAGGACATCCGTTTTCTTGAAAACAAACAGACGTCGCTCAAAGACGGTGATGAAGTTTCGATCGTTCCAGCGATCGCTGGAGGTTGATTCGATGGCAGCTCGAACCTCAAAATCGAAGAAGCCGGCGGCCAATAAAGAAAAGCGCCGTTTTTGGCTGACGATCCCGCAGAAATTGGTGCGACGCCCGATCATCTGGGAAATCGGCCATAAATATCCGATCATCACGAATATCGGCCAGGCGAGCGTCACGCCGGAGATGGGAATCATTTCGCTCGAGATGGAAGGCAAGCGCAACGACATCAAGAAGGTGATTGCGTGGCTCGAGGGTCTCACGATTAAAGTCGAACCTGTTGAAATCCAGACTATCGAAGGTTGATCTGTCTTTCTTCGCTCTATTGGAGTTGGGCAAACATTCAAAGCCCACTCAACCAGTAGACTTTAAGTTGAATTAGCTAGCGGTTCTGCCAGGCCGGGCTACTTTTCAGCACCTTTGAATAAGAAGATTACCGGAAGCGAAGCGAACGAACTGAATAAGAAGTTCGAAAACTCCTCCACGGAAGAGATCCTGGAGTGGGCCTGGAAGGGGTTCGGCAATCGGGCGGCGATAGGAACGAGTTTCCAGGGCGCCGGGCTGGTGATGATGGACCTGGCGAAGAAGCAGGGTTTGTCGCTCCCGGTCTTCACGCTCGACACCGGGCTGTTGTTTCCGGAGACGCTGGAACTCAAAAAACGCCTGGAAGATTTTTTCAAGATCAAGATTGAGGGACTCGAGCCGGAATTGACGGTGGATCAGCAGGCGCTCGAGCATGGGCCTGAACTGTGGAAGTCGAAGCCGGATGATTGCTGCTGGATGCGGAAGGTTGTCCCCCTCCAGAAGAAGCTGGCGACGCTCGATGTCTGGGTGACGGGTTTGCGACGAGAGCAGTCGGAGACGCGCCAGCAAATCGAAATTTTGGAGATTTACGAATTTGATCCGGTGTTGAACCGGGATATTTTGAAATTGAATCCGATGGCCAACTGGAAACGCGAGGCGGTGTGGGAATATCTGAAGAAGAACAAGATTCCCTACAATCCCCTGCATGACCGGGGCTACCGGAGCATTGGCTGCGTGCCGTGCACCAAACCGGTTGGCGAAGGAGAGAATGAGCGCGCGGGGCGCTGGACTGGTTTTCAGAAGACCGAGTGCGGCATCCACACGTTTTTGGAGAAGAAGAAATAACAACATGAGTGCGATTGCGAAAACCGACCACCTGACCGAACTGGAAAACCAGAGCGTCTACATCATGAGGGAGGCGTTCAACAAGTTCGAGAAACTCGCCATGCTCTGGTCCATCGGCAAGGACTCGACCGTTCTGCTTTGGCTGGCCCGAAAGGCTTTCTTCGGCCATGTCCCATTCCCGCTGGTCCACGTCGACACCACCTACAAGATCGCAACGATGATTGAGTACCGCGACCGGCTGGTGAAGGAATGGAATCTCCAGCTGGTCGTCGGCAAGAACGAGGCGGTACTCAAGGCGGGCGACACCTACCCGAACGGCAGGGCAACGCGCGTTGAATGCTGCGGAACGCTCAAAAAGGACGGGCTCAAACAGGTTCTGGATTCGAAAGGTTACACGGGTGTGATCGTCGGTGTGCGTCGCGATGAGGAGCCGACGCGCGCCAAGGAACGCTATTTTTCACCGCGTGACAAAAACATGGAATGGAACGTCACCGACCAGCCGCCTGAATTTTGGGACCAGTTCAAGACCGATTACGATTCCGGCACGCACATCCGAATCCATCCGCTCCTGCACTGGACCGAGTTGAATGTCTGGGAGTACATCCACCGCGAAAACATCCCGGTCATCGATTTGTATTTTTCAAAAAACGGAAAGCGCTATCGCAGTCTCGGTTGTGCGCCGTGCACGTTTCCCATTGATTCAAACGCGACTACGGTTCCGGAGATCATCGAGGAGTTGAAACAAACCCGCACCTCGGAGCGCGCCGGCCGCGCCCAGGACAAGGAATCGGAGGATGCGTTTGAGAAGCTTCGCCGAGATGGATACATGTAAAGATGAGCACAACACTTCAGGAAGCGCCGGTCGCGAAGATTGGCAAAAAGATTCAACCCAAACTGGTCGATCAGTTGAAAATCGTGATCGTCGGCCATGTCGACCATGGCAAGTCGACGTTCATTGGACGGTTATTCTATGACACGCATTCGTTGCCCGAGGGAAAATATGAGCAGCTTGTGGAATCGTGCAAGCGGCGGGGCGTTCCATTTGAGTTTGCGAACCTGATGGATTCTCTCCAGGCGGAACGCGATCAGAATATCACGATCGACACCGCGCAGATCTGGTTTAACACCGCGCGCCGCCAGGTTGTCATCATTGACGCGCCCGGGCACAAGGAATTTCTAAAGAACATGATCACCGGTGCTGCGAGCGCCCATGCCGCTCTGCTGCTGATTGATGCCAACGAGGGCGTGCAGGAACAGTCGCGCAGGCACGGCTACATGCTTCATCTGCTTGGCATCAAGCAGATCATCGTGCTCGTCAACAAAATGGATCTCAAGGACTACGACCAGAAAGTGTTTCAAAACATCGAGAAGGAATATCGCGCATTTTTGAAACAGTTCGGTCTTGAGCCCAAAACGTTCATCCCGATCTCGGCGCGTGAAGGCGACAACGTCGCGAACCGGAGCCCGAAGATGCCCTGGTTCCAGGGCCAGACTGTCCTGGAGGCCATCGACGGTTTTGAACCGGCGAAGCCCTCAGACGATCTGCCGCTTCGCTTTCCATTGCAGGACATCTACCGATTCGACCACCGGCGCATTCTCGCTGGGCGGATCGTCTCCGGGACGATCAAGGTCGGTGACAAGCTCGTCTTTGCGCCCGGCACGAAAACGAGCGTCGTCAAATCCATCGAGCGCTGGAACCCGGCAGTTGCCGTATCGGATGAGGTCAAGGCAGGCGAATCGGTTGGCATCACGCTTACCGAGCAAATTTTTGTTGAACGCGGACAGGTGGCATTTCACGAAACCAATCCGGTGATCCAAAAACGCCAGTTCAAGGCGCGGTTGTTTTGGATGGGTCGCAATCCTCTCCGCCTCAAAAAGAAATATAAGATCAAGCTGACCACGCAGGAAGTGGAGTGCGAGATCAAATCGATCGACAAGATCATCGATGCCTCAACGCTGGGAGAGGTGGCCGAAAAGCGCGACTATTTGCTCAAGAACGACGTCGCCGAGTTGACGATTCAAACCCGGTATCCGCTCGCCTTCGACAACAGCAACCGGGTTGTTGAGACCGGCCGTTTCGTGATTGTCGATGACCGCGAGGTGAGCGGAGGTGGCATCATTTCCGGCGAGGAGTATCCGGTGCGTTCCCAAGCCGCTCCCAAAAGCGACAACATCAGCTGGTCGAAAGCCGAGATCACTTACAACGACCGCTCGATCCGTAACCGTCATGCCGGCGGCGTCCTCTGGCTGACCGGCCTTTCGGGCGCGGGCAAGTCGGCCATCGCGCATGAGCTCGAAAAGGAATTGTTCGCAAGAGGGATGCAGTGCTACAGCCTTGATGGCGACAATTTGCGTTTCGGTTTGAACTCCGACCTTGGATTTTCACCCGAAGATCGATCGGAAAATATCCGGCGTGCCGCCGAAGTTGCGCGGCTTCTGGCTGATTCGGGGCAGATTGTCATCACTTCGTTCATTTCGCCGTATCGGACCGACCGGACCCGGGTCCGCGAGATCATGAAGGAAAACGACGTAAAATTTTTTGAAATCTTTGTTTCGTGCCCTGTTCAGATTTGCGAGGAGCGAGACCCCAAGGGGCTCTACAAGAAAGCGAGAGCTGGAGAGATCGCTGAGTTTACCGGAATCACGGCTCCCTATGAGCAGCCCGAGACTCCGGAGATCACAGTTCATACCAACAAGCAGTCGCTGGCTGAAAGCGTGACGCAGGTTCTTGAGTCAGTTCTGCCTGCCATTCAGGTTAAAGCTGAAGGAGCCGAGTCCTTCGAAATTTGAAGCCATATCAGCGCGAGCCGACTGATTACAGGTCCCCGTCTGTTACCGCGCCAAGGCTGGCGCAAGAGACGAGCTTCGCGTACTTGGCGAGCACGCCACGTGTATAACGGAGCTTGGGTTGTTTCCACGCCTTGCGGCGTTTCTCGAGTTCCGCGTCGGGAATGTTGAGCTGCAAAAGTCTTCCCTCGGCATCGATGGTGATCGAGTCGCCTTCGTTGACCAACGCGATCGCGCCACCGACAAATGCCTCGGGTGCGACGTGACCGACCACCATGCCGTAAGTGCCGCCAGAAAAACGCCCGTCGGTGATGAGTCCCACGGAATCGCCCATGCCGGCTCCGATGATGGCCGAGGTCGGCGAGAGCATTTCGCGCATTCCGGGCCCGCCCTTGGGCCCCTCGTAACGGATCACGATCACGTCACCGGGTTTGATTTTTCCATTGAGGATTGCTTCAAGGCACTTTTCTTCGGATTCAAAGACCCGGGCAGGGCCAGTGATCTTTGAATTCTTGATGCCGGTGATTTTCGCAACAGCGCCTTCAGTGGCAAGGTTCCCCTTAAGGATTGCCAGGTGGCCGTGCTTGTAAATCGGTTTATGGAACGGCCGGATGACGTCCTGGCCGTCTTTCGGCTCGCGCGGCACATCCTTGAGGACCTCGTCAACTGTCTGGCCGGTGATCGTCAGCTCGTCGCCATGCAAGAGGCCGTGGGTAAGAAGCATCTTCATCACCTGGGGAATGCCGCCGGCGTGGTGCAAATCGGTGGCAACGTAACGGCCTGAAGGTTTCAGGTCGCAGAGCACTGGCACGCGACCGCGGATGGTTTCAAAATCGTCGATCGTCAGTTTCACTCCGGCCGCGTTCGCAATCGCCAGCAGATGAAGCACGGAGTTGGTCGAACCGCCGATTGCCATGATGACTGAAATCGCGTTTTCAAAAGCCTTCCGAGTCAGGATCTGTCGCGGTAGAATCTGTTTTTTGACGGCCGCGACGAGAACCTCGGAAGATTTTGCCGTGCTTTCAGCTTTCTCGGCGTCCTCGGCGGCCATTGTTGAGGAATAAATCAGGCTCATGCCCATGGCCTCAAAGGCCGAGGACATGGTGTTGGCAGTGAACATGCCGCCGCACGCGCCGGCGCCCGGACAGGCATTGCGTTCGACTCCCAGCAGAGTCTCCTGATCGATCTTGTGAGCGCAAAATTGTCCGACCGCCTCGAATGCGCTGACGACGGTCAGGTCCTTGCCGTCGTAGTGACCCGGTTTGATGGTGCCGGCATAAACAAAGATCGCGGGGATGTTCATCCGGGCGAAGGCGATCATCGCGCCCGGCATGTTCTTGTCACAGCCGCCGATGGCAAGGATGCCGTCCATGCTCTGGGCGTTGACGGCGGTTTCGATCGAGTCGGCGATCACCTCGCGAGAGACGAGTGAGTATTTCATCCCTTCTGTGCCCATGGAGATGCCGTCGCTCACCGTGATGGTTCCAAAAACCTGGGGCATCGCACCAGCGGACTGAAGGGCATCGATTGCGCGGTCGGCCAGGGCCTGAATGCCCATGTTGCACGGGGTGATTGTGCTGTGGCTGTTGGCGACGCCAATGATCGGTTTGTCGAAGTCCTTGTCACCAAAGCCCACGGCCCTCAACATCGCCCGGTTCGGCGAGCGTTGGACCCCTTCGGTGATCGCCTTGCTTCTGCGGTTATCGCTCATGGAAGGGCCGAAACTAAAGGTTCCAGTCCGGCCCGTCTACAGGAAAAAAACCTGCAAGTGCGCGAGTATACTTAGTCGAGTTGGACTGTCTCGATCAGGCTTTCGAAGTCCCCATCTTCGGGAAGCGTCCCGCTGAAGCTTGATTGGTATCGGTCGAGGAACACAAGAAACCGCTGGTTTCTTCGACGGACCGACACCAGCAATATCAGAACGATTCCGATCACCACGGCAATGGCGGCACTGATGATGCCGAAAGTGATCGGCTCGAATGCGAGCACGAAGGTGCCCGGATACGACAGCCCCGGATTGATGCCCGACCATCCCTGTTGGATGATCCCGCCAATCGACATCTTGCGAACGGCGGCGATTTGGTCGGCAACCTGAAAAAAAGATGCCGCCATGGCCAGAAAGAGAATCGTTGCAATGGCCAGCATCACTTCCGAGATCCTGGCGGTGATGCTCTGGGAAAATCTCAGGGATTTCCAATCTTTGGGGGTTAACATGGTTCGCTCCGCCGTGCGCCTATCGTAGAGGAATGTCCTGGTCCCTACCTCAGTTAAAGAATTTATTTTTTAGCGAAAATGAACGGCTTGTTTTCGCGTTTCAGTCTGTTTCATTTCAGTTTCCCGAACTTTACCGTCAGATAGGAATTCTTGATCTCGGAGTACTGGCCCGAATCGCGATCACCAACAACGACTCAATAAGCGTAAAACTGCGAATGGTTTTCAGGAGCTTTTTCACCGTTTTGCCTTCTGGTGCATTCCAAGGGTCATGGTCGAGGCGCGGATGACAAGTTCAGCCGGGAGTTTTTCGCGGAGAACGCCGTTGCCGTCGGCGCCCGTGATGGTTTTAAGCAGATACTGCGCGGAGGTTTTTCCAAACTGGTAGGACGGTTGGTGAACAGTGGTCAAAGGCGGCGTGGTCATATCCGCGCCCCGGATGTCGTCGAAGCCGACCAGCGAAAGGTCTTCCGGGATCTTTAGCCCAAGCGTGCGCGCCGCATCCATCACACCCAGCGCCATGAGGTCGTTGGATGCGAAAATTGCCGTGGGCCGGTCGTCCTGGGAGAGCAGATCCAGGCAACCATGGAATGCGAGGCGGGTCTGGTACTTTCCCTCGATGATCCAGCTTGGTTTCACGGGAAGCTTGTGATCGGCCATTGCCTTTTCAAACGCCTCCTGGCGCTGACGCGCATCGCTCAAATTCGCGAGACCCGCGATGAAACCGATCTTCTTGTGTCCAAGATGAATGAGGTGTTCGGTCGCAGCGTAGGCCCCGCCAAAATTGTCCACGTCGATGTAACTGATCGTCTTGTGGATCGGTGAGCCGCCAATCACGATGATGGGCACCTGCAAATCGGAAAAAGTTTTGATGAAATCATCATCGGTATGGGGTGCGATCACGGCCAGCCCGTCGACTCGCCGTTGGTGGCAGAGCTTCGCGCATTTTTGTCCATCGTTGAAACTCTCGCTTGAGCTGTCGTAAAGGGTCAGATGGTAATCGGTGCCGGCGAGGCCCTGTTGCAGTCCTTCGATGATCCGGCCAAAATAGTAGGTGCCCACGAAACCTTCAAAGGACGTGATGACGCCAAGTAAGCCCGTTTTATTTCGAGTCAGCTGGCGGCCGATGAAGTTGAATTCGTAGTTCAGCTGGCTCGCGGCAGCTTGCACCTTGTCGCGCGCTTCCTGTGAAACGTATCCGCTGTTGGTCAGCGCGCGTGAAACCGTCATCTTTGAGAGCTGCGTCAGCCGGGCAATGTCCTCCATCGTCGCGGGGGAGAACGGCTTGAGGGTTTCAGAGATTTTACCTGGATTTTTCAAAAACAGAGCGCTTGATTAAGTTCCCGGTAACATATTTTTGTCTCCCTGCCAACGGGGTTTCGAAAGCATTGCAAACTGCGAGGAAACAAGCGGTTTTAGGGGAAATACCTAATATCTTCGCGTCAACCGCCAAAAGGGATGGTGTGTTTGCCAAGCCGGTGGGTCAAGGGATACGTCTTTGAGTAGTCGAAGGCCGCAGCAAAGTCCAGGAACGTGATGACCGACTGGCGGGTGATGGGTGGTTCTGAGGCCAGTACCTCGGAATAACTCCGGTCTCCCCATTGGGCCAGCAAGGTCCAGAGCATTGAGGCGTGTGAGTCGGCTCCCTGACCTTTGAACACGCCGCTACTTGTCAGGCCGAATAGAGTCTGGAGTGCTTTGCGATTCTTGCTGATGGCTGCATTCAGAACTGCACGGTAATCCACGCCCGCCGCTTTGGCTTGAGCAATGGTATCGTCGAGGTAGAACGAACTCACGTCGCTGACCAGCACGGGATTCTTCGCCTGCGGGAAGCAACCAGAAAACGCGAGCAACAGACTCGTAAGCATTGTCCACTTCAAAACGTGTTTGTATTTGGAATTGCGCATGATGGGTAAAAGCGGAGGCCTTATTTTGAAGTTGGATTTGGCTGGCGTTTCAGTTGCGATCTGAGGACAGTGACGCGCTCGCCGTTGGTGGTCTTGATCATGACCTGGGCTTTGCCTTCCATCACGATGCTGCCCTGGATGACGGTTCCGTCGGGCTGGGCAACTTCAGCCCCGCATTTGGGACAAAGCAGGATGTCGGTGCCCGCGCAACGCGTGCAATTGACTTTGGTTGTTCCATGGCAGATGGGACAAGCGCCTTTGTTGACGGGCTGCCATTTTCATAGACGATCACTTCACCGCAATGTCCCTTCGTCCAAGCTTGATAACCGGACTCCCGGCCGACGTGATATTCAAACTTTTGCCACAATTCATCGGGACTATGGCCGGCAACATACAATTTCTCCCATTTGCCCTCCGACAATTTCAGGCATTTTCCCGGGCATGTCTTTTTGCCATTAATGCATCCCGGTTCATTGCAACGCACAGTCCCGGCGCCGCCGCATAACGTGCAAACGTGAGCGAGGGAAGAAGGCGCCGTCTGACTGTTGACATACGACCCCATGGCCAGGAGGACGAGCACGATGAAGGTCAGGCAAAGCTGCTGTGAAACGCTCGTTCTCATTTTTTTTGGGAGGTGATCCGTTCCCGGGTGAGTCCCACCATCAACGAATGGCGCGCTGTCGCAAAGCGTGATCCATCAGGACGAGCGCCACCATCGCCTCGACCATCGGAACCGCGCGCGGCAAAACACATGGATCATGGCGGCCGCGTGCCGTGATTTCATCGGCGTGCCCGCGAGTGTTGACCGTCTTCTGTTTTTTCATGATGGTGGCTGTCGGCTTGAAGGCGACACGCAGGATGATCGGCTCGCCGTTGGAGATGCCTCCCTGGACGCCGCCGGAGCGGTTGGTCAATGTGCCGATCCGTTTGCCCTTTCGCACAAACACGTCGTTGTGCTGGGAGCCGAAGAGTTCGGTGCCCGCGAAGCCCGAGCCAATCTCAAATCCCTTTGTCGCGGGCAGTGACATCACCGCCTTGGCAAGCTCGGCTTCCAGCTTGTCGAACACCGGCTCTCCGAGCCCGGCCGGGACATTACGCGCGATACATTCGATGACGCCGCCAAGCGAATCGCCGGCCTTGCGGACTTTTTCGATCATCGCGATCATTTGTTTGGCCGCTCTCGGGTCCGGACAGCGGACAATATTCTTTTCCACGTCGGAAAGTTTCACTTTGGAAGAGTCGATCTTCGCCGCGAGGTTCTTGATCTGACGGACGAATGCGATGACCTCGATGCCGTGGGCTCGGCTAAGCCATTTTTTTTGCGATGGCTCCAGCGGCAACGCGGCCGATGGTTTCTCGGGCTGAAGACCGGCCGCCGCCCTGCCAGTTTCGGATGCCGTACTTCGCCTGATAGGTGAAGTCGGCGTGCGAGGGCCGAAAAAGCGAAATCATATCCCGGTACGCTTCAGGCCGTGCATCCTTGTTTGAGACGATCATGGCAATCGGTGTGCCGAGCGTTTTTCCCTCAAAGGTCCCGCTGAGGATTTTGACAATGTCTTCCTCCTTGCGCTGTGTGACAATGCGGCTTTGGCCAGGCCGCCGCCGGTCGAGGTCCGGTTGGATGTCCTTCTCGGTCAGGGACAACCGCGGAGGGCAGCCGTCCACAACCACACCGACGGCTCCGCCATGGGATTCACCGAAAGTTGTCACTCGAAAGAGATGGCCAAAAGTATTGTTCATGCGGATTTTAGGGCGTGTTGTGTCAAGACCCTATAGGATTAGGATTTGACTTCCCAACAAAAAAATATAACCTTTAAGGAGCATTGACCGGAGCCATTCGGTTTAGGTTTACATATAAAAGACGGCGCATCGTTGTATCGATTACTTTGATCTCTCTTTCAAGGATTCTCCTGTGTCTTCCATGACGTTTTCCCCTCCCAACTTTTCCGGTTTTTTCGGCAAATTTTATTCTATCGAGAGGGGGTGAAAATACAATGCCAAGAGGAACAGTCAAATGGTTCAATGAAAAGAAAGGTTACGGATTCATCCAGCAGGAAGGGGGAGGTCCGGACGTTTTTGTTCATTTTTCCAGCATCGCAGGCGATGGGTTCAAGACTCTGAATGAAGGCGACACGGTTGAGTTCGAAATCATCCAGGATGCAAAGGGCGCCAAGGCCCAAAAAGTGACGAAGGTTTAACTCGCGCGGTGAAACCGCGTAGGTCAAGTCATAGACTCGCGTGGTAATGCCGCGAAACTCGCGTGGTAAAGCCGCTTGGGCCGCGTACTTCCGCTCCGTTCAAATGGAGCGAGTTTGTCCGTCAATACACCAGTCAACACTCGCCTAACTCGCGTGGAAAGGCCGCGTGGGCGCGTGCAATTCTCTGCTCGGTAAAGTTGTTGTCTCCCTTTGCAACCCGACTTAGATTCTCATGTTGTGAAGAATCTGGTGCTGGTGGGGTTCATGGGATCGGGAAAGAGCTGCGTCGGCAAGAAGGCCGCCCAGGAACTCGACTTTCAGTTCATCGACACGGACGAGTTGATCGAGCGCCGCATGGGAAAAACGATCAATGACATTTTTACCCTCTACGGTGAAACTTTTTTCCGCGATTTGGAAAAACACGTGATGCGCGAACTGGCCGGCCGCAGCCGGCTTGTCATCGCGACCGGCGGAGGTTCGGTGATCGCGGACGAAAATTGGGGGAGCTGGCGTCGAAATGGGGTCATCATCCTTCTTCAAACGGACGCCGAGACAGCTCATCAGCGCACCCGGCACCTCAACCATCGTCCGCTGCTGCAGGGCACCGACGCGCTCGTAAAGATCAAAGTCCTGCTCGCCCAACGCGCAGGCCGCTATGCGAAGGCCGACGCTGTCGTGGATACCGTGGGCAAGACCTGTGAAGAGGTCGTGGCGCTCGTGATCAAAAAATACGAGGAGCAAGTCGCCATCTCCGCCCGTGGAAAATCTTCCACGAAAGGGAAATGATTTTGGATGCCGGTATCAAAGAGCGGATACGCTCACGTGCGTTGGCGCTTGGATTTGACGCGGTGGGCTTCGCGCCGGCGTCATCCTCGGGGCAGGGTGCCTATCTCCAGCAGTGGCTTGAAATGGGGCGCCACGGCGAGATGCAGTGGATGGCGCGTAACGCGGAGAAGCGCAAGGCCGTTGCTGGTCTGATGCCGGAGGCGCATTCGATCGTCGTTGTTGGAATCAACTGCAACGCCGCCGAGCCGCCGGAGAATGCCGGCACCGTTTCGGGACTCGTTGCGCGATATGCGCGGTTCGAGGACTACCACCGTGTGATCGAGAACAAGCTCAAGCAGCTTTCACAAATTCTCCGTGAAGAGGCCGGCGAGACAACCGTCAGCCGTTGGTATGTCGACACGGGCCCGGTACTGGAGCGCGACCTGGCCCGGAGGGCGGGCTTGGGCTGGCAGGGGAAAAGCACCGTACTGATCTCGAGGGAGTTTGGAACCTGGCTGCTGCTGGGTGAGTTGCTCACGAGCGCGGAGATTCCGCCCGATGAACCGGCGAAGAACCATTGCGGCCAGTGCACGCGATGCATGGATGCGTGCCCGACGAACGCCATCATCGGGGAATACCAGCTTGATGCGCGCCGCTGCATCGCTTATTTGACCATCGAACTGAAGGGCGCAATTCCCACGGAGTTTCGCAGGGCGATTGGAGATCGCGTGTTCGGATGCGACGACTGTCTGGCGGTTTGTCCGTGGAATCGCTTTGCGAAAGCAGCTTCTTCGTTTCGGCAGAACCAGAGGCAGGATCTGTCGAGGTTGGGTTTGATTGAGATCATGGGGATGGGCGAGGAGGCATTCCTGGAAAAATTTGCGCGGACGCCGGTCAAGCGGCTGGGGTTGCGGCGTTTGAAACGCAACGCGGCTGTTGTTCTGGGAAACGTGGGTGGAGCGCGGGATCTGGAGATCCTCAAGAAGGTCGCCGGGGAATGTGACGAATTGGTGGCCGAGCATGCCCGATGGGCGATTGCTGAAATCAAGGCCCGGAGCGCCTCTTGACTTATCCGTCAGTCGAATGAGATGAATGGAGTAAAGTGTTTGGCATGCGGATTTTAATCAACGTCATGAAAAGTTTGAATCTCGCCTCAGCTCGCGGCGGAATTTTCACAGTTCTTGCCGCTGTCCTTTTTCAGGCTGCCGTGTTTGCCGAAAATCCGGAATCCCCCGCGCCCGCGATCACGGCGGAACCAGCAGTGCTGTCCGCTGGAAAACCTCCCTCGATTCGAAAAGTCGAGGTTTCCCACAGGCACATCGCCAAGTACGGGAAAGCGGAGATCTGCGCCGACATTGTATCGGACAGGCAGAACCCGTTTGATCCCGACGAGATTCGTGTGGAGGCGCATCTGGTGTCGCCGTCGGGGATCAAGAAGGTGGCGCCCGCTTTTTTTTATGCTGCCAAAAACGGTGAAATGGAGGGTGGCGACTGGCGCGTGAGATTCAGCCCGGACGAGCCAGGCGAGTGGAAAGGGGAGCTTGTGGTGATCGGCCCTCGCGGTGAAAAGGATTCCGAATCTTTTAGATTTGGATGCACGCTTCCTGCGCTTCCTGCGCCGATCCGTGTTTGTCGCGAAAATCCTGCGTACTTCGAGCGGGCCGATGGCGAATTCTTCTATCCAATTGGCCATAATGTTTGTTGGGGATCGGTCAAAGATTACGAAGCCCAGTTTTCGAAGATGCATCAGAACGGTGAGAATTGGTCGCGCATCTTCGTTGCACCCTCAAACTTCGACATCGAGTGGTCCAACAGCAGGCCGGGGTTCCGTGGATTGGGACAATACAACTTGAAGAGCGCCCAGCAGCTTGACCAGATCATGGACCTGGCGGAGAGGTACGGCATTCGACTTCAACTGGTGCTTCACGAACACTGCGGCATCACAACCCAGGGAACCGATCCGCAGTGGCAGAACAATCCCTTCAACAAGGCGCTTGGCGGGCCTTGCGCCACGCCGCCGGATTTCTTCACGGAACCCAAGGCTCTCTCCCTCGAACGAAATCGGATCCGGTATATCGTCGCCCGGTGGGGTTATTCCTCGTATGTGATGGCCTGGGAACTTTTTAACGACGTCGATCTCGGCGATGGCTTTGATCGGAAGGCGGACACGTCCTGGCATCTGGCGATGGCCCAGTATCTAAAAAAAATCGATCCCCATGGCAGGATGATCACGACGAGCTATTCCGGCGAGCCGAACAGCGATGTCTTTTTGCTGCCCGAAATCGATTTTACGCAACTTCACGTTTTTGATGAAGCGATCGTCGAAAAGCTGATCAAGTCGATGGCAATTTTCTCGGAGTTCAAGAAACCCTATTTCATCGGTGAGTTTGGCCGGAGCCTGCAGGAAGGCGTCGATAAGAAGGATCAAAAGGGAATGTTCCTGCATACCGGAATCTGGGCGCAGTTCATGATGCCTTCAGGTGGCAATGCCATGAGCTGGTGGTGGTATGATTTGATCAAGCCATCGAATCTTTACCATCGGTTTGGACCATTGAGCGCCTTCGCCACCGGCATCGACCGCCGCAACGAGAAATGGAACTGGCAGTTTGGCGATCTCACAAAGGAACCGCAGGGTCCCCGCGTGCTTTCCATAGCGTCGCCGCGAGCGGTGATGTTCTGGATCTACAATCCGAAGATTCTCCCCTATGTTGAAACAATGCCTGAGACGGTGCCGGACATCGAAGGCGAGATCACGATAGAAAATCTTTCACCCGGAAAATGGATCATCGAAAAGTGGGAACCCTTCAATAGCTATGTTTCTACCCAGCAGGTTCCGCGAACCGATGAGACATCCGAGGATGGTAAAATGACGATCAAGGTCAAAGCGCTCGGACCGGATTGCGCGTTCAGGATGAGGCTGGCAGCGAAGGACAAGCCGCAAACCGAAAATTGCCCCTCTCTCAAGTTGGAACCCTGGGAAAACAAGTCTCGATAAACTTTTGATGGCGCTCGCGCATCATCACATGCTTTTCTTTAACACCTGGCCGAGCCGCCTGATCCCCTCGCGGATCTGGTCGATCGATGCGCTGCCGAAACTCAGGCGCATCTGGTGGCGGGGGCGTTTGCGGTAGGAAGACTCGCAGTAGCAGAGTTCGCCTGGAACGTAGAGGACGTCGGCATCCACGCCGGCCTTGAAGATAGCGCTTTCCACCCCGCAATCGGTGCCCGGTGGCAGGCTGGCCCAAAAATAAAGTCCGCCGGCGGGGGAGGTCCACCGTGCTTCCTTTGGAAAGTGTTCCTTCAACGCCTGTTGCATGACGCTGATCTTCTTTCGGTAAACTTGGCCGATCTGTTCGAGGTGTTTTTCATAAGCTCCGCTGCGAACGGCGCGAAGCAGGATCTGCTGGTCGAAGTGCGAAGTGCCGAAGTCCTCGTTTCCTTTGAAGCGGAGAATTGGCGGTACGAGGGCTTCGGGCGCCACCGCAAAACCCACCTTGAGTCCGGTGGCGAAGGGTTTGGTGTAGGTCGCCGTGTAAATGGTCCGTTCCAGCTTCGGATCCTGTGCCAGAAACGAGGGAACGTCGTCGCCTTCGAAGCGAAGGTCGCGGTAAGCCGCATCCTCCAAAATATAGATGGGATGAGTTTCTTCAAATTCCTTCAGAATTCCGGCGATTTCCCTTTTATCCTTCGACGCGAGGCTTGTGCCGGTGGGATTCCGGTAATAGCTGACAAAGTAGGCGAGTTTGACCCGGCCGGCTTTGCCTTTGGATTTGAGCCGTGCGAGCCGCTCGCGAAGTTCCCTTGAATCGGCGAAAGGGACGGCTTCGAGACCGCAGCTTTCGACAATTCCAAGGTAGACGAAGTAGGTTGGGTCCTCGAGCAGGATGATGTCGCCGGGATCGCAAAGGATTTCCGTGATGAAGCTCAGAAGTTGCTGTGAACCATTGCCGATCACGACCTGATCGTCGGTAAACGACGCTTTTGTCAGATGGTCGCGTTTTTCGATCCGCTCGCGAGTCCATTTGCGCAGGGATTCATCCCCGGCGGTGCTTCCATACTGAAGTGCGATCAGCACGCTTCGGGGTTCCTTCCAGAGATTTTGGAGAATTTCCTGAATCTCGGGCGCGGGAAGCGAAGGGGAGTCGGTGAATCCTGCGGCGAGAGAGATGAGTTGCGGACGCGCGAGCGCCAGCTTCATCAACCAGGAGATCGGCGGATCCTTGGTTCGTAGGGCTTTTTTGGAGAAGGCGTTTGACTTCGAAGGGGCCATTTTACAATATTGAGTAGTGTCTTGTGTCGTACCGCCGTGAGCGCGCTGTTATGCTCTCCGAACTTATAAAAAAGGTCCAGAAGAAGGAAGAGGTTTCCTCCGCCGAACTGGAACGGTTGGTCGCGGATCTGATCGATCCGGAGACTGGCATCGAAGAAAAAGCCAACTTCCTCGCGGCCTTTCATGAAAAGGGGGAAACCGCGCGCGAAATCGCTGACCTGGCCAGAATCCTGCGCGGACTTGCCCTTGATCCGCGTGTCGACTTGAAGCTGCTCGGTGGGCTGTTGCTCGATACCTGCGGCACCGGAGGCGATCGGATGAACACCTTCAACGCGTCGACGGCGGCAGCGTTCATTCTTGCTTCGGCGAATCTCCCGGTGGCCAAGCACGGCAACCGTTCCGTCACCTCGCAGTGCGGAAGTGCCGATGTGCTCGAAGCTCTCGGAATCAACATCGAGATGCCTCCGGAGACCGTTCAAGGCGCGCTCGAGCAGACTCAGTTTGCGTTCCTCTTTGCCCCGGCCTACCACAAAATTTTCAAGACGCTCCAGCCACTTCGCCAATATCTCGCCCAAAAGGGACTTCGCACGGTGTTCAACATCATCGGGCCGCTTATCAATCCGGCCCGGCCGAACATCCAGGTTGTCGGCGTCTACGCGCCCGATCTTACTGAAAGAATGGGTGAGGCCCTCAAGAACATGGGGCTGATGCGCGCCGTGGCGGTCCACGGCTATACGAGCGACGCGAAGGACGCGGGGCTCGATGAATTTTCAAACCTCGGTCCAAACCGGCTCACGCAACTCCATAGCAGCGGCGCGATGGAATCGATCGATCTCGATATTTCGGTGGTCGGTCTCAAGCCGGCAAACCTCGAGGAGCTCAAAGGCGGCGACCACATATCAAATGCCGCAATCATCGAGGGAATCCTTAAAGGCCAGATTCATGGGGCGCAGCGCGACTTCGTCCTGTTCAACGCTGCGGCAGGGATGGTGCTCGGAAATCTGGCGACGGACCTGAAGGACGGGATTCTCAAGGCGGCTGAGCAGATCGATTCGGGCAAGGCTTGGAAAAAGGTAGAGCAGGTGCGCGAATTCTCGCGTGCCGCCTCGACTATTCGGAAGCTCTCCCCGACTGACAAGCCAGTGCGCGTGAAAGTCGACACTGATTGGATTCGCTTGCAGAAGGAAAAGCAGAGGGAAGAGGTCTCGAAACGCCCTTCATCGATTCACTCCGGGGAACGCCTGCCCAATCCGACCCAAATGCTCAGGCCACCGGCACCGCCAAAGAAGGAGGATCAATAATTATTCCGCTGCCGCTACTGCGGCGGCAAGGGTCATTGTCCCTTTGAACTTGGGCGGATCGTCGTTTTCAACGCCGAAGTTTTTGGAGTAGAGTTCCGCGCACTTTTCAAGCTCCTCACTGGAGAGAGGAGGTGAGTCGGGCGCCGACGCAAACTCGGCGAGTTGCCCCGCGTCGTAAATGTTTGGCAGAACCGAGCCGATGCGATCGTCCGCGAGCAGCCACTGAAGGGCCGCCTGTCCGAGCGTGCGCTTGCCTTCCCATTTCAAAAATTCGAGCGTCTTGATTTTCTTGATGCCGTTGATCAGCCAGGATCGGGGGCGGTGGCTGCGGTGATCGCCAGGTGGAAAAACAGTTTCTTCGGTGTACTTTCCTTCAAGCATTCCGGAGGAATGTGGGACACGAATGAGCGAGCGTGTCTGTTGTCCGCTTGTGGCATCGAGAATGTCGCGCCCCGGATGCTGCTCGAACAGATTATAAATGTGTTGAATCACATGGGGCGCCCGTTTCTCGGCGCAGCGCTTGCCTTCATAGAGCCAGCCGATGGCCGGCCCGAGCGCGATTCCGAAAGAGCGGATTTTTCCAGAGGCCTTGATCTGTTCCATCGTCTCCCAGAGCGCGTCGTCGTCGACCTGATCCATGCGGATGTTGTGGAGTTGGAGGATGTCGATGACGTCTGTCTCAAGGCGCTTCAGGGCTTCGTCGATGGCGAATTTAATAAATTTTGGAGAGAAGTCCTGGGCAATCTCCCGTTGTCCCTTGCGTTCGCCGTCGTGGTGGTAAAAGTCGTAGCCGACCTTGGTGGCGATGACAATTTTGTCCCGCTTTGACTTGAACGCCTGGGCGATCAGCTTTTCGCTTCGTCCATTGCCGTAGGTGTCCGCGGCGTCGTAAAGCGTGATGCCGAGGTCGAGGGCTTTGTGCATTAATTCCACTGCCTGCGCATCGGTGTACTGGCCCCACCAGCCCGTGCTGATGGTCCAAAGGCCGAAACCGACCTCGGAAACCTTGATGTTGGTATTGGGAAAAATCCTGTATTTCACGCGTAAATTCCTATATTGAAGGGGAGACTTTTTCATGGATTCGACCAATCTACAATTAGAATTCGACCGGCTTTTTGCGGAAATGATCGATCTGCAGGAGAACAAGGTCATGGAGATCGCCCGTGTGCTGGAGCCGCAGTTGACCCGGGACGACCTTTGGAATGTGTTCAACCATCCGAAGCTGGACCGCGATCCGTACTTTCAATACGAGGATGGCCATCTTGCGGGACTGATGGCCGCGCGAATCGCAATTGCCGCCTGCCTGAAGGAAAAGATTAAGGCAGAGTCGTGTTCTCCGAAGGGGTAGCAGCCTTGTCCGGATCCTCCAAGGGCGTGAGCGACTTCGGATCCCTCATCTCGGGTGTCGGCGTATTCAGCGCGGGATTCTCCTCGGGCCTCTGGCTGGGGAGGTTGTAGACGTCGATTCGCTCGACCCACCAGGCTTGCGTGATCCACTCGGGCATTGTGAGGTGGAAGACGTAGATGTATTTGCGCGTGGTGATTTGTGAAATATTGGTCTTCTTGTCGGATTTGAGTGTCTTGCGGTCCAGAAGCACCGCGTTCTTGCCTTCCAGTTTGTAAATTTCGATCTGGCAGACGGATTCTGCATCCTTGCGCCAAACCTCCATTTCTCTCACATAGGAATCGGAGATCTTCTTGTATTGCTCCTCGTTATACGGATTTTCGATGGTCCGGATGGGTTCGCCGAGTGAACCTGTGGTTTCGCATCCGACGAGCGCGAGAACGGAGACGGAAAGAAAAGCGAGCCAGTGTTTCATCGTCAATTCCATGAAGTGGTTTCCCTGCTGAGCGCGAATTCTGGCCTGACCTGATGCTCGTTGTCGAGCGGATAAAGCCGCCTGTATTCGATTGCTTGAAGGGCAACGATTGCCGCCGAGACGAGGATTTCTTCAGCCGTTGCATTACGCATCAGGTCGCTCGCAGGTTTTTTCAGACCGCAAAGGATTGGTCCGTAGACCGGGGTTTGCGCGATTTCATGCAGGAGCTTGATGGAAATATTCGCGGCGTGAAGGTCCGGGAAGATCAGGACGTTTGCCTTGCCCGCAACGGGGCCCTTGATGTTTTTCAATTCGCTCACGGTGAGCGAAAGAGCAGTGTCGGCATGAAGCTCGCCGTCGATGGATGCGGCAATCCCGGCGGCCTCGGCATGATGGCGCGCGAGCGCCGCGGCTGCCGCGATTTTTGCCGTCATCGCGTGTTTGGCGCTTCCCTTGTCTGAAAAGGAAAGCAATGCGACGCGTGGACGCACACCGTGGATCTGTTTTACCAGCATTGCTGCTGCGAGGGCGATGTCGGCGAGTTCCTCGACGCTCGGGTTCGGGATGACGTTGCAGTCGGCGAAATAGAGCACGCCTTCATCGCCAAAACGGTTTTCTGGAATTTTGACAACGCTGCAACTGCACGCGGTTTTGAAATTGTCCTGAAGCTGAATCAGCTGGAAAAGAGGCCGGATGATCAATGCAGCGGATGTGTTCACGCCGGCGACAAAACCGTCGACGCTGCCTTCGCGGAGCATCATCGTGCCGAAATAGACCGGATTTTTCATCGCCTTCCGGGCATCGTCGATGTGCAGGCCGTGGCGAAGCTGGGAGTATTTTTCGGCGAACAGGTTGAGGTCCTGCGCCGTCGCCGGGTTCAGCACAAGAACGTGGTCGAGGCGAATGCGAGCGCGGCGGGCGAGTTCGCGGATATTTTTCTCATTACCGAGCAGGATGGGGACGCCGAGTTTTTCCTCGTAGAAGGAGGAAGCAGCCTGGATGATGCGCAAATCCTCGCCCTCGGGGAAAACGATTCGTTTGGGATGGCGTTGAACTTTGTCGAAGAGATTTTCCAAAAAAGTCATGAGAGGAAGCCGGGTGAAAAGGTTCGGGTGTGAATGAAGATGATTGCAGTAACACAAAGACAAGTTCCACGCAAAGGGTTTTCAACGACGCAAACTTATTGGTGATGTCCTGATCTGGCCGTTCTGCCGACTGTGTAGTATAGTCTGATTCTTCTCGCCGGATGCGGGGGGGTAAAATAGGACATCACTAGATATATTCATTTGTCTTTGACTTTCCTCTCCGCTGTTTATTCGATGAACACGTCATGAAAATTTCAGACACGCAACCAAAGGAAGAACAAAGGACAGCCGTCGCATTCAAAGAATGGGTGGTCATCACCGACTTGCTTGGTTGTGGCGAGCAGATCCTGATTCTTCGCAAGGGAGGCATCCACGAGAAGGGAGGCGGTTTCCAGGTGGAACATCGTGGTTTCTTTTTATATCCAACTCTCTTCCATCAGCAGCGCGAATCGGTCATCCCGAAGGCACAGGCCCGGTATGACGAGATCCTTCCGCGTTTTTCAGACACAGGGTCTGTTCCGATCCAATATTGGATCGAAGTGGCGGATACATGCTGGGTAATGGACTGGAGTAAGATCGAAAAGCTGGCTCCGTACCATGCCTGGACGCAGGAGGTGATCCGCGCCCGGTTCGGGTGGGGGAAAGATGAAGGCCTTTTTGTCATCGTGGCACGTGTTTACCGGCTTTCCGCGCCCAAAGCCATTCCTGTCCTCAAGGAGTATGCAGGCTGCAAATCGTGGATCGAGCTCGATGAGAACACCGTGCCGGCGCTGGAGAAGAAAACACCAGTCTTGAATGACGGCGCGTTTGAGACAAAGCTGCGGGAAATTCAGAAGTGTCTTTAAATGATCCGCGTGCTACCAGTCTTCTCTCATGAGCACCGTGGAGACTCTCTATCATGAAGCAGGGCTGATCGCAGTCAACAAACCCTCCGGTGTGCTCTCACATCCAAACCCCGGCCGAACGCGGGAGCCGGTGGCATTCCCGGGCGCTTACAATTTTGATGAGCGCTCTTTCAATGCCCCGGGAGGGAAAATCTTTTTGCTCCACCGCCTCGACCTGGAAACCTCCGGCATTCTTCTGGCCGCGCGGGATGAAGAGCTCGCGCGCAAAATTCGCGACATGTTTCCCGCCAGGAAGATCCGAAAATTTTATACCGCGCTTCTCCAGGGTGCGCCTCCCGAAGGAAAAAAAGGAAGATGGCTCGATCATCTGGAAAAGGTCTCCGGCCGGCAGCGGGCGACTGTCCAGGTTGTGAAGAACCGAAAACCAAACGCGGATTTGTCGTTTCATCTCACGAGGATTTTCCCGTCGACGCGTCTGACGTTGGTTGAAATTGAACTGATCACCGGGCTCACGCACCAGATTCGAGTCCAGGCGGCTTCGCGCCATCGTCCCATCCTTGGCGATTCTCTTTATGGAAGTTTCAAGGCGAACCGGGAGATGAAGAAGCGATTTGGCCTGGATCGGATGTTTCTCCACGCTTGCCGGGTCGAGTTGCGACATCCAATCAGCGGCCGGCCGGTCGTCATCAAGGCGCCGTTGCCGAAGGATCTGATAGAAGTGCTCAACAACCTGCGTTAGATCACTTCAACTCCTTAATCGCGGTCATCAAATAAATGTCTTGTTCCAAATAGGCCTCGTACTTGGTGACTTTTTTCTTATCGATCACCTTCCAGCCAAGGTACTCGAACAACTGGTCGCTCCGTTTGTTTTCGTAGGTGGTCATCTGGCCGTAGATGCGGGGAACACCCGCCTTTTTCATTTCTTCCAACAGGGTGACAAGCAGATCGCGCATCATGTTCAATCGCCGGTGCTCTTTGCGGGCGTTGAAGTGGAAGTGGCCGGCGCGTTTTGGTATCACAGGAGCTTCGCGCCATGCCTTGAAGAGGATCCACTTCAGGAATTTTTTGTCCTTGTCGTCGTATTTTCTGCGGAGAAGCTGCACGGTGGCGCGGCCGAGGAGCTTGGGAATGATCGCGGCAGACCAGATTTTGTTCAGATTCCAGCGTTTGCATCCGGTAAGATAGCCAACGACCTCGCCATCGACTTCACCAACCCATGCCGATTCCGGCTCCCAGTCGGTGTAGTAGCCGGTCAGATAATCGGCGAAAAGTTTCCGATCGGAAAAGACCTCGTCGATGGGCTTGCCAAGAAATCCCGTTTCGCAGCAAAGGTTCCGGATGGCATCACGATCGCCGGGACGATAGGGCCGCGTGAGAAAGTTTGCCTTTGCCGTCTTTCGCTCCAGGGGCTTCATAATCTTCACCCGGATTCAATACTCCCAATGCTCGGTCTTCGGAAAATCGCGGATGATTTGATCGTAAGTCTCGACGAGTTTTTTGAAGACGACTTTCCAGGGGTAGTGCGACATCACGGCCTCGCGGGTCCGGCGACCGACAGCGGGAAGATCATTCTGGTAGGCTTTGAGAACCGCCTTGGCGAGGCCCTCCGGGCCGCTCTCCTGGGCGAGAAAATCCGGCCCTCCAAAAATGTTCAGGTCCATCCCGCTATTGGAGAATGCGACCGCAGGCACGCCGCATGCCTGGGATTCGAGCACGACTAGGCCAAATGTTTCGCAAAGGCCGGCATGAACGAACAAGTCCGCTGACGCATAGATCTTTGCCAGCTTCTGAGCATTGCCTTCGTAGGAGAGGGAATGGACATTTTTCAGCCGCGACGCCGCGTCCAGGACACGCGGACGCTCGGCGCCTTCGCCGACGATCAACAACGCGAACTTGTCTCCAGTGTACTGCTGGATGATCTCGAACGCCTTCAAAAGGCAGTCAATGTTTTTTTCGCGCGAAAGCCGGCCAATAAACAACAGCAGCAATTGGTGCGGGCCGAGGCCGAGCTCTTTGCGAAACGCCTCGCTCCGCTGACCGGGATGAAAGATGTCGGTTTCGACGCCGAGAGGAATGATCTGACTGTTCGCAACGCCAACGCCCTTCAGGATCCCATCAAGTTTCGGCGACGAAACGAACGTGGCAAAAAACTGATTGTAGAGCCGCCGGATGTAACCATAGCATAGATTGTCACAGAAGGCCGCAATGGCACGTCCCATGAAGCGTGTGACGGTTCGCACATAGCTTTCAGGAAAATGGGAATGATAGAAGCCGACCACCGGCACATGGATGCGTTGACCGACGCGCAGGCATGACCAGGCAAGCTGGTAGGGACAACCCGCTTCGATCAAGTCGGGCCGCTCCTGTTCAATGAGGTTTTCGACCGTTTGCGTATCGAGAACCATCCGGTAGTGGGAACTCCAGGAAACTTTCATCGCGCGAACATGGTGGATGGTGAATCGGCCTTCGCGCTCGGTGGTGTTCGCGGGTCCGGGGACGATCAGGACGTGCTCGTGCTCGGTGAACTGGCGGAGATAATCGATTTTTTCCAACAGGTAGCGTTTCACCCCGCCGCTCACAGGAGAGTAAAATTGCGTGACGTCGCAGATCTTCATGGGCGAAAGACCCTAATGCCCCTGTATTGATGGGTCACGCAAAAATCTTGCTTCTTGCCTGTCGTCAGGCGATAGAAACGACCCTCATGGCCCGTTCGTCTAGCGGTTAGGACATCGCCCTCTCACGGCGGAGGCAGGGGTTCGATCCCCCTACGGGCTACCAATTCATCCTTTTCTCTTTCGTCTTCGTTGTCGCTTCGGCTCGGTCATCTCTGAATGCTTGCTTGCTGTGGGGCGACGGTGTTACAAATGGCCGCCTATGCCGGGAACCGGTGCGAAGAGCAGTAAAACAGGAGGGGAGCGAGTTCGCCAGTTCGGGGTCTTTCTTGAAAACAAGGTGGGCCGCCTTCTCGAGTTGATCCGCCTCCTTGACAGCCACAACGTCCACATCCTCGGGTTGTCCGTGGTCGACACGGCCGATTCGGCCATTGTCCGTCTGGTGACGGACGATCCCGATCGCGCCGGCAAAATCCTGCGCGAGCAGGGAATCGCATTTTCCGAATGCCGATTGGTCGTCGTGGAGTTGCAGTCGAGTTCCGAAGACCTGAAAAAGGTTTTTGTCGCGCTGATCGAAGCCGAGCTCAATGTCCGCTTCACTTATCCGTTACTGACGCGCCCGCATGGAAATGCGGTGCTCGCGATTTATTGCGACGACAATGATTTTGCGACCGATGTGCTGACCACGCACCAATTTCGTCTGTTGTATCAGGAAGACCTGAGTCGCTGATCTTTCTAGCGACGGCGCGCGAGAAGTCCGAGAATCAATCCTGCCGCCAGCGCACTCATCAGGAGCGAGTAGGGATTTTTTCGGACATAAGTCCTTGTGCTCTTAGAGAGCTTGCGGCCTTCCTTCTGCAAGTCTTCGGCCGTGTCGGAGATTCTTTCCTTGGAAGCGTCAACGGCTTCTTCGATCGCGACGCGCGCCGTTCGAAAGATGCTGGCGGCGAAGGACTCCGGTGCTTTCTTCACAGCTTAGCGTCCATTCCCGCGGCGCTCGACGGGAGAGGGCGGCCGGCTGGTGCGAGCCTCGCCTTGCGCGGGCTTTTCGCTGTCTCCATTCTGCCGGTTGACTGCTTCGCAGGCCTTGAGCCAGTCGTCCTCCGCAGTGCCGGGATTTCCGTCACGGCAACGCTGAAGATAGATTTGATAGGCCAGCTTCTGGATCTCGATGACCTTGGCGTCTTTGGATGTCATTTTTTTCCGGAGGTTGATTTGCCCTTGGTGCTCCTGGAATCAGAGGGTTCCTGGGCAAGGGCTTGAAAACGTTGCTCCTTGAGGATGCGTTCGGCCTCGAACCAGTTATCTTCAGGAGAACGATGTCTGCCCTTTTGCGACTGGGAAATCGTAAAAGCAAGCAACGCGACTTCGGCGTGCGTCGGCCCCGCATTATTCTTTGGTGTGCTCAATTGAGTCGCTAGTTGGGTTGAAAGGCGTTGTTCGTTTGGTTCCAAGGGTTCCACGGGACTCCAAAAGCGGGGGGGTCTTTTGCTGCCTCAGTATAAAAAATGTTTTCGCCTAAAGTAAATCCTAAAGTCACATGTTGTAACAGGCTGGGTCCAGAGGAGTGTCAAAATGCCCGTTTTATCGCATTTTAAAGGATGGGTTAAAGCGTCTTGGTGCTCGAAAAGGCCACGGCAAGCCGAAGGGCTTCCTTGACGCGCTTGGCTGTCGGATAGCGGTTGGCCGGGTCCTTTTCGAGAAGTTTCATGATGATCGGCTCAAGTGTCGGCGGAAAATCAGCGCGAAACGGTTTGGGCGAGGGCGGAATTTCATTAAGTTGTTTTTCCACCAACTCGTCGGTCGACGGGGCAGAGAGCGGATAGCGTCCGGTGAGCGAGCGATAAAAAATGCAGCCGAGGGCGTAGAGGTCGGTTCGCGCGTCGAGCTCTTCGCCGAGAATCATCTCCGGCGGCATGTAATAGATCGATCCGACGAGCACGTCGAGCTTTTCGGTGTCGGCGAGTTGTGCGCCGCGCGCAAGCTGGGCGATCCCAAAGTCCAGGATCTTGACGTGCCAGCCGCTGGTTTTTCCAATGTTCTTCAGCAGCATGATGTTCTCGGGTTTGAGGTCGCAGTGGATGAGCTTTTGATGATGGGCAGCGATCAATCCGTCAAGGATCTGGTTTGCGATCGAATAAAATTCATCAAGTTCGAGAATGCCTTTCTCAAGCCGTTGGTCGAGATTGATGCCATCGAGGTGTTCCATCACGACGTAGGGCTGGTCCTTGTAGAAGCCACGATCAAAAACCATCACGATGTTGGGATGCGTGAACTGTGCCGTGAAGATGGCCTCACGTTTGAATGCGGTTTCCGCCTGCTCGCGCGTGAGAACGTCGCTGGCAAAAAGAAATTTAAGAGCGACTTTCCGGTGCAGGACCAGGTCGTCTGCCTCGTAGACGATGCCGATCCCGCCCTTGCCGATGACCGACTGGACTTTGAAGCGGTCGTTGACCACCGTGCCGAGTTCGATGTTCTGGATCATAGTTCCGTGATTGAAGAGTTCTTATTTCATAAATGAGCCACCGGGGCAATACCATGTTATTTAACCAGTCTTGCGTGGCGGCTGGCTTTTCGGTTAAAGAACCAGTGATGAAGCATCTGAATGAAGCTCGCCGCGTTTTCGAGGTGGAAATCCGGGCTCTGAAGTCGGTCAAAAAGCAACTTGATCGGAACTTCGATGCCGCCGTGGAGCTGATTCTTGGCACCCTGAAGAATCGGGGAAAAGTGGTGGTGGCGGGCATGGGCAAGTCAGGAAACATCTGCCAGAAGATTTCGGCAACATTTTCGAGCACCGGTGCGCCGAGTGTACGGATTCATCCAGCCGACGCCCTGCATGGCGATCTTGGCATTGTCAGCGATGGTGACTGTGCGGTGATGATCAGCTACAGCGGTGAGACAGAGGAACTGGTTGGCATGCTTCCGTCGATGAAACGGCTCGGCGTCGCGCTTATCGCAATCACCGGACAACCCCGTTCCACGCTTGCCCGGCATGCGGACGTGGTGCTGAACGCGCGGGTGCCGCAGGAGGCATGCCCATTCAATTTGGCGCCGACTTCCAGCACCACGGTGGCGCTTGCCGTGGGTGACGCGCTAGCGATGGCGGTGCTGAAGGCACGTGGTTTCAGCCGCGATGATTTTGCGCGACTTCATCCGTCCGGTTCTATCGGTCGCTCTCTGCTGCTGAAGGCGGAGGACGTCATGCGGACGGGACCGGCGTTCCCACGCTGTGACCAGCGTGAAAAAGTTCAGGTGGCGCTGAAGAAGATGACGAAGGCGAAGGCGGGTTCGATTGCGGTCATGAATCCCTCGGGAAAGCTGGCCGGAATTTTCACGCACGGCGATTTTGTCCGGCACTATCAGAAGAACCCGATGGTCGGTGAACAGAGGATTGGAACGGTGATGACGAAGAACCCAGTGACTGTCCGTGCCGGCGCGCTGGCGATGGAGGCGGTGAGGATTTTCCAGGAAAGAAGAATCGACGATCTGCTGGTGGTGAACAACAAGAAGGAGCCGATAGGGTTGATCGACAGTCAGGATCTTGCAAAACTGAAGATTGTTTGAGAGCAGAATTCAGAACTTAAAACCCAGAATCTGGAGCTCAGTATATGAAAAATTTTCTTTTCTCGCTTTGTCTCGCAGGAACCATGGCGACTGCACGAGCCGATCTGACGATTGTGCAGGAAGTCACCTCTGCCAACCCGACGCTGGGCAACAAGCCCCAGGAAATGACGATCATTGTTTCCAAGGGGCGGACCCGGATCGAACATGCGCAAGGCGGGATGATCATGGCCCCGGCGGAAAACAAAAATATTATTCTGATGCATGCGCAGAAAATGTACATGAACATGCCGCAGATGAACCCGGCGGCAACGGGGCAAGGCAGCTCGCAAGGACTCCCGTCGCCGGATCAAACCAAATGGGAAAAAACCGGCAAGAAGGACAAAATCGCCGGTTACGACACCGAGCAATGGATTGGAAAGGATGCGGCGGGCAAGATGATGGCGGAGGTGTGGATTGGCGCAAGTCCTGAAATCATCGCCGAATACATCGACAGCCTGTCCAAAAGCGGCCAGGGCGAAATGACAAAACTCATAGAACAAATGAGAGCCGGCCAGAGTTCCGGTCCTTACAAGAATGGTTTTCCCCTCAAGTCGGTGATCTACGATGATACCGGCGTTGCGCAGGCAACAACAGTCGTCACGAAGCTCGACAGCGCGCCTGTCGATTCCAAATGGTTTGAAATTCCCGCGGGTTACCAGGAAATGAAAATGCCGGCGATGGGCCAGGGCGGAATGCCCGCGATGCCCGCCGGCGAGTGATTTCATCTTCAGCTGTATCGTTCTGACATTCCTTCGGATTCACGTGCTTTTGCCGGCCCGGCATTAATTCTTTTTAATGCCGTTTTAACAGGGGCTTAATCGCCTGTCTGGTAATGTGCTTTCAGACAGTAAAGAACCATTGCAACCACAACCGGGAAACAACTTATGAACACGAGTATCCAAGCCATCACCGAATCGGTCCAGCGGACCTCCACATGGGTCCAGCCGTTGCAACAGGAAATCGGCCGCGTCATCGTCGGCCAAAAATACCTGGTCGACCGGCTCCTGGTCGGCCTGCTCGCCAACGGGCACATTCTGCTCGAAGGTGTTCCCGGCCTCGCGAAAACGCTGGCGATGAAAACGCTGGCCGCCGCGATCGACACTAAGTTTCAGCGCATGCAGTTCACGCCTGACATGCTGCCAGCCGACATCGTCGGCACGCTGATCTACAACCCGGTGGATGGAAATTTCAGCACGAAGTACGGCCCCATTTTCACAAATCTTGTTCTCGCGGACGAAATCAACCGCGCGCCAGCCAAGGTCCAAAGCGCCCTGCTCGAAGCAATGCAGGAACGCCAGGTGACATTGGGTGAGAAGACCTACGCGTTGCCCGAACCGTTCCTTGTCCTCGCGACACAGAACCCGATCGAGCAGGAAGGAACTTACCCGCTGCCTGAAGCGCAGGTCGACCGGTTTATGCTCAAGGTGCGCATCGGATATCCCAGCCGCACCGAAGAGCGCGCCATCCTCGATTTGATGGCCATGACAAATCCTCCGACCTCGGTCCATGCCGTGATCGATGGATCGCATATCATGGAAGCGCGCAAGGTGGTCGACTCGATCTACATCGACGACAAAGTGAAGGATTACATCGTCGATCTCGTCTGGGCGACGCGCGATCCGAAGGCATACAAGCTCGACTTGAACGGATATGTTCAGTTTGGCGCCAGTCCAAGGGCAACGATCAACCTGACACTGGCGGCGAAGGCCCTAGCATTCCTGCAAGGCCGCGGATACGTCTCGCCTCAGGATGTGAAGGCCGTCGGAATGGATGTTCTGAGGCACCGTGTCATCGTCAGCTACGAGGCGGAGGCCGAGAACATGAAGAGCGAGGATATCATTCGCAGAATATTCGACACTGTTCCGGTGCCTTAGACCCATGCAATGAGAAGCGCGGCAGAGTGTTCATGGCAGGCGAATATTGATGAAGAAAGAGGGGAAGATGAACCCAAATCAGGCGAGAGAGATTCTCAAGAAAGTCCGGCAAGTGGAGCTCCGTACCCGCCGGCTGGTCACCGACGCGCTTGCCGGGCAGTATCACTCCATCTTCAAGGGCCGCGGCATCAACTTCGAGGAGGTCCGCGAATATAGTCCCGGCGACGAGATCCGGACGATCGACTGGAACGTCACGGCCCGGAATGGCCGCCCCTTCGTGAAAAAATTCACAGAGGAACGCGAACTGACGATCCTGCTCATGGTCGATGTGAGCGCTTCGGGCAATTTCGGTTCCACCTCGCAAAGCAAGCGCGAGCTCTCGGCTGAACTGGCCAGCGTGCTCGCATTCTCCGCGATCCGGAATAATGACAAAGTCGGGTTGATTCTCTTCACCGATCAGGTCGAGCAATACATCCCGCCCCACAAGGGACGCGGTCACGTCTTGCGTGTCATTCGTGAAATCCTTTTTTTCGAGCCCAAGAATCGGGGAACGAACATCGCGTGCGCGCTGGACTTTGCCAACAAGGTGGTGACGCGTCGCGCGGTGGCGTTCCTCGTTTCTGATTTTCAGGCCGGTGCCTATGAAAAGGCATTGAAGATGACCAACCGACGGCATGACTTGATCGGAGTACTGGTGGTCGACCCGCGCGAACGCGAGATGCCGCCTGTCGGGATCCTCACCATCGAAGACTCCGAAACCGGCCAGCAGATGGAGATCGACACGAGCCGCCGTTCCGTGCGGGAGCATTTTCAAGAGCTGGCAGCAAAAAAACTCGACGGCGTGCGCAAAACATTGCGCTCCTCGGGCGTCGATGTGCTCGAGTTGAACACCGGCCAGGCCTACATGCCGGCGCTCCAGCAGTTGTTTGACACAAGGGAGAGAAGGCGCTCATGAAATTTAATCGGAGCATCATCTGGACACTCATTTTAGCCGCCTCAATGACCACAGCCAATTCCGCTCGCGCCCAGATTGCTCCTGCCCCTCAATCCCCGGCGGCAGCGCCGTCCCCAAGCATGTCTCCTTCCCCCAGACATGTCCCTGGCGCTGCTGCCGGAATTGAGGATGACATCCGGGACATTCGAGGGCCGGTGCACATTCCCTATCCTTGGCTTTGGGCATTGTATCTTGCGGGCGGCCTCATGGGTGCCGCGCTGGCCTATGCGATCTTACGTTTTTGGCAAAGGCAAAAACCTGCAAGAATCCTTTTGCCTTACGAGGTTGCGCTTGAGCGCCTCGATCGTGCGCGTGCTTTGATCGATGCGGAAAAGCCCGACGAATTTTCCGTCGAGGTGTCGACCGCGGTCCGCTCCTACATCGAGGCGATCTTTTCGTTGCACGCACCGAGAAAGACGACGGAGGAATTTCTCCATGATCTTCTCGCCGATTCGTCCTCGATTCTTACGAAGCATCTTCACCTGCTGGAAGATTTTCTGAAGCATTGCGATCTGGCAAAATTCGCGCAGTGGTCTCTTTCGAAGGATGAAATGGAGGCGATGCGTTCGAGCGCGATGCGGTTTGTGATCGAAACGCAAAAGCCGCCAGAGACGCCGGCCATTCCGAAACAGCCCAAAATCCCGGAGCCTCGGGCCACCGAGGTGACGTCATGACTTTTCAAAGTCCCGAACTGCTCTGGCTTCTGGTTTTGGTCCCCTTGGTGGCGCTCTGGCACGGCCGAAAGGGGCAGACCGCGGCCATCGAGTACTCAAGCGCTGAACTGGTTCGGGAAGTGTCGAAGGCGAGCCGGACGAGCGCCGGCGGCTGGGTCACGTCATTGCGATTGCTTGCGCTGACCCTTCTCATCCTTGCGCTCGCGCGGCCGCAGTTCGGTCGCGGGACAACGGAGGTGGAGGCGAGCGGCATCGACATTGTGCTGGCCATCGACATTTCCGGTTCAATGATCGCCCAGGATTTCCAAGTGAACGGCACGCCGGTGAGCCGCGTCGAGGTCGTGAAGTCGGTAGTCTCCAAATTCATCGATGCACGGCCCAACGATCGTATCGGCTTGGTGGCGTTTGCCGGCCGGCCCTATCTGGTCAGTCCTCTGACGCTTGATCATCCATGGCTCCAGCAGAATCTGGAACGGGTCAAACTCGGGATGGTGGAGGACGGAACTGCCATTGGTTCGGCCATCGCGGCAAGTGTGAATCGCCTGCGTGACCAGCCATCCAAGTCCAAGATCATCATCTTGCTGACCGACGGCATGAACAACGCCGGCAAGGTGGCGCCGGAAACCGCGGCGGACGCAGCGCGCGCCATGGGCATCAAGGTCTATACGATCGGCGCCGGAGTGAGGGGGGAAGCACCCATTCCAGTCCAGGACCAGTTTGGACGCCGCGGTGTGCAGATGATGCAGGTGGATGTCGATGAGGAGATGCTCAAGAAGGTGGCGGATGCGACGGATGCGCGGTTTTACCGGGCCACGGACACCGATTCTCTTGAAAAAATTTATGCCGAGATCGACCGGCTGGAAAAAACAAAAGTGACAATCAAAAAATTCGAGCACTACCAGGAACTTTTCGCCTGGTTCCTGATTCCGGGTCTGCTTCTGCTGGGTGGAGAGTTTTGGGTCGCGAACACGCGCTACCGGAGGCTGCCGTAATGAGATTTGAATATCCAATCTGGCTCGTCGTGATGGCGGCCGCGCTTCCGCTGATCTTTTGGGCGTTGCGCCAATTCAGCCGTTCGAGAGCGGCGGCGCTCAAGACTTTTGCGGCGGAGCATCTGCTGAAGGCGCTCACGGCAAACGTATCGATGGTGTTAAGGGTGACAAAACGGTGGCTCTTCGCGATCGCGGTGGCTCTTTGTTTGATCGCACTGGCGCGCCCGCAGGCGGGATTCCGCTGGCAGGAAGTGAAGCGCAAGGGCATCGACATCGTGTTTGCGGTCGACACTTCCAAGAGCATGCTCGCCCAGGATGTCAGCCCGAACCGCCTGACTCGCGCGAAGCTGGCGGTCTTGGACCTCGTTGAGAAACTGCAAGGTGACCGCGTCGGCCTGATCGCATTCGCCGGAAGCGCGTTCCTGCAAAGCCCGTTGACCTTGGATTATGACGCCTTCGGCCAGTCGCTCGACGCGCTCGATACCTCGATCATTCCGAAGGGAGGGACCGACATCGCGTCGGCCATTCGCGAAGCGCAGAACGCGTTCAGTCTCGGCGGCCAAAATCACCAGATCCTTGTGATCTTGACTGACGGCGAAGACTTGGAGGCCAACGGCATTACAGCGGCGCGCGAGGCCGCAAAAAATGGGATGAGGATTTTCACCGTTGGCGTCGGCAGCACCACAGGTGAATTGATTCCAATTCAGAACGAGCAGGGCGGCGTGGAATTTTTGAAGGACGAAAAGGGTCAGCCCGTGAGATCCCGGCTTGACGAATCGACGCTCCGGCAGATTGCCGCGGTGACCGGTGGTGCTTATAAGCCGCTGGGCCAGCAAGGGCAGGGACTCGATGCCATTTACAAGCATGGTCTGGCCGAGCTTCCCAAACAGGAGCTCGCCTCGAGGATGAACAAGATTTACATCGAGCGGTTTCAGTGGCCGCTGGCGCTGGCGGTTCTTCTCCTCGTGATCGAGATGATGTTGGGAGAACGTCGAATTCAAAATTCAAAATTCAAAATTCAAAATTTCCTGGCTCGAAAAAGACAGCCTATCGTAGCCGCCCTGTTGTTGATGATGCTTGCGACCGGCGCGTGGGCGTCACCTCAATCCGCCGAGAAGGCCTACCTCGCAGGGAAATATCCCGAAGCGGTCACGCAGTACAAGGAAGCGGCGGCCAAGGAACCGAAGAAAACGGAGCTGCAGTACAACCTGGGCGATGCGACCTACAAGAGCCAATCGTATGCCGATGCGTCGGCCGAGTTTCAAAAGGCGCTGAAGACCGGCAAGGTCGATCTTCAACAGCAAACCTTCTACAATCTTGGCAACACGCAATACCGGATCGGTCAGCAGACGGAGAAAACCAATCCGCAACAGACCATCGAGACATGGAAGCAGGCGCTCGCCTCCTACGAAAGCGCCATGCAGCTGAAAAAAGATGATGCGGACGCTAAGTTCAACTACGAGTTCGTGAAAAAGAAACTCGAGGAGCTCCAGAAGCAACAGCAGCAGAAGCAGGATCAAAATAAGGATCAGGATAAGGATAAGAACAAGGATCAAAACAAAGATAAGAACAAGGACCAAAACAAGGATCAGCAGAATAAAGATCAGAAGAAGGACGAGAAGAACGAAGATCACAACAAGGACCAGCAGGGTCAGAACAAGGATCAAAAACAGGAGCCGAAGAACGACCAGAACAAGGATCAGCAAAAACAGAATCAGGACCAGAACAAGGATCAAAAGAAGGACTCCAAAGAGAACCATGGAGAGCAGCCGAAACCCCAGGATCAGCAGGACCAGGCGAAGCAGCAGAATGGGGGCGCTGGTGATCAACAGAAGAAGGATCAGGGTCAGCAGGATCAGGGAAAAAACCAGGACGGAAAAAAGGATCAACAGAAGGAACAGCAACAGGCCGGCGGAAAACCGGACGACAAAAAGGGCGGGAACCCCGAGGAGAAAGAAGTTCAGCTCCTGCCCGGCCAGATGAGCAAGGAGGAGGCGAAGAATCTGCTCGATTCCCTAAAGGGAGATGAGAAAAAGATGCCTGTCTCTATCGGTAAGACAGAGGGCGCTCGATGGGAAGACACACCGCGTCGGGACTGGTAAAATTATGAACTGGAAGCCGGCCATTTTAATTTTAGTTTCTTCGCTTGCGCTGGCGGCAACCGTTCCGGTGCGCGCCGGCGATGTCGAGGTTTCCGCGCGGCTGGAGCCGGAGGAGATCTCGCTGGGTGAGGCGACTCTGCTGACGCTTATAGTCCAGGGTTCCGCTAGTGTCACCGAACCGCAGTTTCCCAACATCGACAGTCTCCAGATCACCCGCGTCGGCAAGTCGACCAACATCCAGTTCATCAATGGAGTCATGTCCGGAGGCGTCACCTATACGTATCAAGTGGTGCCAGAGAAAACGGGTGTCTTTACCATTCCCGAGCTCTCGATCAGGGCCGGGCGCGAAATCGTAAAAACGGCGCCGATCACCCTGCGCGTCGCGAAGCCATACACGGGTACCCCCGGAACTTCCTCTCAGGCACCCACGACTCAAAGCCCGGATGCCCCGAGCCTTCCGCCACCGCCGTCTCCTTCAACGACAACGCAAGCACCCGCGGAAGTGGCGTCCGAGCCCGTTGTTTTTCAAATCAGTCTTCCCAAGCGGGATTTTTATGTTGGCGAGCTTGTCCCGGCGGAATTGAAGGTCTATCTGCGGCAAGGTCTTAATATTTTGGAGGTATTCACTCCCACTCTTTCAGGTAACGCGTTCACGATCGGCAAGCTCTCCACGCAACCTGACACCGCCGAAGACGCTTACATCGACGGCAAACTTTACAAGATCCTGACGTGGCACTCGACCGTCGCTCCGGTCAAGTCGGGGGAATATCCATTGAATGTTCAAATGGATGTCTTAGTCACGGAACAAGTGCGACGCCGCTCTCCGTTCGGAGACGCCTTTCCGGACGATCCATTCTTCGATCGCTTTTTCATGGGCGAGCAGAGGAAGCGAGTCACCCTCAAGTCGAAAGATACGCAGGTAAAAACACTTTCTATTCCCGAGGAGGGGCGTCCGGCGGACTTTTCGGGCGCGATCGGCCAGTTCGAGTTCGCGACCGATGCCACTCCGCGTGAAATCGCCGCGGGCGATCCCATAACTCTGAAGATGAGCGTGGCCGGAGCCGGCAACTTCGACCGGGTGAAGGCTCCGGAACTGGACAAGACGCTTGGTTTTAGAACCTACACGCCCAGCGCAAAGTTTGAGCCGTTCGACAGCGCGGGAGTTGGAGGCCGCAAAATTTTCGAACAGATGGTGATCCCGCAGAACAGCAGCATCAAAGGCATCCCGCGGATCACCTTCAGCTACTTTGATCCGGACAAGGGCAAATATGCGACACTGGCGTCGAAAGAGATTCCCCTGAAGGTGGTCGGCGGCACTCCCTCGAGCGCCGGCGCATCCACCACCCCGCCGCCAGCATCCACACCTTCTCAACCGCCGGCCGGTTTCACGGCAAGCGATTCGGAAGTGGTTCCCAACAAGCTGGTACAGGGGAGTGTGAGCTCGACACTGGAGCCCTTACTGGTTCAGCCGTGGTTTCTGGCGTTGCAGCTTGTTCCCATGGCCGCGCTCATTGCGGCCTCGGTTCATTTCCGCCGCCGCGACCGGCTGACAAGCGACCCTGCGTTTGCGCGTTCCGTGTCGGCGAGCCGGGCGATCCAGGTCCAGCTCGGTGCGATGGATAAAGCGCTTCAGCAGAAAAATTCGCACGATTTTTTCATGGCGGCCCGGGGTGCCATTCGGGAGAGGCTCGGCGAACGGCTGGGCATCAAACCGGAAACCATCACTCTGGCGGATCTGTCGGATTGGGGCAAACGCCTCAACCATGGCTCGGAAGCGTCGATCCAAGAAATCAAAGGCATCTTCGATGTGGCTGATGCTATGGCTTACTCGGGCCAGAAATACAGCGCCGAGTCGCTGAACGATTGGAAGCAAAAGGTTTTGCAGGCTCTCAAACGACTGGAGAAGATTTCATGAACCATCGCGATTGGAGACTTTTGATCAATGGGTTGCTGGTGGTCGTCTTTGTATGGGCCGGTGGCCTCCATGCATTGCGTGCCGAGTCCGGAACAGCAGCGTCCGACGGCGATCTGTTTGTTCGCGCCAACACCGCTTACGCATCTGGAAAATACTCGGATGCCGTCGGGGATTTCGAGCAGATGGTCGGGCGTAAGGAATTTTCAGCGCCGCTCTTCTACAATTTGGGAAACGCGTATTTCAGGTCCGGCAAGACGGGTCCCGCGATTCTCAACTACGAGCGGGCCCTGTGGCTCAATCCTGCCGACCCGGACGCGAAGGCCAACCTGCGGTTCGTCCGGAAAACCGCGGGACTGTTCGAACCGACGGCGGCCTGGTGGCAGTTCGTTCCCGGCTGGATCAGCCTGAATGTGTGGAGCTGGATCGCAAGCATCTCCTGGTTTTTTCTTTGCACGGTCTTGATCATCCGTTCGTGGAAGAAAGGGACGAAGTGGACCTATTCGATTCTGGCGGTATCTTGCGCGGTGCTAGTCTTGGCTCTGGCTTGCGCGCTCATCCGGGTTCCTGATTTGAGGCGCGCAGTGGTGCTTGTTGCCGAAGTGCCGTTGAGGGTGGCGCCTCTGGAGAAATCTCCGGCTCCATCGACACTCAAGGTGGGCGACATGGTCCGGATCGAAAACCAGCGTGGCCCGTTTTTCTATGTGGAGACCGAGGACGGAAAGACTGGCTGGGCCAACGACCATGAAGTGGCTCCGATCATTCCTCATTCCTGATTGAATTAGGAATTTCCTTTTAAGGTCTGAAACGTTATAGGTGCATCCGTGCGCATCCTTGTTGTTGAAGATCAGAAAAAGACGGCGCAGTTCATCCGCAAGGGGCTTGTGGAGCAGGGCTATGCAGTCGACATCGTGGGCAACGGTCAGGAGGCGGAAAATCACGCCGAGCTTCACAGCTACGATCTGATCATCCTCGACGTCATGCTTCCCGGCCAGAATGGCATGGAAGTTTGCAGGAACCTGCGGCACCTGAAAGTCCAGGCACCGATCCTGATGCTCACGGCGCTTACCGGCACCGAGGACAAGGTGCGTGGCCTCGACAGCGGCGCCGATGATTACCTCGGCAAGCCGTTTGAGTTCAACGAGCTCCTGGCGCGTGTCCGCGCGCTCGTGCGCCGGCATCAGGGAGCCAAGCCGCGTCTCAAAGTCGCGGACCTCGAACTCGACACGGCATCGCGCAAGGCGACGCGCGCGGGCCGCGAAATCACTCTGACTGCCAAAGAGTATGCTCTTCTCGAATATCTGATGCAACACGCAGGCAAGGTCGTGACCCGGACGGAATTGAGTGAGCATGTCTGGGACATTCACTTCGACAATGAAAGCAACGTCATCGACGTCTACATCAACTTTCTGCGCAAGAAGATCGACAAGGGGTTTGACAAGCCGCTCCTCCACACCGTTGTCGGCGCCGGATATGTTTTGAAGGAAGAAAAGTAAACTTCCTCATGCGGTCCATGTTTTCCACCCTGCGATTCCGAATCACAGTTCTCTACGTCGTGAGCTTTGGCATCACGCTGCTCGCATTCAGCGCCGTGCTTTATCTGGTGAACGCGCGCAACCAGGCGGACGACTTCGACAAGTTTCTCTACAACCGCGCCCAGGCCATCGCGCGCAGCATTTCGATCAACATTCAGGGCGAGATCGAAATCAACCAGGCGCTCATCGCCGAGTCCGGAAAGCTTTTTCCTTTTCAGTTTGGCAACGAATACATCGAAATCCGCTCGCCGGATGGCAAGACGATCGCGCGCTCCAGAAACCTCGGCAAAAATTCGCTCCCCATGGATGCTTCCATGACCGCGCTTGCCCAGGCGGGAAACTACGCGTTTGTCACAATCCCCGCCGCGGGCCAGGCGAATCCTTTCTGGAGCGCGGGCGATTTGCGGATGGTATCGGTGCCGCTTTTTGCCGACGGCCGCCTCCAGATCATTTTGCAACTTGGCGTCAGCACCCGCGCGCTGGATCAATCGCTCTCACGGCTGCGAAACTCGCTCTTCCTGATCGGCGTGCCGCTGACGTTGCTGCTGGCCGGGGTGGGTGGGTGGTGGCTCGCCGGGCGCGCTTTCGATCCAATCAACCGGATCATTCTCGCGGCGCAAAAGCTTGGGGCCGAGCGCCTTGACGAGCGGCTGCCGGTGCCGGAAGCGGATGACGAGCTGGGCCGCCTCTCGAAGACATTAAATGAAATGCTCGACCGCCTCGAAAGCGCATTCAAGAGCCAGGAGCGTTTTATCGCGGACGCCTCGCATGAGTTGAAAACGCCGATCACGGTGCTGAAGGGCGAGTTGGAGGTTTTGAAAAGCCAGCCGCGGA
>Ga0207134_1019_pt1 | contig 55533 bp, 54 predicted proteins | sample Alteio_BWMinHeat_12_FD_153527 | JGI IMG/M metagenome (GOLD analysis project Ga0207134, IMG submission 153527) | Enriched cells from forest soil in Barre Woods Harvard Forest LTER site, Petersham, Massachusetts, United States -... | ecosystem: Environmental > Terrestrial > Soil > Temperate forest >... | reverse complement strand
ATAGCTTGTCTGGCTATTCGCTCGCTGTTCCTTTTTATTGGAATATGGCACCCAATTATGACATGACCATTACGCCCATTTATTTTTCCAAACGCGGTGTTCAACTAGGAGATTTATTTCGCTATTTAACACCTAAGTCTGAAGGATTTATCAGAGCCGCTATTTTACCGAATGATCGAGCTTTTGAACAATTTCAAGATAACGCACCGGCGAAATACGCATCGACGGATCCTGTCACTCAGGCACAACTAAGACGTCTAGAACAAGCAAGTCCAACGCGTAAATCCATCTCATGGAAAAATGATACGATATTTAATGAGCATTGGTTTGGAGGGGTCGATTATAGTTACGTGAGTGATGATTATTATTTACGTGATTTTCATAGCGGTATTAATGAATACGATAAGAATCAATTATTACAACAAGCGAATATTATTTATAAGAGCCAACATTGGAATTTTATTGGTCGAGCGCAAAGCTATGAAACACTCCATCCTATTGATCAATCCACTCAATTTCAAAATCAATACAGTCGTTATCCGCAATTAATTTTGAATGTGGCTTATCCTGAGCAGTGTGGAGGATTTGATTATTTTGCGAATAATGAACTCACGCATTTTAATTTTCAAAGCAATCCTGGACAAACCACTAAATCGCCTATTGGCAATCGAATCAATCTTCAACCGGGTATTAGTCGGCCATTTGAATGGCCCTATTTTTACTTTGATCCACGCATTCAATTTGCGATGACCAAATATGATTTGGGGGATGTGGCTAATGGCGAACCTAAAATGCCTACACGTACTTTACCGATTTTTGATATTAGCTCAGGATTATATTTCGACCGCTCAGTAAGATTATTTAACGTTGGCTTTACCCAAACGTTAGAACCGCAATTTTATTATACTTATGTGCCCTTTCGCGACCAAAGTCAGTTACCTATTTTTGATACGACTTTAAATCAGCTGACTTATGATCAATTATTTACATACAATCGCTTTAGTGGTATCGATCGCATTAGTGATGCGAATCAAATTGCAGCAGGGATCACGACACGTTTTATTGATGAACAATCGGGTTTTGAAAAGGTGCGTGCGGGCATTGGACAAATTTATTATTTCCAAAATAGACGCGTCACCCTTTGCAGCCCTACCACAGGCTGCATCGAAACCGGGGATCCTAATGCGAATTTGCGCAATAAATCTCCTTTATCGGGAATCATCAAATACAACGTAAACCCGGTTTGGGGCGCTGATGCGGCTTCTATTTGGAATCCTTTTACCAATGAATTGGATAATCAAACTTTTACCGTGCATTATCAACCCGATACCAATCGCCTAATTAATTTTGGTTATACGTTTGTACGCAATGGAGATACTTACCCTGGCGGGAAAATAGATAAATTTTCCAATAACTTATCGCAAATTGATGCTTCCATAGAATGGCCTATTACCCGGGATTGGAGTTCGGTCGGTAAATGGACACAAAACTTAAATCGTCACAATTTTCAGAATCTATTAATTGGGGTACAATACGAAGGTTGTTGCTGGGCCATGCGAATGTTAGTCGGCAAGGAATTTACCCAATACAACCAAAATAATACACCTGAATATAATTCGGAATTTTATCTTCAATTTGTGTTAAAAGGATTAGGTAATTTAGGTCCAGATCCGACCTCATTACTCGTAAGAAATATTTCAGGTTATCAATCTACTTTTGGACGGGATTATTAATATGAAGATACAAAAAACATTAGCGCTTTTGTTAGTTATGCTTTTGAGTCAAATAGCACATCCTGCCTTAGCAGATGATTCTATCGATCGTATTGTTGCAACAGTTAACGAAACGGTTGTTACGCAAAGCGAATTAGATAAAAGCATGAGTACCGCAAAAAAACAAATTCTTGCCAGTCGTGTGTCGCTACCACCCGAAGATATCTTACGCAAACAAGTCTTAGATCAACTCATTAATCGCAAATTACAATTACAATTGGCAGAACAAGCTAATATAAATGCTACCGAAGAAGATATTGATCGCGCGGTGAATCAAATTGCGCATGACAATGGCATTTCACCTCAGTTTCTTTATAAAAAAGTTGCGCTGCAAGGTGGCATGACCCGAGATGAATATCGTAAAGAATTACACGAAGAAATCACCATCCAAAAAATGCAGCAACAAGAACTCATGGGTAAAATTAATGTCGTTCCGCAAGAAATTGATGATTTCATGCGTTCTAAATCCTGGCAAGTTTATAACGGCAAAGAATATCATTTAGAAGATCTTTTAGTCGGTCTGCCTGATGAACCTACTTCTGAACAAATTCAAAAAGCTAAAAAGCAAGCCGAAGATTTAGTCAATCGCATTCACAAAGGAATGAATTTCCGTCAAGCAGCAACAGCAGAATCCAGCACTAATGCTCTGAAAGGCGGAGATTTAGGTTGGCGTAAACTGCCTGAAATGCCCACCGTTTTTGTGGATCAAGTGGTGCAAATGAAACCGAATGATGTGGTAGGTCCTATACAAGCGCCCAATGGCTTCCATATTCTTCATCTTGCGGGCATTCGTGACAATAAAGAAAAAGTGAGTGATACCGACCAACGTAAAAAAGTAACGCAACTCATTCAACAAAGAAAATTCGAAGAAGCTTTGCAAAACTGGATATTAAAAATTCGCGGAGCTGCGATTATTAATTTAAATCCAGAGAAACCGGTGTGATCAAACGCGTTGTCATCTCTTCCGGGGAACCGGCTGGCATAGGGCCTGATATTGTTATACAAATCGCCCAACAAAATTGGCCAGCCGAGTTGGTCGTAGTCGGTGATCCCGTTTTATTTACTGAACGCGCTCACCAACTCAACCTTCCCTTAAAATTAATTCCAGCCGTATTAACCGACCCTCCTGTGACACACACACCGCAAACCCTAAAAATCTTTGGGGCTACTCTCAATAAATCTTGTAAACCTGGGCAATTAGATAAAGCCAATGCAGCCTATGTATTAGACTGCTTAAATACAGCTACTGACGCTTGTTTACAACATAAAGCACAGGCTTTAGTCACAGGACCTATTCAAAAAAGTATTTTAAATGAAGCGGGATTCTCTTTTACGGGCCATACCGAATATCTGGCTGACTATTGCAAAAGCGGACCCGTCGTCATGTTATTTGTCACACCGGATATGAAAGTCGCACTCGCAACGACTCATCTACCTTTAGCAAAAGTCTCTGCAGCGATTACCAAAGATTTGATAATACAAACACTAACCGTATTACGAGAGGGGTTAATAAAACAATTTAGTTATGAAAACCCAACTATTTTAGTCTGTGGTTTAAATCCTCATGCCGGTGAAATGGGACATTTAGGGCACGAAGAAATAGATATCATTGAACCCGCTCTTAAAACATTACGATTAAAAAATTGGGATATTCGTGGACCTTTTTCTGCAGATACTATTTTTCATCAAAAATCAGATGCCATACTCGCCATGTATCATGATCAAGCCCTGCCTCTTATTAAATATACGGGATTCTATTCGGCTGTGAATGTCACCTTAGGACTGCCCATTATCCGTACTTCCGTGGATCATGGCACGGCGCTGGATTTAGCGGGTACGGGTCAGGCAAATTCTGAGAGTTTATCTGCTGCTATTCGTCTCGCACTCGGTTAAAATAGTTTAACTGTTATGGGTAAGTAGGGAAGTATGTTACAAAAAATCATGGTTAGATCCTTTCTTATTTTTTTATTGCTACTCTCAAAAGCAGAAGCAACCACTTTGTTGCAAGTTTATCAGGATGCTTTTTGCTATGACCCTACTTTTAGAGAAGCCATCGCCCAAGAATTTGCAGATGCAGAAGGTGTGCCAATTAGCTTAGCTAACCTTTTGCCAAGCGCAGCGGTCGCTTATAATCCCGCTATTACCCGAAACATTGTAGGGGGCCCTGGGGCTGAACAAGGCACGAATACGACTCACGGCTATCAAGTCAATCTTACTCTTACTCAAGTCATCTTTGATTATTCAAAAATAGCCAATCTTGCCATTGCTAAAGATGTTAAGAGACAAGCTTTCGCAACATTAAATGCCGCGACGCAAGATTTGCAGATCCGCGTAGCCAAAGCCTATTTTGCGGTATTAGCAGATGAAGACATTCTCTTATCAGCCGGCTCCACCAAAGAAGCGTTTGCCAAACAGCTAGAACAAATCAAAGAAGAATATAAAGTAGGGATTAAAACTATTACCGATGTTTATACGGCTCGCGCCTCTTATGAAAATTCTGATGCGGATTATATCGCAGCCCAAACTAAACTCGCTGATGACAGAGAAAATTTACGCGCCATTACCGGAATATTATATTGCCATCTCGCTCCTTTAAACAAAAAATTCCCTTTAATTTCTCCAAAACCCAACTGCATAGAATCTTGGGTACAAACCGCGCACATACAAAATTGGTCTATTAAAGCCGCAGAATTTGCTAAATGCGCTGCGATGGAAAATATCAAACAACAAGCTGCAGGACACTTACCAACCATCAGTGCCCAAGGCCAATATGGTATTAATTACACCCGTAATACCGGTGATCCAGTCACCTTTTTTGCACCGCGCGGCACTAGCAAAATTCATAACAGTTCAGTAAACGTCAATGTAGAATTCCCTCTTTTTGAAGGCGGTGGTGTTGTTGCTAAAACCGATCAAGCTAAATATGAATATATGGTTAGCTGTCAAAAATTAGAAAAACAAATAAGAGACATCAGTAATCTTGCACGTCAAAGTTTTCTCGGCGTCATCTTAGGCATTAATAAAATTAATGCTGATATTCAAACTATTGAAGCAACCGAACAATCGGTTAAGGGCATGGAAGCTTCTTATAAAATTGGTATCGGCACCTTAGTCGATGTTTTAAATCAGCGGCAAAAAGTATTTCAAGCTGAAAGACAATATGCGGTAGATCGCTATGATTATGTCAACAATTTGCTTTCATTAAAATTAGCGGCAGGCACTTTGAGTGATCAGGATTTAGCAGCGATTAATGCTTGGTTGCAATGCGTTTAAGATTTTTCTGTTAACTGTTTGTATTTTTCCATCAATTGTTCTTTAGTTTCTACATGCTCTGGATTAAGCGGAATACAGTCAACAGGACAGACTGAAACACATTGTGGCGTGTCAAAATGTCCTACGCATTCGGTACAAAGTTTTGGATCAATTTCATAAATAGCCGCCCCTTGATAAATAGCATTATTCGGGCAAACAGGTTCGCACACATCGCAATTAATACACTCATCAGTAATCATTAAAGCCATAACATTTTTCTCATTTGCGTAATTTATTTTTTAATGCTTTAGCAACAGCCTCTGGAACAAATTCACTAACATCACCCCCTAAAGAGGCAATTTCTCGCACATAGCTTGAAGAAATATAAGTGTATTTTTCAGAAGGCATTAAAAATAGACTTTCAATTTCGGGTGCTAAGCGTCTATACATACCTGTCAATTGAACTTCATAATCAAAATCGGTGACCGCACGTAAACCGCGTAAAATAATATTCGCATTTTGTTTTTTGACAAAATCAGTCAACAAAGTTTCAAATCCAATCACGCTCACATTCGCGTGTGATTTTAAAACTTGCGTTGTTAAAGCAACGCGCTCTTCCAGAGAAAACGTCGGTTGTTTTTTAGGACTTGCCGCAATAGCTACAACCACTTGATCAAACAATTTCGTCGCTCTTTGAATAATATCCACATGCCCGTAGGTAATAGGATCAAAGGTTCCTGGATAAACAGCAATATTCTTCATTGGGGTATCCTCTTTGGTAAGAGCATTATACAATGCCCGCATGAATAACCTATCTTATTTAAACGCCATGGGTATTCAATCCTGGCAACTAAAGGTCAAAAAAGAAGCAACTCCAGATTTGGACGGGCTTAAAAAAGCTGTCGCCTCATGCACGCTCTGCGGCTTAGATAAAACCCGCACCCAAACTGTTTTTGGCGTGGGTAATCCCAATGCTGATTTAATGATTATTGGTGAAGCCCCCGGCTTCTATGAAGATCAACAAGGCGAACCCTTCGTAGGCCGCGCCGGCCAGCTTTTAACTGCCATGCTACAAAGCATAGGATTTGATCGCAATAAGGTTTATATAGCCAATATTTTAAAATGCCGTCCACCCAATAACCGCGACCCAGACACTCAAGAAGTAGAACTTTGCACCCCCTTCTTAAAAAAACAGATTGCTCTAATCCAACCTAAATTTTTATTAGCCTTAGGCCGCATCGCGGGTCACTTTTTGTTAGATACTGATCAGCCTTTAGCAAGAATGCGCGGCAAAATTCATCAATACCAAAATATCCCTCTTTTAATCACATACCACCCGGCTTATCTACTAAGAAACCCAGCAGATAAAGCTAAAGCCTATGAAGACTTGTTATCTGCCCGGCAGAATTTATCATAAGCTATTGATTATTAATAATTTTTAGTCTTAATATTTCCTTAAGCTTGGGTCTTTATAATAGACAAAACATTAAACGAGGTTTTATATGCAAAGCGGCGCTGCAGCACCAGACGAACAAAAACTTCCGGAACTATTGCCTATATTCCCTGAAGGCACAAGAAGTTTATCCATTGTAGATCTGGAATTTCAGGATTCTCCTCAGGGATTACGTGTATATAAAAATTACCCGGATGGATTAAGAGCAGTTCCTTATTTTTCATCGATTAAAAATTCTCACTTAATTAAACTTTCAAATTCTGAATTCTTAGCGTTTGCAGATGTCGATTTCTATCATTTCACCGTTGTGAAAGAAGCAAATGGATTGACGACTTATTCCTATTCTTTTTCTTTCGCCTATCCTGCCGCCTATACAATTCCTAAAAGATGTATAGAGGGAGTTTTTCCGGAATGGGGTACAGCTATAATAAATAAAAATGGCACACTTCATCTGTTTGACCTTCATACAAGACAATCACTGTCATTACAACAGGAGCAACCCTTACTTTCTGCAGCGCAAAGTGCAAGAGGAGAAAGAATAACAGTTAGGGTTGAAGCAGATGGCACCTTTAATTGGACGTGCTTTAATGCAAGAACCGATGTCATATATAGGGAAGCACGTTGTCCTTCTCTATTAAAAGATTATGCGGCTTCTAAACCTACCACCCCCATTATAATGGAAGTAGCTACAGGTTTTCCTCTTGATATAGCTAACCTATGCGATGATTATAACAAAACGTCCTTTTATAAATTTTATGAAGAAAATCATCAAAAAAGAAAATCATTTTTGTTACAGACAGTCTTATGTTATTTTGAGGAACGTAAGTACGCGTGGTTTAATCTAGCGGGTTATAATAACAGATTAGAAGACTTTGTGGCTTGCCTTGTAGCAAGAAGTAAGAACCAACCCTTGTCAGCACCTCTCGCAGATTTTAGCCCCAACAACTATTTATTTTTTAATGGCTCATGCACTTACCAAAATTATCGAAACAGATTTATGGAAATCACCCCTCAGCAAGCACAACATTTTATTAATCAATACTCGCTTTACCAAGAGAAAGATACAGCGACAGGAGATATCGCAGCAACACTACGCGAAGTTTTAGCGAATAAACCAAAGCCTGGAAGAAGGCCTTCATGAAGTAAAATTGTTTTATCCCCTCTCCTCTCGCGTTTACGCGGGAGGAGAGGGTTAGGGAGAGGAGGGTTCAAACTTCGTTTGAAGTTATAGACCTCCTTCCCCTACCCCTTCCTCCTACGTAAAACGTAGGAGGAAGGGGAATAAGGAATTGAATATTTTATAAGAGGTTTTATATGCAAAGCGGCGCACAAGACGAACAAAAACTTCCCGAGCTTTTGCCCCCATTCCCTGAGGGGACAAAAAGTTTACAAATGGCAGATCTGGAATTTCAGGATTCTTGTGGATTACGTGTATATAAAAATCACTCAGATGGGTTAAGAGCAGTTACTTGTTTTGCGTCTATTACCAATTCTCACTTCATTAAACTTTCAAAAACGGAATTCTTAGCGTTTTCCTATGCCAACTTATATCATTTTACCGTTGCGACACAAGAAAATGGACCGACGAGGCATTCTCTTTCTTACACCTATTTATATCCTAAAAAATGTATAGAAGGAGTTTTTCCGGAATGGGGTGTAGCTCTCATAAATAAAAATAACACACTTCACCTGCTTGACCTTTATACAAGAGAATTACTTCCCTTAGAACAGGAGCAACCCCTACTTTCTCAAGAACAACTTATGAGAGGAGAAAAATTAAGTGTTGGGGTTGCAGCAGATGGCACCTATAGGTGGAAGTGCTTTAATGGCAGTAACTACGACATTAATAAACAAGTACGTTATCCTTCTTTATTGAAGGATTATGTGGAAATTTATGGGGCTTCCACCGTCCCCATTATCATGGAAGTCATTGAAAGTTTTCCTGACGACATAGCTAAATTATGTGATGTTTATAATAGAAAATCATTTTGTGAATTTTATAAAGAAAATGATCCGAAAAGAAAATCGCCTTTGTTACAGACAGTCCTATTTTATTTTGAGGGACGTAAGAACAAGTGGTTTAATCGAGCGGGTTATAATAACAGATTAGAAGACTTTGTGGCTTGCCTTGTAGCAAGAAGTAAAGACCAATCCTTGCCAGCACCTATCGCAGACTTTAGCTCGAACAACTATTTACTTTTTCTTCCCTCATGCACTTACCAAAATTATCGAAACCAATTTAGTGAAATTACACCTCAGCAAGCACAACATTTTATTAATCAATACTCGCTTTACCAAGAAAAAGATACAGCGACAGGAGATATCGCAGCAACACTACGCGAAGTTTTAGCGAATAAACCAAAGCCTGGAAGAAGGCTTTAAACATGCAAAGCGGTGCAGCAGCACAAGACAAACAAAAACTTCCGGAAGTTTTGCCCCGTTATCCAGGAGCGCACCTAAAAACCGGATTTTTAAAAAGAGTAAACGCTGTATCCGGCAGGTTCTTTTTGAAAAATCAAACAGCCTATCTTGGCAATCATCGATTTGCCGTACACTTCTCCCTTTATGCCAAAGGAGAGAGGATCGAATCTTGCTTTGAAATCTTCCAGGATGAGAACAATATTATTTGCTCATTAAAAAAAATGTCCGTTGATAATCAGTATTCAGAAATTTTAGCGATGGGTCAGGTTTTAGTGGCTAGACGAGGGGGGCAACTGGATATCAACGAAGAAAAAGAGCCCCATACATTTGTTAAAACTAAAACGATAAACTTACCATACTTTTGTGAGAGCCCCCATCCCTCTCCCTATCAATTATTTCCTATTTCCGCTGTCGAACTATTGTTTTGCTCCAATCCTAATAGATTTATGAGTGTTATTTCCAAAATTGATATTAAAACAGGCCACGTACAAACCCAAAAAAATATTGAAGAAAAACAATTGGCCCGAGGGAATTATTCTATACACAGTGTTTTCCCACACTGGGGGATTGCTTTAGGAACAGAGTTTACAACCTACGCCACCACCGGTGCCATTATTGCTATTGATCTTCATACCATGAGAAGCCGGTTAATACCCTCCGTAAACGAAATAAACGGAGGGTATTCCGATTACTCTTACTCTTTATTAAAAGGAGTAGAACCCGATGGAACCCTCCAATTTGAAAGAGTCGAGCGTCAACAAGTCGTTAGTACCGTGAGAGAACCTTCTTTAATAACCGATTTCAATACGAAATTAACAAGCCTCATTACCACTCTACGCGAGCTAGGCGTCGTCGATGATGTTATCGGCTTAGTAACCAGTTATTATGAACAAACATCGTCGTTTTTAGAACTTTGTCCAAAACCAAAAAATCCATGCTTGTTTGATATCTTAAAATATCTGTCTCTTCGAAAACGTGAATCTTACGACCATACCTATATCGCTAGATTAAATGATTTTGTGGCTTGTCTTATCGCCAGAAGCAACAACCAACCCTTACCCGTAGCAGATTTTCGTTCGTGGGCATCTCATTTTTATCTGGGCACGTGTCGATATCAAATCCTGCGGGATAAATTGGACCAGGTCACTCCTCAAGAAGTTAATTTTTTTATGAGCCATGTACGACAAGGAAATCTTGTCATAGAAGATGAAATTGCAAGAAAATATGCAGAGGCCCCCAAAGCTCAGCCTGCGAGAAGACCTTCAATTAAATGAAATTGCTTTAGCAATGCCCCACGGTTTTCATCCACAACTCTTTTGGCATTCTCACCTATTTCTTTGCAATAATTTTTATCACCAAAAAGTTTATTGACGGTTTGCGCTAACTCTTCGGCATTTTTCACAATCAATAAACCTTTAGCATCCATTAATTTTTGTGAAATTTCCGTAAAATTAAAAAGAATAGGCCCGCTTAAAACAGGTTTGCTAAGCGCTGCTGGTTCAAGCACATTATGTCCACCCACTTCTGCAAAACTTCCTGCAACAAAAGCGACATCAATACTTGCAAAAAGCAACATCATCTCACCCATGGTATCGCCTAAATACACTTTTGTATCAGAGGAGCATTCACCATTTTGACTCCGTCTTACCATACTAAAACCATTTTTGGTAACAAGCTCTGCGACTTGATCAAAACGATTCGGGTGTCTTGGCACGAGTACTAACAATGCATTAGGATCTTTTTCTAAAATTAATTTATGCGCTGCTAAAATAATTTCTTCTTCACCTTCATGAGTACTCGCTGCAATCCAAACCGGGCGATCTTCACCTAATTTTTTGCGCAATGCTTCGCCTTTTGCAAATAAATCTGAAGTGATCTCTAAATCAAATTTCAAATTCCCGGTAAAAACTCCTTTCTCTTGAGATAAACCTAGAGAGATAAATCTTTCAAGATCAGCTTTACCTTGGGCCGCTAATTTAGTGACAGCTGTTAACATATCTTTAGTTACACTTGCAATGCGCTGATAACCTAAAAAAGATTTTTCGGATAATCTGGCATTAGTAACAATTAAGGGAATATTTTTTTCTTTTATTTTGGCAAATAAATTAGGCCAGAGTTCTGTTTCTAAAATAATCGCAATTTTGGGATTAATGCGATTTAAAAATCGATGAACCGCATCTGGAAAGTCATAGGGGATATAAGTTTGTAATACCGTTTCATTAAAAGCCGCTTTAATGCGCGCTCTTCCTGTTGGTGTCATATTAGTAACAACAATAGGGATATTAGGATAATTTTTTTGAATTAATTTAATCAAGGGAATAGCAGCAATACTCTCGCCTACTGAAACGGAGTGCACCCAAATGCAATTTTTGAGCTTGTGCGGACAAAATCCAAAACGTTCGGAAATATTTTTTCTATAATCGGGTAAGTTTCTTGAACGCCAAAGTAAACGCAATAATATAAAAGGCAAAGCTAAATAAATTAATAGATTATATAAAAACCGCACAGTCATTCCTCGCAATATAAGCCAAGGAATTATAGGCTATATTAAGACCTTATCCATCAATTTCTTGAACTGAAGGACAATTTTATCAGCCGGAAGTGGGAGACTTAAGAAATAGCCCTGGACGATGTCGCAGTGTTGGCTTACTAAATATTGTACTTGTTCCCCGGTTTCAACCCCTTCGGCTACGGCTTCTAAGCCTAAATTATGGACTAAGCCAATTAAAGCATTAGTAATAGCTACATCGTCAGGATTATTGGGAACCCCTTTTATAAAACTCTTGTCAATTTTCACCGTACTCACAGGGAATTGTTTCAGATGGCTAATGGAGGTATTGCCTATGCCAAAATGATCGATAGACAATTGTATGCCGGTCGATTTTAATTCACGCAAAATATTCGTCGCCGATTCTATATTATCCATCACCGTAGATTCTGGCAGTTCTAATTCTAAATATTGCGGATTTAATCCCGTTTCTTTTAATACTTTTTCTATCACTTGAGTAATTTCAGGATGATAAAATTGTTTAGCTGAAATATTTACAGCCACGGTAAAATGTTCATACCCTTCATCTTGCCAATGCTTATTATCACGACAAGCGGTGCGCAAAGCCCATTCACCAATTTCCATGATCATACCGGAATCTTCTGCAATCGGAATAAATTTCCCGGGTTGGATAATGCCTAATTCCGGATGCTCCCAACGCATTAACGCTTCAACGCCTGTTATATTGCCATTTTTAAGATGGGTTTTAGGCTGATAATAAAGAGCCAATTCATTATTTTTTATGGCTTTACGTAAAGAGGTTTCTAATTGAATATATTCCCGGGCTTCACTTTCAATTTCTTTGCCATAAAACTGATAAATATTTCCGCCTGCTTGTTTCGCTTTAAAAAGCGCTGCATCAGCATTTTTTAATAAATCTTCTAAGGAATGTCCATCATTCGGATAAACACTAATACCAATACTCGGTTTAATAAAAAATTCTTGTGAATCCGCTTTAATAGGATCTGCAAAAGCGTGGAGTAATTTTTCAGCGACGGAACTTGCAAATTTTGCTTTAGCGATGTCATTCAATAAGACAATAAATTGATCCCCTTCTAACCGCGCCAAAATATCTTCTGTGCGTAAACTGGCCGTTAAGCGCTGAGATGTGTCTTTAATGACCTTGTCTAGCACTTCTTTGCCTAAGGCCACATGACTTTCTTTAAGAAAATCTATATCAATCACTAAGATAGCTAAGATTTTGTTGTGTCTTTTAGCTTGGCTAATGCCTTTGTTCAAGATTTCATTAAATAAAATACGATTGGGTAACAATGTTAAATCATCATAATGCGCGAGCTTTGAAAGGGGTTTACTGTCGAATTGCATATATCCTCCTTGCTACACGAACCCATATATTAAGTATATAATAATAGTTCAGAGATTAACCACTGGTTTACGGGTTTTACTATGCAAAGTAAGGAACTCGACGAACGCCAAAAGGAATTTAAAGAACTGCTAGACCATATTAATGAGCTAGCTCGTAACAAATTAGGCTATCCTGTATCATTATTGACCTATCTAGGTGTGGTCGATAATGAAATCCTCGGCATCAAACCAGAAACCCTCGCCAACGTCTTGCTCAATAATGTAGGGGACCCTTTTCACGATTCTGAAACCTCTCTCATGGAAGTCAAAAAACACGAGCGGAAAATTATTAAGATCTTAGAAAAATTTTATGGTCTTAAACCCGGTGAAATGAAAGGCTATGTGACAACCGGTGGAACCGAAGGTAATTTTGCCAGTCTCTGGTGGTCCAAACGCTATCTAATTACCTGCGAAGTAGAAACACTCATTAAATACGATAACGCCATTAAATTACAAACCAAAGAAGAACAAAGCTTAACGGCGGGTTTAACTAAAATTCCTTTAAATGATTTCCCCAATCGCGCAGCTCACTTACAAAAAATTATTGATTTGAGAAATGCAATGAATGCTAATAAGGATATTGTACAGCAATTAATAACCCCTACTGTTTTTTTCTCAAAAGGTCATACCCATTATTCTATTCCGAAAATTGCTGAAATTTTACATTTAAATATTCGACCCGTCCTTCCTAATGATGATGGGTCTATTGACTTAAACAGCTTAAAAAAAGAAATTTTATTGCATATGGGCTCGCATCCTTATAGCTCAGTCATCGTCATTGCAAACATTGGCACAACCATTACAGGAGCCATTGATGATGTCCCCGGTATTAAAAAAATATTAGAGGAGTTTAATCCTAAACCCCGTTACACCATTCACATGGATGGCGCATTAACTGGATTTGTATTGCCGATAATCAAACCTTTTGGTGAAGTAGCTAATTATTTTGATGCCCTCGGTGTCAATACCTTGGCGGTCTCTGCGCACAAATATCCGGGATTATCACAACCTTGCGGTATCATTTTGGCTAAGAAAGATTTTTTTGATAAAGCTTTTGAAAAAAGTGAACGCAGCGTTGAATATGTGGGAAACATCTTGGACGTTACCATTACTGGCTCCCGCTCAGGATTAAACGTCTTAATGCTTTATAACGCGCTTTACACCTTGGGTTTGCATGCCAATAATGACAAATTAAAAGCCATGGTGGAAGAAAATATCCGTGTCGCAAAATATTTATATGAACAATTAGTGAAATTATATGGCCGGGAAAAAGTTTATTATCCCTATCACTTTAACGTGATGTTTCCAAGACCCTCGCTAGATCTTGCTAAAAAATACCAACTGATGTTAACAGGTGACAGAGCAACCATTTGTGTATTAACCAACGTCACAAAAGAGTTAGTCGATCAATTCATTAAGGATTTAAAACTTGATAAGGAGAAAGCTATGAACACTGTACGCTCAGAATATCGTATCGTTGCCTTAAGTAAAGAACATGCAAAATCCACGGTTGATCTTTTTATTAAGATATTTTGTGATAGTGAACCCATCACTAAACATCTTAATATTAACTATGATGAATATAGACCTTATGCAACTGAGGTCGTTCAAAAAGCGATTAAAGATGAAATGAGCATGGTAGTGGTCGATAAAAAAGATAAAGTCATTGCTGCAGTCATTGCTGAAGATATGGCTGATCCTTTTACTGCTACTGAAGAAAAATATCCAAAAATGAAGCCCATTATTTCATTGTTGGATGAGCTCTCAAGACCTTTTATTGAAGGAAGAAAATTTTTAAAAGGAAAAATAGCGCATCTTTGGATTGCTCTAGTTGATCCTGATTATCGCGGCCAAGGACTGTCTACTACGATGGATATGGAATGCATTAAACTCGCTGCGCAAAAAGGATTTGAATTTGCTTATGCTGAGTTTACCAATTCCATTAGCGAAAACGTGACCCATCAATTTAAAGTCATCGAATTATGTAATAAAATTACGTATGATGATTTTAAAATGGGAAAAGATTCAGTCCCTTTTAAAGGCCTGAAGGGAGCGGCAGCAGCGTATATTGCAGCTATCCGACCTGGAATTAACATGGATGCATTGGAGCATTGCTACACAAGGAAGTAATATTATGGATATAGCGGTAAATCAAAAACAAATCTCTCAGGAAGAGAGAGATCAGATTGGCAAGCAAGTCCGATCAGAATTGATAGAACATCTTTATCAAGGTTGCTTGCCAGGAACCGTCAGCGGTCTAGCTGCAACGACCGCTGTTTTTTTAGATTTTTACGGTTACTCTCCCATTAAGCCTTTAGTCAGCTGGTATATTTCTATTAATCTTATGTTGGTATTACTGACGGGGCTTTACTTTTTTTATGTTAAAAACAAAAATAAGATTAATATTGCTGTTTGGGAACATAGTTATTCTTTAGTGATGTGTGGCTGCGCTCTCTCTTGGGTGCCCATAGTATTACTCATGCCCTATGATGTGATGCGACAATTTTCAGCTTTGGTAGCGCTTTTTCTTATTACTACAGGGTATGCGACTGGAACGATAGGACAATTTCGTTTATGCGTCACCACTTTAAGTATTATGTTGCTGCCACTGATTGCCTGGTGTTTTGGCAAAGGTGGAATTTTCTATAGTTTAATTGGTACCTATATTACGATTTATATCATCTTTATGTTTGGCGCCAATCATCGCAGCACTAAATGGTTTAAAGACTCTCTTAAATTAAAATTAGAAAATACTTTAGTGAGCTATCAAGCCAATCACGATATTTTGACGGATTTACCTAACCAACGTTTACTACCGCAATTTATTGAATCGGCTATTGATACAGTGAAAAACACAGAAGATACTTTTGCCTTAGTGTGCTTTTCGCTAAATAGAATGGAAATTATTAATGACAGCTTAGGTCATCAAGCAGGCAATGCCATCATGCAAACCGTTGCTACTCGTTTGAAAGAAGCGACGGACTATATTATTTCTATTTCGCGTTCTGATACTTTTAACATTATTATTGCGCCCATTAAATTAGATGAAGCCGAAGAAAAAATTAGAATTCTTTTTTCTGTACTAGACGAACCTATTTTTTTAGAAACTCAAGAAATCAAAATCACGGCAAGCGTAGGAGTAAGTTTCTTTAAAAAAGATGGAAATGATACAGCCACTTTATTGAGCAATGCTGACGCTGCTATGTTGCGCGCAAAACAATATGGTGGGAATCATTTAGAATTTTATACCGCTGAAATTAATGCCCAAATGCCTAAACAATTAGAGCTGGAAAATGATTTACATTCAGCACTAAAAAATAATCAACTACAACTTTATTATCAACCTCTAATTGATTTAAAAACTCGACAAATTTCTGGCATGGAAGCTCTATTACGCTGGATACATCCAGTGCATGGTTTTATTCCCCCCATGAGCTTTATTCCCATAGCAGAGGAAACCGGTTTAATTATTCCGATTGGGGAATGGATTATAGAAGAAGCCTGTAGACAAACCAAACGCTGGCATGAGATGGGTTATATGATTAGAGTCGCCGTTAATGTCTCAGGCAAACAATTACATCAAAAAAATCTGATTGGAATCATTGAAAATATTTTGCAAAAAACTAACTTTGATCGTCAATACCTTGAATTAGAACTCACTGAAACAGCCATATTGGAGGAGTCAGTTATTCACGTTATCAAAGAATTTAAAAATATTGGCTTAAGGCTAGCCGTCGATGACTTTGGAACCGGCTATTCAGGCTTGAGCTATCTTAAACGATTTGCTATCGATAAATTAAAAATTGACCAATCTTTTATTCGGGATATTCCAGCCAGTAATGATAGCATTACCATTGTTTCCGCTATTATTGCGATGGCAAAAGAGTTGAAAGTAAGCACTTTAGCTGAGGGAGTTGAGACAGAGGAACAATTAGACTTCCTTATAGGTAAGGGTTGTGATTACATTCAAGGATATTATTTTAGTAAACCGCTAGAAACTAACGCTTTTACACAATTTCTGGTAAACTGGCGTGAACGAACTGCTCAAAAGGCAATGGAATAACCCTAGTCCGTCATGGAGGATGCTCAAAAATGAAGAAAGTGAATAAATTATTAGGCTTAAGCGCAATTGGATTAGCCGCTGCCTTATCCACTCAAGCTAACGCTGCTGGTTATAAAATGGAATTTCAAAGTGCGTCTATCTTAGCTGATTCCGGCGAAGCCGCCGTAGTCGAAGATGCAGGCACTAACTGGTACAACCCTGCTGGTGACGTATATCTCCCTCAACAATTAGTTTTATCGGGCATTAATGTGTATGCGCCGGTTAAGTTTACTGGAAGCACAACAGCGCCTAGTACAACAGTTCCGGGTTTCGGTTATAGCTCATCTGGTAACGCAAGCTCTCATTCTGATTCCACTATTGCAGGCATACATTATACTTTCCCATTTAACAAATGCTGGGCAGCAGGTATTAGTATTGTACCTGCTTGGGGCTTTGTGGAAGATTATGGTACGCAATCTATTGTTCGTTATGATTTAACTAGAGTTTATGTCAAATCTTTAGATATTAATCCTAATATTGCTTGGCGATTTACGGATAAATGGTCTGTGGGTCTTGGTCCACAATTCCATTATCTTTCTGCAGAAAGCAGATCCAATGCAAGAACAGAACCCGCCACGCCTTATGACTCTTTTTCTAGATTTTCAGCAGGGAGCTGGGCTTACGGTTGGCAAGCAGGTTTATTATTCCGACCCGATGAATGTACCCGCTTTGGTTTAGATTATAGATCTAAGTTAGTCCATCACTTAGGCGGTCATAGCGATTTTGCTTTCAATACGGGTCCTGGTGCTAATAATTTTAGTATTCTTGAATCCAATTTATTTTCACTCAACATTACTTTACCTCCTGTTACCACTTTTAGTGCCTACCGCGACATTACTCCGTGCTGGGCGGTCATGGGAACCATTGCTTATGACCAATGGGCTGTTTTGAAAAACTATAATGCTCAAAATTACATTCAACCAACTTTAACAGGTTCCACTTTAATTAATGTCAACTTACCGCAAAACATGCACAATACGGTGGACTATGGCATTGGAACCCATTACAAGATTAACGATAAAATCATGTTACGCGCTAACTTTAAATATTTACCCACACCAACCAATAACCAAGACCGTGATATAAACTTCCCGGACGGCCCTAAATACGGTATTCAAATTGGTGCGCGTATCCAAATGACTAAATCCGTAAAAGTGGATATGTTATATGGCCATGTCTTTACAAGTGCTGTTTCAATTAATCAAGTTAACCCAGTAACGTTTGCAACAACCACTGGTCGCACCCATACCAACATTGACCTCATTGGTATGCAATTGGTTTGGGATGTTTAATGAAGCCTTATTTGATCGCTCCTTCACTACTCTCCGCAGATTTTGCCCGATTGGGAGAGGAAGTGAAGGAGGTTCTCTCTGCAGGCGCTGATGTACTTCACTTCGATGTCATGGATAACCACTACGTTCCCAATCTCACTATTGGCCCCCTAGTCTGCGAGTCTTTAAGAAAGCATGGGATTACCGCTCCTATTGATGTGCACTTAATGGCACGCCCGGTAGACCGTCTGATTGAGGATTTCGCCAAAGCCGGAGCCACCTATATTTCTTTTCACCCCGAAGGCTCAGATCATATTGATCGCAGCCTAGATCTAATCCGCAAATTGGGTTGTAAAGCAGGGCTTGTATTTAATCCAGCCACTCCCTTAAGTGCGCTTGAACATGTATTAGATAAGCTAGATTTGATTTTAATCATGTCGGTGAATCCTGGATTTGGCGGGCAGAAGTTTATTCCTGGTACGCTCACTAAACTAAAACAGGCTAGAAAAATCATTGATGAAAGCGGCAGAGAGATTCGCCTCTCTATCGATGGCGGGATCAAAGTGGATAATATTCAAGAGGTTGCTAAAGCTGGGGCGGATATGTTTGTGGCGGGGTCAGCTATTTTTTCTGAGAAAGATTATGCGAAAGTTATAAGTGATATGCGTAAAGAGTTAAAAAACGCCTAATCTATTTATCTTTATCTTCTTCATCCTTCTTCCAAGATGACGCTGGCATGCCTGGTGGGCGAGGTGCGGTTTGTATAGGGCTAGGGCTAAATCTTTGGCCGGAACCTTGAGATGAAGAAGAGCTGTCACTGGTTTTTGCTGGGCCTTCTTTTTGCCATTTGGCTTGGTCCCACTCTGCAATTAAATCTTCATCGAAATGATAAATTCTATAAATAGCATTTACTTTCATCAAAGCATCTTTTTCTAATTCTTGTTTAGTATAATCGGTCGCTTCGATTTCCGTATTAAACCGCCCGACTTCTAATTCTGCGCGGCCTTGAAATAATTTTTTTACTGAATAGGTTTTCATTATGACTCCTCTTTGATGCCGTTTGTGGTCGCCATTACTATTATATCGGCGCGGCGTTGTGCAAATATTCCGTTAGCAATAACACCCGGAATATTATTCAAAGTTTTTTCCATTGTAACAGGATCTAATAATTTTAAGTTATGCGCATCGATAATGACATTGCCATTGTCAGTTACAAATCCTTGTCTATAGACTGGATCTCCGCCTAATTTTACGATTTCGCGTGCCACATAACTTCGAGCCATTGGAATAACTTCGATAGCCACTGGAAATTTTCCTAATAACTCGACTTTTTTCTTATCATCCACTATGCAAATAAATTTTTTCGAAACAGCGGCGACAATCTTTTCTCTCGTTAATGCACCACCCCCACCTTTAATCATTTGTTTAGCAGAATTAATTTCATCTGCGCCATCAACATACAGGGGTAATTCATTAATGCTATTTAAATCAAGCAATGGGATGCCGGCTAGCTTTAAGCGCTCTGCAGTTCCTTCAGAACTTGCAACAGCGCCTTCAATTTTACCTTTGACCGACTTTAAGGCTTCAATAAAATAATTCACGGTAGAACCGGAACCGACCCCTATTATTATGCCAGTTTCAATGTATTTTATCGCAGCTTGCGCTGCCTGTTTTTTCAGTTCTTCTATCATAAAATATACCTACTTAAATCATCATCTTTCATCAGCGCTTCGAGATGCTTATTGACGTAGTGATCATCAATTTGAATTTCTTTGCCTTTTAATTCAGAGGCATCAAATGAAATCTCTTCTAACAGACGCTCAAGCACCGTGTGCAAACGTCTTGCACCAATATTTTCAGTGCGTTCGTTTACATGCCAAGCAATTTCTGCAATACGTCGAACACCGCTTTCGGCAAATTTAATTCCAACGCCTTCGGTTTGCATTAACGCAATATATTGCTCAGTCAAAGAAGCGGTGGGTTCTGTTAAAATTTTTACGAAATCATCTGTGGTTAAAGCTTGTAGTTCAACGCGAATGGGTAACCGGCCTTGTAATTCTGGAATTAAATCCGATGGTTTTGCAAAATGAAATGCGCCGGATCCAATAAATAAAATATGATCGGTACGCACCATGCCAAATTTGGTTGAGACGGTTGAGCCTTCAATTAAAGGCAACAAATCGCGCTGTACGCCTTCTCTTGAAACATCAGCACCCATTTGCTCAGATCGCTTAGCAATTTTGTCTATTTCATCGATAAAAACAATACCATTTTGTTCCACACTTTCAATAGCACGAACTTTTAATTCATCATCATCAATTAATTTTGCGGCTTCTTCATCGCGTAAAATTTTTCTGGCTTCGGAAATTTTGAGTTTACGCATTTTTTTGCGATCAGCAGCAAGCGTTTGAAACATATTTTGTAATTGATTGGTCATCTCTTCCATGCCAGGAGGTGACATAATTTCAATGCCTGCGCCTGATAAAGTGACTTCTAATTCAATTTCTTTATCATCTAATTGGCCGTCTTTTAATTTATCGCGAAAGACACCGCGCGCAACAGACTCTTCTTTTATAGGCTCTTGAGGTTCGCCTACAAAACTCGATCGCGCTTTAGGTAATAACGCATCTAAAATTCGTTCTTCTGCAGCGGTTTCTGCTTGGGCGCGAACTTTTGCAATTTCTTTTTCGCGTAACATTTTGATTGCCATGTCGACCAAATCGCGAATAATAGATTCCACATCGCGACCGACATAACCGACTTCCGTAAATTTTGTCGCCTCTACTTTAATAAAAGGCGCATCGGCTAATTTTGCGACTCGACGTGCAATTTCTGTTTTACCAACGCCCGTTGGGCCTATCATTAAAATATTTTTAGGCATGACTTCATCACGCAAATGGGCAGGCAATTGCATACGCCGCCATCGATTGCGTAAAGCAATGGAAACAGCGCGCTTAGCGCCAGATTGCGCAATAATATGTTTATCTAATTCGTTGACAATTTCTCTAGGGGTTAAGGCTGACATGTTAAGGTCTCAATAGTGAGCGTACGATTGGTATAAATACAAATAGCCGCTGCAATGTTTAGTGATTTCTCTACAATTTTTCCTGCATCCAATTCAGTATTTTCTAATAAAGCTTGAGCTGAAGCTTTGGCATAAGGTCCGCCTGACCCAATCGCAATAAGCCCATCTTCAGGTTCAATCACATCACCATTGCCCGTGATAATGAGAGAGGATTTACCATCGGCTACTGCTAATAAGGCTTCCAGTCTACGTAAAATCCTATCCGTTCTCCAATCCTTGGCGAGCTCAACCGCTGCTCGAATTAAATTTCCTTGATGGGTTTCCAATTTACCTTCAAAACGTTCAAATAAAGTAAACGCATCAGCGGTTCCACCAGCAAAACCTGCTAATACTTTATCGTTATATAATCTTCGTACTTTACGGGCATTTGACTTCATCACGGTATGGCCCATGGTTACCTGGCCATCACCGCCAATCACAACCGTATTACCGCGTCGCACGCATAGAATGGTAGTACCATCAAACTGCTTCAAGAGAGTCTCTCCTCATCAATCTAGTCTATTATATGGGGGTTAAACAATGAAATTCCAAGGGTTATTCGGCTTTTTTTATGACTGTCTCTATCCCCTTTTTTTGCCATTTTTGCTGAAATCCTTTAGCTTCGACTATTGTTTCATAAGGACCCTGTAATAATCGATAGTTTTGCTCATCTTTTACCACTTTTGTCTCAATCCCTGAAAGTAAAAGCGAAAGTCGCAATTGCCCCGCCTGTGCAGCCTCGTTAAAGATCCCAAACTGCAAAAAATAGCCCGGTGAAGGTGGTTGTAGCGGAGGCGATGGTGTTTCTTTTACCGGATTGGATACGCTCATATGCATGGTAGGCAATTCATCATAAAAAGAAAAGCGAACATCGGGAGCCGTTTCTTTTTGGGGTTCTTGATGTCTTGATAAAAAAGCTGAAACATGAGGCTTATTCCAGAGATGCATTTTCCAAGCAACGCCAATAATCCCGACTAGAACAAACAAAAAAACAGCGATCAGCATAACTTTTTTAAAGTTAGCGCGCTTTTTTGGCGGTTTTCTAGTAAATCTTTTCGCGTAATCTTGGTCCATTGTCACATACTATCCGGGGCTGATACGCCCAACAAGGTTAATCCATTAAACAATATTTGGCGTGTCGCGACAATTAGGGTTAACCGTGTATTTCGCAAGGTTTCATCCTCCACCAAAAACTGAGTTGAATTATAATAACCATGAAAATCTTGAGCCAGTTCACGTAAATAATGCGTTAATTGGTGGGGCTCATATTGAGTACCAGCATTTCTAATCACTTCACTATAACGCGCCAAGGTACTTAATAATTGCAATTCGTGGGGCTCTGTTAATAATTCTAAATGTTGTAACCCTATCAGTTCTGCATAAACCCAGTTTTTTTCAGCCAATTGACGAAAGACACTCGCAATTCGCGCATAAGCATATTGAATATAATACACAGGATTTTCATTGGATTGTGATTTTGCTAAATCTAAATCAAAATCCATGTGTTGCTCACATTTTCGAGTGACATAAAAAAATCGTGCCGCATCTTTCCCGACTTCTTCTCTTAATTCACGTAAGGTGACAAAAGAACCGCTACGCGTAGACATTTGCGCTTGTTTTCCGCCTCGATAAAGCGTGACAAATTGCACCAACGGAAAAGCAAGTTTATTAGCATCCAAACCCAGCGCTTTAAATCCTGCTTTCATTCTAGGCACATAACCATGGTGATCTGAACCTGCAATCGTAATCGCCCGATCAAAACCCCGTTCAAATTTATTTAAATGATAAGCTAAATCATTCGCAAAATAGGTTCTTTGGCCATTGGCGCGCTGTAATACTCTATCTTTTTCATCATCAAAATCGGTAGACCTAAACCACAAAGCGCCATTTCTTTCGTAGATAAAACCGGCTTTTTGTAAGTTTTCTATCAATCGATCGATGACACCGGTTCCAACCAATTCCCGTTCCGAAAACCATTGATCAAATGAAACCCCAAACTCTACTAAATCTTCTCGAATATCGGCCAAAATATTTTCTAAAGTAAATTGCAGCACAGCGACATATTTTTTTTCGCCTAATATTTCTTTGGCACGATCAATCACTGCATCAATATAAATTTCTTTATCACCACCCACGGGCTCATCAGGTGGCAAACCTGAAAACACTTTTTCTGCAGGGGTATGTAAATCTTTTTTTTGTTTTTCTACTAATAATTTTGCGATATTAATCACATAATCGCCTTGATAGGCATTGGCTGGAAAAACAATAGATTCCCCTAAAAGAGAAAGATATCGCAACCAAACACTCACGGTTAAAATATCCATCTGACGACCCGCATCATTCACATAATATTCACGATGAACTTTATAGCCTATTTTTTCTAATAAATTACAAACCGAAGCTCCATAGGCAGCATGACGTCCATGCCCTACATGCAAGGGGCCAGTTGGATTTGAAGAAACAAATTCGACAATAATTTTTTGTCCCTGGCCTAATTCTGCTTTCCCATATTCATCACCGGCTTTTAAAATTTCTGGGATCAACTGATAAAAAGCGGTTTTAGCTAAAAAGAAATTAATAAATCCAGGACCTGCAATTTCAACTTTTGCCACTTTAGGAGAAGCTTCTAAAGCAGAAACGATAAGCTCAGCTAATTCCCTAGGCTTTTTTTGCGTTTGTTTTGCTAACAATAAGGCAATATTACAAGAAAAATCACCAAATTTAGCGTCTTTAGTCGCATCAATTTGTATTGTCTGGCTCTCGCTCGAGATGTTTAGTTTAGAGAGCGCTTGTTGAATTAATTCTGCAATATGTTGTTTTATCATGTCTTTAGTCTTCTATGAGTGAACACGTATTATCGCGGGTTTCAGGAAAGTTGCAATAAATCCTCATTACCAATCCAACCTGTATTCTTGTAAGCCATTTACCCTATATGAAAAAGGAAAATATCAGTACTTCTGGTCAGGAATTAGCCTTTCATGGGCTGTTTTAATTATAACCATTTGATTTTAATAAATTAAATAGCATAAGAATTATTTTCTAATTTTAAAACTGTCCATAAAACAAAAGTATTCACTCTAAAGATTAGTATAATTCTTTTGTGGTCAAGGATTGACTACACTGCAATAAAGGACTTGTGCAACCACTCCTCGTTTTGTGTGTTCATGGATGGATATGTTGGCAAGGATTGCCAATGAATAAGTTGGGCGGTAATTGAAAAATTACCGCCCTTTTTTTTAATCCGCAGGACCCACATACCCACAAGTCTGTCTTGGACAAACTAATTCCGTACCGCGCTTTTTAGTCACTTTAATCGTTAAAATAGGCCAAGCGCATTTAGGGCAGGGTTTAGCAACGGGTTCATTCCAAGTGGCGTATTTACAGTCTGGGTAGCGAGCACAAGAGAAAAAGATTTTACCCTTACGCGATTTTCTTTTCAGCATTTTGCCCTGATTACATTCAGGACAATCCACACCCGTATCCGCTGGTTTTTGCAGGGATTCTATAAAACGACAAGTAGGATAATTGCTACAGCCAATAAATTTTCCATAGCGTCCATTCTTAATCACTAAAGGGGAATTACATTGTGGGCAAACACGTCCTTCGATAACCGGTAAAGGCTCAGCAGGAGTGTCACCCTCATTTTCTATACTGCGCGTATATTTACATTCAGGATAAGCGGTACAACCAATAAATCGATTGTATCTGCCTAAACGAATAGAAAGGGGTTTACCGCAATCCGGACACATCTCATCCATGGCTTCATGAGTCACATCTTTACGTGAAACGGTTTCACCAATTTCATCCACTAAGGGTTTAAAATTTCCCCAAAATATTTCAAGTAAGGGCACCCATTCTTTTTCACCCCGTGAGACAGCGTCTAATTCATCTTCTAATTGAGCCGTAAAAGCATAATCGACATATTGGGTAAAATATTGGGTTAAAAACTTATTCACAATACGCCCTACATCCGTTGGGCGGAAACGCTTAGTTTCTAAAGTCACATATTCTCTATGCTGCAAGGTTGCGATAATGCTCGCATAGGTTGAAGGCCTGCCAATACCATGCTCTTCTAAGGCTTTAATCAATGAAGCTTCACCATAACGCGGTGGTGGCTCAGTGAAATGCTGGTTACAGATGACATCGTTGAGATCCACAATATCGCCCACTACTAAAGGGGGTAAAATTCTATCTTCATCATTAGTCGTAGCTTTAGCATCATCTTCATCTTCACGATACACTCTCATAAAACCAGGATCCGTCACGACGGAACCATTAGCACGAAAGAAATGTTCTTTGGTCCCTGCTTGCATATCTACAGCCACCGTATCATAAGTTGCTGAGATCATTTGCGAAGACACCGTACGTTTCCAAATTAAATCATATAATTTAAATTGATCGTCGCTTAAATATTCTTTTATAGCATCCGGAGTTGAAGTCACCGAAGTCGGACGAATCGCTTCATGCGCTTCTTGAGCATTCTTAGATTTGGTTTTATAAATTCGGGCTTCATCAGGTAAATTTTCTTTGCCGTATTTATCTTGTATAAATTGACGAATTTCAGCAATCGCTTCCTGAGCTAAATTCACGGAATCCGTACGCATATAAGTAATTAAACCTTGCGCTCCACTACCTACATCAATACCTTCATAAAGATTTTGTGCGGTACGCATCGTACGTTGTGCAGTAAATCCTAATTTACGCGCGGCTTCTTGTTGCAAAGTAGACGTAATAAAAGGCGCGGTTGGATTTCGTTTACGCTGTTTCTTATCCACTTTAACGACGGCTAATTTGCCATCTGCTGCTTTAATTAAAGCTTTTTTGGTTTTTTCTGCGTCTTTATCATTAGTAATCGAAAACTGCTCGAGCTTATTTCCATCATACATGGTTAATTTGGCAGAAAATGCTTGTTTTTTGGATTGAACAGCGGCTTCTATATCCCAATATTCTTCGGCAACAAAACGTTCAATTTCTTCTTCGCGCTCTACAATCATGCGCAACGCTGGGCTTTGTACACGCCCTGCAGATAAACCTCTTCTAATTTTACGCCACAATAACGGCGATAAATTAAATCCCACCAGAAAATCTAGCGCGCGTCTGGCTTGTTGCGAATTCACTAAATCCATAGAAATTTCACGCGGATGATCGACCGCGGCTTTTACCGCTGATTTAGTAATTTCATGGAAAACCACCCGATGGACATCTTTCTTTTCGAGCAATTCTTTTTCGCGTAAAATTTCATAAATATGCCAAGAAATGGCTTCCCCTTCGCGATCCGGATCGGTTGCGAGATAAAGCGCATCGGCTTTTTTCATGGCTTTGACAATAGCCGCCACATGTTTTTCATTTTTCTCAATGAGTTCATAACGCATAGCAAAATGATTTTCAGGGTCTACCGCGCCTTCTTTAGGCAATAAATCACGCACGTGACCATAAGAGGCAATCACATCAAAACCGGTACCTAAATATTTTTTAATCGTCTTTGCTTTTGCAGGAGATTCAACAATAACTAAATTTTTTGACATGGCAGAGTTTTTCCTCAGTGCAGCGCATCAAATGCTTCTGCCAAAATCATATCTTGTAATAATGATAATGCAGCTTTTTTATCAGGTTGATTGAATAAAACCATTAATATAACCCACTTGATACGACCCAAATCTACTTCTCGGGTATCTAGTGCAACAACACGATCAATCACAATTTCACGTGTGGCTGAATCGACAATTCCTAATCGTTCTAGATGAATTAAAAAATCTAATCCTTCCATCCCAAATTGTTCTCTTTCAAAAGGTAAAAAATGACGTATCGATTGTGAAGTTATCTTAGGCCCCGAATGAACTTCTTGTTGAAAACGGTCTAGACCATCTAACCAATCCAAAGCGCGATCTATCTCATCACGATCAAAACCAACCCGTTGTAATTCGGTGACGACTGCATCGTTGTCAGATTTTAATGACACACCCGCATCCATATAATTTTCAAATAAAAACATTAATATTTCAAACATATTTCCAGCACTTCGTTAATGACGCCTACAATATCCCCCAAGCACCGTATCAACATAACCTTTTAATTCTAATGATAACAGAATGGATGAAACTTCGCCTGACGTCAATCCACTTCGTATCACAATAGTATTAAATGCCGTAGATTCATAGCCAATTTGCGTGAGTAATTGTTTTTGAATATCATCCAAATCTCCCGCTAAATCCGCTTTTAAAACAGTTGGTTTCGGCAACGGTTTGCATAGGGTATCCCGCAAGGGCGCCAATTCTACCAATATATCTTCTACATTTTCCACTAATTTTGCACCCTGGCGAATCAATTGGTGGCAGCCTTTGGCTAAAGGATGGTGAATCGAGCTTGGAATTGCAAAGACTTCACGACCTTGTTCTGCGGCAAAACGCGCCGTAATGAGCGAGCCACTTTTCACCGCTGCTTCAACCACTAATACCCCTAAACTTAAGCCGCTGATTAAGCGATTTCTTAAGGGGAAATTGCTAGGTTTTGGAGCGGTTTCTAAAGGGAACTCGGAAACCAATACCCCTTGCTTACTAATTTTTTGTGCGAGCTCATCGTTTGATTTAGGGTAAATATGTTTTAACCCCGTCCCCATGACAGCAATGGTTTTCCCATTGGCAGCGAGTGCTCCCCCATGACTTGCGGTATCAATCCCTAAAGCCAAACCACTGGTCACGACCAATCCTGCTTCTGTTAAAGCATAAGCAAACTGTTCTGCGGTTTCGATCCCAGAAGCAGTTGGATGGCGGGTTCCGACCATTGCTATTTGGGCTTGATTCAGTAATTCAACGTCTCCCAAAGCATAAAGAACCGGTGGCGCCGATATTTCCGCTAAAAGTTTTGGATAACGCTGATCTTCCCAGGTTAAAACATGACAATTATTTTTTTCACACCAAGCCAAATCATTTTCAATTTTTTTTAAATTAATACTTTTGGTCAATTCAGAAGCTTGGGCTGAAAAGAATTTTTTGATGTCTCCATCAAAATTTTCTAGGCCCTTTTTTAATCGAACTGGACCTATGCCTGCTAAATAAGTTGAGGCAACCCAGTAAAGTGTATTATTCATTGAAGGCGCGATTCCAAACAATCTAATAAAGTTGCACTGATATTTAAATCACATTGTTCGTCTAACTCACGAATACAAGTTGGACTGGTCACATTGATTTCCGTAAGATAATCGCCAATCACATCTATACCCACAAAATATAAACCCTTGTCTCTGAAATAAGGTCCCACTTGCTCGCATATCCAACGATCACGATCCGAGAGAGGTTGTGCTATCCCTTTAGCACCCGCCGCCAAATTGCCGCGCAATTCATTAGTGGCAGGAATGCGCGCCAGAGCAAAAGGCACTGGATTTCCATCAATCAATATAATTCTTTTGTCTCCTGATCGAATTTCAGGAATAAATTTTTGCACCATCGCAAATTGTTTTTCGCGCTGAGTTAATAATTCAAAAACAACTGAGGCATTAATATCCGGATAACGTAAATAAAAAACGGATTCCCCGCCCATGCCATGCAAAGGCTTGGCAACTATTTCTTTTTGTTCTGCTAGAAATTCTTTTAAATCCCTCATGTTTTTACTAATTAAAGTAGGCGGACCGCATTCTGCAAATTGTGAGGCAAATATTTTTTCATTAGCGTCGCGCAAAACTTGTGGGTTATTAGCGACCAACACGCCTGCTTGTACGGCAAAATCCAGAATTTGCGTCACATAAAAATAACTTAAATCGACGGGGGGATCTTTACGCATCAAAATAATATCTAATTCTGTCAAATCTAGTGTTTTTTCTTTTCCTAATTCAAACCATTTTTTATCATCGCGAAAAACTTTTAATGATTTTGCATGCCCATAAGCTTTGCCGTCTTTTAAAAACAAATCACCGGGTTCAAAATAAAAAATCTCCCAATGTCTTTGGGAGGCTTCCCACAAAAGCGCAAGCGTACTATCTTTTTTATAATGAATCGATGCAATAGGATCCATGATCACACCGAGCTTAATCGTCATTGTTTATAACTCCATGGTTTCTCGCGCGGCTGCTAACATACTCAAACGCGCAATCACGTCTAAAGCACCGTTTTTTGAAAAAACTAAAGGCTCAAATTGCATGCCCGGTGAATTTAAATTTTCATCTCTACCCCGTTCTTTATGAACACGATAAAAACCCCCTACTGCTTTTTCTCCCCACAAATATACGACCGGTTCTGCGACTGCATTTTCTTTAAAAGTTTCAAAAGTATAAACCCCTTCTTGAATAATAACCTGGCCTACGGGTTTTCCACCTTTGGTTTTTGACATATTCGTGCGTTGTTTACGATTTAAATTTCTTAAATCATCGGCTGAATAGGCAGTCATAATTGCCATCCCATAAGTGCCTGCATCGGCTTTAACCATCACAAAAGGTTTGTAATCAATTTTATATTCATCATATTTTTGCTGAATAGCGCTCAGCAATTCTTGGGTATGCTCTGCGACACAAGCCTCCCCTTCGCGCTGCATAAAATCAACTTTAGTACAGCGGCGAAAAAGAGGTGAAATAATCCATGGATCGATATCAATCAATTTTGCAAATTCGTGACTCACATCATTATAATATTTAAAATATTTCGCTTTAGAACGAAAACTCCAGCCCAATTTTGGCAACGGCAATACTGGCTGCTCTAAGTCTTGCAATAAATCTGGAATACCCTCAGACAAATCATTATTTAATAAAACAAGATCTGCAACAAAATCCTTAACACCCAGTTTATTTTGCTTGCGTTGCACCATTTCTACCTGATCAATAGGCACCAAAGAACCGACTTTAACTTCAAAACCCGCTTGAGTTATAATTTCAATCAAGACTTTGATATTTTCCCAATAAAATAAATTTCGCGTATGATTTTCTGGAATCAATAAAATACGTTTTGCTTTAGAGGGCAAAACTGATCTCGCCGCTTCTACTGAAAGCGGAATACATTGAGGATTTAAATTATTAAATCCAGCTGGAAATAAATTCATATCAACGGGCGCTAGTTTAAACCCGGCGTTGCGTAAATCCACTGAACCATAAACAGGAGCAGGCGTTTTTTTCCATTGAGTCAAAAACCAATCCTCTATAATAGATTGGTTTTCACCTAATTTTTTTTCTAACCCTATCAAGTACAAGCACTCCTATTTGCATCTATCTCACATAAATGCTTTAGAAATTTAGTCTTATCCGTTTCACCCACTAAACGTTGTTCGGCCATTTCTTGATTTTGTTTGTCAAAAAATAAAATCGTCGGTGGCGCTATGACTTGATAACGTTTTAAAAGTGCTGTATCAAATTCGGTATTGTTCGTAAGATCTGCGCGTAACAAAACAAAATCTTTAATATTTTGTTTTACATAAGGGTCACTAAAAACATGCGCATCAATACTCTTACAATCTGCACACCAATCCGCATAAAAATCTAAAACCACTTGTTTATTTTGTTGTTTGGCAAGCGCAAATTGTTTATCTAACTCCTGCATCGATTTCACTACAGTAAATTCAGTAGATTGAGTCGCTATAACACCCCCACGTGGAATATGAGTAGTCATAAAAGCTATGGCTGCAACGAACAAAATAATTCCAATTGTTTTAGAAAATAAATCCCAGCGGCTGGCGCTGGTTTTAAACGCGCCTAGCATATAGGCTGAGATTATAAATAAAACGGCCCAAAGTATTTCGGTAACGGAATTTGGAATGATGCGGGAAATCATCAAAATCGCTACCCCTAACATCAAAATTCCCACTACCCTTTGCACGGTTATCATCCAAGAACCCGCTTTAGGCAATAATTTTCCGACGGAGGCACCGACCACCATCAACGGTAACCCCATCCCAATACCTAAAGTAAATAAAGCGACCGCACCCAATAACATACTTCCGGTTTGCGCAATATAAGCAAGTACGCCAGCCAAAGGTGCGCTAACACAAGGTGAGACTATGAGTGAAGAAAAACAACCCATAATAAAAGTACCGGTATAGCCTGGTCTTTTATAATGCGCATCCCATTTCATAATTTTGGTATGCCAGCTATTCGGAAGGTGTAATTCATACGCACCAAATAAAGCTAAAGCTAAAATGACAAAGAGCGCACTAAAAATTGAAATAACCCAAGGATTTTGCATCATCGCCTGCACATGACCGCCGAGCAGTGACACCACTATCCCCAGAATCATATAAACAATAGCCATCCCCAAGACATAAGAAAATGACAGTAAAAAGGCTCGCGAAGTCGTTAAATTTTTCTCTTTGCGATGGTAGCCCACAATAATCCCAGACAAAATTGGCACCATCGGTAAAATACAAGGCGTGAAAGCTAACAATAAACCCATGCCTAAAAAGGCTGGGATAATGACCCAAAAAGAATGATGCGCTAATAATCCTGCGATATAAGACTGCTCAGATTCAGGTTTAGCTGCATTAGTGAGGGTAATATCAAAAGACTTTTTCGTGGGGGGATAACAAAATCCTGCCTCTGAACACCCTTGATACATTACTTCAATATGAGCAGGGCCTTTTTGGGTAGCCGTAAGCGGAATTTTAACCTCATCTCTATAGCTCTCAAAAGTGCCATGCATTTCGTCAGTTTTAACGACTCCTGCTGGGACAGGCAATTCTTTATTATTAACGAGTACATGCATCTTATCTTTGTACAAAAAATATCCAGGTGCAATCTTTGCAGTGACTGACTGGCTATCCGCATTTAGCTTAAAAGCCTCATCCACCGTCAATGGCTGAGGGGCAGCAAACGCAGAACTCATAAAGCACATCAAAACCAGAAAAATGGTCGTTTTAAATCTTCCAAGCATAGTTTATACCCTCTTAAGTTATCCCTTGTTGCTAAGTTTACCCATTCTTATCTCTTGACTCTACCCCCATTCCCGTTATCATTTAGCACTCTTGACTTGAGAGTGCTAAATTCATCCCCATATTTAGATATGTTGATAGCTAAACCTTAGGAGAAATACAAACATGAAATCGAAAATAAAACCCCTTGGCGATCGAGTAGTTGTTAAACCTCGTGACGTTGAAACCAAAACTGCTGGCGGTATCGTAATTCCTGATACAGCTGATAAAGACAAGCCTATGGAAGGCACCGTGCTCTCTGTTGGAACTGGTCGCTATATTGAAGGAAAATTGACCCCATTACAAGTCAAAACTGGCGATAAAGTCTTATTTGGCAAGTACGCTGGGACCAATATCAAACTTGAAGGCACTGAATTCCTGGTGATGCGCGAAGAAGACATTATGGGCGTTCTGGAAGACTAATTTTTTGTAACTCTAAGATGAGGAAATAAGATATGGCTGCTAAAGATTTACGATTTGCTGAAGAAGCAAGACAGTTAATGTTAGCTGGGGTTAATGAACTCGCTAACGCAGTACAAATTACCATGGGTCCACGTGGACGTAACGTGGTTATAGACAAGAGCTTCGGCGCACCTACTGTCACTAAAGACGGTGTATCCGTTGCTAAAGAAATTGAATTCAAAGATAAATTCAAGAATATGGGCGCTCAAATGGTTAAAGAAGTGGCCTCCCAAACTTCAGACGAAGCGGGCGATGGCACTACAACTGCAACTGTATTAGCGCGTCAAATCTTGGTTGAAGGTCACAAAGCAGTTGTTGCTGGCTTTAACCCAATGGATTTGAAACGTGGTATTGATAAAGCAGTAGCTACAGCTGTTGAAGAATTAAAGAAATTATCCGCACCATGCAAAGATGATAAAGCGATTGCACAAGTCGGAACGATTTCTGCAAACTCTGATGAATCCATCGGTCGCATTATTGCTGATGCTATGTCTAAAGTCGGCAAAGAAGGCGTTATCACGGTTGAAGAAGGTTCTGGTTTTGATAATGAATTAGATGTAGTTGAAGGTATGCAATTTGATCGTGGTTACCTCTCTCCTTACTTTATTACTAATCAACAAAACATGTCCGTTGAATTAGAACATCCTTACATTTTAATCGTTGATAAGAAGATCTCATCCATTCGTGATTTATTACCAACCTTAGAAGCCGTTGCAAAATCCGGTCGTGCATTATTAATTATTGCTGAAGATGTTGAAGGCGAAGCGTTAGCAACCTTAGTCGTCAATCACATCCGCGGCATCGTAAAAGTTTGCGCTGTAAAAGCTCCAGGCTTTGGCGACAGACGTAAAGAAATGTTGCAAGACATTGCGGTATTAACCAAAGCACAAGTCATCTCTGAAGAAGTAGGTTTAAAATTAGAATCTGCGACTATCACTGATTTAGGTTCTGCTAAACGCGTTATCATCACTAAAGATAATTCTACTATTATCGATGGCGCTGGTGATAAAAAAGAAATCGAATCCCGCGTTAAACAATTACGCGCTCGAATTGAAGAAACAACTTCCGACTACGATCGCGAAAAACTCCAAGAGCGCGTTGCAAAACTCGCTGGTGGTGTTGCCGTAATCAAAGTAGGCGCTGGTTCCGAAATCGAAATGAAAGAAAAGAAAGCTCGCGTTGAAGATGCGCTTCACGCAACTCGCGCAGCAGTTGAAGAAGGTGTGGTCCCTGGTGGTGGCGTTGCATTAATTCGCGTATTACAAGCTCTCAAAAACTTGAAAGGCGCAAACGATGCACAATCCATGGGTATACAATTAACTCGTAAAGCTCTAGAAGCTCCATTACGTCAAATCGTTGCAAACGCAGGCGATGAAGCCTCCGTCATTGTGAACAAAGTGTTAGAAGGCAAAGGCAACTTTGGTTATAACGCTGCAACCAGTGAATTTGGCGACATGATCGAAATGGGAATTTTAGATCCTACCAAAGTAACTCGTACCGCTCTTCAACGTGCAGCATCCGTTGCTGGTATGATGATCACTACCGAATGCATGATCACTGATCTTCCAAAAGAAGAATCAGAATCCGGTAGCGGTGGTGGTATGGGCGGCATGGGTGGTATGGGCGGAATGGGCGGCATGATGTAAGCTCAGTTCTTTCCAAAACTCGTAACACAAAAACCCCGCGTAAGCGGGGTTTTTTATTTAACGCATTCTTGGACCCCTGGGTTGTTCGGTATCAGGAGCAGGTTCATTCGTAACACCGGCAGTTTTTTGTGGCGTCTGAGGTTTTATTCCTGCGGCACCCAAAGCTCCATTCATTTCATTTAATTGCGGAATAAATTCTCTAGGGGTTTTTTCATTTCTTAAGGTTGAAACCAAACTCACACGAAACTCGCCTAATTTTTTTTGCACTTCATCTTTAGGTTTTCCATCACGATGCATGTTTATAACTTCTTGTAATTGTTTTTGTAATTCCTGCAAAGCAGATTTATCTGGCGCTTTACCAAAAGAAAGTAATTTTGATTTTTTTTCACTGATGTCTATTAGTTTTTGATTTAAATCTTTTAAAAGATGATTAGTAACAGGATCTGTTAAAGAGGGATGATTTCGATAGCTATCTAAAGACGCTTTTATAGCCCCAAGCGACATAAAATCACTCATCGACATGTCACGAGTTCCGTTTGAATGTTCTCTCATCATGGTTTCGATGTCAGCCGATATCTGCCGCATTCTTTCAGCAGTGGGTGGTTCATCCATTTTAAGATTTATTAATTCTTTTCGTACCTCTTCTTCAAGAATATAATTAATCGCGCCTTGATAATGCAGATGAATCGCTTGGGCAAGATAAGGGTTAAAAGGATCTACATGTGCGCGATCTAATTTCGCATGCATCCCCCTAAATTGCGCTAATAGAGGATCGTTTTTATCTAAAGTTCTGCAATAAGAAAGAACCATACCATTTAGCATTTGCATTTTTTCCGCCGCTTCTTTTTCTGAAAGATTATCTTGAGACAAGCTCGTAAATAACTTTTTCATTTCCGCAAAAGTACTCTTAGCAGCAGAAGTTTTCTTATGCTCAGGTTTATCTATTTGCTCAAATAAAGCTTTGGCTTGGGATAGGAAAAATTTATCAGGCATTTTTATCCCCTCTTTTATACCTCTTTTATATAAGTATAGTGCAGAGGGGGGATTTTGCTTAAAGTTAACTTATTGGAAATACAGAAGTTTTAACAATGACCCCCTTTCTAAAAAAATAATTCTTTTTAGAAAACCTTAAGGTTGGCGTAAGATAGGGAAAATTTTATTTCATTGAGAGATTAGCATGGCAAATCCAAGACAAAACTATAAATCAGCTTTAGCGCGGTTAAATACAGAAGTCACTCGCCTCCATCATGCAAGAGGAAACCAACCGAATCAGATTTTAGATCCATTTCTAGCTAGTATGGATAAGTTTCTAGTGGAGTATGGACCCCTACCTGTTTTTTTATTGAGCGAAGAAGAGATTAAGGACCGCACAAAAGCCTTAAAACTTTTAGGGGATATTCTACTTAATCCAGAAAATGTTGAGACAAATAAGAATAACCTAGCAGAAATTGAATGTTTTCGTGTGGCTGATAACTCCGCGATACTTACTCCTAACGAAAAGTTTTGGGCAAGCTTTTTTAGGGTTATGCAGTGGGTCTTTATAGCTCTCGCATGCGTGGCATGCTTTATAGCACAGGGAGCCCTGACAGCCGCTACTGGAGGTGCATATCCAGCATTAATCGCAATGGGCGCAGCTATAGGATCGGTAGTAGCATCTATATTGAGTTTCGGGGCTTCGGCACACACAAACTCTAGACCCTCATCACGTCATTCATTTTTTAATTCGACGCTAAACCTTGCTACTACAGCTACTTCTATCCCAAACCAAAGAGCCCCATGATTCCACGAACAAGAAAGAAAATCATGGGTGCCATCACATAGGATAAAATTCCGCTCATAAGCAGCAAGATCAAAATAATAAAACTAAAGGGCTCAATCCGGGAAAATTGCCATGCAACTCTAGGTGGCAACAAATTCACTAAAATTCTCCCACCATCTAAAGGCGGGATAGGTAAGAAATTTAAAATACATAAGACCACATTAATCATGATCCCCGCCTCACCCATATAAATCAGCGGCACTGAAAGCCAAGCTTGGTTGCTTAAGAATACAGCGCAAAGTTTAGCTAAGCCTGCCCAAAATAAAGCCATTAATAAATTGGATAAAGGACCTGCGGCTGCGACGAAAATCATATCGCGTCTAGGATGGCGTAGATTTCTGGCATCGACTGGCACAGGTTTTGCCCAACCGAAAACAAAGTTACTAATAGCCAGCAAGATCAGAGGAACGATTATGGTGCCTACCATATCAATATGTTTAATGGGGTTTAAAGTGAGCCTACCGGATAGTCTAGCCGTATGATCACCAAATTTATCAGCTATCCAGCCATGCGCAACTTCATGCACAGTAATGGCAAATAAAAGGGGTAAGACCCAGATGGCTATTTTTTGAATTAATGTGAGTTCCATAAATGCGCCTTTAATTGTAATATACTGATCCAAGTCTTACACAACATAAACAGGAACGTTGCTGGTGTCATTACTTTTTTACAAATTTTCTGCTGCTATTGTACTCTTTCTAGTAACCATTTTAGCGGTATTTTATCCTTTTAGAGCCAAAGCTCACCCAGGGCATGGGCATTTTTTGGATTTTGGCGATGCATTTGCCAGCGGAATCTTTTTAGGTGCGGCATTATTCCACATGTTGCCCGAGTCTTCGACCCAATTACATGAACTTTTCCCAGCTATTACCTACCCTCTAGCCAGTCTACTCTGTGCCGGTGGATTTTTATTATTACTCTTTTTAGAAAGATTAGCCGTTTCAACTTCGAAACATGAATTAACTATTCCTTATGTTTTGGGCATAGTTATTATTATTCATTCTTTCATTGAGGGCAGCGTCATCGGTATCAATACTAATCTCGTTACCCTTTCTATTATTTTTCTCGCAGTACTTGCCCACAAAGGCTCTGAAAGTTTTGCTTTGAGCATGGCCTTAAGTAAAAAAACCAATATCACCCTTCCCGTTGCTATCTTAATTGGCGTCTTTTCCGTCATGACTCCCATCGGTATTTTATCGGGAACGAGCATAGGGACTTATGTTCAAGCAACAGAAGGAAAAATCATCACCGCAGGATTTAATGCTTTTGCCGCCGGAACTTTTCTTTATATGTCGACTTTACATCACATTAACCATCATCAACGCCTACATGAGGCAGAAAGCATGTCTGAATTTTTCTGCCTCTTGTTAGGGCTTTGTATTATGGCTGTTATTGCATTGTGGACTTAAATTAAGCCTAATTCTTTCACCGCATCCCGTTCTTGGCGCAATTCATCCAAGGTTAACTGAATTTTTTCTTTCCAAAAATCATTTTGCGGTAAATCCAAAATAACTTTTAACTGGCCTTTTTCCACGCGGCAAGGATAAGAGAAAATAAGACCCTCATCGACACCGTATTCGCCTTGTGAGCAACGGCCTACGGAAAAAGTTTCGCCGGGAACAGTATCGTGAGCTAAGTGATAAACACCACTTATCGCAGCATTCGCAGCAGAAGCAGCTGAAGATGCGCCGCGGGTTTTAATCACTTCTGCGCCGCGTTTTTGAACGATAGAAATAAAATCATTTTGTAGCCAATTTATATCAGTAATAACATCTGTTACAGGTTTATCATTTATTTTTGCATTATAAAAATCAGGATATTGAGTAGAAGAATGATTACCCCAAATGGTCATTTTAGTAATGGCTGTTACATCGACCTTTGCTTTTTTCGCAAGTTGTGTGCGCGCGCGTAATTCATCGAGTGAAGTCATCGCAAAAAATCGATCGCGCGGTACATCTTTGGCATTATTCATCGCGATCAAACAATTTGTATTACAAGGATTGCCAACCACAAAAACTCTTACATCATCCGCAGCATTATCATTGATAGCACGGCCTTGGGTTGTGAATATTTTACCGTTTATTTTTAAAAGATCGGATCGTTCCATGCCATCTTTACGAGGAACTGCGCCTACTAATACCGCCCAATTCACATCTCGCATGACTTCATTGACATCCGACGTACAAACAATATTTTTTAATAGCGGGAAAGCACAATCATCTAATTCCATGGCCACGCCTTTTAAGCTTTGCATGGCGGGTTCTAATTCTAATAACTGTAATTCTACATCCGTATCAGGCCCAAACATTTGCCCTGAGGCTACTCTGAAAACTAATGCATAACCAATCTGCCCTGCTGCCCCTGAAATGGCCACTTTTACTCGTTTTTTCATTGGATACTCCTTATAAAGATGCGGGTATTCTATCGCGATTTTGGGCAAGCTGCTATAATCCTGCCCCTATGATACCTTTAAGCCTATATATTCATCTGCCCTGGTGCGTTAGAAAATGCCCCTATTGCGACTTTAATTCCCATGAGGTACGTGGAGATAACCTGCCGGAAGAGCTTTATGTTGCTGCTTTATTAAAAGATTTGGATGAGCACCTGACCGATCGCCCTTTAGTCAGTATCTTTTTTGGCGGTGGAACGCCTAGTTTGTTTTCGCCAAACGCCATTGAAACACTTTTAACGGGTGTACATAAAAGGCTACGTCTTACTTCGGATATTGAAATCACCTTAGAAGCAAATCCTGGCACTGTGGATGAAGCAAGATTTAAAGGATTTAGACAAGCTGGTGTCAATCGCTTATCGATTGGCGTGCAAAGCTTACAAGATGAAAAATTAAAAGCTTTAGGTCGTATTCATAATCGTGACTATGCATTACGTGCAATCGATGCGGCTAAAAATGCTGGATTTGATAATTTTAATTTAGATTTCATGCATGGATTACCGAATCAATCGATTAGTGATGCCCTCTCTGATTTAAAAGATGCGTTAGCTTACGAACCCCCACATTTATCTTGGTATCAATTAACACTTGAGCCTAATACGGTATTCTATAAAAAACCTCCCACACTTCCTGTGGAAGATGTTTTATTTGACATACAAGATCAAGGGATCGATTTATTACAAAAAAATAATTTTATTCAATATGAAGTCTCGGCTTTTTCAAAATCCAATCGCGAATGTTTACATAATAAAAATTACTGGGAATTTGGCGATTATTTAGGAATAGGCGCAGGTGCTCACAGTAAAATCACGCATCAAAATTTAATTACACGTCATTGGTGCACTAAACAACCCTTAGATTATATCAACCCAGAAAAAAAATTCATCGCGGGCGAAAAAGTATTAACCCAAGAAGATATCCAATTTGAATTTATGTTAAATGCCCTGCGATTAATCCAAGGTGTCCCAGCAACATTATTTACTGAAAGAACAGGATTATCTCTTAATACGATTGAAACTATTTTAAGCAAAGCACGTGCTAAAAAATTATTACAAGAAGATAAAACAATTATCGCTGCAACCCCATTGGGACAGCGATTTTTAAATGAATTAATCGGAATGTTTTTAACATAAAAATTGGCCGCAGATAGGGTCTACTGCATGGTAAGAAATACCAAAAGAAATAAAGCTAATCTTTTGAACTTTTCCTCCGCCATTAATTTCCATATCCGTCAAATCTAACATTAAACTATCCGTTAAATTATAACTGACCCCTACAGCAATTAAGGGACGAATGGTCGTATAGTTTTGAGATTGACCGGTATTAACTAAACTAGAGGATAAGTTTTCTCTAAGTACAGCAATACCCGCTTTACCAAATACCCCGAAAACATCCCAAAATCTATAATTGGCTACCGCATCAAAATCTACTGCATATTCTTGGACACTGGCCCCATTAGGAATCTGCTTATCATAGGGGGATGGAGGTGAACCATACTTTGAGGGAGAAAAATAATTATAACCAATTTCTGCGCCAAAATGGGGTGTAAAAGTATCGCCCACATAAAATCTAAAACCCCCGCCGGTATTTGAAGGGCTGGAAAGTGTATTGGGTGGTACAGGAATTTTATCTCCTGTATTGGGATCAGTCGTATATAATTGCGTACTTTTATTATGAGTGTTAGAAAGACCTAATTGAGCTCCAACATAAAAGCCGGTGCCATCTGATTTAGCTTGCGCCAACCCAGTGAGGCCCAGTAATAGCGCAAAAATTCCAATTTTAATTCCACATCGCATATTCTTTTTCCTTATCCTTGGTTTAGGATGTTACCTTATTTTTTGCAAACTGTAACTCCCAAATCTTACGTCCATGCTTGATTCCGCGCTGCTCAAATTTAGTGATAATGGGGCGATGTTCGGAACGATCGGCAAATTGATTTTCGCCGACTAAGTTTATGATAGAAGTTGAGCTCGATAAGACTTTCATCATATGTTCTGCATAATGTTCCCAATCGGTCGCTAAATGTAAAATCCCATCAGACATTAAACGACTTGCTACTAATTCTATAAATTCTAATTGAATTAAGCGGCGCTTATGATGTTTACGCTTAGGCCAAGGATCGGGGAAAAATATTTGTATGCAGGCTAAACTATTTTCTGGAATACATTTTTCTAATACTTCGACAGCATCTGCATGATAAAGCCGAATATTATTTATTTTTCGCCTTTGCATACCTAATAAAACTGCACCAATGCCCGGCAAATAGGTTTCAACGCCAATGCAATTATATTCAGGGTGCTCTATAGCCATCGCCAGTAATGACTGGCCAGAACCAAAACCGATTTCTAAAATAGTCGGTGCGTTACGCGCAAACGTTTTTTCTAAATCGATTTTATTATTTTCAATCGCTAGACCAAATTGAGGCAAATTTTCTTCGTAAGCTAACCGTTGTGCTTCCGTCATACGGCCATCGCGCCGTACATAACTGCGGATTCTTCGGGGAAATTCTACTGATTTAAAATTCATAATTTATTATTTAACTCTGACTCTAAAGAGGGATCGATTAACTTTTCCAGTCGAGGGTCCCTAGGTGTAAAAAAACGTAGCAGCATATATTGCTTATATTCATGATAAGGTAAAGGGGCAAGAATCTCTAAGACTGCTAAAAGATCGATAATATCCTTCGCTAATTTTGCTTTCCTTTTGCGTTCTAATTTTTGTTCAAATTCTAACCACTCTTCTTCTTCCTCATACTCCTCATAGCGTTCTTCTTCTATTAATTGGGCCAGGGCCAAATACTGTAACTCTTTGAAACGCTTTAACTCTTCGTTTTTAGAATTAGAATAAGTCATATCAAAATACCCTCATATGAATTATAGGACTTCAGTTTAACCTATCAACCTTAAGGAAATCTTAAGAGTGGCTTATTAGAATGATCAATTCTTGTATACGTCTGAGCAATATCTCTGCACAAAATAAAAAAGAATAGGCGTAGACCTTGTCATTCTCTGCTAAAGAGTAAAGAGAGTCCTGAACCATCGATTTTAATAGATGAGCATCCGGCAAAGAAATATTAATACGTGTTTTAAAAGATTGCTCAAAAGAAGTCCCAATACTCTCCAATATTTTACAAACAGGCTCATGAAAATATTGAATCACTTTATCTTCTGAAAATATTTTTCTGGTTTCGGGAGAAGTTTCACAAGCAATCTGCATAAAATTAATACAGCGCGCTATTTCTCTTTCGCCAGTTAAAGATTCTTTAAAAGTGGATAACTTAAATAACTTCTTAAATGGCTCGCGAGCCGCATCAATCGCTAATTTTCTTTGCTCGATAAGAGACTTTATAATATTTTCATCCACACCCGCATAATCTTCGCCGGTTGTATTTAACAGCGTTTTACGATAATAAAGTCGTAAATGTCTAAAGGTTTTGGCTTGATTTTGTCTTAAATAAGTTCGAGCATGAAAAGGTAAAACAAACTGGGAAACTAGAGTCGCTATTAAAATACCAATACTAATTTCTAAGAATCTTTCCGCTGCTGTGGTTAAAGTAGGATTTTGGCCAATAAGAATTGCTGCTGCAGTAACCGCGCCTAAGGCTCCGGCATCCGTATAGCTAGAATGACCCGTTGCGAGATAACTAAATACCAATCCTGCAAAGGTGATGGTCAGGGCAACGGTTAAGGGTGAGGTGCCCAAAAAAGTAATAGCAAAAGCGGATAATATGGATCCTGCCAAGGTCCCCAAAAATCGCATATAAGATTTTTGTAGCATGCTACCGACGCTAATCTGGGCGCACATGACAACCAATATTGAAATAATAAGCCACTGATCAACATGGAATTTGATGAGTTTTGTGCAAACGAAACCGATGAGACAAGCAATCGCTGTTTTTAAACTATGAATCAGTCTATCCGGTTGCAGTTTTAGGGTCTTAAGTGTTAACAAAATAGCTCCGAAGATCCATTGAATAGTTCCATTTATAGCAGAAACTGCGCTATACTAAAACCTGCTAAAATTTTGGTTAATATTATTTCACATGGAGAATTAAAATATGTTAAAAAAATTAGTTTTTGGATTTAGCGCGCTAATTGCATTTGGTTTATGTGCCCCTGCTTTTGCTGATGACACAACGACCACCAGTTCTGATACTACCACTACAACAACCCAAGCTGCAGATCCAGCAACTACCAGTACCGATGCAGCGGCGACTACGACTAAAAAAACCACTACTGTTAAACATCACCACAGACACATTATGCATAAAAAACCATGTAACTGTGGTTGCAATCCTTGCCATAAGCATCATGTTACTCATCACCGTCATCACACTGCTAAGCCTAAAGCACCAGCAGCAGATGCGACTAAAACTTCTGATGCTTCTGATGCTACGAAAATGGATGATAGCTCTAAGACTGCAGATCAAGCTTCTGCTTCAACAGACGCTAATCAAACTAACTAAGTTAGTAGTCAACCTCTTAAAAACCGCCTTGGAATTCCTAGGCGGTTTTTTTATAGCCATAAATTAACCTGCAAGTGCTAACTCTACAGCTTCATGGTTTCGTTCAATAACTGTTAAATAAGCTCTTGCGGCTCCTTCTGGCTGTCTTATTCCCTGCTCCCATTTTTCTAGGGTACGCAAGCTAAAACCATAACGATTTGCAAAATCCTGGCGACTTAAATGTAGCTTTGTACGAATCGCTCTGACGTCAACTTGTTTTGGAATAATAACCTTATGTACTTTCACTTTAACTTTTTTACCCTTAGCATAGCTAAGAGCTTCTTTGGCACCCTTTAATATACTTTTACCTAATTTAGTCATGGATACCGCCTTTTAATATGCTTTCACTATCAAATTAATAATTTTCTTTAAATCTTGTTTTTCAATTAAGCTCAAATTTTCTTTTTGATTCTTTTTATATACCGTGAATAAAAATAATGGCAAATCTGAATTATGAAAATAATAAATAACCCGCACTCCTCCTCTTTTACCTTTGTGAGCTTCGGCTTGCCATCGTATCTTGCGAGCTCCTCCTGTGCCACGAATTAAATCACCGGCAAAAGGATTTTTTGCTATAAAATCAATAAATTCTCTCTTTGATTCCTCTTCCATACAAATGGAAGCACTTTTAATAAATTCTGAAGTTTCTACAACAGTTTGTAATATCATTAGTATATCCTAAATAAACCCCAATGGGGTAGTTTATTAATTTTATTATGCTTAAAACGAGGAGAATAAAATGATAGAACAACCAAAAGCTAAAAATGACTTATGCACTCATTTTTAATATAGCCTTCGACTCTTCTGAACTGACAGGCGTAATAGATAAGCGGTTGCCTCTTTTAGCAACGAGCATAGTTTGTAGCAGGGGATTTTGTTTTATTTCATCTAACGTAATCATGCTTGAGAATTTTTTCTGCCATTCAACATCTACCTGAAACCATACCGGACGATCTTGGTTAGGTTCAGGATATCCCGCTTTGACGACTTTCATTAAGCCTACAATGCCGGGTGGGTTTGCATTTGAATGATAGAAAAAAACTAGATCGCCGACTTTGATTTCATCACGTAGCATATTTCTGACTTGGTAATTCCTAACGCCATCCCAAGGTGCGGTTTTATGGGGACGGCGTGCTAGGTCATCGATGCTGAAAACCTTAGGTTCGGATTTAAAAAGCCAGTAACGGGTCATTATCTCTTCATGGCGTCAAAGAAGTCTTCGTTAGTCTTAGTGGATTTCAATCGATCGATTAAGAATTCAATCGCTGCTAATTCATCCATCGGTTGTAAGAGTTTACGTAAGATCCACATCTTTTGAATTTCTTCAGGGGTTGCCAATAATTCTTCACGGCGCGTGCCGGATTTATTGATGTTAACCGCAGGATAAATTCGGCGCTCGGCAATACGGCGATCCAAGTGGATTTCCATATTACCGGTACCTTTGAATTCTTCGTAAATCACATCATCCATTTTGGAACCGGTTTCAATTAACGCGGTTGCAATAATGGTTAAGCTGCCACCTTCTTCGATATTACGTGCAGCACCAAAGAAACGTTTTGGACGTTGTAATGCATTCGCATCCACACCACCGGTTAATACTTTTCCGGAGGCAGGAACTACCGTGTTATAAGCGCGCGCTAAACGAGTGATAGAATCTAAAAGAACGACAACATCGCGTTTATGTTCAACCAAACGTTTGGCTTTTTCAATGACCATTTCAGCCACTTGAACGTGACGATTAGCGGGTTCATCAAACGTACTAGCAATGACTTCGCCGCGTACAGAGCGTGTCATTTCGGTGACTTCTTCAGGACGTTCATCAATCAATAATACAATTAAATAACTATCCGGATGGTTTTGTGCGATAGAATGCGCAATGTTTTGCAACATCATGGTCTTACCGGCTTTAGGCGGCGATACAATCAAACCACGCTGGCCTTTTCCGATTGGCGCAATCAAATCAATCATTCTAGCGGTGATGTCTTCTGTGCTGCCATTGCCGCATTGTAAGACAAACCGTTCATTCGCAAATAAGGGGGTTAAGTTTTCGAATAATACTTTGTTCTTCGCATTTTCAGGCGCATCAAAATTAATACTGTCGACTTTTAATAAAGCAAAATAACGTTCGCCTTCTTTAGGGGGGCGAATTTTTCCCGCAATAGTGTCACCCGTTCTAAGATTAAACCGGCGAATTTGACTAGGGGAAACATAGATATCATCAGGTCCTGCAAGATAAGAACCTTCTGCAGAACGCAAAAATCCAAATCCATCTTGAAGTATTTCTAAAACGCCATCTCCGCAAATATCTTCGCCGCGTTTCGCGTGCGCTTTTAAAATGGCAAAAATAATGTCTTGTTTGCGCGAACGAGCCATGTTTTCTAAGCCATATTCGTCGGCCAATACAACGAGATCCGCCGCTGGTTTTTTCTTAAGTTCAGTAAGATTCATAGTGATATTTAAACCCATTATAGAGAGTTGAAAAGTGTGAATAAATCGATAGGTATTTACGAAAGAGGTTATCTTTACTCGGCGAAAAATAACATTAAATTCTAAAAAGATCCAGCCTTTTTTAAAAAAAGGCTGGGTTTTTCTTTTTATTCGATATGAGTATCAATAAATTTCAGTAAATCCGTTTTTGAAAGCAATCCTACTTGTGTTGCTTTAACTTCTCCGCCCTTAAACAATATTAACGTTGGAATCCCTCGAACGCCAAATTTTGGCGGGGTCGCTGGATTATGATCCACATCCAATTTAACAATCTTAACTTTTCCTGCATACTCTTTGGATAGATCTTCCAAAATAGGTGCTATTGCCTTACAAGGACCGCACCATTGCGCCCAAAAATCGACTAATACGGGCTGCTGTGATTGAACAACTTCATCTTCGAATGTACCGTCACTAATTGCTAAAATATGATTACTCATAGTTAAAATATACCTTTTAAGTTGTACTACTAAGGATAAGCATTTTACACCTTTTCGCTATCTAGAAACAACCGGGGTAGAGGCCCCGATTGACCCGCCAAAGAGGCCGCAAACGGCTTTTTTAACCCACCTAAGATATCCATCCCTACCATGCCGCATTGTCTCAACACCCCTAAAGGGGCAAGATCCGTAGAAAAAAGTGAGGTTAAATAATGAGATACGCGCGTATTTAACTTTTGCGAAAAAGAGTCTGAGTTAAATTCTTGAAGATAAATCTGATCCAGAGGTTTTTCAGTGAATAATTGGGCCAATAAGGCGACTTCATATAAAGCCAAATTTAAGCCTTGGGCAGCCAGTGGATGCAAAGTACGCGCCGCATTGCCAATTAATAATACCCTATCGTTTGGGGGTTGATTGGCTTTGATAAATTGCAAAGGATAGGTCGCACGTTTTCCTAACCCCTTAAATCGCCCTAATCTAAAACCAAATTCTCTTTGCAATTCACTTAAAAAAGCTTCGTCACTTAATTGACCCAAAGCGGCTATTTTTTCATTGCTTGCCGTCCAAATAGTTGCAACTTTTTCACCCTTTAGCGGCAACATAGCAAGAACACCTTCTTTCAAAAAGCGTTCATAAGCAATATTTTTATGCTCTCTAGATAAAATAGTCTCAGTAACCAAAGCGGTTTGTTTATAATCGTGTTTCTCGGTTGGAATCTTTAATAATTCACGAACCGTAGAATGACTGCCATCCGCCGCAATCACAAATTGCGCCTGTATGACTTCACCCGTATCAAAAACTAAATTAACACTTTCTTTCGTTTGACTTAATTCTGTTAAACGCAGCTGTTTATAGTGAGTCGCTAACACGGCATTAATATTTTTAGCGGGAACCACATAACCTAAGGCAGGTAAATTTAATTCCTCCGCACGAATACGGGTAGAACCAAAACGTCCTTGCGTTGATGCATGCACGGTTTGAATTTTGCCCGCATAAGGTTTTAACTCATCCCATACATTAAGATTTTTAAAAAAACAAACGCTACCGTAATTTAAAGCAATCAAACGATGATCTTCAGGTTTTTCTATGGGACTTGAATCAATTAAAGCGATACTTAAAGGTAAAGTACTGAGAGCGCGGGCGAGTGAAGCTCCCACCATTCCGCCCCCAATAATCACCACATCAAACTTTTGCATTAACTTATTTTTTTCCCATCAAACTTTCAATTTCAGCCATTTTCTTAGGCGCTTTATGCGTTAATACTTCGGGTCCATTTTTGGTTACCAAAATATCATCTTCAATACGAACACCTATATTATGCCAACGCTTGGCTAAGCCTTTTATATCAGCAGATAAATAAAGTCCTGGTTCAACAGTCAAGGTCATTCCAGGTTCAAGCACACGCCATTTTCCATTAACTTTATAACGTCCCACATCGTGCACATCTAAACCTAGCCAATGTCCTGCTTTATGCATATAAAAAGGCGCGTAGGCGCGCGTTTCAATCAATGAACTGATATCGCCTTTTAAAATTTTTAAATCTTTCAACCCTTGCACCAAAATCTTCAGCGCAATTTCATGATAAGTAGCAGAAGAGGCGCCGGGTTTTACCGCTTTAATGGCCGCCATTTGTGCTTCTAGAACGATGTCATAGACAGCGCTTTGTTCGGGTGAAAATTTTCCATTCGCTGGAAATGTTCGGGTGACATCAGATGCATAATTTTGATATTCACAACCGGCGTCAATTAAAACAAGCTCGCCATTATTGATCACTTGATCATTTTGCGTGTAATGCAAAATACAGGTATTTTCTCCACTTCCAACAATAGGCGTATAAGCTTGAAAACGCCCGCCATTACGCTGACACTCATAGACAAATTCAGCTTCTAGTTGATATTCATTGATCCCCGGTTTACAAAATTGCATCGCACGAATATGAGCATTCGCAGTAATGTCTGCAGCTTTTCGCATCAATGTAATTTCCGCAGGGGTTTTAATCAAACGCATATCATGCAATATGGGTGCAATATCAATAAAAGCTGGATAGGATTGTCTTTTTCTACGAACACTATTTACTGTATTTAATAACAAATTATCAAAACGTTTATTAATACCCAATGAATAATAAATTTCTTGGCGATTATCTAATAGCTCCGGTAATTTTGCTTTAAGTTCTTTGATGGGAAAGGATTGATCTGCGCCATAAAAACTACAGGCTTTATCTTGTCCCGCTCGCAAACCCGTCCAAATTTCTTCCGCACGATTCTTGGGACGATTAAATAAAACAAACTCGCCTGCTTTTCGTTTCGGTAAAAAAACCGCAACCGCCTCTGGCTCGTCAAATCCGGTTAAATAATAAAAATCGCTCTGTTGACGATAAGCATGCTCGCAATCACTGTTGCGATGAGAAATAGGCGCCGCTGAGACAATCAATATGCCACTCGAGCCAATTTGTCGCATTAATTGTTTGCGACGTTTTGCAAACTCATCCTTCATAAAAACCTCATTTTTTTAATAATTAATGCAATAAATTATTTTCTTCGGACTGATCCCCTTCATGAGATTCAGACTTAAGCTCCTGAAAAATCATTAACACATTAAGCCTAACATGCTCTGCTAATTCAAAATAGGCTGATTCTTCTTCATCATTTTTAGCAATATCGCCAAAACCGACTTGCGCTATTTCAACAATATCCGTCAATGCGTCGGTCACATCACTGGGCTCACGATTCGTAATAGGCACATGCCACTGCGAAAGCCCTGCTAAAAATCCCTGACACCATAAACCTAAGGCTTCGGTGCGCTGATTAATATCTTCAGAATCATCGGGTAAAACTAAGTTAAATTCAAACGAAAATTGAAACAGTAAGTGATAACTAATTTCATATAATTGCTCAAGCTGAGACAAGTCTTTGGGAATTTTCGATTTCTTATCGAATACTATTTGTTTCCAGAGATCTTTTTCAGGGGCACCCGTCTCGCCGCAAACAAGACCGCAAAAAAGCCCATGAATTTGGGCAGCATCAAATTGAATAGACGCTTTATCCAAAGCGTCAGTTATAGACTTATAACTCGGTAAAGAAAGAATATTGGTCATGGTACCCTAGCCTAAAAATCGCATATTATCAGGTATTCTTCAGCCCGTCATCTTGCTAAACTTAGCGTTTTGGATTTTATGAGGATCACCATGCGACTTTCAGCCATTGCAGCTTTATCAGAAAACCAAGTCATAGGAGATGACAATACTTTACCTTGGCATATACCCGCAGACTTACAACATTTTAAAAACCTAACCAAAGGCAAACCCATCGTCATGGGCCGAAAAACTCATGAGTCCATAGGCGGGGCTCTACCCAACCGTCGTAATATTATTCTTAGCCGAGCTAAAGATTTTGAAGCGCCGGGCTGCGAAGTATTCCAGTCTATTGATGAAGCGCTTTTGGCTTTAAAAGATTCCGATGAGGTTTTTATTATAGGTGGCGAGCAAATTTATCAAGAGCTCTTACCCTTTATAGATACTTTGTATCTCACTATTGTTCATGAAACTTTTGATGGCGATGCTTTTTTCCCAGAAATTGACCCGAGCGAGTGGAAAGAAATCTCCCGCGAAAAACATTTGGCGGATGATAAAAATCCGTATGATTATAGTTTTGTGACCTTAGTCAGAAACTAAATCTTAGAGTATGCAACAATTTGAATTCGACATTGCTGCGTCTGGCACAATGGAAGGAGGCAAAGGAGTTGTCTCATGCGTCGTTAAGCGATTAAAGAATCCGACCGGATTTTTTGCGTAATCAAAAACAATGCTCTGCATATCATCAACGAGCTTATCCTGCAGAACTTCACTGAGTGTTTTTCCTAATTCCTCATTAGGATCACATTTAGGGCATTGAACTATTTTTAATTGTTTTGCATTTTCATCAAAAATCAGTAGCTTGCCACTTGCATGACTATCCAGATATTTTCCACTGAGATGAAGAACCACTGCTCTTGCTTCTAGATATTCATGCAAAGTTAAATCGTGTACGTTTAAAATAAGATGCCAATCAAAGTCATAACCTTCTAATGCGACCAAGTCTTGGTTAAAAATAGAAAAAGCACGGCAAGTTTTAGGATTAGTACGCCGAAAAACGTGTTTATGCTGAGTTGGCACTACCTTAGCATAATTGACTTCCCTCAAGGTATTATCCTTAAGAGTAATTTTGCCAAATTTTTTACTAGCATTATCTTCATAAACCGCAATCACTTCATCATGGACTGTCCCCAAGATAAAACCACAGACATAGGGTGCAGGAGCAACCATCTTCAGCGTGGGAGTATCTTTTTTATAAATCGAAAAGCCTTGCTCTGTGGCAACCACTAGTTTTTTTGTCTCTGAACCAAAACACATTTTCTTTAGCGTTAGATTAGGATCATTAAGTCCTGTTGTTTTTAATAAATTAAATCCTTCAATCGACATTTGATTTAATAAAGGTAAGTCACTTGCTTCTTTAAAATTTTTTTTCAAACTTTTTAAAAAACGAGGGTCATTATAAGCTTTTAAACAAATCGCTAAAGCATTAGCATTTAAGACGCTTATTTTATCTTTATGAAATCGTGATGAAAGGCAATAAAAAAATTCACAGTTTATTAAGTCTTTGGATTTAAAAGCATAACTCGATTCACAAGTGGTTAACTTTGGATTCCTAACTTCAGCATAATACTTATTGCCTCTTACGCCAAAAACCAAAATTTTGCCTGAATCTAAAAAAAAGCCGGCCTTAAAGCCTTCAATCTGCTCTTCACCAATGACTTCGATCGTAGGTTTTTCTTCAATAATTTCTCTTAATGATAATTCTTTTTCTTCTCGTTGCATGACTCTTCTCTCGTTTTGTTAGCATTGAATACTAAATATTTTTTTATCTTCTAATCGCATCGCCGTTAAACAAAATCCCCACACACATCCCGTATCTAACGCATAAACATTCTCTGTATCCGTTTTACCGCTCAACGCTGCCCAATGACCAAAAATAATTTTGTCATTAGCTGTTTTGCGATTAGGCACTTTAAACCAAGGAATTAAATCCGGATTTGAATCTCTAGTGCCTTTTTCATCTAAATTTAAACGGCCTGTTTCGTCACAAAATCGCACTCGGGTAAAATAATTGGTTATACAACGCAATCTATCCCAGCCGGTTAATGTTGGATCCCATAAATCCGGTTTATTGCCATACATATGTTTAAAAAAATCAGCCGCAGTGTCTTTGTTCTGAATGACAACTTCAACTTCTTTTGCTAATTTCTGCGCTGTGTTTATATCCCAATCTGGAGCTACTCCTGCGTGGACCATAACATAACCTTGATCTTTAATGAGCAAAGGCTGGTGCGTTAACCAATCTAATAATTCCTGACGATCAGGCGCTTCTAAAATGGGCTGTAGACTTTCTTCTGATAAACCCGCATGTGCAAGTGCGAGCAGATGCAAATCATGATTACCCAATACTATAAGATGTTTTTTGCCTAATTGTTTAATAAATCTTAAGGCTTCTAAAGATTGCGGGCCGCGATTCACCAAATCACCGGTAAACCATAAAGTATCTTTTTCAGGATTAAATTCTATTTTTTCTAACAGTTTTTTTAAAGGAGATAAACAGCCTTGAATGTCACCAATTGCATAAGTTGCCATTTAGCTCTCCTTGCTATTACTAATTTTTACAAAATCTTCTACGGATAATTTTTCTGCGCGCAATTCTGGATTTATTTTTAAATTTTTCCAATCCTCATCGCTGACTAATTTTTTTAAACTATTACGTAAAGTTTTTCGTCGTTGTGAAAACGCTTGTTTGACAACTTCTGCAAAATGAGCATAATTTTTTGCAACATGCGGCAATTTTTCATAAGGCACTAAACGCACAATAGTTGAAGTCACTTGGGGTGGCGGATTAAATGCATCAGGAGACACATCAAATAAAGCTTCAACTAAACAATGGTATTGAACCATCACACTTAAGCGACCGTAATCATCAGCATCAACCGCTGCTGCCATTCGCTCAACAACTTCTTTTTGTAACATAAAAATCATATCTGAAATAATAGAAGCATAACCAATTAAATGAAAAATAAGCGGTGTGGATATATTATATGGCAAATTACCAACAATGCGTAAAGAATGGGGTTTTTGGCTTAAGGATGAAAAATCAAATTGCAAAGCGTCTTGCTCATAAATAGTCAGCTTATCTTCGGCTTTATTTTTTAAAAATAAAACTAAATCACGATCAATTTCAATCACATCTAATTTATCAATTTTTTTTAAAAGAGGAAAAGTTAAGGCCCCAAGTCCGGGGCCTATTTCAATTAAGTGATCACTCAATTTTGGTGAGATCGTTTCTACAATGCGCTGAATAACGCTCTGATCACGTAAAAAATTTTGGCCAAAGCGTTTACGCGGTTTATGCATTTTTGTGGTGCGCGGGACCAAATCCTTGGGCGGCCGCTTTGGCAAACCAGGATTTCGCTTGGGCTTTATCCGCCGGAGTACCAATTCCATTTTGATACATCAAACCTAAATTATATTGCGCGCTGGCTAATCCATGGACAGCTGCTTTTTTATACCAGCTGAAAGCCTCTTGCTGATTAGGGCTTACTCCAAGACCTGCCAAATACATATAACCTAATTCATTTTCAGCATAAGGATTATTGGAAGAGGCGGATTGAGATAACCAATGGTGCGCACTAGAATAATTTATGGGTGTTCCTTGACCTAATAGATAACGCATTCCGGTACGATATTGACCCTCAGGATCCCCGGTATTTTCTGCCATCTGATAACGTTGTCCCATAGGTGCGCTAGTCTCCTGTTGACTCATGATCGTGGGGACATCGCTAGGGCCTGACTCTGAGGCACAAGCCGTCAACAACAAACAGAAACTCATCGCCAATAAATGTTTTAACTTCATGTGATAACCTCTTTCCTATATAATTTCCACAAGTTTGTAACCGTATTTTAGAAAAGATTTAATCATTAAGATAGGAAAAAAATTGATTTCACCACTTCTAACTGATTTTTATCAATTAACCATGGCTTGTGGCTATTGGAAACTCGGGCTACATGAACGCGAAGCGGTGTTTCATCTGATTTATCGCAAACATCCTTTTAAGGGAAATTATGCGATTGCGTGTGGCTTGGGCTCAGTCATTGAATTTTTAAATCAGTGGAAGTTTGAAAAAAGCGATTTAGACTATTTACGCAGTTTACGTACCCCGGAAGGAATTGCTTTTTTTCCCGATGAATTCTTAGATTATCTTCAAAACTTGCGTTTTACGGGTGATATTGATGCGATTCCTGAAGGAACTATCGCTTTTACTCAAGAACCGCTGATGCGCATAAAAGCGCCTTTAATTCAGGGACAGTTACTAGAGTCGGCCCTGTTAAATATTATTAATTTTCAAACACTTATCGCAACAAAAGCCACTCGAGTTTGCAAAGCTGCGAGTCCCGATCCAGTATTTGAATTTGGTTTACGCAGAGCACAAGGGCCTGATGGGGCACTTTCAGCCAGTCGCGCAGCTTACATCGGTGGCTGCGTTGCAACCTCTAATGTCTTAGCAGGGAAACTTTATGATATTCCTGTCCGTGGCACACACGCGCATAGCTGGGTCACCGCATTCCCTGATGAAAGAACCGCTTTTTCAGCTTACGCAAAAGTGATGCCTTCCAATTGCACTTTGTTAGTGGATACCTTTAATACTATCGAAGGGGTTAAACATGCGATTGAAACGGGGAAAAAATTACGCCAAGAAGGCCATGAATTATTAGGCATTCGATTGGATTCTGGTGATATCGCAGCTTTGAGTATTAATGCACGACAACTTTTAGATGCTGCGGGTTTTACAAAGACAAAAATCATCGCCAGTAATTCTCTCGATGAATATGTGATCCAAAAAATGAAACAACAAGGTTGCAAAATTGATATTTGGGGAGCAGGAACTAATTTAGTCACGGCTTATGATCATCCCGCTCTCGATGGCGTTTATAAACTCTCAGCCTTACGAGACGATAAAGGAAAATGGGTTTACAAACTTAAATTATCCGAACAAGCAGCAAAAATTTCTAATCCTGGCATTCATCAAATCCGTCGTTATTTTTCTAAAGATAAAGCTATACTCGATGTTATCTATGATATTGAATCGGGAATTTCAGACCCCGTAATAGAGTACGATCACTGTATGGATTTATTAGTGCCTATTTTTAAAAATGGCAAAATTATTTATTCCCCAGAATCTATTCATCAGATTCGAGAAAAAACACTGCATGAAGTGACAAAATTTACTAAAGATTATCCCGAAGATACTTACCCATTAGAGTTAGATAAAAAATTACAGAAGATAAAACAAGAATTAATCCGGTTGCTCCAAACTTAGCACACCCGCATTATAATCATAAGCAAATAACTCGGCATAACGACCCCACTCAATCACTGTACTTAACACACGCTCGGCTTCTTTTTCTGTTAAGTAATCTTCTAATAATGATAAATATTGTTCTTCTAACGCTCTATGTCTTGGATGGCGAATCAATTGATCATAAATATAACGCGCTAAAGGCACACATTTTTTTAATTGTTCCATAAATAATTTTTTACGCGCTAAGATATCCGCTTCAACAAACGCAATTCCTGCATCCGTTATGGTGATATCCCCTTTGGATACTTTTGCAAAATGCAGAATTTCTAAAAGTTCAGTTAAGGGGAATAAATCATCGATATTCAATCGTAAAGTATCCGCAACATCGGGTAGATCCATTTTGCCATTATGTTCGGGCAAATTAAGCGTTTCCAATAAACCGGTAATTTCAGCGACACTCGCATCAGGTAAACGATAGCCAATATCAATAGGCGGATGACCTTCAGTCGCCCCCGTATCTTGGGGTGCGGTAGTCATTAAAGTATAAACTCGATCCACTTGATTACGAAAACGCGGATCTAAATCACTGCGCGGATGAGGAACTGTCACTTTTAATTCAGCGCGTATAGCCCCTGGATTACTGCTAAAAATTAAAATTCTATCGGCTAAAAATACCGCTTCTTCAATATTATGCGTAACAAATATAATGCCATTTAAACCTGTTTTTTTAGATTGCCATAAATCCAATAAATCATTTTTTAAATTGTCAGCGGTTAAAACATCCAACGCTGAAAAGGGTTCATCCATTAATAAAATATCAGGATTTACCACCATCGCTCGTGCAAATCCAACCCGTTGTCGCATACCGCCGGATAATTCTTTGGGAAAAGCAGACTCGAATCCATCTAAACCAATCATATCAATCGCTTTGATAGCTCTTGCACGTCTTTCATCACTGCTAATTCCTAAGGCTTCTAAGCCTAATTCTACATTTTGTAATACCGTTAACCACGGCATTAAAGCAAAATTTTGGAATACCATCGAAAGACCGCGCGCAGGACCCGTAACGTTTTTTCCACGGTAATAAACTTTACCGGATGTAGGCTGCATTAATCCCGCGATAATACGCAATAACGTCGACTTACCCGAACCTGACTTTCCTAAAATCGCAATAATTTCGCCTTCATACATCCGAAAATCTACGTTTTCGAGCACGCG
>Ga0207134_1018_pt1 | contig 56152 bp, 57 predicted proteins | sample Alteio_BWMinHeat_12_FD_153527 | JGI IMG/M metagenome (GOLD analysis project Ga0207134, IMG submission 153527) | Enriched cells from forest soil in Barre Woods Harvard Forest LTER site, Petersham, Massachusetts, United States -... | ecosystem: Environmental > Terrestrial > Soil > Temperate forest >... | reverse complement strand
TCGATGAAATAGTTTCCCCGAGTCTTATCGTTGACGCGAGAGACGGCAGCCGTACCGAAACTGGAACTGGCAATGGTGTGCTGGTGAGTGCAGCAAGCATCGCGGGCCCGGACGAGAAGAAACGCCTCGCTCAGGCTTATCAGGCACAGGCCGTTGATATGGAAGCCGCTGCTGTAGCTCGTGGAGCGCAGGCCCGCGGCATTGCTTTTGCGGCCACGAAAGCGATTTCTGACGAAGCTGGTTTTGCTCTGCCGGCGATGGATGCTTTCGTGGATGGCACCGGACGGTTTCGGACGGGTAAATTCGCGGTTCATTGTGCTTTGCGTCCGTGGCTTTGGGCGCGCACGGTTCGGCTAGCAAGAAATAGCGCGAAGGCGGCACGGGCGCTTTGCGTCGAACTGGAACGGTCTATTAGCACATTCGATGAATTAAAAGATTTTGGAAAGCAGTTAGATTCTGCGTCAAAGGTAGCGAACTGATTCATGGCGATTGCAGGACAACTTTCGATCGAAGAAAAGAAACGCTCGATTCCAGCGACCATGCAGGCCGCCGTCTATCGCGGTGTAAATGACGTACGCCTCGAGAGCGTGCCTGTGCCTCAAATCGGAGCGGGAGAGTTACTGGTCCGTGTGCACACCTGCGGAATCTGCGGCACGGATCTCAAAAAAATTGCCAGCGGGTCGCACTCTGCGCCTCGCATCTTTGGGCACGAAACTTCAGGCGTTATAGCGGCAGTGGGCGCTGGTGTCGCCCAGTTCAAGTCTGGGGACCGAGTAGTCGTGTTCCACCACATCCCCTGCCGTCAGTGCTACTACTGCCGCCACAAGATGTTTGCGCAGTGCGAGACCTATAAGAAAGTCGGGTGCACGGCTGGATTCGAAGCCTCGGGCGGGGGATTCGCGGAATACGTGCGGGTGATGGACTGGATCGTACGCGAAGGCACGGTCCGCATTCCTGAAGGTGTATCGTTTGAGCAAGCTTGTTTTGTCGAACCGGTGAATACCTGCCTGAAGGGAATCGAGAGGCTGCAGCCGGAGCCGGGCGAAACGGTCCTGGTTATCGGTCAGGGGCCAATCGGCATCATATTGAGTGCATTGGCCAAACGGTCGGGAACTAGGGTGATTACTTCCGATTTGTATGAGCCGAGGCTTACAATATCTAGAAGACTTGGTTTAAGCGAAGCGATTGATGCTTCCCGCGCCGATACCGTGAAGACGGTGCGGGAACTGACAGAGGGCCGAGGGGCTGACGCGGCGATCCTCGCGGTAGGCGGGAACGGCCTGATTCGCACTGCCATGGATGCGGTGCGTCCTGGAGGTCGTGTTCTGCTGTTCGCGCAGACGGTCCACGGGGAAGCGGTCATTGATCCGGCTGCGGTATGCGTGGATGAGAAGACGCTGCTGGGTTCCTATAGCGCTTCGGTGGAACTTCAGGACGATTCGGTACGTTTCGTCATGGGGCGGGAAATGGATTTGGAAACTTTGATCAGTCACCGCTTTCCATTGTCGAAAAGCGGTGAGGCCCTGAAGCTAGCGGCAAACCCGCAGCCCGATTCGATGAAGATCGTGATTCAAGCTGGCAGTTCGTGGGAAGGAAGCACAGAGTGAACGGAGAGATGACAGCAGCAGTCCTCTATGGCAAAGAGGACGTGAAAATCGAAAGAGTCCCGATCCCACTGGTGGGCGACGGAGAAGTATTGGTCAAAGTACAAGTCGCTCTGACTTGCGGAACCGATCTCAAGGTTTACCAGCGCGGCTATCATGCTCGCATGATCGTCCCTCCGGCTTTGTTCGGACATGAACTGGCGGGTGTTATCGAGGAAGTTGGGCCGGGTGTGCGTGGTTTCAAGAGGGGCATGCGGGTTGTGGCGCTGAACTCCGCCCCGTGCAAAGCATGTTTTTACTGCTCCCGCCATCAGGAAAATCTTTGCGAAGATCTGCTCTTTAACAATGGCGCCTACGCGGAGTATATCCGCATCCCCAAGCGAATTGTTGACCTCAACCTGCTCGCAATTCCTCCCGATGTGACTTACGAAGAAGCAGCCATGGTAGAGCCATTGGCCTGTGTGCTCCGTGGCCTGCACGAGACTGATGTGGATAGTGGCGATACGGTTACTGTCATCGGCGGTGGGCCAATCGGGTTGATGTTCATGCAGGTGGCCAAAGCGATCGGTTGCAACGTGATTGCAGTGGTGAAGCGTGATGGTCAAGTTACAGCTGCCAAGCATATGGGCGCGCATGAAGTGGTTCAGATTACCGAGGAGAGAGACCCAGTGGAAGTGGTGCGGGAGCTTTCACCCGGAAAACGCGGCAGTGATGTGGTGGTCGAGGCGGTGGGCCGGCCTGAGGCTTGGGAGTGGGCCATAGACATGGTTCGCAAGGGTGGAACGGTAAACTTTTTTGGCGGATGTGCCAGTGGAACCAAAGTCCAGCTGGACACCAACCGCCTGCACTATTCCGGAATCACGCTTCGAGCGACGTTCCATCACACGCCGGAAACAGTGCGCAAGGCGTTTGCTCTGATCACGGAAAGGAAAGTTCGCTCGACTGATTACATTACCGGAGAAGCGCCGCTTTCCCGGCTGCAGCAGGTCTTGCATCACATGCTGGACCGCAACGGCGACATCAAGACTGCCATCATACCGGGACACTAGGGCAGAATAGTTTCTGAAAACGTTTGCACTCTGGGAGAGACGAAACTGACTATGTCATCCATTGCCAGCAACGACTCCGGGGTCGCAATCGCCGTTCCGGTGTCGCAGGACTGGAAGAATCTTCCTCCGGAATACGCGATCCCTGCGCAGGCTCCGACCGCAGGTGAAGCGCAGATCTATTGTCGCCACCTGGCCCGCACGCACTACGAAAACTTTTCTGTAGCGAGTTGGTTTCTTCCGGCTCGCCTGCGGCAGGATTTCTTCAATGTGTATGCCTACTGCCGCATCTCGGATGATCTGGGAGATGAAGTCGGCAATCCTGACGCGTCCTTGCGTTTGCTCGATCAGTGGGAAGCGGAACTCGATGCTTGCTACGCAGGGAGTCCGCGGCATCCCGTATTTGTAGCGTTGGCGGAGACCGTTCGCAAGCACGCTATCCCCAAACAGGCGTTTGTGGATTTGCTCACCGCATTTCGTCAGGACCAGCGGGTGACGCGCTATTCCACCTTTGAAGACCTCATTGGATATTGCCGATTCTCCGCCAATCCTGTGGGTCATCTGGTTCTTTACCTCTGCGGCTATCGCGATCAGGAGCGCCAGGCGCTCTCGGATTTCACCTGCACGGCGCTGCAGTTGGCGAATTTCTGGCAGGACGTGAGTGTGGATTATTCCAAGAGGCGCATTTATCTGCCGCTCGAAGACCTGCAGCGATTCGGCGTGAGTGAAGACGATATTGCGCAGCAGCATAATACCTCTGCTTTTTGTGACATGATGCATTTCGAGGTTAATCGTGCCCGCGACTGGTTTGCCCGGGGGCTGCCGTTGATCGAAAAAGTAGATCGCGAACTTGCCATTGATCTGGATTTGTTCAGCCGAGGCGGTCTGGAGATTCTCAACGCGATCGAAGCCCAGGGGTTCAATGTTCTAGGCCATCGGCCGGCGATCTCCAAACCACGCAAGCTAGCGCTAGTGGCGCGCGCGGCCTGGGGCAAACTAGCGCAGGGCAGACGGGGATGAGCGCAGCCGTGCAGCAAGCCCCCACACCTTTCGCGCCCACGGAATCCCAACTGGCGGTTGCTTACTCCGTGTGCCGCAGCATCACGCGCGCTGCAGCCAAGAATTTTTATTACGCATTTCTGGCGCTGCCTCGTCCCAAGCGCCAAGCCCTGTGCGCCGTTTATGCCTTCATGAGGCGTTGCGACGATATTGCTGACGACGAATCCTTGCCTTTGTACGATCGGCGTCTGAAACTCGCCGCATGGCTGGATTCGTTTCATCGTGCTCATGAGGGTTGTCCCAGCGACGAACCTGTCCTGATGGCGCTGACCGATGCTCAGCGACGCTACAACATTCGCGTCGGCTTACTCGATCAACTCGCTTACGGGACGGCCATGGATATTGAGGGAAACCCTGGTGAGGACGAGAGTTTGCGGGCGGCCGCGCCACACGAGTTGAGCGTTCATTATCGCACCTTCGACGACCTATATCAGTATTGCTACCGGGTCGCATCGGTGGTTGGCCTAGTCTGCATTCACGTATTTGGATATCGCGATCCTGCTGCAGAGCCACTAGCTGAGCGTCTGGGGCTGGCCTTTCAGCTGACGAATATCATCCGCGACGTTAAAGAAGACGCCGCGATGGGTCGGGTTTACTTGCCACTCGAAGACCTGGAAAGATTCGGCATTCCGCTTTCTGCGTTTTCGTCCGGGTTCGACGCGGCGCTTTTCCGACCACTGCTGGCTATGGAAGCAGACCGCGCTCGTGAGTACTATCGCGCCGGTGAAGACCTCATCCCGCTCATGGAAGAGGACAGCCAACCCGCCCTGTGGGTACTCATGACCATCTACCGGCGGCTGCTCGAAAAAATTGTGTTGCGGGGATACGATGTGTTCGGCGAGAAGGTCAGCCTCACCACGCGCGAGAAGCTAGGCATTCTGGCCAAGGGCTTCCTGAAGCGCCTCTCCTGATGAATCCGAGTCCAGCGCAAGGTCCGCGAATTGCGGTTGTCGGAGGAGGGCTGGCCGGACTGGCTGCGGGTTGCGCCCTTGCTGATAGCGGTTTCCGCGTAACTCTGTTGGAGCGCCGGCCCTATCTGGGCGGACGTGCCTCTTCTTACCAGCATCCCGGCACCGGCGAGGTGGTGGACAACTGCCAGCACGTGCTGCTTGGGTGCTGCACCAACCTCATTCAGTTCTACGAGCGGCTTGGCGTCGAGAACAAGATTCGCTGGTATGACCGGCTGACTTTTCTCGAACCCGGTGGGCGCGCTTCGATCATTGGGCCGTCTGCGCTTCCTGCGCCTCTTCACACTGCACCGTCGTTTCTCCGAGCATCTTGCTTGAGTTTTGGGGACAAACTCGCGATTGCTCGCGCTATGGCTGTGCTTGCACCAGCTGTGCCGCCGGACAATGGGGAAACATTCCTGGCCTGGCTGCAGCGCCATGGACAAACGGAACGGGCCATCGAACGTTTCTGGAAGACAGTGCTGGTGAGTGCTTTGAACGAAGATCTCGACCGCGTTTCGGTTCCATCCGCAGCCCAAGTGATACGGGAATCGTTCTTAAAATCGGCCGCAGCGGGACGGATGGGCGTTCCTACAGTGCCACTGACCGAGCTTTACGGCGTGGCTGCAGACTACATCAGTGCTCGTGGTGGCGAAGTTAGGTTCCGGTGCAGCGTGGAGTCTTTTCAGGCTGAGCCTGAGGGAGTAAGGCTGCTGATCGCCGGCGAGCAAGAGCTCTTTGATTTCGCGGTGCTCACTGTCCCGTTTGATGTTTTAGCCCGCATGCTGCCGCAAACTCCGCTTGCCGCCTCGTTGCGTGCGGCTCTGGCGCAATTCGAGACCTCGCCCATTACCGGCATCCATCTTTGGTTCGATCGTCAGATCACAGATCTGGATCATGCCGTGTTGCTGGATCGGACGATTCAATGGATGTTTCACAAGTCAAAATTGCTGGCCGCAGCTGGAAACGGCAGTTACGTGGAGCTTGTCGTGAGCGCGTCCAAGACCCTAGTGGAGAAATCGAAGCAAGAAATTGTCGAGATGGCGCTTGTCGAACTGCGCGAGTTTTTTCCCGGCGCACGCGATGCCAATCTGGTGAAATCGACGGTCATCAAAGAAGTCCACGCGACGTACTCCGCGAAGCCGGGCGTGGACCAATTTCGTCCGCAACCTGAAACGCTCTGGCCCCGCGTTTTTCTGGCGGGAGATTGGACCGCGACCGGCTGGCCCGCCACGATGGAGGGAGCGGTCCGCAGCGGTTACCGGGCGGCGGAGTCGGTGACGCGAGCGGCAGGGAGCAGAGAATCATCGTTTCTGGTTCCCAATTTGCCGGCAGCAGGATTGATGCGGTTATTTAAGTAGTTATATGTGGAGCGAGTGTCCCCACACACAGTTCGGTCTAAGCAGCCAGCAGCACCACACCGCCAGCTACGCACAACGCCGCAAGCCATCTCCGGTGGTCCACGCGCTCATGCAGGAAGAGCTTTGCAGCGACTGCATTGAACACAAATGTTAGAGAGGCCGAGGCTGGTGCGATTAAGCTGACGTCGCTCCAGGACAGTCCCAAAAGCAGAGTGTAGAACGCAGCGGTCATGGCCAGAACGCCCAGCAAAAAATTGGGGTTTCGCAATACTCGTCCTACGACTGTCCACAGGCCGTGACTGTCCCAGAGCTGCCCTACATCGCCGACCTGTTTCATGGCGCGTGAAAGCAACACATCGCCTAACGTCGAAGTTAGAGCGATACCCACGATGGCCCCCCAGGCGTAAGCCTGCATCATGGCTTTTCTCCCGCAGGGACAGCCACACACTCTTCTTTAGGCGCGTGCTTTGCTGGGTGATGCGTGAGTTCCGGCCCCTGCGTAACGAAGCCGACGCCGGCTGAGATTAGGAGGATCCCAATCCAGCGAGTTGTGCTGACGGTCTCGTGCAGGTAGAACTTCGCAATCAAGGTGAGGACGACATATCCCAGCGAAGTTGCCGGTAGAACAAAGGTAAGATCCGCCCAGGAAAGGGCGGTCATGTAAGAGGCGAAGAAGCCAAGCAGAAGCAGGATTCCGAGAGCGACGGATGGGTTGAGAACGGCGAGGATGACCTTAGGCAGGTGATCGAGGGAAACGCCGCCGACTTGCTTCATGCCGCGGGACAGCAGCGAATCCCCAATGGCCGCGCAAAACATCACGCCGGCCAGCACCAGATACTTGCGAAAGGTCACACGATCTTTCCCTTAGGCCTTCGCGGGCTCGACTGCGGGTGTGGAATCGTCTTTCTCACGTTTGTCCTTGACCCACTTGGTCCGCATGGCGCGCACTTTCAGGAAGGTCTTGGCCTCGTGGTAAAGACGCTTGCGATCCGCCTTATTGAAGGCCGCCTTGTACAAAATACGGAAGGCAGCTTTGGGACGGAAATAATATTCATCGTAAAAGCGATGGACGGATTCCAGGATTTCTTCCGCAGGCAATCCAGGGTATTGAATGTGGGCCAGTTGATGCCCACCTTCGTCCACCATCTTGTTATCGCCGACCATGAAGCCGTTTTTCACCGCGTAGTCATACAGTTCGGTGCCGGGATAGGCGTGGGCGACGGAAACCTGAATGGTTTCGACGTCCAGTTCTTTTGCGAACTTGATGGTGTTATTGATGGTCTCCCGTGTTTCGCCGGGCAAGCCAAGAATGAAATCACCGTGAACCACCAAGCCGAGCTTGTGGCAATCTTTAGTGAACTGGCGGGCGCGCTCGATGGTCGCGCCTTTCTTGATGTTCTTAAGAATCTGCTGGTCGCCGGATTCGTATCCTACGATCAGGAGACGGCAACCGGCGTCCTTCATGGCTTTCAGCGTTTCAAAATCCGTTGTGACACGCGAGGTGCAGGACCAGGTGAAGTTCAGCGGCTTCAGCTTCGCGCACAGTTCGATGGTTCGGGCCTTTTGGATATTGAAAGTGTCGTCGTCGAAGAAAAATTCGCGAACATTTGGCCAAAAATCTTTAGCTTTGGCCATCTCAGCGGCAACGTCATCGGTGGAGCGCTTACGCCACGGGTGTCCGCTTAGCGTTTGCGGCCACAAACAGAAGGTGCACTGAGCGGGGCAACCACGTGTGGTGTAAAGAGACACATACGGGTAAAGCAAAAACGGCACGTTGTACTTGGTGACGTCCAAGTCGCGGCGATAAACCTCGGTGACGTGGGGGAGGGAATCGAGGTCTTGGATCTCCGGACGATCCGCAGTGTGAATCACCGCGCCGTTCTTCAGATACGAGATGCCGAGAATTTCCTCCAGCGGCTTGCCCTGAGAAAATTCATATACAGCGTAGTCGAATTCCTTGCGCACCACGAAATCAATCGAAGGACAATCTTTTAACGACCGCTCCGGAAGTACGCTGACGTGAGGGCCCACGAAAGCGATCTTAATCTTAGGATTGACGTCCTTGATTTTCTTGACCAGGCGGATATCGCCGGGGAATCCCGGAGTGCTGGTAAAGAGCACCAGAAATTCATAATCGCGGGCGATGTTGATGGTCTCTTCCGCCGACACGTGATGCGACGGGGCGTCCAGCAGGCGTGCGCCTTCGATCATTCCAGCGGGATAAGCCAGCCAGACCGGGTACCAGTAGGACTCAATCTCGCGGGTGGCGGGCCAACGTGAGCCAGCGCCTCCGTCAAAATTCTCGAACGATGGCGGATTCAGAAATAGTGTTTTTAAAGGCATAGATTTGAATGACTTATACTAACATTTCTCAGTTGCAGCTCAGAGTGCTTAGGTGTATTCCGTAGCACCTACGGACAATGACCCCACCAGAGCAAACCCAAGCTCGCCGCTTACAGCAAGACTCACAAATGAGTGGATATGCCCTAATTTTACGGGGGGGACAGGCGGCAAGCAACGCCCGTGCGGTGAACGGGCAGTTTAGCACCTCAAAGCGGGATTCCCAGCCTTCAACGGATAGCGGTTTTCAAGGAGTTGCGGCCTATTTTCCTACCCCGACCCAAGACTCGATTTCCCCAGTAACACGCAGCAGGCTGATGCGGGCGCGTTGTAGTTCAAAGTTCGCATCCTGAAGGGCGTCGTAGCGCTCACTGACCTGGTTTCGCGCGTCGTTCAGGTCATGGAACGTCGCGCTCCCGGCGTCGGCACGGACCTGCGCGGTGTTGAGGTTTGACTGTGCAATCTGGTACTCGAGGTCAACCACCTGCTGAGCGGCTGCCAACTGATCCACAGCCCGCTGCAACTTTAAAGTTTGTTCCGAGACTTGATTTTTTGTCGCTTGAACATCCTTGCGGGCATGCTGAGCCTCGGCATCAGCAGCTCTTGCTCGAGCGTGCTGGGATGGATTGAGAAAGGGAAAGCGAATGGCCACGCCGATGGTCGCATTGTGCCGCTGGAAACTTCCAGTGCGGAAGAAATCCTGGTAGTTGTTGAATTTCGCCAACAAGGCATACTGCGCGGCAAAGTCCACGGTTGGCCACAAAGCGCGGTGTTCACCGCGAGCACGAAAAGCAAGTGCGGAGGCACGAATATCGGCGATCTGGATCAGCGGGCTCTCCTGCGCTGCTTTCGCCGCGAGATCATCTTCAGTCTTGATTTCAGGCAGCACCGGAATCGATTCTGGCACGGTATCGATGGCAGCGGCAGCAACGCCCGTCAATTGAGAAAGGCGGTTCTTCAAAACGTCGATGGAACCCTGGGCCTGCGAAACGTGAAGAAAAATACGCGCCGTCGCCAGTCGCGCCTGGTTCCGCGCCTGAGGGTTATCAATGCCCGATGCAATTCTCTGGGTAACGAGTTGCTCCATCTTCAGCGCTTGTTCGTAATCCTGGTTCAGGTGAGTCATGAGCGCCTCCCACTTGCTGAGTTCGGCGTAACTGAGGACGGTATCTTGGATGACCTGAGCCCGCTGATCTTTGGTCTGAACTGTGGTTGCCTGCCAATCCGTGTGCGCGGCACGAACGAAATCGCGCAAACTTGCATTAATCACTGCCGACTGCGCCGTCGTGTTGATGATGGACGGCGCGGACCCCTCCAGGCTGAGGGGATAGCCATAGGTCTTGCCCAAGCCTGAACCCACCACCAGCTGAGGGATGTACTGGTTGCGGCTTTCCTGATACGAAGCAAACGCCCGCTGCTCGTCGAAGTGAGAAGCCTCTAGGGCCGTACTGTGGCTAAGTGCCAGTTCGACCGCGCGCTTGAGCGGAAGTTGCTCGGCGGCAAGATTCCCGCAGAAGGAAAGGAGGCATGCTGCGACAGAAGCGAGGCATACGCAATAGCGAGCTGATTTCATGGGATTATCCTCAAAGTTGCCAAGTTCTACAGTGGCGATTGTAAATGAGCGGGGGACGGGCACCCTCGACGAATGCTGTTTCGGGAACTGTTACGCCCAATATTTCTCGCTCGCGGTTACTTTGATGCTCCAACTGCCTACACTGGATGGAGGAGCATCCCTTGCGATTGGCCACTCCGTTTTTTTTACTGGCAGTGTTTTTGCGCAGTCTTTCCGCTGCGGAGTGCATTTCCATCAGCGAAGTGCACGATCACCTCGGCGAAGACCAGTGTGTCATCGGAAAAGTTGTTCACATCAAACACGGCAGCGGCGGGGTCACACTACTCGAGTTTTGTCAGGATTCCATGGTGTGTCCTTTTACCGTTGTTACGTTCCACCACGATTTGAGAAATGTCGGCGACATGAACGAACTGCAGGGCAGGGTCATCGAGGTCCACGGACTGCTGAAAGAGTATGACGGCCGGGCGGAAATTGTATTGCAACGGACGGGGCAGCTTACGGGCGACGCGGCGCGGATTCCTCCGCTGCCCAAGAATTTCGATGTGGAATACAAAGGACACTTCAGCGCGGGAAAATTCAGCCTGCCCAAACCGGCGTATAAAACTTCGAAGAAGCGGCAGACGACCAAACTGCCAGTGAATATTCCCGAGGATACGGGGTCAGAGGCGGAGACTCCGCGTTAGTTTTCGTAGATGGGACCATGTATCACCTATCTGCGTTGTTATGATAGTCCTTTGCGTACCTCCGTGTTCTTGGTGGTTGATGAAGTGCAAAGCTAGAACCACAAAGGACACGAAGGTACACAAAGGTGTCTCGATTGGAACTTCTATTTCTTAAAGGACTCAACCGCCCCTCACACTATGCCCTTCCTCAACTCTTCCAGCGGATAAAACGTTCCGCGCCAGATCACGCCGCCGCGGCCCAGGGTCAGAGCCATCGAACGCAGCATGGTGTACACGAACAGCACCGTGCTGATGGGATGCAGCACGAAGTAGTAGGGCGGGATGTCGGACTTCCAGCTCATGCCTACGTAAATGCCGAACATGGATACGAGAGCAATCGCGTAGAGAACTCGGGGCCATCCGATTGGAAGCAGCGTTCCTACAAACGGCATCAGGTTCAGGAACGCCAGGACAATCGCCGATAGCACCGCTCGCCACCACTGAAACGACATGATGGCGAAAAAGTTCTTGGTGAGGTTTTGCACCATGCCCATCGCGCCGTGGGCCCAGCGAAGCGAAATCAGGTTGTCGCCGAAAATATTGCGCTGAGCGTAGCCGGCATTCTTCACAATCTTGCCCAGCTTCATGTCGTCAAGAACTTCGAGGCGTAGAGTATGGAAGCCTCCGACGGCGTCGTACACGCTGCTGCGGATCAGGTTGAATGCGCCCACTCCCATGTGATCTTTGGTCTTTGGGTCCGCGACTTTCCAGGGCCGGTGGCCGAAAACAAACAGCGTCTGGAAAAACGCGATCATCATGCGTTCGCCGGGAGTCTTCATGATCATGCGCGGGAATAGAACGACATGATCTGCGGGTTCAGCTTCCGCAAAAGCCAAAGTGCGGCGCAGGACGTCTTTACGGAAAAGCACGTCTGCATCGGTGAACAACAGCCAGTTGCCGGTCGCTTGATTAGCGGCGGTCCACATGGCGTGAGGTTTTCCCAGCCAGCCCGGGGGAAGTTCGTCTATGTGGATGATCTTCAGACGGCCGTGAGCTTCCGGTGTTGCTGCGACTCGATCCATAACTTCGCCGGTGCGGTCGCTGGAGCGATCGTTGACCGCGATAACTTCGTAGTGGTCGTAGTCAAGTTGCAACAGTTGGCTGAGGGTCTGTTCGATATGCGCTTCTTCATTGAGCGCGGGGACGATGATGCTAACCCGCGGATTGCCCTGGGGTGTGGTTGCTTTGCGGTCCCATTCAGGACGAGAGACGTCAGCCAGCTTAGGCATGCCCACGGCGGCAGCAACCAGGCGCGAGAACCAGGCTAGAGCAAGCAGGCTGCCTGCAATCCAATGGAAGTAAATCATCCGTGCGGGCCGGAGGCCTCAAGCGGGTTTTGAGTTTGTACTGCGGGAGCAAATCGCATGCCGTAGAACAGTATCGCAGAAGAAACCGCCATCGCGATGACCGGAAGAATGAAAGCGGCCTGAAGCGAGTGGCGGTCGGCCACAATTCCCATCAGCGTGGGCGAGGGCACATCGCCGAGCAGATGGAAGATAAAAATATTGACTGCGATCGCAGTGGCGCGAATGTGGGCGCCGACCGAGTTGACCAAAGCAGTGTTCAGCGGCGAGGTATTCAGCAGCAAAAGAAATGCAGCAACGGCGATGGCGGGGAGCATCAGGCGTCCGGGACTGAACAATCCCACGATCATGACCGGCACGCCCAAGCCCATGCTGAGCGCGGACACGAAATAGTACGAACCTTTCATTCGGGGAAGGAGCTTGTCGCCAAGCCAGCCTCCGATCAGCGACGCGAGGATGCCATCTACGACAACAATCTTTCCGAAGATCAGATTGGCTGATTCCAAGGTGTAGCCGCGGGCGCGCGAGAGAAACGTCGGCATCCAGACCTGAATTCCACCCAGTGAAAATGTTCCAGCGGCCATGCCCAGGGTGACCATCCAGAATGCTGGGTTGCGAACCAGGCCGTGCCAAGAGGCGCGATCAGGCGTTTCTTTCAGTGTGTCGAATTGGCCGCGCGGCGGCTCCGACAAGAACCACACCGCCAGCGCTAGCAGGAAGCCAGGGAAGGCTGCGATGTAGAAAGGGAATCGCCATCCCATGCTGGGCCCGAGCTTGCCTCCAAGTAAATAGCCTGCCGCTGTTCCCACTGGAATGGCGAGGTAGAAAATTCCGAAGATACGGCCGCGTTGTTCCTGCGGGAAAAGATCGGCAACGAAAGTTGGAGCAATAGTGACGAATGTGGCCTCGCCAATTCCGACCAGTGTGTGCCGAACCAGCAACTCCCAATAAGTATGCGTGACCGCGGTCAGCAGTGTGAGCCCGCTCCAAAAAACCGCGCCCAGCACGATGATCAGTTTGCGAGAATAGCGGTCCGCCAGCGGCCCGGTGAAGGGTGCGGCGATCATATAAAAGCCGAGAAATGCACTGGTGAGATATCCCACCTGGGTGTTGGTGAGATGGAATTCCGTCTGCACCAGCGGCTGCACCGCAAACAGCACCGAGCGGTCAATATAGTTGAGCAGGTTTAGCGTGGTGAGCAGCGCCAGCGCTGTCCGGGGATAAAGTTTAGTGGAGTGCACTTGGCGAAGGAATATAACACGACGGCAAGCCAAAATCTCTCTCCTTGACCGACTAGGAGAGCTTTGCTAATATCTCTCCTAGACGTACAAGGAGAGATTTGGGCAAACAGATTGACTTGCTGCAAGGCACGCTGGACATGCTGATCCTCAAGGCTGTCTCGCTGGGCCCGCTTCATGGTTATGGGGTGCTGCTGCGCATTCAGCAGATCTCTGACGAACAGCTAGAGATCCAGCAAGGCTCGTTGTATCCGGCGCTCTATCGGCTGGAGCATCAGGGCCTGATCGCCAGCGAATGGGGAGAATCGGACAATAAACGCAAAGCAAAGTTCTATAGCCTGACCGCGGCCGGGCGGCGCCAACTCCATTCGGAAACCGAAAAGTGGAACCGCATGGCGTTGTTGATCGCCAGTATTCTGCGCACCACCCCGGAGCAGGTATGAATCTTCTGGCTCGATTCCGCTCGTGGTTGAAGTGGATGGTCACGCGGCAGAGGCTCGAAAGTGAAATGGAAACTGAGGTGCGTTTCCACATTGAGAGCTACGCTGCGGACCTGGTTCGCAAAGGCCTGTCCCAGGAAGAAGCGATGCGACAGGCGCGGATTGAGTTCGGCGGAATCGAGACCCACAAAGATGAGGTGCGGGCGTCGGTAGGCGTTCGCTGGTGGGGTGAACTGGGTTCGGACCTGCGTTACGGCGTGAGATTGTTGCGCAAGAATCCAGGTTTTGCGGCGGTTGCAATTTTGACTCTGGCTTTGGGAGTCGGGGCCAACACAGCGATTTTCAGCATCGTGAATAGCGTCTTGCTACGTCCGCTGCCCTACCGCGATCCCGATCGTTTGGTACGAATCTTTTTTAACGAGCCGGGACTGGGATTGCGGGACGTTACTGTTTCCAAGCCCGAACTGGACGACCTGACGGATCGAGCGGGTGTTTTTGAAGACGTGAGCGCGATTGCCGGTGGAAGCGCTAACTTGACCGGGGTCAAACAGCCGGAGCGTATCGAGTTCGTCCTCATCGGGTTCGACTACTTTTCCATGCTGGGGGCGACCCCGCAAATTGGGCGGTTGTATGGCCCGCAGGACCACGTGCCAGGTTTCTCGCCGAATGTCGTGATCAGCGATGCTTTGTGGCACCGCGACTTCGGCGCCGATCCGAACGTTCTCGGCCGTACCTTCAGGTTCGATGGCGATCCGGCCACGATCATTGGCGTTCTTCCTCCAGGATTTCGCCATCCCGGGCCGACCGTGTCCGGCGACGTGCAGGTGTGGTCTGCCGCTGGCTTCAGTGCCGACCCTTTCCCCAAGCCAATCCGTAGCAATCACGGCCTCAACGCGGGAACCATCGGGCGACTTAAACCGGGACTGACGCTGGACCAAGCTCAATCGCGGCTCACCGCCATGGCTACCGAACTTCGCAGAGACTTTCCCACTGACTATCCTCAGCAAGCCCAATGGACGATTGAGATTCAGCCGTTACAGGAAGTTTTAGTAGGCAAGGTTCGACCCATGCTGATCATCACACTCGGTACCGTGATCCTCATCGTTTTAATCGTGTCGTTGAATATTGCTAATCTCCTGTTAGCGCGCGCTTCCGGGAGGCAGCAGGAGATGGCGGTGCGGTTGGCGCTGGGCGCAAGCCGTGGGCGGATGATTCGCCAGATGCTGACCGAGTCGTTGCTTCTGTCATTGATTGGAGGTCTCGCCGGGATAGTAACGGCATTTACTACCTTAGATTTCATTTTGCGGTTTGTCCCGGCAAGTATTCCGCGGCTGCACGAAGTCAGGATCGACGAGGCTGTACTCGCTTTCGCCGTACTGATTTCGCTTCTTACCGGCCTGGTTTTCGGGTTGGTGCCGGCGCTTCACTCGGCGCGAGTAGCGCTCTCCTCGGGAATTCGTGAAGGCGGTCGAGGTTCCGGCTACAGCAGCAAAACCGAGTGCCTCCGGGATGTCCTAATCGTCTCTGAACTGGCATTTGCCGTCATGCTGATGGTGGGAGCCGGCTTGCTGCTGCGTACTCTGCGCGATCTGTTGCGCGAAAATCCCGGTTTCAATCCAACCCAGGTTGTTGCCGCCAATATTTGGCTACCGGTTCCGGACAATCCGAACGAGGATCCTTACCGCGGCATCGCTCCCAAAGTTGCTTTTGATCGAGAGTTGCTGCGACGCCTGAAGACGATTCCGGGAGTCAACCTGGCCGCCATCACCACCGATCTACCGACCACCAATCACAGCCTCAATGATCCCAATGGGAACTACGCCTTAGCCATTGAAGATCGCCCGGTCGAGTCCTCACAGGATCTGCGCGCCGAGAGGGTCCGAATCAGTCCTGAATATTTCAAGCTGATGCAGGCGCCACTGGTTCGTGGCCGTTCTTTTTCTGAAGGCGACGAAGATGGCAAGCAGCCCGTGGCCATCGTGGACGAGACCACCGCCAGTAAATATTGGCCGGGTCGCGATCCGCTGGGCCGGCGAGTTCGATTCGGCCAGGATCCCACCCTGCCATGGATGACCATCGTGGGTGTTGTTAAAGACATCAAGAGTGACGGCCTCGACGTCGATGGCGTCCCCCACATCTACGTGCCCATTTTTCAAAACCCTTGGAGAGCACAAAGCGTGGTCTTGCGTACGTCTTTGCCAGCGAACGCCCTCGAGTCGCAGATTCGGCATGAAGTCCAGAGCATTGATCCCGGCCTGCCGGTATATGGTGTTTCTTCCATGAATGATGTGCTCGATGCGTCGCTCGCTTCGCGCCGTTTTTCTGCCCAACTCGTGGGCGGATTTGCCGGTCTTGCGCTGCTCCTGGCATCCATCGGAATTTACGGCCTGCTGGCCTACATGGTCAGCCAGAGGTCCCGCGAGATTGGTTTGCGGATGGCCTTGGGCGCCAGCCGGAACAATGTCCTGAAACTGTTCTTGCAAAAGGGCGTCGTGCTTGCTGGCATCGGAATTGTGGCGGGCGTGGTTTTCTCTGCTTCCACCGCTTCATTGATGGCCAGCTTGCTCTACGGTGTGCGCCCGCATGATCCGGCTGTGTTTCTTGCGGTGCCTTTGCTTTTGTTTGTTGTTGCCGTTGTAGCCAGCTACCTTCCAGCTCGCCGCGCCACGAAGGTGGACCCAATGGTTGCCCTTCGCGAGGCGTGAACTCGCCGTGTAATTCATGTTGACGGTGAGGTGGTAGTACCGAGGATTGAATCCTATGCGCAAACTGTTCACGCTGTTGACGTCAGTATTTCTTGCCGTATTTTTAACCGGACAGCTCGCGGCACAATCGCCCGCTGCCGTGACCCTGTTAAAAGCTGGGCGGCTGCTCGACCCGCGCACCGGGAATGTGCTTTCGCCTGCGGCTGTGTTGATAGAAGACGGCAAAATCAAGGAGGTTGGCCCGCCCTCGCAAGTGCTGGCGAATGCGCCGGCTGGGGTCAAGACAATCGATCTGGGCAGCGCAACTCTTTTGCCCGGGCTGATTGACAGTCACACCCACCTGCTCATCAACGTAACTATTCCGGCAGAACCCGAAATGAGTCGCTACACGTTTTTTCAACCGGGATTATTGCTGGCAGTCGCAGCAAAGTCGCCCAGCGAACGTGTTTTGCTGGGTGCTCAAATGGCACGTGAAGATCTGGAGAGCGGTTTTACGGCCGTGCGCAATCTCGGGTTCTCTGGCATTGAGGGCGATGCTGCGCTACGCGATGCCATCAATGCAGGCCGCGTCCCCGGCCCTAGAATTCTCGCCTCGGGACGTAAGGTCGTCCCCGTAGGTGGGTACTTCGACCGTCTCAATCCCGCTGTCGCCAAGCCGATCGTGGAACAGGAGTTTCTGGAAGTCACAAACGCTGATGAAGGACGCCGGGCTGTGGGTGAGAATCTCTTCTACAACGTAGATGTCATCAAAGTTGTAGCCGACGATGACGGTGTCGGCATCACACCACCTGTTCTGCGGGCCATTGTCGAGGAGGCACACCTCGCACACAAAAAGGTTGCAGTCCACGCGCAGAGCAAGACTGCTATTCAAACCGCCATTGATGGCAACGCAGATTCCATCGAGCATGGCGATCGTGTGACTGACGAGCAACTCAAGATGATCCGAGACAAAGGGATCTTCCTTGATCTCACGCCCACTTTTTATAACGGTTTTATTGCAAAGGTTTTTGAGGCGGACATAGCGATGTCGCCCTCCCGGAAAGCCTGGGCGGACAACCTTAAGAGTAAAAGGTTGCCGGGTGATATCAGTTTCATTCAGCGAATCCTGAAGTCAGGCGTGAAGTTTGCCGTTGGATCCGATATGTGCTGGCTCTATCCCGGGAAAACCCGTGGCCAAACCACGGCCATGATTTTTTCCGGGCTGCATGACGCGGGAATGCCACCTCTTGACATCATTCGCGCGGTCACGATCAACGCCGCAGAAATGCTGGGCTGGCAAGACCGCGTGGGCGCGGTTGAGCCAGGGAAGTTTGCAGATCTCGTCGCCGTTGCCGGAGATCCGATCGCCGACATCAGCGAACTGGAACGAGTTCAATTCGTGATGAAGAACGGCCAAGTGGTCCGGAATGATCTTGCGTCGCATTGAGGCGCACATCCTAGCCGTCGGACGACCTGCAAAAAGCAGACCAATCCATAAGGAGAGAGGTTGAGATGAAGCGGTCTTCGTTGTGCTCTGGGATTGCACTCGTTGTCGTCACGCTGCTTGCCATCGTTGGAACGGGCGTTTGCGGTCAAGCCCAATCGCAGTCTCCACCGGCTCCACGTGTGGTTGACCTGAAGGCGTCCGACGGCACCGTCCTAAAAGCCAGTTACTTTGCCGCGGCCAAGCCCGGCCCAGGCGTATTGCTGCTGCATCAGGGCAACCGGCAACGCAAGGTGTGGGACGATCTGGCCGCGCAACTGGCGACAGCTGGGATCAACACCCTCACCCTCGATCTGCGCGGATTCGGCGAAAGCGGCGGCACGCCTCATGACCAGCTGACGTCCAAGGAGTTCTCGCGGACACAAAAGCAGATATGGCCGGCCGACATCGACACCGCGTTTCAATACTTGGTTTCGCAGCCAGGCGTGAAGGGAAATGTCATCGGCGTGGGAGGGGCCGGGTTAGTTGGAGTTAACAATTCAGTCCATACGGCGCGTCGGCATTCTGCAGAGGTGAAATCACTGGCATTACTTTCCGGTGAGACCTTCTTGCCAGGCCTGCAATTCCTGCGGCAGGCATCGCAACTGCCCGGATTGTTCGTCGTGGCTGACGAAGACGAATATCCTCCCACAGTAGAGGCGATGGAATTGCTCTACAGCACTTCCTCCAACCCGGGCAAAAAGTTCGTACACTATGCTGGGAAAGAACCGCCCTGGAATGGGGATGAAGACGTGTACGAAGCCCCTGTCCCCGGAGGCCACGGAACTGACATGTTCAAGGTTCATCCCGAGCTGCCCGGCATCATTGTGGATTGGTTTGTAACCACTCTGATCAAAACACCGGGGCAAGCGCCAGTCGGCAACGGCAGCGCAGATCCGCCTTTTGCGCCTGTCATCAAACAAATCGAGATGCCGGGCGGAGCGGCTCAGGTCACCCAGCAACTGATGGAAGCTCGGCGGAAGGATCCTAAAGCACAGTTGTGGCCTGAATCTATCCTCAACATCATGGGCTATGACCATTTGCGGGTGGGCGATCCGAAGCCAGCTGTTGAGATCATGAAGCTTAACGTCGCGGCTTATCCGGAGTCGGCCGATGCAAACGATAGCCTCGGCGATGCGTACTTGGCAGACGGTCAGAAAGAGTTGGCACGACAGTCCGCCGAAAAGGCATTGGCCCTGCTGGCTTCCGATACCAAGGATTCGGAGGCGCGGCGCAATGTGATTCGTGACAGCGCACAGCAGAGACTCAAGCAGCTCGGCGCGGCCCATTGATGTGAGTGATTTCAGCCACGCATCGGACCCATTCTGATTTTCCCGGGCCTTTTATTTCATCCCGTCGAGGATTGAGCCGACAATGCCTCCGACGACGCCTCCTTGGACCGCTTCCTTGTGTTGCGTAGGCATGTACTCCATGAGCTTGTGCGCCAGTTTGGAAATGGGCAGCGTTTGCAGCCAGATTCTTCCCGGCCCGGTCAGGGATGCGAGAAAAATTCCGTCGCCGCCGAAAATCATGTTCTTGATTCCCGGCACGGTCGTGATCTGAAAGGAAACGGATGCCTGGAATGCGCCGACGTGCCCCGGGTGCACCCGCAAAGTTTCGCCCGGCTGAAGATCTTTCACGATCAGCTCGCCGGAAAGCTCGATCCATGCGGTCCCGGTTCCGCTGACGTGCTGTAGCAGGAAGCCGTCGCCGCCAAAAATGCCTGCTCCCAGCGATTGCTGGAAGCCGACGCTGATCTGAATCTGCGGCGTCGCGCACAAAAATCCGTGCCGGTGAATCATGTACTCGTGCCCCGCGCCAACTTCGATGGGCACGATATGCCCCGGCAGTTTTGTGGCGAAGGATATCTCTCCAGGGGCGCCGATGGCCTGGTACTCCGTCATGAACAGCGATCCGCCGCCCGCGACGCGCTTGAGCACGCCGAAGATTCCTCCGCCCCCAGCAAATTGAGTGTGCGTGGTCATCTGGATGGAACTCGTCATCCACGAAAGTTCACCAGCTTCAGAAATGATCGACTCGTTGGGATCAAGCGCGAATTCGACTACGGGCATGGTGGTGCCGAGAATGCGACTCTGCATGAGGACTCCTGGTTTGGATTGCGCGGTCAGTGAGATCGAGTCCGCGCTCAGCGTTACTAATTTATACCGTTAAATCGCTTGTTCACAAGGAGCTGAGTCATGCTGAACTCTAATGTGGGGTACTTGATTGCGCGATCGTTACCGTAGCAGAGGCGGTTTGCGTCGGGCTAGTTGCCAGGGTCGCAGTCACAGTGATCGCTTCGAGGCGCGGAATCTCGAGGGGGGCAGTATAAAGTCCATCAGCTGAAATGACACCACAAGTGGAAGCCTCGCAGCCAGGGCCTCCGATGCTCCAAGTCACGGCTGAGTCAGTACTCTTGGTGATGATGGCCAAGAATTGTTGCTTTGCTCCAGCCGTGACTTGAACTGAACTGGGTGACACCGTGATTCCGATTTCTCCAATCAGGTGCGTTGTCGTTGTTACGCACGGCACGAGCTGAGAGTCGTGCCTGCGGTCGGCGTCATCGAGCTTGTCGGGGTTGTAGTAGAAAATGAACCGTAGTGCCAGGAACTGGCAGGTGAAGTTGCTCGGTAGCGGTGGCAGCGGACTAGAATCACTAACGCCGCTGTAGGCTGCCTGATCTAGTGCAAGGTCTCCCGATCTTGCCACGTATCGCGTGTCGGTAATCTCACCATCTTTCATAACACGAAATCCGATTGACACTTTCCCCTTTTTCCTCATCGGTGGGCGGGCGGAATCGGGAATTCGTTTGTACCAGTTCGTCTTAATTTTCGGCAGCATTTCGTTGAGATAAGAGTGGATGTCCACGCCCTTCGTATCACTGAGTATGTCAATAGGCCCGAATTGTTTTCCGAGATTCGTCTGATCAATCTGTTTGTCGTGGGGCTTTCCTTCGACGGGTTCCGGTTCCGATGTGGTTGACGCGGGAGTATCCTGTGCGAACACAAGCGGACAGCAGGCTAAGCACATGGCTGCCAGGAGTATCGAGACATGTTTCATTAAAAACTTCCATCCGACCAAAATCCAAACGCTCAGATTCTACCCGCACTAACATCGAAGGAACATCAATCGGTAAGTGCATTTCAGTTGACGATCCGACAACAGTAAAAACGCGAAGAACACGAACGAACCCCATCGCGCTCTTCGCGGTCTAATCCTGAAATCAGATGCTACGCTGTTTTTTTCTGGGCCATCAGGGCGTGGAAGGCCTTCGCGCCCTCTTCGATCTCCTCTTGGGTCATGTCTTGAGTGTGAGTGCTCAAGCCCCAGTTGTGGCCATACGGATCTGAGAAGTTTCCAAAGCGGTCGCCCCAGAACATATCGGTTACCGGCATGGTCGCCTTGCCGCCGGCATCAACGGCGCGTTGAAAAGCCTTGTCCACATCTTCAACATAGAGATAAAGGCTGCTGGCAGTTCCACCCAGTGTCTGAGGTGACTTGCAATCCATACCGGGATTCTCATCCGTCACAAAGATTATGGAATCGCCGATTTTCAATTCGGCATGCCCGATTTTGCCGTCGGGGCCGGTCATTCGCATGATTTCTTCAGCGCCCAATGCCTTCTTGTAAAATTCGATGGCTTCGGCGCCATTTCGAACGATCAGCGAGGCAGTGACGGTGTGAAATCCAGGTGGAATCGGTTGAGTAGCTTTTTTCATAGATAGCTCCTTGGTGTGTGATGGCTGGCCAGACAACTGCAGACAAACGCGTCCTGATTTTACGCGGATTCCGGGGCAAGTGAATATGAAAAGTTGTAAAAAAAGATCGAGACTGTGCCACTACGTCCCGGCCGAGGGCAGGCAAATAGCAACCAAATGGCAAACCCTAAACATCTCCGCGAAAAACCAATCTAGGAGGCATAAAATCAACGCATCCACTCTTCAGGGTCGTCGAAGCCGCCAAACTGCAGACGTGCGGGACTCCCAGTTGTTTCAAAGAAAACTGTCTTGCAAGCCTCGCACTTCCTGCCCCGTCCTCCGGCATACTCGACTTGGGGAGCCAACAATGCCAACCGGTGGTTGACGTCGTAGCACGGCTGGCAATAGGGCCCCTTATCGCCCACGAAGTAATAATTGACGTTCCCTACCTGTCTAGGTTCAGGCTCGGGCGGCCTTTCGGCCTGTTGAGCGATTGTGTGCCTTAGTCCACTGTTTTCTTCTTCGACGCGTATTACCGCCGCCTTCAGATCCAGCAAGTTGTCATACAGGTTGCTGATGTTTTCTTTCAAGGCAGCATCCTTGGAGCCTTTTGCTTGTTCCCGTAGGGAATCGAGCCCCTTCATCGCGTTAGCGAGAATCGTTGTGGCAGCGGCGACAGCAGTCAATGGCATACTTAGTTACATAGCACTGCGCGGGGTAGTGGTCAACTCAAAACGCGGAGCGCGTTGCGTTGGCTGATTGTGAATCTCGTTTCGTTAAGTGCCTAGAGAGATGGCCAGACCGAGATAGGTGCTTGAGGTGGTGATTGCAGGTCGGTATGATTGAGCGCTGTGCGCTCAGCCTTGTCGCAAAAAGGAAACTATCAGATATGAAGCGAGTCATTCTTCTGCTTGTTGCTCTCCTCCTTCCACTTTCACCAACGTTGCTCGCGCAGGATGCAGCCGGTAAAAAACCGGACACGGGAGAGCGTCATGAATTTGTCATCGCGAACTTCCACACCGAGAGAGGTGTAACGCTTCCCCAGGCGCACGTGCTTTACGGAACCTATGGCCATCTAAACGCCGCCAAGGACAACGCGATTCTGCTGCCCTCGCACTACATGGCCGACTTCCACGGCTATGAGTGGCTGATCGGGCCGGGGCACGCGCTGGATACGTCCGAGCTGTTCCTGGTGACTTCAGAGTTGTTCGGCAATGGGCATTCGTCTTCGCCGAGCAATACGCCGGAGCCGTTTCACGGTCCTCGCTTTCCCGTGACGACGATCCGCGACAATGTGGATGCCGTGCATCGTCTTCTCACCGAGGAACTGAAAATCACCCACCTGCGCGCCATCATTGGATTCTCGATGGGGGCACAACAAGCTTTTCAATGGGCTGTGAGTTATCCGGATTTTGCCGATCGAATCGTGGCCACCTCAGGAACGGCGAAGACTTATCCACACGGATTTGTGCGCCTCGAGGGGCAGATTGCGGCATTGACTGCAGATGCCGCTTTCCAGAATGGCGACTATACTTCGCCTCCGACCAAGGGTATCGAAGCATTTGCCATGGTGTGGACGGGATGGCTTTTCTCGCAGGAGTGGTGGCGTCGGGAGTTGTGGCGGGAAACTGAGAAGCCAGGGACTACGTTCGAACAACTCGTTCATAATTTTCGCACCGACTTCATTCCTGGCGCTGATGCCAACGACCTGATCCTGCAAATGCGTACGTGGGAACACCACGACGTCGGCACTACCCCAGGCTTCAGTGGGGATGTTGAAAAGGCATTGCGCTCGATTAAAGTTCCGTTCCTCTACATGCCATCAGAAACGGATCTGTATTTCCCCGTGGGCGATGCGCGCTACGAGGCGGCCTTCATGCCGCATGTGTCGCTGGTACCGATTCCATCCCTGTGGGGACATACGGCGGGAGCGGCCAGCAATCCGGCAGATGAGAAATTCTTGAATGAGACCATCGGAAAGTTTCTCTCTGCAAAGCCGTAGGGTAGGGTGCGTCGGGGCTAAACATTTTGCTGAAAAACTCGCTTTGGGGACCTTGGGGCTGAAGCCCTCACAGAAAAGAAGTCTCTATCGCAGCGCTGAAAGCGCTGCGCCACCCAAAGTCGAGTTTTTCCACCGATCGCCAACTAGTGCGGCACTGATAAATCCGTGCCCTGATACAAACTGAAACGCTCAAATCATTTCCGACCACGGGGGCGGGGCCAGCGGGCGACAATGACGGTTGAGATTCCTCCCCGCGGCCTGAAATCGCCTTTCACTTCTGCCCACACCGGACGGCTCCAGCGCACTACGTCTTCCAGGACTTGGTTTACGATGTTCTCCTGAAAAATTCCCAGGTTCCGGTAAAACTGGAGATACTCTTTCAGTGACTTCAATTCCAGACAGCGCTTGGCGGGCATATAACGGATGGTGATGACGCCGAAGTCAGGCAGTCCGGTCTTCGGGCACACAGAAGTAAACTCCGGGTCATCGACCACGATCTCATAACCAGGGAATTGGTTTGGCCAGGTTTCGATTTCCGGAAAGTTGGCATCCAAGCCCGCTTGGGCATGTTCCGGGGTATAGCGACGCTGTTTGGGCATGGCACATTGTACTCAGCAACCGGGGATGAACCACCAAATTCTGGATGATTCCAGGTTCATTGCCCGGACTGGCGCATCTAATCGGGCAGGCGGGTTCCTTTGCGATTTCGTAGGCGACAGGTGTTACATTAGTCCGTTCGGCCATTTGTATGGCTTTGACCAATAATAATTCGGGCATTTTCACCCGGCATCGGTGGCTGGTGGTTACGTTGGCCTTGATCGCGGCCGTGGTGCTATTGGCATCTTTCATGTCGCGAGACGATGCCGTTCCGGTGCGCGCTGCTACAGCTCAGCGCAGCATCATTCGCAGTGTCGTTTCTACCAACGGCAAAGTCGAACCCCTGCAGAACTTCGAAGCACACGCCCCTGTTGGCACAACTGTGAACAAGCTGCTGGTGAAGGAAGGCGACCACGTCAAGCAGGGGCAGCTACTGGTTCAACTGGATGACGCTCCTGCGCGCAGCCAGGCCGCCCAAGCGCTTGCCCGACTGCGAGGAGCGGAAGCTGACCTGAAAGCCGTGCAGGGCGGTGGAACCCGTGAAGAGGTGCTAACTCTTGAGGCCCAATTGCAGAAGGCCCAGGCGGAAAGCGACACTGATCAGCGCTACCTGAACGCTCTGCGCGAATTGCGCAAGCAGGACGCGGCTTCTGTAGGAGAAATCAAGAATGCTGAGAACCAACTCAAGGCTGCCAATGCCGACCTGGTTCTTATTCAGCAAAAAATGAGGAACCGGTACGCCCAGCCCGAAATCGCCCGCGTCGAAGCCCAGCAAGCCGAAGCCCAGGCAACGTACGCAGCTGCCCAGGATGTGCTCAATCGATTGAACATTCGCGCTCCGTTTGACGGTGTGGTTTATTCGCTGCCTGTCCTTCAGGGCACTTACCTGAATCCGGGTGACTTTGTTTTGCAGGAAGCTGATCTCGCCAAAGTTCGCGTCCGGGCATTTGTGGACGAACCGGATGTAGGAAGACTTGCTCCTGGCAACAAGATCACAGTTACCTGGGATGCGATGCCAGACCGTACGTGGGCCGGCATGGTGACGGTAGTTCCTGCAGTGATAAAAATGCACGGGACGCGCAATGTCGGTGAAACGACCTGTGTGGTGGACAACGGTGACTTCAAGCTACTTCCAAACGTGAACGTCGGGGTCTCGATCATTACCGCCGAACACCGCAACGTCGTGACCGTGCCTCGCGAGGCCGTCCATCAGGATGACAACAAGGCGTACGTTTATCAGATCGTAAACAATGAATTGCAGCGGCGCTACGTCCAGACCTCAATCTCGAATCTTACGCAGGTGGAAGTGACGGATGGTCTATCTGAAAACGGCCTTGTTGCTCTTGGCTCGATCAATGCCAAGCCGTTGCGGGATGGCCTGCCCGTGAAGGTCCTGCACTAAGCGAAGTGGGCGGACACTCCGGTCTCCTGCTCAATCCCCAAGTCTGCCGGAAGCCTAAGTCATCACCAAATCACACTGAGGCGGACAGGAATGTCCGCCTCACACCATTGGTTAAATTTAGCTGAAGGCTTTTACGGCGCTTGCTTCGTCGTCTCTCACATCGAAGACGGTGTACAGCTTGGTGATCTGTAGCAGGTCGTGAACTTTCTTGGTCAGGTTCAGCAGCTTGAGTTCGCCGCCCTGGTTGCGCACGGTGGTAAAGGCGCTGACCAGCTCGCCAATGCCTGAGCTGTCGATGTAAGTGACTTCGCCAAGGTTGAGCAGAATTTTTTTCTGTCCCTTGGAAAGCAATTCGCGAACGGCGTCGCGCAGGATGACGCTGCCTTCACCCAGCGTGATGCGCCCGCTGCAATCCACAATCGTGACTCCATCCACCTGACGAGTACTGGTCTTCATGCTCACTGGGAAGCCTCCTTGATGTCCCCGGATGGTCCGTGGACGTGTTTCACTAGTTTAATTTCGGTGCCCGTTTGGGACGGGTGGATCTGCACCTCGTCCATAAACGAGCGGATAAGAAAAATTCCCCGGCCCGATGTCTTCATCAGATTCTCCGGCGCCAGGGGATCGGGAATGTTGGCCGGATCCAGACCTTTGCCCTGATCGCGAATCGTAATGACAAGATCGGCGCCTGTCCTTTCAAAATCGAGCCTAACTTTTTTACCCGGATCATAAGCATTGCCGTGCAGCACGGCGTTCACCGCAGCCTCGCGCACGGCCATGGAAATCTGCATGACCGCATCTTCGTCAAATCCGGCTTCGGCCGCGATTCGGCTGGCTGTTTGCTCGGCACTATCGACGGTCTCCAGCGTCGAATCGAGCGTATAGGAGACCCGGAGTTCGGTCATGACAAAGAGTTTGCGAACCAATCCGTAGATCCGATGCCTTCGCCCGTCTAATGGTTGGTCGCACTAAATCGCTAGAGTGTATGCTGACCAAGCCTTTGTAGGCGAATTTGCTAGTGTGCCCTTCCGCTGTGGAAAAGTCAACGCGGAGTAACCTCACGCTGGATTCTGCCCACACAGTTGCGTATTCTCAATAGCGATGTCCAACCTTGCGCTTACGGAGCTGCTGGGGTTGCCGGTGTTTGACACCGGCGGCCAATGTGGACGTGTGCGCGAACTGGCGGTGGCTCCGCAGGAAGACCGGGCGCGCATTGCCGTGCTCATTGTGCGCACCAAGACGGGCGATCGAGTGATGCCGTTCAGCGCCGTGAACTCGATCAACGGCGGGTTGCGTCTGGACAGCGCAGCCTCGGCGTGGCCGATCGCGGATGCATCGGAAGGCCTATTCCTGCTGGCTCGAGACCTGCTCGATCAACAGATCATTGATGTTCACGGACGCAAGGTAGTGCGTGTGAACGATGTGGAACTTTACCAGGACACGAGTGCACGTCCTGCCCTACGGGTTGGCTCGGTGGACGTGGGCGCACGGGGAGCAGTGCGGCGCTTGTTGAAAGGAGTGGTGCCGATCGCGGCGCTGCGCGCCCTGTTGCGCCAAATTCCCGAACGGCCTATTCCCTGGGAGTTCGTCGATTTGATCGAAACCGATCCGGCGCGTCGCGTAAAGCTGAAAATTTCCCACGAGCGCCTAGCTCGGTTGCATCCCGCCGACATTGCCGACATTGTCGAGAACCTTGCTCCGGACGAACGGGAAGCGGTATTCGAGACTCTGGACGAAGGTGTTGCCGCGTCGGCCCTGGAAGAGGTCGAACCCAAAGTGCAGAAGGCGATTGTGGAGTCGCTTGATTCCGATCGCGCAGCCGACATCGTGGAGGAGATGGACCCGGACGCGGCCGCCGATCTGCTAGGCGATCTGGCGGAAGAGCACTCTTCTCAGATTTTGAAGGAGATGGAGCCGGAGGAGCGCGAAGAAGTTTCAGGGCTGCTCGAGTTCGAAGTTAACACAGCCGCCGGTCGCATGAACACGGAGTACATCGCGCTGCCGGTGAGTGCAAATGTTCAGGATGCGATTGATGCGTTGCGCGGTTTCGAGGGCGGCGTCGAAATCGTGAGTACAACTTACCTGATTGACTCCCATGGCACTTTAGCGGGGGCTGTGCCTTTGGCGAAAATCGTGTTGGCGACAGCGGACACGCCGCTACTCTCGCTGACCTTGGAGCCGCTCATTTCCTGTCATGGCGAAACAGGGGAGAGCGAAGTTGCGGAACTGTTCGACAAGTACAATCTTTTGACCCTGCCAGTCGTGGATGAGCACAACAAGCTGACCGGTGTGATCACCGCGGATGACGTGATTAGCATGCTCCGGGCCAAGATGTGACCCATTGCCGGGCTCAACTCTAAGTTTTCTCCCTGTTCAGATTCTCTCCCTGCATTTATTCTGTTTCATCGTTGTGTTGGCGTCAGTTTCTATGTTCGCGAAATGTGCCCATGAAATTCCTGAGACTCTGGAAAACCCGGATCTTGCTGTTCTTTGCCGTCGTGGGGCCGGGCTTTATCACCGCGAACGTGGACAACGATGCCAACGGCATCTACACCTACTCCGCTGCCGGAGCACAGTTCGGGCATTTGCTGCTGTGGACTTTGATCCCCATCACTCTCGCTCTCATCGTGGTGCAGGAAATCTCCGCTCGCATGGGCGCGGTCACCGGAAAAGGTCTCAGCGACCTGATTAGGGAAGAGTTTGGATTCCGTATCACATTCTTCATGATGATTGGCATTCTGATCATCAACTTCGGCAACGTCGTTGGTGAGTTTGCTGGAATCGCGGGCAGCCTCGAACTTTTCGGCCTATCTAAATACATTACGGTTCCAGTCTGTGCCGTTATTGTTTGGCTGATCGTCGTCAAGGGTCAGTACAAGAGCGTGGAGAAGGTTTTCCTGGTCGCATCTTTCTTTTACGTTACTTATATTTTTGCCGGATTTTTTGCCAAACCTGCTTGGGTCGAAGCTTTAATTTTGACCGTAAAACCGCCTCCCAAGGCAGCCTTCTTCCTTCCGGGATACTTATTCATGACTATCGGCGTGGTGGGGACCACGATTGCTCCGTGGATGCAGTTCTATCTGCAGTCCTCAATCGTGGAAAAGGGCGTGACCAAGCGGCAATACAAAGCGTCGCAGATTGACGTCATCGCCGGCTGCATCTTTACGGATATTGTTGCCTGGTTCATCATTGTGGCCTGCGCAGCGACTCTTTACGCGCACGGCTATCACAATATTTCTGACGCCAAGGATGCTGCTCAGGCACTGCGACCACTGGCAGGAGACTACGCTTACATCCTCTTTGCCATGGGGTTGTTTAATGCCTCACTGTTTGCAGCCTCCATTCTGCCGCTTTCCACCGCGTACACGGTGTGCGAAGGTCTGGGATTTGAATCCGGCGTAGGAAAGAAATTTTCGGAAGCACCAGTGTTCTACTGGCTCTATACGGTTTTGATCGTAGCTGGCGCCGGCGTAATTCTGGTTCCGAATTTGCCCTTGGTGAAAATCGCAATTCTCTCCCAGGTGGTAAACGGAGTGGCAGTGCCTCCGGTGCTGATTTTCATGTTACTGCTGGTCAACAAGAAAGACCTGATGGGCGAATACGTCAACTCGCGCCTCTACAACATCATTGCCTGGGCCACAACTGTCATTATGACGGTGTTGAGCCTGGCATGGTTTTGGACCCTGAGGGCGGGGTCTTGATCCAAAACAGCCAACTTAGAGCTACTTTTTTGCCTCCAAGTATGTAAGGATTTACTTGGGTGCAGGTCATGCGCAGTCCAGTCACCGTAGTGTTCGCAGGCACGTTTCTGTTAAGCCTTTCTGCGCTCGCCCAGAACCTGTCTTCTCCCGACGCTACCACCTCCGCCGACGCGAATTCCTCGATCACAGCACCAGCTCCCAAGGCCGCTAAGACCTATCACGATGGGAGCATCCGGGACATTGATGCCATTGGCAACCGGAACATTGGCTGCACTCGGGGCCTGGGAAACTGGTACAGCCTGGAAAAGCAGATGGAAATGGGCCGCCAGTATGCCCAGCAGGTGGAGGGATCCACCAAGATGATTACGGATTCGGTTATCACCGAGTACGTCAATCGTATCGGGCAGAATCTGGTGCGCAATTCCGATGCCCAGGTTCCGTTCACCATCAAGGTAGTGGACACCGATGACATCAATGCTTTCGCTCTGCCCGGTGGGTTTTTCTATGTGGATTCTGGTCTCATTTTGTCGGCGGACAACGAAGCGGAACTGGCTGGCGTGATGGCGCACGAAATTGCCCATGTGGCCGCGTGCCATGTGGCGCGAGAGAACACGCGCGGACAAATGATGAATCTGGCATCCATCCCGCTGATTTTTGTAGGCGGCGGCGTTGGATATGCTGCCCAAAGCCTTGCCAGTCTTGCTTTGCCGGTTGGCTTTCTAAGATTCACTCGTGGCTTTGAGGCGGAGGCGGACTTCCTGGGCGTGGAATATCTATACAAATCAGGTTACGATCCGCAGGCCTTGACTTCGTTCTTCGAGAAAGTCAAAACGCTGGAAAAGCACAAACCGGGTACTTTAACCAAGGCTTTCGAAACCCATCCCCAAACTCCGGACCGCATTGCCAAGACGCAGGCAGAGATCAACACGCTACTCCCGCCCGAACCGGAATACCGCGTGGACACATCAGAATTTCAGGACGTGAAAGCCCGGCTGTCCCAGTTGCAGAACCGCCACAAGCTCGATAAGGAACATGAGGGCGGTCCTGTTCTGCGGCGCGTCACCCACACTGGCGCCAGCGGTGATGATTCCGGTGACAGTAGTGGTGATGATCGTCCGAAGCTGAAACGCCGGGACAGCACTTCGCAGTAATAGACATTCCCAGTGGAGGTCGGGCGTCCCCCTGTTAGCCATTTGTCATCCCGAGCGAAGCGAGGGATCTGTAGTACTCAGCATTCCGGAAAACCTCAGACTCCTCGTCGCTTTGCTCATCGGGAGACGATAGTTTTTTCGATTCGCCGCTAGACAATCTTTCCTTCGGCTAAATCACGTACAATCGAGACGTCGGCTTCGAGGAAGTCGTAGGAAGGCAGTTCTGCCGGCAGGGCCCATTGAATATCTTTGAAGATTTTGTTCTCGATTTCACCCTGGTATTCGCGCACCACGTAAAATCGCAACTCTACCGAGCTTCCGCTGGGATACCTATGTCGTAAGCGTGCAGCCTCGTCGCCAATCTTCGCAGTGATTCCCAACTCCTCATCAAGTTCGCGCCGCAGCGCGTCCCGCGGTTGTTCTCCTTCTTCAATCTTTCCGCCCGGAAACTCCCACTTCAATGGCATGGTTTGGTGCTTGGTTCGCTGGCACACCAGTATTTTCCCGTCTTTGAAGATGAGAGCTGCAACAACTTGTTTCATGATCACGTTCGTGCCCGGTTGGACGAGAGGGGAGATATTGAGTTCGTTGAGTGGCTCATTGAGATACGGGTTCCCCGGCGAGAGGTAGCTTGCTCATACATCTTAGACCGGTTGATTGTGGAAAGTCTGCGGGATGAATCGCGCTCGCCAACGCATGCAGACCCTTGACTAACGTGGGTGCCGGAGTGTTCAGGAACTCGTCGCGAATGCAGTAAACGCGGCCGTCACGTACGGCCCGCAGGTTTTCCCAGCCTCTGGCATGCACAATCTTTTCCAGGGGGACGCGATCGCCCGCGCCGCACCAGGCGGCGATGATCACATCGGGATCCTCTGCCAGGATGGCTTCTGCCGTGGTCTGCTTTCCTGGCTCCCAGATGAACTCTCCTCCGGCCACCTCGACGAGTTCGGCGACCCACGGTTGCGACGCGATCAGGGGTTTGCCCCACTCTTCGCAGAACACTCGGAGCCGCTTGCGAGGATTGCATCGGCGTCGTACCTCGTCAATTTCTGCCTGCATCTTCGTAATCACTTCTGCGCCGCGCTCAGGCGCATGCATGATTCCTGAAATTGCTGCGATGTCTGCATAAATGTCGGCGAGGCTCTTGGGTGCTAGACCCAGAAAACGAGCACCGGACTTCAGGATTTCTGTGACCGCCTTTTCCTGGTAAGGGACAGCGGCAATCACCAGATCGGGCCGTGCGGCGACGATGGGTTCCGCACTCGCCGTCCACGAATCGGCCACGATCGTGATGTCGAGTTCCCGTACTTCGGGGCATACTTCCACACAATATTTGGTGCATGCGGCAATACGATCTAGCTTGCCAATGGCAGCCAGGATCACAGTTGCGCTGGGTTGTAAGGAAACCACGCGTTGCGCTGTGTGATCAAAAGGCACGGTGCTCATCTTACAAGAAGGACTGACGACGGTTGTTGGCCAGGGTGCGGACGCCACGTACAATCGTGGCGATGTACTCACAGCAACTGCTGGATCACTTCGAGCATCCGCGCAACGCCGGAGAAGCCGCTAACCCAGATGCCTCCGCACAACTGGAAAATCCAGCTTGTGGCGATATTTTGAAACTGACGATGAAGGTCGTAGAAGGGTGCGTCGCGGAGATTCGTTTTCTCGCCAAGGGATGCGTTTCCACCATGGCTTGCGGCTCAGCGCTCACGGAGTTGGTGAAGGGAAGAACCGTGGAGGCCGCCAGGCGCTTGCGTCGGGAAGAAGTGGTCGAGGCGGTCGGCGGTTTGCCGGAAGCCTCGGCACACGCCAGTCATCTGGCGATGGATGCGCTGGCTGCAGTGCTGAAACAGATTGAGGGCTAGCTGCGGAGCTTTGCTTCGCTGGATAGCCCCTTCGACTTCGCTCAGGGCAGGCTGTGGGCGGCTGTCCCACGTCACTTTGCTGTGCCGTCCGGCCAATAAACCGTCCACCCATTTGCGCGGGCGGCCTTTTCCAGATCCGGATTTGGGTTTATCGCAAAAGCATGTGTCGCGATCTTGAGCATTTCGGCGTCCCATCGCGAGTTGCCGAAGGCCGCGTCGGGATCCTTCCCAACCACTTCCCGGATCGCACGGGGCTTGCCCTCGCCGGATGGTACTCGCACTAAACGGTCTGTGATACGTCCGCCCTCAGTTTCGGCTGAAGCGGCGAGTATATGGTTCGCCTCAATCGCAAAATGCTTCATGGCCTCTCGAATCACCCACACGTTGGTCGAAGATACGGCCCAAACATCGCAATTGGATTCCTGAAGGCGGGCAATCAGCTCCTGCATTTCAGCAAAGATTCGAGTCTTGAACTTCTCCTCGAAGAATTGGCCCGCAGCCGTTTCGACTTCTGACTCCAGCATTCCCCGATGCATGGTGGCCATTTCACCGCACATCTGGTCTTCGTTGACCTTGCCGGCTTTGTAGTCGGCATAGCGCGGGCGGGCCCAGCGAACGACTTCATCGGAAACCACGCCTCGCTTCAGCTCCCAATCAAAGAAACTCTCCCCAGCATCACCCGACCACAAGGTGCCATCGCAATCGAAGACGGCAAATTTTGGGTGTAGGTCAAGAACAGACTTTACGAAATCGGAACCCTTGGCAGTATTTGTGGTCACCTTAGAAGTTTATCTTGGGCTTGGGATTCAGTGCGACGAGGGTGCTGAGGAAGATAACGCGGCATAATCTTCGGGCGTGTCTATGTTCAACGCGACCAGGGGATCCTGGATCGAGACGTATTCGACATGCGACTGATGCTGATGTTCGATGTCTCGCGCGGTTGCGCTGGCGGGAGCTTTCAAGAAGACCTCAATCATTTCCCTAGCCACCAGGAAGGGATGTCCGTGTTTGCCATTGAATTCCGGCACTACGGCCCAGACGCCACGAGAAGCGTTCTGGAACGCTGAACACAGCATCTTCAATGTCGCTGCCTTCGCAGGTGGCCGGTCCACGAGTGTGATCATCGCAGCATCGCGTCCATAGCTCAATACCGCTTGCAGGCCGGTTTGCAGTGAACTGAACTGCCCGCGTTCAGGCGCGGGATTGCGTACCAGAGTCGCGCCGGCCGCGTATACTGACGGAGCCAGGTTGGCTTCATTCTTGCCCGCCACCACGATCACCATTTCACTGAATGGCTCCAGGGCACGAATAACGGCCGAAAGAAAGGTCTGGCCGACGGGGGCGGAATCACCCGAAGCCGGAGGCCAGGAGAGCAGCGCTTTGTCCCGCCCCATGCGCGTGGACTCGCCGGCAGCGAGGATTACAGCGCACAGGCCTGGAGCACGAGCCATGAGGTGAAGATAGCAGAAGGAGATGGTTTTCTATGGTCTATTTTAATGGCAACGCGCCAGTCACAGGTTTTGTCTGCAGTCTGTAGGATTCTCAGTCCCAACGTTCTTCAACGTGCGCGATCTTCCCTTTGTCGCTCTAGTACGCTACGGCGGTCATCAGCAGTTGTAACCAGACCATTACGTTTTAAGGGGTCTTGAGTGTAATCGCGATATTACGCCACTTTGGCTGGGCCGTACCTTACTTAGAGCGGAGTTTAATGCCGACATCTTCAAGTAAAGGAGGGCGAAACCCACAAACATAGTAGGCTCCACCATGGTAACGCCGATCACGGAGGCAATGGTTAGAATCCACGGGAACCACGAAGGTAATGGCGTGGTGGCACGAATAAGAGACGCCAGCCAGAACGGACACATGGCAGCAACATAACCGCCGATTATTGACTTCGCCAAAAGTGCCGCAAGTGTCAGCCATTTTCCTTCGGTTAGTTCTTCGCTACGAAACATGGCCTGTCCAACTCTGCAATCATCCAAGATAACAGCAGGTATCGCTAAGGCGAACCGCGAGAGGACGAGCAAGGCTGGGCCCACCAGCACATATGACACCACCAGAATCGCTAACCGACTCGGACGTACTTGCAATTGGTGCAAGATCCAGAACACGCCCGATCCCAATAGCACGGACGCCGCCTCTGCGACCAGTAGCAGAACGAACAGCAGCAAAGAAATACGTAAGAAAGGGCCTAACCGTTCACGAACGTTCCGAATGGAATGCCACGCCGACGGAGTAAATCCGGCTTCGGTTTCGTCCAACGCAATGCAAATAGCACCGAACGCAAGAGAGAAAGCCATCCAACTAACAAGCCACGCCGAAAAGTCAGCAAGCCAGATCTCAAACATCTCAGTTCGGTGTGCAAGCAGTTCGAGGCCTCGCGGAAGGTGGCGTGCAATTTCCCGTCCTTCGTAGCGACCTGTGATGATGGCAATCGTACTGATGACTACCGCCGGAGCAGTGATATTGAAGAACAGCCAGAAATGACTGTGGTAGATTCGGAGAACCTCTGCTACAAAATCACCGACACCTTGCCGTTCACTCAGTTGCAATCTTTCGCTAGCGCTTACGAGGCCAGAATCATGCCGCTCTCCATCGTTTTGGGAAGCCCCGGAATGTTCTGCAATACTGATTTGACGTCTGGACAATTCGCTTTTGAGGGCGAGTCGCGCCTCAGAGGTCAGTTGTTCTCGGGCAGCGGCTAACTGCATGAGTTCTTCGTCGCTCTTGGTTTCGTAAGCCTTAACGAAGTCCTGAATCTGCATGAGCGGGGAGTGTAATTTATTTCAGAGTAATAGGCGAGCTAGGCATTTGCTGCTAACAGGCCATTACACTCATTGAGAATTGGCCGGGCCACGGAACTCAATGAGTGAAATGGAGGGCGTCAACGGCCACGGTGTAGAGAGGTCTTGTCAGGCGAGTTTTTCACTGCAAAACCCCTTTGATCATCGAGGGAATTGGGCGGGACAGTCGCTTTCGGAGCATATGGAGACGTGTATTCATGCACCTTACCGCAAGTTGGACAGGTGACCTTGGCGTTCAATTCCAGCTGTTCCTTCTGTTCTTTGTTGTGCTCGGCCATTTCTTCCAGGAAGGCGGCAAACGTTGGACCGCAGTCCTTACAGAGGTCGTCAATATTCTCGTCGGCCACAGTTGTCCTCTCATAGTAAGTGCTGAATCTGGTTTTCAGTGCTACAACAAGAGCGATGGCAAAGAGCTGTTTGACTGTAGTGTGCAAAGTCGAGTCTTGCCTATCACGATCAAAGAATGGAAATCAGCCTGATCTTCATTATTCCTATTCTTCTTCCACAGCGTCGGCAACTACATCGTGCGCGTCTATCTTCGGCTTGCGGTTTTTGAACCAGCTCATGTGCGGCAAGGTCCGCTCGGCGTGGCGACGAACCGCAATCAGTTCCGCCGTGATGGCGACGGCAATTTCTTCCGGAGTAATGGCTCCAATATCGAGGCCCACAGGTGCATGCACTCGCTCGAAGCGTTCCGCTGGTATGCCTTCTTTGGTCAGCTCGCGGAAAATAGTAATCGTCTTGCGCTTGGAACCGATCATTCCTACGTAGCGTGCATCGGACTGCACCGCCCAGCGCAGTACGCGCATGTCGTCGCGGTGTCCGCGAGTTACGATCACGATGTACGACGACTCATTCGGCTGCAGCTTGGCCATGGCCCGGTCAAAATCCTCGGCGATGATTTCCCGAGCTTCGGGGAAGCGTTCGCGACTCGCGTAGGCCTCCCGGTCATCAACGATGGTGACATCAAATCCTGCGCCTCGTGCAACTCTATAAAGGTTTACAGATACGTGGCCTGCGCCGAAAATATAAAGTAACGCTGGAGGTAACACCGGCTCGATAAAAATGTCAAGCGTGCCGCCGCACACCAAACCCGTATCGTACTTTGGATCCTGATTCAAATTGAAAGTCAGGCTGCGAGGCTTCTCCGTTTCCATCACTTCGCGGGCTGCCTGCCAGACTTCCGCTTCCACGCAACCGCCGCCAATCGTGCCCGCGATGGAGCCGTCGTCGCGCACCAGCATCTTCGCCGTTTCAAACGAAGGGATCGACCCACGCACGTTGACGATGGTCGCCACCGCTCCCCTGCGCCCTTCCTGGCGCAACTTTACGATCTCTTCGTAGATGTCCATCGCATCTTGATTATTGCCCTCCTCTCGATACAAAGCAACCTGACTTTCGGTCTTGCTCCTGGTGCTTTACACTTGTTGGTTGAGCCCGGACCTCCAACATACTGTCGAGAAACTGCTTGCCGGCGATGCCCGCACACTGGCGCGTGCCATCAGCACGGTCGAAAACCGAACTTCGGGCTGGGCCGAACTGCTGAAAGCCTTATATCCACGGACGGGAAAAGCTCGAATTTTGGGCCTTACCGGCGCACCGGGAGCGGGAAAGAGCACGCTGGTGGATCAACTTGCCCGCTACTATCGCAAGCAGGATCGCACGGTAGGCATCATTGCGGTGGATCCCACCAGCCCTTATACCGGAGGAGCGATTCTGGGCGACCGCATTCGCATGCAGGATCATTTTTCAGATCCGGGGATCTACATTCGCAGTATGGCGACTCGAGGATCCCTGGGCGGACTGGCACGCGCAACGGCCGACGTGAGTACGGTGCTTGACGCTTCCGGGCGCGATTTGATCATGATTGAAACTGTGGGCGTGGGCCAGGATGAAGTGGATATCGTCCGCTTGGCTGACGTGACCATTGTGATCCTAGTTCCGGGCATGGGCGACGATGTACAGAGCATCAAGGCCGGGATCATGGAGATCGCCGATATTTTCGTTATCAACAAAAGCGATCGTGAAGGTGCAGAGCGGGTGGAGCGTGAAATTCGCGCTTTACAATCGCTGGCGTTGCGGAGCGATGGCTGGACCCCGCCGATCGTGAAAACCGTTGCCAGCGAAGGAACAGGAATCGGCGATCTGGCCACAGCCATTGCAGATTACGAAGGCTATCTGCAAAAAGAAAATTTGCTTTTGCAGCACAACATTGAGAACTGGCAGGAGAGGCTGATCGAGATGCTGCGCGATGCGCTGCTGGAAAAAGCTCGCGAACAAATGGGAGACGGTAGTGTGGCGCGCTATGCTGCCGAAGTAGCGGCCCACAAGCGCGATCCCTACACTGTGATCGAAGAGATTGTTGCCAGAGTGGGGAAAGGTTAATGGCTCAGATAGATCACATCGGCGTTGCCGTAAAGTCGCTGGCTGCGGCGAAGTCAATTTACGAAAAATTGGGGCTGGAGGTTTCTCCGGAAGAAACCGTCGAACAAGAGCAGGTGCGACTGGTGATGGTGCCCGTGGGGGACAGTCGATTGGAGCTTTTGGAAGCGACTTCGGAAGACTCGACCATCGCAAAGTTCATCGCGAAGCGTGGCGAGGGACTGCATCACGTTTGCCTAAAAGTTCCGGACTTGCGAACGGTGGTACAGCGATTGAAGAAAGACGGAGTGCGGCTGGTCTCGGAGGAAATCAAGATCGGAGCCGGCGGCCACAGCTATGTCTTTGTGCATCCCTCCAGCGCCGGTGGAGTGCTGCTGGAACTTGTGGAATCCGGCCACTAGCCTTACGCATCGTCAGAGAAATTCTTTTCGATTCCCATGCTTCTTCTTGCTGTAGATACTTCCGGTAAAGACGGTAGCATTGCCCTGGCGCAGTGCGGGTCTGGTGACGCTTGCCGGATTGTCGAAGTCTCCAATCTTGAGGGTGGCACCTTTTCGGCTCAACTGATTCCTCAAATCGCTGTGTTGCTCACAAAACACGGGTTCACCAAGAACGACATCGCCGCATTCGCGGTTGCTTCCGGGCCGGGATCCTTTACCGGACTTCGTATTGGCTTGGCGGCAATCAAGGCGCTCGCCGAAGTACTTGAAAGGCCGATTGCGGCAGTTTCGTTGTTGGAGGCAATCGCGACTGAAGGACCTTGGCAAGGAAAAGTCACGACTGCCCTCGATGCAGGGCGCAGCGAAGTTTACGTTGGCGAGTATGAAATTAACGCTTCGGGAACGCGATTGCTAGGGGAGCGGCTGCTCTCGCGCGACGAGTGGCTGGAGGCAGAGCGCAACTTGATCGTAACGCCGGATGCGGTTATTGCACATGCGGCTGTGGCCAAAGGGATGCGCGTCGAGCAGATACTACGTCCTAGGAGCGACGTAATTGCTCGACTAGGATGGATGAAGATTGCCACCGGTGAAACAATTTCTGCTGAAGCGTTGGAAGCGAACTATGTCCGTCGCTCCGACGCCGACCTTTTTTCGAAAGGCAACCGCTAGGGCGACACAAGTAGTTTCTCGAGCTGCACTAGCCCCATGCATATTCGCCAAGCTGAACTCGCAGACATTCCTGCCATCTTGGAACTAGAGCAGCAAGCGGCTACCGCTGCGCACTGGTCAGCTGAACAGTATCAAACGGCGTTCGGTACTGGGTCTCCCAAGCGAATCATTCTGATCGGCGAGGACGAAACTGGAGTGGGTTTCATCATCGGCAAAGCAGTGGGATCTGAACTCGAAATTGAGAATCTTGCGGTTCATGGCTCGGCACGCCGCCTGGGGTTGGGCACAGCATTGTTGAAGGAGTTGCTCGAAATGGCGCGCAACGAAGGGATCGAGGCGGTCTTCCTTGAAGTCCGCGAGTCCAGCCAGGCCGCGCGCGGACTCTACGAGAAGCACTCTTTCGCCAACATTGGACGGCGTAAGCACTATTACCGCGATCCGGACGAAGACGCGATTGTGTATCGGCTGGCAATACGCTAAGAGCCGAAAATAAGACCTCACTTCGAAAATACCAGAACTATGAGACCCTCGTTCGGGGGTTCGCGATCAACTGTTGCAGACGCGCACGATACCCTCGGCTGCAGGATAGTTGTTTTCCGTCCCGCAGAACCACCATGTATTCACCCCGGTTGCACGGTTGTAGTTCCTTGATCCGCCGGATGTTCACGATGATGGAGCGATGGATGCGAGCAAACAAGGAAGGATCGAGCCTCTCCGCGATGCGGCCAATTCCTTCCCGCACCAGGTGCGAAGTTCCGCCGACTTTCAGCTCAACGTAATTTCCCGCCGCCTCAATCCAGTCAATCTCATCCATGTCCAACAGCACAACCCGTCCTCCGGTCTTAAAGACCAGGCGTTGGTCGTGGGGTTCCGCCCTGGCCTCGGCAAGCAGGTCGAGGATGCGATGCGTCAGATGACGATCATGTACTTTGAGCATTTCGGATCGAGCCCGCTCAATGGCTGTGTGAAATCTGCGATGGTCGAAAGGTTTCAGCAAGAAGTCAAGAGCCCGAGCCTCGAAGGCCTGGATGGCAAATTGGTGATTGCGGCTGGTGAAGATCAGGATAGGAACATCTTCACGCGCAATTCGATCCAGCACCCGCCCGCCGTGAGCGTCCTCCATTTCAATGTCAAGAAACAGCAAATCGGGCCGATGAGTGCGCACGGTGGCAATGGTCTCGGTTGCGGTGACACACTCGCCAACAAGTTCAATTCCGGTCTCAGCGGCCAACAAGAGCCGCAATTGGTTGCGCGCCGACGAATCACGATCGGCGATAACGGAACGAATCCCGGGAATCATCATGCGGATTTCACGCAGACGGCTTTCGATTTGCGGTGCCCACCCCATATCTGCTATGGACGCATGAAAGTACGAAATGGTTGGTCACGCAGTTCTGTGGATTAGTACCGCCGCATCTGCTTTTCGACACGGAAATCACCATTAATGAAAAGACATAACGCATAGGTCATGTGTGGGGTGTCCGAAGATGGAATCGAGGGGCACTTTCGTTCGCGGTTCTGGGATTGCAGCTATCGATTTTGGTATGCGGCTGGAGGCATGCCTACCATACGTAGTAGATCGTAAACATTGAGGTACCGCTATCAAAATCTTGCTCTGTTAGCTGCTCAATTTATGAAAGGATTTATAGCAAGCAGCAAACAGTGCGGAACTATCGCAGGGATTCTTCTACTTCGGAGAGCCAGTTGGGACGTTTGAGTACTTCACGGGGTTTGGGACCGTCGGCTGCCCCGACAATGCCATCACGCTCCATAAGGTCGATGAGGTGGGCGGCGCGGCCATATCCGATGCGCAGGCGCCGCTGCAGCAGGGAAGTCGAGGCTTTGCCGAATTCAATCACCAGTTTCACCGCATCTTCGTACATCGGATCGCTGACTGCTTCCTCTCCATCGTCTCCTGCTTCTGGGCCACCGTCTTCACGTTCTTCCCTAGGGGCTTGCAGGAACTTCTCTTCGTACTCAGCCGTGCCTTGTGAACGCCAGAACTCGACCACTGCGGCAATCTCTTTTTCTGTGACGAAGGCAGCGTGTAGCCGATGAACGCGGGCCGACCCCGAGGGGAGATAGAGCATGTCGCCGCGCCCCAGTAGGGCTTCGGCGCCATTGGCGTCGAGAATGGTGCGGGAATCCACTTTAGTGGCCACCCGGAATGACATGCGTGCCGGGAAGTTCGCTTTGATCAGGCCTGTTATTACATCTACTGACGGCCGTTGCGTCGCCAGCACCAGATGAATCCCGACGGCGCGTGCCATCTGCGCCAGCCGCGTAATGGATTCTTCTACGTTGCTGGAATCGAGCATCATCAGGTCGGCCAACTCATCAATGATGATTACGATGAACGGCAGAGGTCGTTCTTCTTCACCCTCGCCGAACAGGCTGGGCGTATCGTTCTCGTCGAAAAGCTTGTTGTACTGGTCAATGTTGCGCACGCCCTTTTCCGCCAGCAGCTTAAGGCGGCGTTCCATCTCACGCACGGCATTGCGCAGTGCATTGGCCGCCAGCTTGGGCTCAGTAATGATCGGCGTATAAAGATGCGGAACGCCTTCGTAATTACCAAGTTCCAGCCGCTTCGGGTCCACTAGAATCAGGCGTACCTGGTCGGGCGTGGCCTTGTACAGGATGGACATGATCATGGCGTTAATGGCAACGCTCTTGCCTGCGCCTGTAGAGCCCGCGATCAACAAGTGCGGCATTCCGTTCAGATCCGCGGTAACGATGCGGCCATTGATGTCCTTGCCCAACGCCAGCGTGAGCTTCGATTTCGAACCGATGAACTCGCTGGACTCAATGTTCTCGCGCAGCCATATGATTTCGCGCTCGCGGTTGGGCACCTGAATCCCCACAGTGGACTTGCCCGCCATACGCTCGATCAAGATGCTTTCTGCCTTCAGCGCCAAGCAAAGATCGTCGGTCAGGTTGGTAATGCGGCTGTACTTGATGCCGGCCTCAGGTTTGAACTCAAATGTAGTCACTACCGGGCCGGGATTGATCTGGGTAATCTGTCCATGGACGTCAAACTCAGCGTACTTCTCGGTGAGCACCTGAGCCAGCAGCTTCAATTCGTCCGCATCCACAGCTTGCTGCTCATCTGGACGATGCAGCAGGGAACTCGGCGGAAGCTTGAAACCGCCGGCAATACGGGGGAGAGTCGTCTTGGAGATTTGTCCGCTGTCGGCGCGCTCCGCTACCTCGGGGGCGTGTATGGGTTCTGAGCTAGCATCGGGCAGATTCTCTTCCGCAAACGTCCGGTCAATTCCTGTTTGCTCGGGCTCAAGTACGCGAGTTGCAACTGGAGTGGGCGGCACTGCCGGTCGCACAGGAACCATCCGGGTCGAAATCGTCGGCCGGGGGCTGGCGCGCCGCTTCTCCAGTTCTTTCTGCATGCGCTTGCGGGCCCGTTCCTCCTGCCAATCCTTCCAGCGTTCCCACAGAGCGATAGCAAACGCAAACCGAGTCGGCGCCCAGAGTTGCATCGAGGCAAAAGAAAACGCCGTGGTGAGATAGAGCGCCACCGCCAACACGCTGGCGCACACGATGTACGCTCCAGCGAGGTTGAAGTAATGAATCAGGAAGTCGCCGACGATCCGGCCAAATAGTCCTTCAATCGGAATCGCATTCATCCAGCGCAAATGGCCTGGCAGTAAGGCGAGCAATGCAGGGACAAAAATTACCAGCCACACCACGCCGAGCAACTTGGCCACGGGCGAGCCCACTTTGCGAGACCGGAACCAGCGCATTCCTAACCCCGTCAGGAACACCGGCAGCAGAAACGCCCCGATGCCGAAGCCTTGCAGAACAAGGTCGGAAATCAGAGCGCCGATCACACCGATCCAATTGCGGGCAGCCCGCGATCCGGTCAGAACCGAGGCGCTGTTGAGTGAGGGATCTAGCGGTGAATACGAAGCTAGAGCCAGGAAAAGGAGGAGCGCGGAGATGCACAAAAGAAAACCTACCAGCTCGTTAAGCCGGCGGTTATTGGTCGGAGCGAATATCTGCGAAAGATACTTCATAGGCGCATTTCTTCCCGCACGGGAACCAAACTCCCGCCCACGGTTCCAGACCTACGCCAGAGCCATTCGATTATGACAAGAACCGGGCAGCCCGACAACTCAGGATTTGCAGGCGGTACCCAGAATGACAAACACAACCTATGCCACCATGCGTGCCGCGAACGCAAGCACCAGCGCCCCGGCGATGATGCGGTAAACGGCGAAAGGAGCAAAGCCATGCTTGCGCACCCAGGCCATGAACCAGGCGACGGAAAGATAGGCAACTAAGAAGGACACTACAAAACCGATCGCAAGCACCATCCATTGCTGGGAGCTGATCTGCGACATGCCAATCGGATTTTCGCCTTTCCCCATGACTGCCTTGAGGAACGTGTACCCGGTGGCTACAAGCATGGTCGGAATCGAAAGGAAGAACGAGAACTCTAACGCCGATGCCCTGGACATCCCAGCCACTTGCCCGGCTGCGATGGTGGACATGGATCGCGATACTCCGGGAAAAACTGCCGACAAAATCTGGCAAGCGCCGATCCACACCGCTTGCCCGAGACTCATGGTTTCCATCGCCCACGTGTGAATGCGGCTCTGAGGTCCATTCGGTCCCGCCGCTTCCGCCGATGCGTTCATGGCATCAATGATCCACATCACCACACCGCCTACCAATAGGGAAGTGCCCATGATGTAAAGGCTTTCCAGGTGTTTCCCGATGGTCTTCGTCAGCAGGAACGCGGGTATCGCGGTCACGACGAAGGCGACGGTCGTAAGTCCCAACGGATGAGTCAGCGCCGTGCTATCACCCCGTTCGCCCCTCGGAAATGTCGAGAGAAATTTCGCAATACGCGCGCGGAAGTAAACCGGCAGGCACAAGATCGCGCCCAGTTGAATCACGATGGTGTACATCTTCCAATATCCATCGGCGAGGTTGATGTGAAACAGCGCCTCCGCAATTCGCAAGTGCGCGGTCGAGCTGACAGGCAGAAACTCAGTCAGGCCTTCGATGATTCCCAACACCACGGACAGCAGATAGTCGTTCAAGCTTCCTCCAAAGGATGTGTGGGAAGTATGCCAGAATATTTCTTGTCTGGAAAACCGGCTCTACTCGGAATTTCCGTAAGTCGGTATGCCACGGTCAATCATGAACAATAACCGCTGGGCCCGGGCGCCCCAATCGTTCGACGGCGTCTGTGTGACAGCCCGCTGGGCCAGCGCAATCGCTTTAGCCCGTGATTCATCGGATTTCTTGGGCTGAGTTTCGGTCTTGTAAATTTCGATCAACGCGGACCTGCGCCAGGCCGCATCGTACAGCGCCTCAGCCAACGCGGGCGACTGCGGATGCTCGCTGGCGTATTTCTCATAAATCTCAGCTTCCTTCTCCGGACACTTGGAGGAGGCCTGCCATTCGCCACAGAGTTTATTGTCAATCAGGTGAAAGGCGGCAAGATCTGCCCACTTCGTGCCGGGGAATTTCTTCATCACTTCCTTCATGAAATCCTCGGTCATTCCCTCGCGCAAGAACGCTTCCTTTTCACGGGCGGAAGGGCGTGACATCACATCTTCCTTCTCAATCTGCCAGCGTATGTCAGCCGAGCGGTACATCGCTTCTCCCGCCAGAGGCGACGTAGGGAAATACTCAGCAGTGTGGTAATAGAGCCGCATGGCATCCTGTGCAGCGCCAGCGCGCCCGTGCCGCCGGCTCGCCTGGTCTTCCGAATCCACTGCTTCTCCAAATAAAATCCTGTCGCCATTTGGGGTCGAGGACTGGACTAACCCCTTGCCCTGTATCCACCCGGTAATCGTCTTTTCTTCGGTGAGCGAGGCTTCCACATGCACCCAATCGCGGCTGGTCTCCATCACCACGACCTCACGCCCGCGATCAAGATCGGCGAGACGCGTGGAAGTTGTGTCCGGCGAAAGATAGATAGACACTGGGCGTATAGGCGTGCCTCGTACTACTTCTGCCGAAGCTACAGCCCCCAGCAGCAGGACGAAGCAAATGCTCAGTTTTACCTTCATAGCGTTTCCATTTTGAGCATGTACCCGTACTGAATCATGCTCCTACATTCCAGTTGGATGCATGATTTCATGCAAAACTTTTGGATCAATGTTCCCGCCAGTAATAATCGCTACATTCATCGTCGTTCGGGTCAGTTGGTCCCGATGAAACAAGAACGCTGCTGCGGCGACGGCACCGCTGGGCTCAGCCAGCGTTTTAGGGTCAGCAGCCAGCAATCGGGTCGTCTCCCGAATTTCCGATTCACTCACCGTAACAATATCATCCACAAACTGGCGAATGTGTTCAAAGGTCACCCGGCCGATGCTTTGGGTCCGCAGTCCGTCGGCGACGGTGCGGGCAGCGTGCTCGGCGGGGAATTGCACAATCTTTCCCGAGCGCAGACTGGCTTGGGCGTCGGCACCTAGCTCAGGCTCCACTCCGATGATTTTGACTGCCGGTTTGCTCAGTTTGATCGCCGTGGCCACCCCGCTCAGCAACCCTCCTCCACCCACTGGGGCCAGCACGGTTTCGACTTCAGGCAGGTCTTCCAGAATCTCCAATCCAATCGTGCCCTGGCCCGCGATGATCTTCTCATCGTCAAACGGCGGCACAATCGCGTAACCATATTCGGCTGCGAGTTCCTCCGCCTTCTCCTTGCGTTCCACACTTCCAGGACCGACGACTACGATCTCCGCTCCCAAGGCCGCTGTGGCTTCTCGTTTAATCGCAGGAGCGTTATTCGGCATAACCACGACGGCTTTTACTCCCAGCGCCCGCGCTGCATAGGCGACGCCTTGCCCGTGGTTACCGCTGGAGTAAGTAATCACACCGCGCCGCCGCGTTTCGGTAGTGAGAGATGCCACGTTGTTATAGGCCCCGCGAACCTTGAACGCGCCAATCGGCTGGAGGTTTTCTGGCTTCAGATACAGTCGCCGCTTATCGAGTTCGGCAGTCCGTAGGTGAAGATGCGACTCGATTAGCTCCGTACGCACCGCCACCCCGCGCAAACGGACTTGGGCTTCGAGGATGTCGTTCAGAGTGACCATCTACATGCATGGTAGCAGCCGAGTGGAGATGGCTGGCTAAAGGCACTTGCTTTAAACTTTCAACCAAACTATCGGGAACCCATGACCAAGCGCTCGGAAGTCAGAATCGCTGGTTACCAGTGTAGCCTTGTGCTCGATGGCCAACGCGACGGCGAAGCTGTCAACGTAATAGAGCTTGTACATGGATTTGACCTCAGCGGCATGGAACGCTCGCTGCGGAGTGGCGTCCATCAAACGGATGGGCAATGCATACACAGCGCTCATGGTTGCAATGGCCCGGTCACGTTCGTGCTGGCGAAGGATCCCGCCATAAACCTCCCCGTAGTTCACGGCGGACATCAAAATCTCTGTGCGTCCTCGCAGAGTCTCTTTTAGAAGTTCGTTTATTTTTGTGGCGGCTGGTTTCTTCTGCAGAAATACAAACAGCGCGCTGGCATCGAACACATACGTCTTCACGATTTGCGGTTGCCTTCTTGGCGATGTTCGTCCTGCCATTTCTCGAGCAGGTCCGGTCCGTCAGCGAGGCAGCCCATCACACGATCAATGTAGCTCTCAGTGATGGGTTGCAAAACAATGCGTCCAAACTGGTCCTCTACGAACTTAACCTTGGTACCAGCGGTGATCCCATGTTTGCGCCGGAGCTCTGCCGGAATGACGAGTTGGCCCTTCGAGGTGAAAGTTGCACTTATATCCTTCATGGCTTACATTATACCTGAAGTAAGCCAGTAGATTCCAGCGCGGGCACCGTGAACCACCCGAGAACAAACACTTCCATCTCCTGGAATCTGTAGAAAAGCAGATGTTTGGGAAATCCTGGAATGCTCGCCCGCCGCAGATTGTGAAGCTCCGCGTGCCGGAATGTGCATGGCGTCCAGGCAGCAGGGTTCTTGAGAATGCGCAGCAGCGTGGAGGTTACTGCTTTCTCCCAGCGCCTCGCGAGCGCTAGGCTGGATTGCTTGCTGTACCAGTCGGCTTGCTCCACGACATCGGCGACGGCCGCATCGCTGAGGACAAGCCGGGATTTCTTCACCGCCGCGATGCCCCTTCGCGGAGAGCGCCGATTGGGCCCTTCTTGCGAATCGAGGCTATGGAAAGCTCAATATTTGGGCCCTTGGCTGCTGCCACCAGTTCTTGCTCCAGATTACCCAGGCGTCGCTCTTTGTCCTGCCGAGTCAGCTCGCGGACATATTCGCTGGGGGTGCCCCAATCGCCGGAAGCAACTTGCCCTTCTACGTAGTTCTTGAGGGCCTCGGGAAGAGAAATATTCAATGAGGTCATGACCATACCATCATAATATGACAGTTTATGAAAGTATTCCAACTATAAGGCGCGGCCCAGATCTAAATCTCCAAAATCACGGGCATGATCAGCGGCCGCTTTTGCGTCTGCTTGGAAATGTAACGCTTCAAGTCCGAACGGATTTTTTCTTTGATCACGCCGTAGTCGGCCTTTTCTTCGTTGCTGGAGAGTTCGAGGGTTTCCATTACCAACTGCCTCGCACCCTCGAGGAAGCCATCCTCTCCAGGGGCGAATCCACGGGTAACGATTTCGGGCGGTGTCTCAATACGGCCAGAGCGTTTGTTGATGGCGATGATGGGCAGCACGATGCCGTCCTCGCTCAGGTGGCGGCGGTCTTTAATGATGAGGTCTTCGACCACGTCGGTGCGCGACCCGGAATCAATGCAGACGCGGCCTACGTTGACTCGTCCCGCTTTGCGCGCGCCCAGTTCGTCAAACTCGAGAACATCGCCACTCTCAATCAGAATTACGTTTCCCACCGAGCCGTGCATTGCGCCTGCCATTTCCGCATGCAGCTTTAATTGCCGGTATTCACCATGCACGGGAATGAAGTATCTCGGCTTCACCAGATTGATGATCAGCTTGAGTTCTTCCTGGCTGGCGTGTCCGCTGACGTGAATGGGAGGAAACGAACCGTCGTCGTAGATGACGTGGGCTTCGCGCCGGAACAAGTGGTCAATCATCCGGTAGATGCCCTTCTCATTTCCGGGGATGATGCGCGACGAAAGAACTACGGTATCGCCCTTCTCGATTTTGGCGTGCTTGTGATTGTCCACGGCAGCGCGGGACAGCGCCGACATAGGCTCACCCTGCGTGCCGCTAATCATGACGCAAACTTTCTCTGGCGGATAATTCTTCATCTCGCCGGGATGAATCAACAGGCCCTCGGGAATTTCAATGTACCCCAGGTCCTCAGCAATCTCCGACGAGTTGGTCATGGACCGGCCGACGAAAGCGATCTTGCGGCCGTGTTGCCACGCCATCTCGACTGCTAGCTTGATGCGGTGGATGGACGAAGAAAAGCAAGAGATGAACAAGCGTCGCTTGGTGTGGGCAAAGACTTCATCGAACTTACGACGCACCGCGCGCTCACTGGGCGTGTAGCCCTTGCGTTCGACGTTGGTGGAGTCCTGAAACAAAGCCAGCACACCCTGCTTGCCATATTCAGCAAATGCGTGCAGGTCGAAGAGCCGGTTGTCGGTGGGTGTGGGGTCCACTTTGAAATCGCCGGTGTGAATGATCACGCCAAGCGGTGTATGGATCGCGAGGGCAACGCAATCCACGAGGCTATGCGTGACTTGAATGGGATGAATGGTGAACGGCCCTACCTTAAACCGCTCGCCGGGGCTAATCTCCCGCAGGTCTGCATCATCGAGCAGACCGTGCTCTTCCAGTTTGTCTTCCACATAGGCCAGCGTGAACTCGGTGCCAAAGACAGGGACCTTGAGCTCAGTCAACATCCACGGCAAAGCGCCGATGTGGTCTTCATGGCCATGGGTCAGGACGATAGCCTTGACCCGCTGCCGATTTTCGATGAGGTAGGAAATGTCCGGTACGACAATGTCCACACCAAGCAGTTCTGCTTCGGGGAACATCAGGCCGGCATCAATCACGATAATGTCGTCACCCCAGCGCACGGCCATGCAGTTCATTCCGAACTCGCCCAAGCCGCCCAGAGGCACGATTTGCAGTTTTCCAGTTGCCATTCGTTGTATTTTGATCGTAGCACAGCGAAGCAGACAAACCCGGCGAGGACGGATGCATCAGACGCCACAGCAACCTAAGCAAGGCCTCGTCCTTAATCAGGCATGACATACCCCTCAGAATGAGGTAGCGTTACCCTAGATGGCCATTATTCCGCACAAGTCGTGGCTCCGTCGACAGGTGGAGGATGGCCTGCGTCGCGGTTTTGAACGTGCATACAAGACCGTGCAAGTTGATTCCCACAAGTTTCTGCTGCAGCTCGGCAGTGCTTATGGCGTCCCCATCAACAGTTTTCGGGGAGTTTACTCCGTCGAACTTAGCCGGCTGGATGATGCGGCGCAGCGAGTGATCCACGGCGGAATGAAAATTGCCGCAGCCGAGGGCGCAGGGTTGGGACTGGGCGGCTTCGCGACCATGGTCCCGGACTTCGGCATTCTGGCCGCAATTACTTTGCGCATGATCCAGAAACTAAGTTTGATCTACGGCTTCGAATACAACACCGATGAAGAAACTGCCGAACTCTGGATTGCAGCAGCGAGTGCGGCGGGTGTTGACATCAGCCGAGAAATACTGGAAAAGGAAGTTGTGAACCGCTTTGTGCCCAAGGTAATTCAGCGTATTGCGGCGCAAGCCAGTACGGAAGCGGTCGAGAAATGGGCGGGGCGCGTGATTCCCATCGCTAGTTCGGTCATTGGCGCTGGGCTGAATTACTATTTTGTGCGGGCATGGGGCCGCCGGGCGCAGGCTCATTTCCGAAAAAAGCACATTGAAGTCAGGCACAGTATGAACGCCGCCGCTCGACCAATTCCACTTGCTGCCGGTTCTGGGCGGCTTTCCTCTTGAATCAGCGTAACCAGTTTTCCAACTCGATCCGGCGGTCCGTTTTGTCGTCGCGGTATTTCACGATCACCGGAGTATAGAGCGACAGATTCCAGTCAGCGGCTGGGGCCTTCTTGACTGCGCGCGATCCCGGAACTACCACCGCGTCCTCGGGCACTTCTAGCGGCTTGTCGTCACTAGCCTTGTAGATTTCACCCCGCACTAGATCGTAGAGCGGAGTGGAACGCGTCAGGATCGTTCCCGCTCCGAGCACTGCCCGCGCTCGAACCAACGTGCCTTCATACACGCCGCAGTTGCCGCCGACGAGAACATCATCTTCGATGATGACTGGAGCCGCATTAACCGGTTCCATGACTCCGCCGATCTGCGCTGCTGCACTCAAATGAACGCGCTTGCCGATCTGAGCGCATGAACCAACGAGCGCGTGCGAGTCCACCATCGTGCCTTCGTCCACGTATGCGCCAACATTGATGAACATCGGCGGCATGCAGATCACGCTGGGAGCGACGTAACAACCCATTCGCACCGACGATCCACCGGGCACGATGCGTACACTATCAGCCACTGTAAACTGCCGGGCAGGGAAGGTGTCTTTATCTACGAAGGAAAGGCACGAACCGCTGCCCATTTGACTGAGTTCACCCAGGCGAAAGCCTAACAAAATGCCTTGCTTTACCCATGCATTGACCACCCAGTCCTTACCGACTTTCTCGGCAGCACGAATCTTCCCATGAGTAAGTTGATCGCGAAACTCCAGGAACACGGGACGCGCTTCCGGATCGCGCTCCACCTCTCCCGAAGAAGCCAGGCGCTCGATAGCAGATTTGAGGGATGACATGTAGGGGAAAAGTATAAAGGAAATGGTGAAGGCAATTGACTCATTGATTCATTGAGTCAATTGCTTCATTTCTGACTTCAGATGCACTTGCACTCGCTTCGGATCAGGACTCCGGTCATGCTATGAGATGCGTCGCGGGTTTCTGTAAGTGTAGCGTAGGGGCCGTGCCAGCGTGCGTGGTTGGCGTCGTGGCCTGCGGGCCGGCCTTTGCCATGGTTGCACTGTCCGCAACTGGACCGGTGCAGCACGATCTTGTGCGGGCCAGCCAGCCAGTTCTCATAAATGTAGAAGTTGACGGCAGCCGCTGGGGTGGGAGCGGTCCTGGCAACTAAACCAGCTTCGGTGGCGATCTTCTGCAGACGAGAACGAGTGTCACGCCGCATGGGGAGTAGCGGCAGCCGATAGATCTCTTCGATCTTTCCCATCATGGCCAGCACGGCTTTTACCGGCATGGGATTGGATTCCATGAAATTAGCTTCCATGAGCGTCAGATATTTTCGGTGAATACTACGCGCGGCCGTCCAGTCATTGCTGAGAGCAGCATTCGTCATCTCGGACATCTCGCGAGGAATTTCGTTGGACGCAACAGAAACGATTCCTACTCCTCCTAACGCAATCACCGGCAAGGTCAACGCGTCATCTCCGGAGAACACGAGAAAGCGCTCGGGCACGGAGTTGAGAACCTCCGCAATCTGCGTCATGTTGCCGCTGGCTTCTTTGACGCCCGCAATATTTGGAATCTCCGCCAGGCGAACGAGCGTTGCTGGCTCTATGTTGGCGCCGGTGCGCCCGGGAACGTTGTAGAGAATGATGGATTTGTCCACCGCTTCCGCAATGGCCCGAAAATGGCGGTACTGGCCTTCCTGGGTCGGCTTGTTGTAGTACGGCGAAGCGGTCAGAATGCCATTCACGCCGGGTCGCGCGGCAACTTCCTTGGCCTTGGCAACTGCGTCATTCGTGGAATTCGACGTAGCTCCGGCGACGATGGGCACGCGCCCGGCGGCAACCTCGATGGTGACATCAATCACCTTCAGCCACTCGTCGTGCGATAGCGTTGGCGTCTCTCCGGTTGAGCCGCACGGAACCAGAAAGCCAATGCCGGACTCGACCTGCCATGCCACTAGGTTACGCAGGGCAGGCTCGTCGATAGATCCATCCTGATGAAAGGGAGTGATGAGAGCTGTACCGCATCCACGAAGTTCCATAAAAGATAAGATAAACGCGAATGAGCCAGCTTGCAAAACCGACGTGTGGCGCGGGGCCCTCGCCCGCGGGAAGTGGATGATGGCACCAATGCCTGCGTGGTGAGCCCAGTACGAAATCCCCGCAGGGTTCGCGGGCGGGGCGCCGGCGCCACACATCCTAAAGCTGCCGCCAGATATCCTTGAAGTCGAAGAACCCTTTCTTACCTGACAGCCACTCAGCAGCTCGCACCGCGCCTTCGGCGAATCCTCGGCGTGACTTGGCATCGTGGCAAAGGTAGATGGTGTCCTCGGGGGAGTTGAGTACGACTTCATGCATGCCCACCACATCTCCTTCACGAAAAGACGTGATTTCAAGTTCGGCGCCGCAAGCCTCGCGGATGATGTATTGCATTGCTATTGCCGTCCCCGAGGGCGCGTCTTTTTTGTGCACGTGATGGCGTTCGAAAATCTGTCCCGAATACCCGTGTTGCAAGCCCGCGGCCGCGCTACGGGCGATATCAAAGAACAGATTTACGCCGACGGAAAAATTCGCTCCGTACAGAAAGCCAGTCCCATTTTCCTCTACCATCTTGCGTATTCGTGGCAGTTCGGCGTACCAGCCAGTGGTTCCGACGACCGTATTCGCCCGGGCGTGTACGCATGCAGCGATGTTTGCGAGAACGGCATGCGGCGTGGTGAAGTCAATGACCACGTCGATGGGTTTAAGTTTTGCAGGATTCAATGCCGATGCGTTTGGGTTGTCGGCGGCGCCCAGCACGCTGACCTCGTGTCCGCGCTGGCGTCCCACTTCTGCAACCAGTGAACCTGTTTTGCCCCGGCCTAGGACTAGGATTTTCATAGAACCCGAACAGCTTTTAACCGCAGAGGGCACTGAGAACGTCCGCTGAGAGCGCGGAGAAAAACCAGTCCTCTACGCAAATACTTCAGGGTCGAGATCAGAGAAAAACGCTTTGTGCAGCCGGCGTATGACCTGCGGTACTTCATCTTCTTCGATGACAAAGGTCAGGTTAATCTCCGATGCGCCCTGCGAAATCATCCGAATCTTCACGTCCGACAATTCGCCAAACACGCGGGCGGCAATGCCTGGAGTCTCGCGCAGATTTTCTCCTACCAGGCAAATAATAGCCTTGCGGCCCTCATATTTCACGTCCGCCAGCTTCGCCAGATCGCCGGCGAGCGCCGGGATCGATTCGTTGGAGTCCACCGTCAGAGATACGCTGACCTCCGAAGTCGAGACTACATCCACGGCAATGCCGTGGCGATCGAAAGCCTCAAAAATGGCGCGCAGAAAGCCGTGTGCCAGCAGCATGCGAGGAGCCGCGACATCAATGATGGTAATCCGTTTTTTCGCAGCGATTGCTTTAAAGGAGTTTCGGCTGTGCGGCCCGCGTGCGGCGATACGCGTCCCCTCACACGACGGGTTGCGCGAATTCAGGATGTAAACCGGAATGTTTTTCTGGATGGCAGGCAGCACCGTGGCCGGATGCAGTACTTTCGCGCCGAAGTATGCAAGTTCCGCCGCTTCTTCAAAACTGATGACCTTAATGCGGCGCGCCTCTGGACAAAGGTTGGGGTCGGTGGTCATCATGCCGTCCACATCGGTCCATATTTCGATGCGCTCTGCACCCAGACCCGAGCCGACAATTGCTGCGGAATAATCTCCGCCGCCACGGCCAATGGTGGTGGTCACGCCCGCCTTGGTAGAGCCGATAAAACCGCCCATCACAGGTACGTAGCCCGCAGCCAGCAGTGGGCCAACCTTCGCCCGCAGTCGCTCTTCCGTTTCTTCCATTAGAGGAGCCGCTCGCATGTGGGCATTGTCGGTCAAGATGCACTCGCGCGAATCCACCATGGTGGCATTGAGCCCATGCGCGGAAAACGCGGCTGCTACAATCCGGCTGGAAAGAATCTCACCATAAGCAGCCACATGGTCGGTGGTACGCGGGGTCAGCTCTCCGACCGCCGCGATGCCACGCAACAATTCATCCAGCGCTTCGAAATGAGTTCCCAGGTCGCCATGAAACTGGGTGAACAGGGCAGTTCCCAGCAACTCGCCAGCGGTGGTGTAATGACGCTCACGTAAGGCGCGGGAAAGGCTGAGCGCGGTCTTGCGGTCTCCGCTTCCCGCGGCTCGCGCCATGTTCAGCAGTTGATCGGTAACTTTGGCTAAAGCGCTGACTACGACTACGGGTTTTTGCGCGAGCCGTCCTTTGACGATGGCGGCGGCCCGCCCAATCGCGGCTGAATCCTGGACCGAGGTACCACCAAATTTCATCACGATCATGGGTGGCAGTACCTTGATCGCGGATTTACGAGACCTGCCTTGGCAACGCTGGCGCGCACGCGGCCGTTCACGACAAGTATCCTTGCGCCTTCAGCAACTCGCCGTTGAGCACGGCGGCTCCAGCCGCACCTCGAATGGTGTTGTGGGAGAGTACGGTGAATTTCCAATCCAGAACTTCGCAGGGGCGCAAACGGCCTACCGTAGCCGTCATACCTGCACCCGCATTCACGTCAAAGCGTGGCTGGGGACGGTTCGCAGCGTCGGCATAATGAACCGGCTGCTCGGGAGCGCTGGGCAATCGCAGTTCCTGCGGAAGACTGCGAAATCCATTCCATGCGCGGATGATTTCCTCGGGCTGAGCCTTCTTCTTGAGCTTGAGCGACACCGATTCCATATGGCCGTCTTCCACCGCAACCCGGTTGCAGTGGGTGCTCATGGCAAAGTTTCCGGAGACGATTCCAGCTCCATTCAGCCGCCCCAGGAGTTTCTTCGTTTCCTCGACCATTTTTTCTTCTTCTTTGGGGATGTAGGGAATGACGTTGCCGAGAATATCGAGCGAAGCAACGCCCGGATATCCCGCGCCACTTACGGCTTGCATGGTGACCGCCATCACGGTCTCGATCCCGAATGCATTCTGCAACGGCTTGAGTGCCATGACCAGGCCAATGGCTGAGCAGTTGGGGTTGGTGACCACAAACCCGCCTGATTTTTTTCGCCAGGCCTGAGATTCGATCAGCTTCATGTGATCTGGATTGATCTCAGGAATCACGAGCGGTACATCGCTCTGCATCCTGAGCGCGCTGGAGTTAGTGATTACGGCGCATCCCGCAGCCGCAAAGCGCGGCTCCATCTCCGCAGCAATCGAGGCGTCCAAAGCTGCAAAAATAACTTTGGGAGCGCCTTCCGGTTGGGCCTGTGCTACGCGCATCTGAGCCACGCGTGACGGCATGACGGTCTTCAAATGCCAGTGCGCCGCTTCACTATACAAGCGGCCTTCCGAACGGTCGGAGGCGGCCAGCCAGGCCACTTCAAACCACGGATGGTTTTCCAGCATTTGCACAAAGCGCTGCCCCACCACACCGGTCGCGCCCAAAATACCTACGGGAATCTTCGTTTGCATGACTGTATTGAATTTTACAACACAGGCTCCTTGCGAGATTGGTGAGGGAACTGGCCAATTACAACAGGTGTCAAGATGTATTTGGGGCTGCGGTTGCCCCATTTACGCTGGTTTTCGGGGAAATAGGCAGGCACTAGGACGAATTCATCTTCTGCCGATAGAGAACCTAAGTCGAGAATCTAAGGAGTTACTATGCCGGAATTGCGCCAGAACTACTTCACCAAGGAGTGGGTCATTATCGCAACCGAACGTGCCCGGCGGCCTGAGGAGTTGGCGACGCACCGTCCCGCGAAAGCGATGCCACGATTCGTGGAAACCTGTCCTTTTTGCCCCGGCAACGAAAACAAGACCCCCCCTGAAATAATGCGCACCGAGGCTGAACACGATGGCAAATGGCAGGTACGGGTAGTGGCCAACAAGTTTGCGGCCCTGTCTCCCGATATCCAACCTGTACGTACGATTCATCGCACCCGGCGCAGCATGGCGGGCTTCGGCGTGCACGATGTCATCGTGGATACACCCGACCACTCCCAGACCATGGCCCTGATGTCGGATGCTCATGTCGCCAATGTGCTGCGGACCTACAAGAAGCTTTTCGACAACCTAAGCCTCGATCCCCGCATTGCTCACATCACGATTTTTAAGAATCATGGCGGCGACGCCGGAGCCAGTCTGGAGCACCCGCATTCCCAGCTGATTGCGACTCCGGTGATCTCGTACCAGGTACGTCAGCGCTTTCATCAGGCACTCGCTCATTACGACGAATACGGTGAATGCATGTTTTGCCAGATGATCGAAGAAGAGCTGACTGAGCAAAGTCGTGTCGTCCTCTCCACTGACCGCTTTGTAGTTTTTCAGCCGTATGCTTCGCCCACACCGTTTGCAACCCATATTTACCCAAGACGTCATACCTCAAGCTTCAAAGACATCAGTCCCACCGAGATCACTGATTTGGCTTGTGTTCTCCGAACCGTTCTGGCAAAGCTCTACATTGGACTGGAAAATCCTGATTTCAATTTCACGGTTCGGAGCGCGCCTATTGAGTATGTGGGAGTAAAACATTTTCACTGGTATGTCAGCATCATTCCGCGTTTGACCCGCGTCGCAGGTTTCGAACTCGGCTCTGGGATGTTCATCAACACAGTGCTACCCGAGGCGGCTGCTGAGTTCCTACGCAATACGAAAGTGGAGATGGCTGCTGGGGTTGCGCGCTAGGTTGGGCGTTTGGCGGTCACAGTTCTGCGGCATGCAACCAGCAGCCTGGTCCACGGTTGGTCTTTCAA
>Ga0207134_1012_pt1 | contig 56266 bp, 56 predicted proteins | sample Alteio_BWMinHeat_12_FD_153527 | JGI IMG/M metagenome (GOLD analysis project Ga0207134, IMG submission 153527) | Enriched cells from forest soil in Barre Woods Harvard Forest LTER site, Petersham, Massachusetts, United States -... | ecosystem: Environmental > Terrestrial > Soil > Temperate forest >... | reverse complement strand
GAGGAGGTTCTGGAGGCTCCAGCCGGAGCTTCGCTCAACCCAGCGAATGCCCGAAGTATTCTTCAGATCCTCGGTCGTGGCCACGAGAACCACCTCCACCTTGCCGTTTCGCTTGAGAACAAAAACCTGCGCATTCGATCCGGGTTCGATCCAGTCGGAGACCACGCCGTCTTTCCATACAGCGACCGGGATCCTTTGATTCTTTTTTCCTTTGGCAAAAAAAGTCCTTGATGTCGAATCGTAGGTGACACCCGGAAAACGGAAGCTGAAGAATTCCTCGACTTTGGGCTGATTCTTGTCGGCGTAAGGCACATTCGTAAAGGTGATGATGGCCTGGAGGGATTGCTTCGCATCGTCCCAAAGGAGTTTCTTGTGAGCAATCGTCGAGAAGGAATAGGTCTGTGCCGTGTCGGGGCTGACGATTTGGATGCTTTCAGCCCGCAACCACGCAGGAAGGGTTGAAAGAACCAGGAGTGCGAAGCGGAGTTTCATGCGTGCAAACACAACATATCACTTTCCCCTTTTCCGGCAAGTGTGCATCCCATACTATGAATTAAGACAGGAGCTTGTCTTCCGGTGAAAGACTCCGACATTCAAAAGCGCATGGATTGGCTCGCGGCCGAGATCGAGCGGCACAACCGTCTCTATTATATGGACTCGGCGCCGGAAATCTCCGACCGGGATTACGACCGCCTTATCGACGAACTGAAGGATCTGGAGAAAACTCATCCGGATCTGGCGCATGCGGACTCTCCAACCCGCCGTGTCGGCGAGGCGCCGAGTCCGGAGTTTTCCTCCCATGTCCATAAACTCCCCATGATGAGCCTCGATAATACGTATTCGATCGAGGAGCTAAGTGCATTTTTGCAACGTGCGAAAAAAGGATTGGATGATGACGCGGATGCCGTCTGGATCGTTGAACCCAAGGTCGATGGTGTGGCGGTGACTTTGATTTACGAAAACGGAAAATTCGCAAAGGGCGCGACTCGCGGTGACGGCACGACCGGCGATGACATCACCACGAACCTGCGCACCATCCGAAACCTGCCGCTGAAGTTGTCGATCCAGCCCCGGCATCTGGAGGTGCGGGGCGAGGTCTACATGATCCGGAAGGGTTTTGAAGCGATCAACCGGGAACGCAAAAAAAAAGGTCTGCCGCTCTTCGCCAACCCCCGCAATGCCGCGGCCGGATCGTTGAAACAGCTCGACTCGCGCATCACCGCCCAACGCCCGCTTGCCGTGATCCTCTATGCCGTGGTTGAGGCGGAGGGCGTGAAGATCCAGTTTCATCATCAGGCCCTCGAACTCATCAAGAAGGCGGGTCTTCCGGGTCCCGCCCGGTATTGGAAGGCTGGATCCAATGAACAGGTCATCAAGGCAATCGGCGAAATCGACAAGTTCCGGACGACGCTTCCCTATGACACCGATGGTGCTGTGGTGAAACTCGACGATCTGGCCAAACAGGCCTCGCTTGGGGTTACCAGCAAGTCGCCGCGTTGGGCCGTCGCCTATAAATTTGAATCGGAAAAGGCGGAAACGAAGCTCCTCGATATTCAAGTCCAGGTGGGGCGCACGGGGGCGCTGACGCCAGTGGCGCACCTGGAACCGGTCAAGGTCGCGGGCAGCACAGTGAGCCGTGCCACCCTTCACAACGCGGACGAGATCGAGCGCAAGGACATTCGCATTGGTGATGTCGTGGTGATTGAGAAAGCGGGGGAGGTTATTCCGGCGGTCGTCAGCGTTCGCAAGGAGCTTCGAAAGGGTGGTGAAAAAAAATTCAAGATGCCAACACGTTGTCCTGTTTGCGGCAGCGAAGTTTCACGCGAAGAGGGCGAGGTGGCGGTACGCTGCGAAAATCTGAATTGCCCCGCACAGCTCGAAGGGCGGATCCAGCATTTTGCCTCACGCGGTGCGATGGACATCGAGGGACTGGGCGAGGTGCTCGTCAAACAACTGGTCGACCGGAAGTTGGTCCGCAGTGTCGCCGATTTGTACGACCAGCGATTGCAGGATCTGGAAGCCATCGAACGGATGGGAAAAAAATCCGCCGCAAACGTTATCGAAGCCATCGAAGGAAGCAAAAAACGCGATCTCTGGAGGCTGATCTTCGGGTTGGGCATCCGTCATGTCGGGGCAACGGTGGCGCGGACGCTTGCCGGAAACTTTGGCTCGATGGAATCGCTCTCTCTCGCGACTGCGGACGAACTCGAGGCGATCCATGAGATTGGGCCCGTCGTGGCCGGAAGTATTGCGGATTTTTTTTCCAAGAAGGAGAACCGTCATGTGGTGGACCGGCTCAAAAAGGCGGGGCTCATTTTCGAAACAGCGCGACGGGTGTCGAGCGATAAGCGAAAGGCGAAAGCCATTGCCGGAAAGACATTCGTTTTGACGGGCACGCTGCCGAACCTGAAGAGGGAGGAAGCTTCTGAAATGATCCTGCAGGCCGGGGGGAAGGTGAGTTCAAGCGTCAGCAAGAAAACGGATTTTGTTCTGGCCGGCGCGGAAGCGGGATCCAAGCTCGATAAGGCCAGAGAGCTTGGCGTCAGGGTCATCGACGAGGGGGAACTCCGCAAACTTCTTGAATCCTGAGCCAATTTCTTCATGATGAACATTTCATCCATGAAGCATTTAATCTTCTCCATTTCACTTTCCATCGCGTTGCTGGCTCTCGCCGGCTGTGACACAACCACCCGCGACATTCAACGCGAACAAGTTTCCCAGCGGCAGACTCTTACGGAGATGCAGGAGAAGCAGGAAGCGCTCAATGTGAACTTGCAGAGCACGCAGGAGGAAAATGCCCGTTTGCGCCAGCAGATCGAGGAATTGAGGACGGAACTCGAAGCCAGCCGCAAGACGTCCAGCACTTACGCCGGCGACATCAGCCGGCTTGATGAGCTGGTTCAGAAGTTGAATTCGGCCCGCGAAAAAGACAGGCAGGTGATCCTGGATGAAGTGAGCAGCGAACTGGCTCGGATGTCGCAGAAGACCGCCGCGGCCGGTTCGGATCACTCGGGGCCTTCAGCTTCGCCTCCGGCCAAAAAGGCCAAGCCGGATGTCGGCTATGAGCACACCGTGAAAAAGGGTGAGTCGCTTTTCGCGATTGCCAAGGCCTATGGGATCGAGGCGGCCGAAATCGCGAAGGCCAACGGCCTGAAGGAAAAGAGTCCTCTGAAAGTGGGACAGGTTCTTTTTATTCCGAAAAAGTAGAGCGCGGTCCGGAGATGGTCTATTGTGGGTTCGATCTACGATATGCGACGCGCGAGATTATGTGGGAATTGAAAAAAGGCAAAGATGGCCAGGCTTTCGGCCCGGTGGATCTGGATACGCTCGAACGATGGGCCGCGAATGGCCAGATTTCGCCGATGGACACTCTCGTTGACCTGGACACCGGCAAAAACTACGCGCCTTATGAAGTTTCTGATTTGGAGATGATCTGGGAGGTGACGCTGGGCGACGGAGCGGTTTATGGTCCCACGCACGCCAACGCGGTGCGTGTGTTTGTGCGCGAGGGGCAGATCCTTCCTAAGGATACTGTTCGAGACATCGTGCGCGGCGAAAAATTCCTGGCGGGCGAATTCGAACTTTACCTGGAGAAGCAATACCCGCTGCAGAAGTCCGAACCTCTTCCCGAACCGCAAACGATTGCTGCTCAAGCGGCGGAAGCTGAGGGAAAATCAGATGCGCGTCCGCGATCTGCGGATGAATCCAGGAAAAAAGACTACAGCAAGACCCGGCTCAAACCGCTGGAGGAGGCGGATATTGACAGCCTCGAGCCGGAGGAAATGAAGCAGAGAATCCGACAGTTGCTGGATGCGCTCGAATCGGAGCAGGCAAACTACGAAAAGCTCAAGCAGCACTACCAGGATCTGAATCAGCGGTTCGTCGAGTTCAAGGACCGGCTCAAGTCGGTTGATGACGGGAGCGCTGAATAAGGCCGGCCATTGCACCTCCAAGGAAGACAAACACCAGAGAGGAAATCCGGTGAATACTTCCCAAAAGACAAACATTTCGTGGATCACAGTTGGAGTGCTGGTGCTCCTCTTTGCACCCGCGCTTTTCGCGCAAAAAAAAGGCAGCCTTCAAAACTTTGAATCGGGCAACGGCACCGAAGACGAATACGATACGCAGGCGTGGAATTGCACGGTGGACTTTGATGGCAAGAAGATGCACTCCGGCAGCTGATCCATCAAGATGGACACGCTCGAAAACGGCGGCTTAGCTGCGATCCCAGTCGAGAGCTTGCTATTGCTGGAACTCGCTAAAATCCACGTGCACGCCTGAAAAGTACACGCGGGTGATTTCATCTACCTTCACCCCCGAGCCTACCGATGTGAACACGAACGGATGGCCAAGGAAGTCATTTCCATTGCGTTTGTAGAGAGGAGTGTTGTCCTTCACGTAGTCCTTCACATTGGTCCAGTCCACAAGGTCAGAGCTTTGCTTGTTGTTCTCAATGGCCCAGGTGTCGATTCCATCCTGGACCTTCTTGAGTTCCTGAACCGTAAGCGTGGCCTGCGAACGTCGGCGTGCCTTCATGAACTCAGGAATACAAACCGCGCATAACAGGCCGATGATACCAACGACCAGCATGATCTCGATGAGCGTGAAACCGCTCCTATTGCGCTTGATTTTTAGGTCTCCCATCAAAACAGACGGGTATGAATGAATCTTATTATTTCACCCCAATATAAGTGCGTTTTTTTGAAAAAGAAAGGCGAACTGGTGAATGGATGAGCCGGAATCCTCAAAAACCCCAGCAATTCTGGGCTATTTTTTGACCCCGCCGTTGCCTGCCATCCGGTAAAAGCCGGTCTTTGCCTTGGGAATGGATTTGTCGATTTTAAGAAAAATACTGTCTTCACCGAAGAGGTGCTTGAGCTTGTAAAGGAGCGCGTCGCCCGGATTGACCTGGCAACTTTCTTCGGTGTCGAGAAAAACGATCTCTCCATTCGGGTAGCTGATGCATAAGAGGACGGGGCAGCGGCCCGGATGATCGCGGAGAATCTGGCGCGCTGCCTGAAGTTGTTCGGGCGCAACGCTGGCAGGAAGTCGCAGATGGAGCGCCTGCGTGAACCGCTCGGGAACTTTTTCCAGGGGGAGTACGTCGGAGGCGATCAGCTTCGGTTTTTCATCGCGCTTATCGACGCGTCCAAGGATGAACACTGCCTGTTCATCCTGGCAATAATTCCTCGCCGCCTGGTAACTGTCGGGATAGACCACCACCTCAACCGATCCCTCCAAGTCCTCGATCTCGAATGAGCACATCTCGCGATGGTCTCGTTTTGTCACGGCCTTGCGAAGTTTGTTGATGATTCCACCGATTCGCGTCATTTCGCCGTCGGGCAGTTCGTTGAGGTGGGTGGTTGACTTGAGTTCATAGCGCTCGAGGATGTTGGCATATTGTGTCAGCGGGTGTCCGGTGACATAAAAGCCGAGCAGTTCTTTTTCAAAGGCGAGAAGCTGGTTTTGGGGCCATTCCTCGACCGAAAGACTCGAACGGCGGCTGACGGGCGTATTGAGGGTGTCGCCAAACAAGGCGCCCTGGCCGGCGGCGCGCTCCTTTTGGGCCGACGCGGCAATACCCATCACCTCGTCGAGTTGTGCAAAGAGTTTGGATCGCGGTTCCTTCGTGAAATCGAATGCGCCGCACTTAATCAGGCTTTCAAGGAGCTTTTTATTGGCGATGCGGGAATCGAGGCGCGTGCAAAAGTCCATGAGACTTTTAAACGGGCCGTGTTTTCGCTCCGATAGGGTTGCGTGAACGGCGCCTTCGCCGACATTTTTGACGGCGGCCAGGCCGAATCGGATCTTTTTGTCATCCACCACTGTGAACCCCGTCTCGCTCTCATTGACGTCCGGGGGAAGGACTTCGATCTCCATCTCCTTGCACTCGTTGATAAAGACGGTGATTTTATCCTGGTTGCCGAGATCGTTCGACATGACGGCTGCCATGTATTCAACCGGGTAATTGGCCTTCAAATAGGCGGTTTGATAGGTGATCAGACCGTAAGCTGCGCTATGCGACTTGTTGAAGCCGTAGCCGGCAAACTTTTCCAGGAGGTTGAAGATCTTCTCCGCCTTTGCCTTGGGAATGTTGTTGGCCGTATGGCAGCCTTTGATGAAGATCTCGCGTTGTTTGGCCATCTCCTCGGGCTTCTTCTTGCCCATGGCGCGACGCAGAATGTCGGCGGCGCCGAGCGAGAATCCTGCCAGCAGGGATGCGGCCTGCATGACCTGTTCCTGGTAAATCATGATACCATAAGTATCTTTACATACCTTTTCAAGGAGCTTGTGTTCGTATTCGATTGGCGTTTGCCCGGATTTGCGGCGGATGTAGTCAGGGATGAGGTCCATCGGACCGGGACGATAGAGGGCGATCAGCGCGAAAATATCATCGATGCTGTGGATGCCGAATTTCCGGCAAAGATCGCGCATGCCTCCGGATTCCAGCTGAAACACGGCGATGGTGTCGCCGCGGTTGAGAAGATTGAAGGTTTTGCTGTCGTCGAGCGGAATTTGGCTTGTCTCTAATTCCAGGTTCCGGGTTTTTCGGATCATCTTCAACGTGTCATCGACCACGGTGAGCGTCTTGAGCCCAAGAAAGTCCATTTTGAGCAACCCGAGCTCGCCCAGCGGTTCCATCGAGTACTGCGTGACGATTTCGTTGTCCTTGCCGCGGGTGAGGGGGACGAAGTGAAAGAGGGGTTCCCCGCAGATGACGACGCCCGCGGCGTGGACGGATGCCTGGCGCGCCAACCCCTCGAGATTTTGCGCGTGCGCCATCAGCTCCTGCACGCGCGGGTCGGAATCGACGGCTTTCTTTAAATCCGGACTGAGCTTCAAAGCCTTGTCGAGGGTCATCTTCAGGTCGTTGGGGATCATTTTGGCGAGACGGTCGGCTTCGCCGTACGAAAAGCTCATCACACGTGCTACGTCGCGGACAACGGCCTTCGCGCCCATGGTGCCGAACGTGATGATCTGCGCGACGTTGTGGTCCCCGTACTTTTTCCGGACGTACTCGATCACCTCGGGGCGCCTGTTGTAACAGAAGTCGATGTCGAAATCCGGGGCCGAGATGCGCTCAGGATTCAGGAAGCGCTCGAAAAGGAGGTTGTACCGTATGGGGTCGCAGTCGGTGATTTCCAGCACGTAGGCGATGATGCTGCCAGCGCCCGATCCGCGTCCAGGTCCCACCGGGATATTTCTGCTCTTGGCGTAGTGAATGAAATCCCAAACGATCAGAAAATAACTCAGAAATCCGGTCTTCTTGATGACCTGGAATTCCAACTGGTAGCGATCCACCAGATTTTTTTCCTCGGGGCGCAGTTTCTTGCTGTAAATGTCGATGTTGTAGCGCTTGAGCATTCCCGCGGCGCAAAGTTCCTGGAATAAATCCTCGCGCGTTTTGTTTGCTGGCGGGGCGAACTCCGGGAACCGATTTTGCCCGAAGTCGATCAGGAGGTTGCATTGCTCCGCAATCTCGACAGTGCGCTTGATGGCATCGGGAACTTCCCTGAAAATTTCCGCCATTTCCTGGGGCGACTTGTAATAGAACTCGTCCGTGCCGTAGCGCATTCGCTCCTCGTCCGCCAGCAGCCGGCCGGTTCCAATGCAAATGAGAGCATCGTGCGAGGCGGCTTGATTTTTTTCGAGGTAGTGGACGTCATTGGTGGCGACCAGCGGAACGCCTGTTTCCCGACTCAGCGCGATGACCTCACGGTTGACCCGCTTTTGCATTTCCAGACCGTGGTCCTGGATTTCCAGGTAGAAGTTTTTTCCGAAAGTCTGTTTGCAGAAATCGACAAACTCGATTGCCTTGTGTTTCTGGTTGTTCAGGAGGTTTTGCGCGACCTCGCCTTTGAGGCACGCAGACGTGGCAATCAGCCCCTCATGATGGTGGCTGAGCAGCTCGCGGTCGATCCGGGGTTTGTAATAAAAACCGGTGAGGTGGGCTTCGGTCGTCAGTTTGAGAAGGTTCTGGTATCCCCGCTCGTCCTGGGCCAGCAAAAGAAAATGATACGAGGAGTCCCGGGCGCTGGCCGCGTCTTTATCCATCCGGCTTCCAGGCGCCATGTAGACTTCGCATCCGATGATCGGTTTGATTCCGGCTTTGGTCGCCTCACGGTAGAAGGGAATGGCGCCGTAAAGATTTCCGTGGTCAGTCATCGCCGCGGCAGGCACGCCAAATGCGCGCGCCTTTTCCATGAGTGCCGGAATCCGGACCGTCGAATCCAGAATGCTAAACTCGGTGTGCTGATGGAGGTGAATGAATTGTGACTGAGGCATGAGGTTGGAAATCTAGCTTAAAATGGAAGCATGACGCAAGGTGCAGGAGCCATGTGTTTTTGGTCGCCTAAAACGCCAATTCTGGTTAATTGGTCCACGTTGAGAATTCTGAGCATCTTCCTGGTTGTTTTGGGCGCCATTCTGCTCCTCTGGGTCGCCGTCGATCACGAGCCTCTTGTGCTTCAACTCTTCGGGCAATCGGTCCAAGGACACGTGACGGGCAGGGACGTAAACTTCCACGGTGCCGAACAGCAGGCCGAATCCGGTGTACTGACATTGCACTACGAGTTCGAGGCAGGCGGAACAAAGATTGCAAGCAACGCACCGGTATCGAGGTCGGTTTATGACGCCGCCGAGCCGGGCAGGAGTGTCACAGTGCATTTTCTTTCTGCGCACCCTTCGATCAACTTCCCTGACGGTTATCTCGGACAGGGCATTCGTGGCGTTCCACTTCTCATTGTTGGTGTGGCTTCCTTTGCGACCGGCTTATATCTCATGAAGCGGTGCGCATAAGAGAGAGTGGCATTTCTTTCTTTAAACCACGCTTCGCACGCTTTACCCTCCAAAGCCTACGCCATGTTCAAAAAGAGCTTCAGCGCCAAGATCATCGCTTTGCTGCTTCTGGTCGGTTTCCTGGTTGCGATGGCCAATCTTGGGATTGTCTTCCTCGTTGACGGCCTGGTCAAAAACATCGCGAAGGAATGGGTCGCGGATGCTTCGCTTCGGGCGATCAAGCGCATTGATGAGCAATTGTTTTTGATCGAGTATTACACGGCGGCGCTCGCAAAACAGACATCCGACCTGCTTCGGGACAACTGGGAGGACATTGACCTCAATACGTTCAATCAATGCTTTGTGCGGGATTCCAACGGAGCGCTGAGAACCCGCGTCAACGACCCGAATTACAAGATTGGTGTCAAGAAAACATATCCGGAGCAGCTCCAGACTTTTGCGCCCGGCGACAAGATTTACAAGCTGACAGCCGATGACAAAAAATTTCTGCTGATCGCAGACGAATATTCCTTCCCGATGCTGAAGATTGCGCACGAGATGCTCGGCACCGAGTGGGTCTATCTGATTCACGACGAAGTTTCGGTCACCTATCCGTTCTCGGACACCACGCTCGATATGGATCCCAGTTTCCGATATTCCACGCGTCCGTACTATTCGGTGATCCGCGATTTCGACGGGAAGGGGCGCTGGACTGATCCGTATCTCGACGCAAGCGGAACGGGATGGATGATGACCCGGTCGCATCCAATTGTTTTTCAAGGCAAGCCGTTCGGGATGGCTGTGCAGGATCTGAGTTTAAAACAGATCAACGCGTCGCTGCTCCATATCCAGTTCCAGCAATCGGAGTTTGAGGGGACGGCGCAGGATGAGAATGTGCCGCTCATCTACAAAATCATCCGGATGATCCAGGGAGATGCTCCCCGGAAGGATAAGACCATTGCGTTCATCCTGAAGGAAGACGGCAGGTTGCTGACCACCAACGAGCCTAGAATCTTAAAGGAGATGATCGCGGCTGGAGGGGTCTATTATCTCTGGAAGTCACCAACGTCGCCTGCCGGCAGTGCCCATGACAGCTCAGGGCTCTATATGCCCCGGCTTTTGAGAGACTCGGTGGGGCATCTTTACAGCAAGGGGCATTTTTTGGGCAACGACATTGTCTTTGCATATCCTCTTCAAAGCACAGGCTGGTTTGTTTTGATCCAGGTCGATGCCGCCGACATCTTTTCGGCAATCCGCACACTGATCGGGGTGCTTCTCGCCGTCACCTCCATCGGTGTGTTGATCGCGCTCGGGCTTGGTTTTTTCTTTAGCAAGCGATTCATCACCAACCGGATCCTGGCCGTCGCCGGGGCAGCGCGGCAGGTTTCCGTCGGAAACCTGATAGCGCGTGTGAAAAACCTGGGAGATGACGAAATCGGTCAACTGGGCAAGTCGTTCAACCAGATGCTTGATGGCCTGCTGGCGCGCCAGCGCGAGAAGGAGGTGTTTGGTCATTATCTTTCCACGACGATCCGGGACAAGATTCTCAAAAATCCTGACGCGCTTTCCGGAGAGGATGTGGAGGCTGTCATCCTTTTTTCGGACATTCGGGCATTCAGCACCTACTCTGAGAACAAACCGCCGCACGAGGTGGTGAATATGCTAAACCGGCACTTTTCCAGGATGGTGAAGGTCATCCAGGAAAACGGCGGTGTCGTGGAGAGATTTATTGGCGACGCGGTGATGGCGGTCTTCAGCGACTATTTCGGAACGACTGAGCCGCACGAGTCGGCTGTGAGGGCGGCCGTGGCGATGCGCCGCGAGCTGTCCGAGCTCAACGCGGAGTTCGTGAAGGAAGGCAAACAGGCGATCGACATCGGCATTGGGATCCATGCGGGGCCTGTCGTGGCGGGCAACATCGGTTCCGCCGACCGGAAAACGTTCACGGTGATCGGCAACACCGTTGATGTCGCCTCACGCCTTGAGGGAATGACCAAGACACTTGGTTTTCCGATTCTGATTTCCTCGGAAGTTTATGATCGATGTGGTCTGATCAACGGCGTGAAGTTTGTGGATACCGAGGAAATCCACGTGAAGGGCAAACAACAAAAGGTGCGCGTCTACCGCGTTGAATGTGCCGAAACACTGCACGCCGCAGGCCCAAGCCGTTCTCCGTGATTGACGATTTCCATTCATTCCGGCATTCTCCGCGAAACCCTTTGCTATGACCCGCCCACAATATTGGCTGCTGCTCCTTCTATCTTTCATCAGCTTCGCCCTCGCCGCGACGCTTCTCGGCTTGCACTTCCAGAACCAGCGCGCCGAGACGAGTTTCAACGCCGACCAAATGAAGCTGGCGAAACTGCAGGAAGATATCCAGCGAGGTGAGATCAGCCGCCGGATGGTTCAAAGCATCGCTCAGGATCTCTCCGTCCTGGCGGCCCAGAAACCGGAAGTGCAAAGCCTTCTGGCGCGTTACGGAATTACGATCCGGAAGAATGGGGAGGCCGATTCCAAATGAGCGGCGACGATCCACAGCTTTCAGTTCCGTTCTGGCCGGTGCTTCTTTTGGTTCTGGCCTTCAGTCTTTTTCTCTGCGTCGAAATCTACTCCGTCTTGCGCGTCACCGACCGCATTGAACAACAACACGCCGCGGTGACCAAAAGGGCGCAGTTGATGGAGTCCCAGATGGCGGCGTCAAAAACGTGGCAGACGATGCTTGAAGGCATGGCCAACGATCTTCTCGACCTGGGCAAGAGCGATTCGGAAGTCCGCAAGCTTGTCGAAAAATATCAGATCCGAAAGAATCAGCCTGTCGCTCCACCCGAATCCAAGGGCGACAAGGACTCCAAGCCCGCAGAATAATACCAGCAATGTCCTGGTGAAGCGGCACCAAGTGCCGCAAAAAGAAGGAGGACATTGCCATTATATTACCAGCAGCGTCCTGATCGAGTGGTGTTTTCAAAGATCACCGCTGAATGATAGCGATGCTGCCATCAGGCCGTTCAAAGACCCACCGACTTGGGTCCCTTTTTTTGTCGATTTTTCAAGACAATCGTCTTTCGTTTCCTTTGTTTTTGATCAAATTTGGGGTATTTTATAATGGAAAGTCGTGCAAATCGAACACACGGTGAGCAAAAGGTTGCAACTGATTGCTGTCGCAACGGTTTTGGCGATCAGTCCTCTGACGCTGAACGCGGCCAGCGGCACGTGGAATCTGGACTCCAACGGAAATTGGAATGTCAACGGAAACTGGACCGCGTCGCCCTTTCCAAACGCGACGACCGACAACGCAACTCTTGGAGGGATCATCACGGCCAACCGTACGATCACCCTCGGTCAGAACATCGACATTCGCGCGATCACCTTCAACAGCACCCATAGCTACGATGTGACAGGCAATCAACTGACCTTGCACCTGGCGGGAACCGCGTTGACCCAGAGCGGTTCGGGTTCGGACCAGATCGATTCGGCTGTGGTGCTGGCGAATAACATGACTTTTGGAGGTGCCGGCTCCGGAAATGTCACCATCAACGGCGTGATTTCACAGTCAGGAGGAGCCCGCATCTTGACCAAGTCGGGCACCGGCACGTACACGCTCATCCTCAACGGCAACAATACTTTCAGCGGCGGGTTTAGGGCCTACAGGGGAACTGTACAATTTGGCAACAACGGCGCTGCGGGTACGGGTACACTCACCATCAGTGATGGAACGCATGTTCCCACCCTTCAAGCAGGTTCAAGTGGAATTAACCTGAGCAACGCCGTGCTTGTGAATAATGACTTCAATATCGCGGGCTCCAATGACTTCACCTTGTCGGGCAATATCGATTTGAACGGCTTCACCCCCATCATTACCGTGAGCAACACCGGCAACACCACTTTTTCAGGCACGGTGGGCGTGTCGGTCGGCAGCGGACTTTGGAAGGACGGCACCGGCAAGTTGATCCTGACCGGCGCCAATAATTATGACAGCGGCACGACCGTCAACGCCGGTGTTTTGAACATCCAGAACGCTTCCGCTCTCGGAACGGTGGGTGCTGGAACAACCGTCATTTCGGGCGCAGCCTTGGAAATTCAAAGCGGCATCACGGTGTCAACGGAGCCCCTGACTCTGAACGGCACGGGGATCAGCAGCAATGGCGCGCTGCGCAACATCAGCGGGAACAACACCTGGTCGAACACGGTGACGCTGGGAAGCAACAGCTCCATCGGTACGGATGCGGGAACCCTCACGATCAGCAATGTCATTGATGATGGCGCCGGAGGCTTCAGCTTGACCAAGGTGGGTTCGGGAACCCTGGCCTTGAACGCGAATAACACCTTTTCTGGTGGTCTGACAGTCAGCGCTGGCACGGTCCAGTTTGGCAATGCCGGGGGAGCCGGCACGGGAACATTGACGATCAACGCCGGCACGATCCAAACTGGCAGTGCCCTGACGGTCGCCAACGCCGTAACGGTTGGTGGGGATTTCACCGTTGGCGGATCCAACAATTTGACGCTCTCTGGTGCGATGGCCTTGGGAACGGCTGTCCGGACAGTTACCGTCGCCAATACCGGTGCCACCACGTTTTCCGGTGTGATCTCCGGCGGCGTCGGCAACGGATTTACGAAGGCCGGCAGTGGTACGCTCACCTTTTCAGGCGCCGGCGCCAACACTTACAGCGGTGTCACCACGGTCAATGATGGGACACTTGTCTTGAACAAGAGCGCGGGCGTCAACGCGATCGCCGGCAACCTGACGATCGGCGATGGGGTAGGAGCAGCCAACTCAGCCATCGTCCAATTGAGCGCCGCCAACCAGATCATCAACACCTCTGCCGTGACGATCAGCACGGATGGCAAACTGGATTTAAACAACAATTCCAATACGATCGGCTCGCTCACAACGACGGGCGGTAACGTAACGACAGGGACTGGAACTCTGACCCTCGGTGGCAATGTGACCGGCAATGCCTCCTCCCAAATCGCGACGATCAGCGGCAACCTGGCGTTGGGGGCTGCAACGCGAACCTTTACCATTGCCTCTGGCACGACAGGCTCCACCGACATGCAGGTCTCCGCAGTCATCAGCGGCCTCGGAGGCCTGACCAAGGCGGGTGCCGGCCAATTGACCCTGAATGGTTCGGCAAACAACACCTTCACCGGCGCCACAACGATCAATGCGGGAACGCTGGAACTCTCCGCAACTGGTGCCCTGAACAGCACCAGCGGCATCACCATCAACACGGGCGGAACGTTGCTCTTGAGCGGCGCGAGCACGGACCGAATTGGCAACGCCGTCCCGGTCACCTTGGCGGGCGGCACGCTGACTTCGCAGGATCGTACGGAAACGATGGGCGCTCTGACGATGACAGCCGCCTCGGTGATTAACCTGGGCACCGACGGCACCAATCAAGACCTGACATTTGCCAGCCTGACCGACAACGGAGGCGCGGTGGTGATCAACAACTGGTCGGGCAAGCAATTTTCCAGTGGTAGCGATGACCGGATTTTCCTCACCGGCACGGCTCCTGGAACCATCTTCGGCGACGTATCGTTCACGGGATATAATCAGGGTGGTATTGTCCTGGCCAGCCATGAGCTGGTTCCGATCCCCGAGCCGGGGACGGTGATCAGCGGCATCCTTCTCAGCGGACTTGTGGCATTTTATTTCCTGCGCCGCCGCATGTCGCGTCAAACAACCTGACGCTTCTCGAAGTTCTTCAAATTCTAGTGGTTCTTTTTTTGCGGTGTTGCCTGCGCGTCATTCCGTTTTTGAGTACCGGCATCTGGCGCCGACGGATTCCAAAGCGACTCGATCAGCCTTCGTTCCTCGGGTTTCAGATTTTTGAAATCGATCTGGCGGGCAACTTTAAGGGCGTCGGCTTTGAATCCATTGGCATTGAGCACCGCTGCGTACACGGCCTGCCATCCGGGTGCCGTGAGCTGTTCGGGCGGAATGTTTCTCATCGCTTTAAGCGCTACGGCCGGAAGTCCTCCGCGCAACTGTGCCAATGCATAGGTGGTGGCAAAAGGCGGCAGCCGCGGATTGATTTCATAAACTTTGCGCGCGCGGGCTAATTCGTCGGCCGATGTGTCATTGAGAAGCAATCCGAGATATGCCACGTCATTGTTGATGGTCGGATCCTCCGGCTTCAGCGCCAGAAGCCGGCGCAACGTATTGAAGAGGTCGCGTGTCCGGCCGAGCTGTTCGTAGGGATGGATCAGTTTGAGAAGCGAATCCATCTCGAACTCGGGAACCTGGCTGAGGCTTTCATAAGCTTCGATGCAGTGGGATAAGTCGCCGAGCTTGTCTGCATAATAAGCCAGATACCGCTGGGCGAGTGGTTTGGTGCCAGCCGTGCGGACGGCCTGTTTCCAGCAAAGATCGTAGCGAGTGTCACGGCCGAGCTCCTTCGCCGCCCTTGCGCGAAACAACCAGAGCAAGACAGGTTGTTGCAGAAACAAATCCTGTTCGAGGAACATGTCCAGTTCCTGCCACCGCCCGAGCGCCGCCATCGCATCGAGCTCAACAAGCAGGAGCGGCTCCGGCGACTTCGCATCGAGCGGAAATACCGTCAGTGTTTTTTCATAGAGCTCCATTCCGTTGAGCCATGCCCCCAAGTCGTGCTGGTCGGCTTCGGAGAGATCGGCCGCGTTCTTGAGCAGCGCATCGATGATCTCTGGTTGTTTTTCTGGATGGGCCTGGATTTCCCTTTGCGCTGCAAAGCAGCGATCCTGAATCTCGACCAGGGGATGTTGTTGAATCATTTGCGCGGGATCTACGGGCAGGGTGCGGGATGGATGCGCCATCGCCCATTCCGTGAGGATTCGAAGACTTTGGAGTCCCCACTCATCCTTGCGCTTGGCCAGATCAAGCAACTGGTCGAGTCCGGCCTGCTCGCTTTCAGGCATCATCAGCTCGACATTGGCGAGATTGACGGCGGCGCGCGTGTAGTCCGGATCGATCGCAAGCGCTTTCTGAAACCACTCCCGCGCCAGAGCTGGTTGTTGTTGCCGTCCTGCGAGGAGTCCGGCGAGATTGTAGACTTCCTTTCCTGGCGAAGGGTGCGCGAGCAAGAAGTCGAGCTGATGCTGGGCCACCGGGACCAAGCCTTCACGCAAAGCTGCTTCACCGAGTGCGATATGGTCGGCGTCCGTTCCACCGCCATTGGCCTGCAGGACCGTGGTCCAAAGATTCAGACTGACGGGATCATGGCGTGCATCGGCAACCTTTGCGAGGATGCGAAAAGCTTCGGCTGAATCGTTGCGATATTGAAGGCAGAGCTTTGCCCGCTGGACGGCTTGTTTATAGTCCTTTTTGGCGAGCGCCTCCTGCGCCTCCGTCAGGTACGTTCCGGCCCGCCATCCCTTGGCGGCGCGGTAGAGGGGAGTGGCTGTAATCGACAGGATGAAAAGAGCCAGGAGCAGGAAGATGAACCCCCACGGCCAGAAGTGAATGAGAAGAGGAAGTTTTCTATTACGGTCCATTTGGATGGTTACTAAAAGTAAAAAGGCTTTTAATTAGTTGAATCAGCTTTTCCTCGTCGTTGGACTGGGCCACGATGGCGACCGAGGCGATTTCTGTGTTGGTGATCCGTTTGCCTTGTTCCATGAAGTGAAACCTCTGGAGTTGCTGGCCCCACAATTTCTTCCATCCGCCCTCGAAATTCAGCAGCTGGCTTTCGCCGTCGCGCCAGACACCCCATGCCTGAAGAATCCTGCGCGGGCCCCGTTTGAAATGGAACAAATACCACTGTGTTGTTTCACTTCCAAGCGGAATGGAAAGCTCCTTCACCGGACCCTCCAACTCCCAGCCCACGCCCGACATACAGACATCGGGGCGATGAAAGAAACCTGTCCGGTTTTCGGAACTGGGTCCCCAAAAAAAGTAATAGACTGCGGCATCACCGGCCAATGGCGAACTGACCTGGTAACTGGCGCCTTTTTGCGGCTGAAGCTGTTCGAGAATGGCATCCGAAACCTGGACATCGGTGGCAGTGATGCCATCCCGGGCCTGGAATCGGAGCGAAGGCTCAGTGCGGGCCGGTTCGAGGTGTTCGTGGGCGAGATACCAGAATTGCGCGCCGGCCAGTGAGATCACTGCAATCGAGAAGGCAGCCCGTGCGCGTGGCAAGTGTGTCCAATCCAGTCTGCGGAAAACATCGGATGGATTCACGGCTGGGACCTCCGGCTCCTGACCCCTCCACTTCGATCCAATAAAATAGAGAGACAGCGTTGCAAAAATCAAAATGGTCCAGCCGGCCGGATCGTGGAATTTTTCGACAGCGGAGAGCCCCTGTTTGGCCGCGATCCAAGTCAGCACGAGTGAGCGAAAGGCGTTTCCCGCGAGAGCGAAGAGCTGGCCCAGGGCGGCGAGAGCGATCAACCGCCTCCAGGAAAGCCTGAAGAGAAGTCCGAGCGCGACTGCGGCCATCAAACAGGATTGCAGGGAGCGGATGCCGCTGCACGCTTCATCGATGCTGACAATTCCGTTTTCCAGTTCGATCAAGTTGCCGCGGGGAATCGCAAGGATGCCAACCCAATACAATATCTCCGCATTCAGCTGCGCTGCGAACTTCATCAACCCCTGCACGATCGCCGCCTCGATCGTCGTGGGCCAGGGCACGGCGGTCAAAAAAAGAATGGCAACGCCCCAGACGACACGCGGGATTTTTTTCATGCCAAGGTGTTCCAGCGTCCAAAGGGTCAGGGCAAGAAAGAGTGCGGCACCGCCGACTCCGAATCCTCTCAGGCCGGGTGCGATCTGGCGGTAGAGTTCCAGGGGAAATAAGAGCAGAGCCCCGGCGCAGAGCAGAACATTGGCCAGCTGGGGCGGGGGTCCAGACGGCGGCGGCCCAAATGACGAGGCGATTTCATCCCGGCCCTGATAGAGGAACCATGCGCAAAGGAAGGGGACAAAAAGGCCGTAGCCATATTGCGGGTTGCTCCACCATTCCCGGGACAGGTGTGCCAAAAGCATTCCCCACAGGCCGAGAAAAAGAAGGATGAAAGCGGTCCTTTTTTTCATGAAAGCGAGCGCGAGTTAAAACGATTTGAAACTATAAAACGATTGTAAAATCAGGGTATTGAGACTGATCTCAATATTATTAATAATAGTTATTGATAAGTATAGCAGAGGAACCTATCTTAATACAAGACTATGAAGACCAACGAGCATAAAGATGAAGTCATCGCACGCGCGATGGAGTCAAGCGGCCAGCGTTTGACCCGCCAAAAGACAGAAGTCTTCTATTACATGCAGGAAAACGGCATGCGGCACCCGACGGCCGAGGATGTCTATTTCGGCGTCAAAGCCGCCGTGCCCTCCATTTCACTCGGCACCGTTTACAACTGCCTGGAAGCGCTGGTGGCGTGCAAACTGCTCAACCGCCTGACCATTGCGGGAACCACGACGCACCGCTACGAGATGCGCAGCCGCGAGCACCATCACTTTCGGTGCATCGCTTGCGGGAAAATTTTGGACGTGGACGCCACCATCCCGGTGGGTAAAGTCATGCCCGAACCGCATGATTTCGAAGTCACCGAGTTCCACCTTCAGCTCTCCGGATATTGTCCAGACTGCAAGGAGAAGAAAAACACCCGCTCAGCATAGCCCATGACAACGCCCACCGATACGATCGAACAGTTCGTTAATCAGGAGTACAAGTACGGTTTTGTCACAAACGTCGAATCCGACGCCATTCCCGCGGGCTTGAGTGAGGACATCATCCGGCTTATCTCGACCAAAAAGAAAGAGCCCGAGTTCATGCTCGAGTGGCGCCTCAAGGCCTATCGCCACTGGCTTACGATGACCGAACCCCAGTGGCCAAACGTCCATTACCCGAAGGTCGATTTTCAAAAAATCATTTACTATTCGGCACCGAAGCCAAAGAAAACCGTGGGCAGCCTCGACGAGGTCGACCCCGAGCTGCTCAAGACCTTTGAGAAGCTCGGCATTTCCCTGAACGAGCAGAAACGCCTGACGGGTGTTGCCGTCGACGCGATCGTCGACAGTGTTTCAGTGGCGACGACCTTCCAGAAGGATCTCGAAAAGGTCGGGATCGTTTTCTGCTCCTTTTCGGAGGCGGTCCAGAAGCATCCCGATCTGGTCAAAAAATATCTCGGCACCGTGGTCCCCGCCAACGACAACTACTACGCAGCGCTGAACTCCGCGGTCTTCAGCGACGGATCGTTTTGCTTCATTCCGAAGGGCGTTCGCTGCCCAATGGAGCTATCCACCTATTTCCGGATCAATGCGGCCAATACAGGTCAATTTGAGCGGACGCTGATCGTCGCCGAACCGGGAGCTTACGTGAGTTACCTTGAGGGCTGCACGGCGCCCATGCGCGATGAAAATCAACTTCACGCAGCCGTCGTCGAGCTTGTGGCGCTCGAGAACGCCGAGATCAAATACTCGACCGTCCAGAATTGGTATCCGGGCGACAAGAACGGCAAGGGCGGCATTTATAACTTTGTCACGAAGCGCGGCAAATGCGCCGGCGCGAACTCGCGGATTTCCTGGACCCAGGTGGAGACGGGCTCGGCGATCACGTGGAAATATCCGAGCGTCATCCTCCAGGGCGACAACTCCGTGGGGGAATTTTATTCCGTCGCGCTGACCAACAACATGCAGCAGGCGGACACGGGCACCAAGATGATTCACATCGGCAAAAACACCCGGAGCACGATCGTCTCCAAAGGAATTTCGGCCGGGCGCGGCCAGAACAGCTACCGTGGCCTTGTGAAAATCCTCAAAGGTGCCGACGGTGCTCGCAACTACTCGCAATGCGACTCGCTCCTGATTGGCGACAAATGCGGCGCTCATACCTTCCCGTACATCGAAGTCAAGAACACCACGGCGCAGGTGGAGCACGAGGCTTCGACCTCAAAGATTGGTGAAGACCAGATTTTTTATTGCAACCAACGAGGCATTGCGACGCAGGACGCAGTCAACATGATCGTCAACGGCTACTGCAAGGAGGTTTTTCGTCACCTGCCGATGGAGTTTGCCGTGGAGGCGCAGAAGCTTCTCGGAGTGAGCCTTGAAGGAAGCGTCGGTTAAACGGGAGAAGAGGAAAAATGAGCATACTTGAGATCAAGAATTTGAAGGCCGGCGTCGAGGGAAAGCAGATCCTGAAGGGAATTAACCTGACAGTGAATGCCGGCGAAGTTCACGCGATCATGGGTCCCAACGGCAGCGGCAAAAGCACGCTGGCGCAGGTCCTGGTTGGCCGCAAGGAGTACAACGTCGAGGGAGAGGTTCTTTATGAAGGCAAACACCTGCTCGACCTAAGCGTCGAGGAGCGCGCCCGCGAAGGAGTCTTTCTGGCGTTTCAATACCCGGTGGAAATTCCCGGCGTCAACAGCACTTACTTCCTGAAAGCAGCCTACAACGAGGCGCGCAAGCACCGCGGCCTTGCCGAACTGGACGCGATGGAATTCCTGACTTTGGTGAAGGAGAAGATGAAGATCCTGGAACTCGACCAGAGTCTGCTCAATCGCCCTGTAAATGAAGGTTTTTCGGGCGGCGAGAAGAAGCGAAACGAAATCTTTCAGATGGCTGTGCTCGATCCGAAGCTGGCGATCCTCGATGAGACGGACTCGGGCCTCGACATCGACGCGCTGAAAATCGTTGCTTCGGGCGTCAACAAGCTTAGGCGTCCCGACAATGCGCAGATCGTCATCACTCACTACCAGCGCCTCTTGAACTACATTGTTCCCGATTTCGTCCACGTCCTCTTCGACGGCCGGATCATCCGGTCCGGCGGCAAGGAACTGGCGCTCGAACTCGAGGAGAAAGGTTACGATTGGATTGTGAAGCACCCGGAGGCCGCCGAGCGAAAGGAGCTGGTGGCGCCATGATTGAAACGGTGAAAATGGATCCGATCCGCAAAACGAGAGCCGAGGTGAGGTCTACCGGCCAGCCTTACCTGGCGAAGTTTGAGGAGTTCGAGCGGGGTTTGGCAAAAACCCCTGCCTGGCTTTATCCGATCCGCAAGGCCGGCATCGCCCATTTCGCAGAGCTTGGTTTTCCGACGACCCTGAGCGAGGAGTGGCGTTACACGAACATTGCGCCGGTGGCGAAGCTGCCCTTTCATCCTGTGCTGGAGCGGCCGACGAAGCTTCCAAGTCTCAAGCAGATCGAAAAGTTTTTGATTCCCGGGCTGAAATGCAGCCGAATGGTTTTTGTGGATGGCCATTTTGCGCCAGAGCTTTCCACCCGCGTGGATGGCATCAAGGCCAGAAGCTTGGCCGAAACCCTTCTCACGGACTCCCGGCAGGTTGAAAAGCATCTCGGCCGTTACGCGCACTGCGAAGAGAACGCCTTTGTGGCGCTCAACACCGCTTTCTTTACAGACGGCGCCTTCATCGACATTCCTGCCGGTCACGATGTTGCAGCCCCGATCCATCTTCTTTTTATCACCGCAGCTTCGGAGACTGGTTCGACAGCTCACCCGCGAAACCTTGTGATCGCCGGGCGCGGCAGCCGCTGCCGGATCATTGAAAGTTATGTCAGCTTGCCTGCCCTGAGCCTGCCGAACGGGTACGAAGCTCAGACGCTCACCAACGCGGTGACGGAAATCGTGGCCGGTGAAGACACCTCCGTTGAGCACTGCAAATGGCAGGCGGAAAGCCTCTCGGCCTTCCATATCGCGACCATCCAGATTCAGCAGGCGGGCAAAAGCCGTGTCATCCAGCATTCGATCTCAACCGGCGCCAAAATCGCGCGCAACGACATCCGCTTTCTCCTGAGCGGCGAGGGGATCGAATCGATCCTGAATGGCCTTTATCTCGGCGTGGGCGATCAGCTGGTCGACCACCACACGGTGGTGGATCACGCCAAGCCGCATTGCGGCAGCCATGAATTTTACAACGGCATCCTTGACGGAAAATCGAAGGGTGTTTTCAACGGAAAAATTTTTGTCCGCAAGGACGCGCAGAAAACGGACGCCAAGCAGACGAGCCGGAACCTGTTGCTCTCTGAAGAGGCGACCATTGACACCAAACCCCAGTTGGAAATTTTCGCCGATGATGTGAAGTGCACGCACGGAGCGACGGTCGGCCAGCTCAATGAGGAGGAAATCTTCTATCTGCGCTCGCGCGGCATCGGCGAAATCAACGCGCGCCGGATGCTGATCCATGCATTTGCAAGCGATGTCGTCAATCGTATCACACTTGAGCCGGTCCGGCAGGAACTCGAAAAACTGATCTCAGCCCGGCTCGATCAAAAGGGAGAGTGACCGGAGCATCCGGCACGGGCAATCCATGTCCGACGATCTCAGCGAACTTTATCAGGAAGTCATCCTCGACCATAGCCGGACCCCGCGTAATTTTCGCAAGCTGGAAGACGCCAACCGGGTGGCTGAGGGGCGAAACCCGATTTGTGGCGACCATTACACGATTTATCTCAAACTCGATGGCGACCGAATCAGCGAGGTCACTTTTCAAGGATCCGGCTGCGCCATTTCCAAGGCATCGGCTTCCATCATGACCGAGGAGCTCAAGGGAAAAACGAAGGCCGAAGCCGAAAATATTTTTCACCAGTTTCATGACTTGATCATGACAGGCGCCGGCGGAGGGCCGGAAACCGGCAAGCTTGCCGTCATGGCCGGAGTTCACAAATTTCCAAACCGGGTGAAATGTGCCATCCTGCCATGGCATGCGATCGAGGCATGCCTTGAGGGCAGAAAGGATCCCATTTCAACAGAGTAAGATATGGAAGACGATAAACTCATCGAACTGACGCGAGACTGCGAGGCGACCTGGATTCCGTCCGGCACCCCGGTGACTCTCAAAAAGGGCGAGAAGGTGATGATCACCCAATCGCTCGGTGGCAGTTACACCGTGGTGATCAACGGCAACATGGTCCGCATCGACGGTAAAAACGCCGATGCGATCGGCAGACCGGTTGTGGCGGTTCCGAAGGCCGGGGAGGCCGATCACAAAGGCCCCGTTGAACGGGAGAAAGTGTGGGAACGGATGAAGTCCTGCTACGATCCGGAGATCCCGGTCAACATCGTTGACCTGGGCCTGGTCTATGACTGCGACATCAAGCCGATTGAGAGTGGCGGCAACCGAGTCGAGGTAAAAATGACGCTGACGGCCCCTGGCTGTGGCATGGGTGACACCATCCGCCGCGACGTGGAGAGCAAGATCAAGGATGTCCCAGGCGTGACCGAAGTCGATGTCCAGCTTGTCTGGGAACCGCAGTGGAATCAAAGCATGATGAGCGAGGCTGCGAAGCTGCAGTTGGGATTGCTTTAGGATGACAAGCGCAACACAACAGGAAAAAAAAGCTAAAAGCGCGGTCCTTTTGGACACGCTTCGAAAAGATTTCCCCATCCTCGACCAAAAGGTTCATGGCCATCCGCTGATCTATCTCGACAACGCCGCAACCAGCCAAAAACCACGAGTGGTCCTAAAAATACTGGACCACTACTACGAAAAGGACAACGCCAACGTCCACCGCGGCATCCATGAGCTCAGCCATAGGGCGACCGTCGCATTTGAAGCCGCACGCGCCCGGACGGCGAAATTCCTCAACGCCACGACTGAAAATGAGATCATCTTCACGCGCGGCACCACGGAGAGCATCAACCTGGTGGCCCAGGCGTGGGGCGGAAAATATCTCAAGGCCGGTGACACGATCCTGCTGACCGAGATGGAGCACCATAGCAACATCGTGCCGTGGCAGCTGCTGGCCGAACGCACGGGGGCGAAGATCCGCTGGCTGCCGGTCACGGGCGATGAGGGACTGCTCGATCTCGGGCGGCTCGACGAGTTTCTGACGCGGGATGTGAAAATCTTCTCGTTCACGCACATTTCCAACACGCTTGGCACGGTCAATCCCGCCGCCGAACTCTGCGAACGGGCGCGCAAGCTGGGTATCGTCACTTTAGTCGACGCGGCCCAGAGTGCCGGCCATGCCCCGCTCGATGTTCGTGAAATTGGATGCGATTTTCTTGCGTTCTCCGGTCATAAGATTTGCGGGCCGACCGGCATTGGAATTCTTTATGGCCGCAAGGAAGTTCTGGAGGTGACGCCCCCCTGGCAGGGCGGAGGCGAAATGATCCTCGACGTTGATTTTACGCGCTCAACCTACAAGCAGCCGCCGCACCGGTTTGAGGCGGGCACGCCCGACATCGCAGGTGCGATTGGCCTGCATGCCGCGCTCGATTATCTCGACGGCATCGGTCGAAATAATATTTTCGCCCATGATCAGGAACTAGCGTCCTACGCCTATGAGAAACTGGCGTCACTCGGCGGGCTCCGGATCTTCGGGCCCAAAAAGGGGCGGGCTGGTCTGGTGAGCTTTGTTGTCAATGATGTCCACGCTCACGATGTGGTCACCTTCGCCGACCAGCGCGGGATTGCCCTGCGCGGCGGGCACCACTGCAACCAACCGCTTCACAAGAAGCTCGGCGTTGAATCGAGCGCGAGGGCGAGTTTCTATTTCTACAACACTCGGGCTGAGGTGGACAGGCTCGTTGATGTGATTAAAGAGATCCAGAAGTTTTTCTCCCGTTAAACTTTCCACCGAGAAAAAGGTCCGATGTCCAAGAAGCCGATTGTTTATTTGATCGCCGGCACCGAACGGTGCGGGAAAGTCGACCTTCGCGAAGTTTTTTCTTCCCGTCGTGGAAAAATGCTACGAGTACGCCAACGCGGACTCCATCGCCTATGGCTTGTCGCCTTTCGCACCCGTCTCGGCGGGTATTGAAGCCGGAAGGATTTTGCTCAACCGGATCTGGACTTTGCGCGACGCGAAAAAAAGCTTCGGTTTTGAGTCGACGCTTGCAGGGAAAACTTATGTTCATTTCCTGAAGGAGTGCACCCACCGCGATTTCAGCGTGCGCATTTACTTTTTGTGGGTGGGCACGCCCGAACTCGCTTTGAAGCGGGTCGCCGACCGCGTGCGCCAGGGCGGCCATTCTGTTCCGGCTGCCGATGTCCGGCGAAGGTACTTCGCGGGGCTTCGCAACCTGTTTCATCTTTACAGGCCTTTGGCTGACTATTTTGCCATCATTGACAATTCGGGGGCCAGTCCTGAGCTCACCTCTGAGGGTATCCGACAAGAGTTTTTTTAAGATTGTTTCACCATCTTTTTCACCGGACTTCTTCCCAGTTCAATCGCGTCGAAGAGAGCAACCAGAGGGCTGCCATTTTTTTGGAGTGACGCCTCGTAAATCTCCTCCCGATACACCGTCCGGTTCTGCCAGCACTTCCAGATAATGCGCTGCCACTTAAAGGCCAGTGCGCGCACCGCGGTGTGATGCTGGCACCCCTTATCGCGCTGCTGTTTGTAGTAGGCAGCCGCCCATCGGCAGTGCAGGACACTTTCTTTGGCGTATTCATGGAAGCTCTGTCTCAAGAACTTCGGGCAAAGGTAACGCCGATGGACATGGCGGCTGCCGCCGCTCTGCTTGGTCACTGGGGCAATGCCGCTGTAATGCTGCAAGCTGGCGGCATCGGCGAAGCGTTCCCTTCTTGAACCCATGCTCGCCGATAATCGGGGCGCCAGCACCGCTCCCGCCCCCGGCAAACTTTCAAAGATCGACCGGTCCGGATGATCCGTGAACACCTCGGCGATTCTTTCATCATAATTCTTGATCGCCAGGACCACCAGTTGCAGCTCCTTGCAAACCAGCTTCACCCGTGACGCGTAGCTTTCCAGAAGCGCCGTGTTATCCGTCAAGGTCACGGCCTCTTGGATCTTCTCAAGCCGCTGATCGATCAATTTCTGGCTGCGGGAGCCGTGCAGGTAAAAGAAGCTCTTGAGCGTTTCAGCCCTGAGCTTCTTGAGCGCCTGCAGGGTGGGCCACTTCAACAAGAAGTCGGTGGCCAAAGGCCGCCAGAGATCTTCTCCACAGAGCTCCAGGGCCTGAGGAAAGTACTGCTTTAAGAGGGCCTTCAACCGGTTGGTCAACCCCGTGCGTTCATCCACCACGGCCCGGCGATGAACCACCAGTTGTTGGAGCAGTCGGGTCTTCGGATCTTCCGGCTTCCATACCGTGAGCTTGTCATGATGAGCCAAGAGCAGCTCGGCCAGATACTCGGCGTCTTTGCGGTCGTCCTTGGCCCGGGAAGTCACCAACGCTTCCCGGAACTTTTGCAGGCTGATCGGGTTGATGGCGTAGAGCGTGATGAACGGGTAGTTCTCCAAGAAGGCGATCAGATTGGCCGCCGGCTGTTCCAGGCAGATGGCGATCCGGGCTTCGGGATACTTTCCACGCAGTTGCTGGATCCAGCGGTGTAAACTCTCGGGGGTTGTCTGCAGGGTTTCTTGCGATTCTTTGTCGGTGGATAGATCTACCAAATATAGATCGGCCTTTTGATCGGATCGATCCAGCCCAATCACCAAGTCAAACGGTGCAACTTTTTGCATGGGTTATCTCCAGGGTTCAGGTTCAAGGGTGGCTCTTGGGCTTGACCCGGCGACAGCAATATAGAAGAGTCGTCTGTTGATAGGACGCCCTCTTGAGCGAGTCGTTAGAGAGGGTCAAACCCCGCCTGACGGGCCGGTCGATAAAGCTCAAAGTCGTTGCGACGACTAGGACGTTTCAGACCTGGCCCGCCAAGGCGGTGATACCGCAGGCTGAGAGCAAAACCCAACTCTGAATCTTACCCGTCCAACCCGCGGCCCCAAACGAAGTGATTCACCACCTGCTGCGGGGAGCTCCTATCGGCTCTCCTCGCAGCTGGATGAATCACTTCGGATGTCCTATATTGTGGCCGTGGGCGACCCCAAAATCATTGTTCCGCGGAAGAAAAAAACTCTTGAGATCATCCAGAAAATGGCGACATTAAGCACACGATGACCGAACAACTCAAAGAACGGCTTGGCAAAAACGCCCTCAAGGCCATGAGGATGGCGGTCCGCTCCGTGTTCGAAGAGCACGAGCAAAGCGGCAACCCCGTCTACATTCTTGAAAATGGCAAGGTCACTCGCAAGGTTTTGAAGAAAGCATCCCGCTCCAAGGCCGCCTAAGACTTCACTGCAAAAAAACAGCCGTAAGATGAAATCACCTCACGGCTGCGACAACCGACAAATAAGAGAAGTTACTTTGGACGCACCGCGCTGGGCTTCTTGGCGCTTGGCTTTTTGCCCGAGCGGTCAGGGGATTTCCAAAAATCGAGCGGCTTGAAGCCGGCAATGGACTGGGACTGCTTGCGCAGGGCCAGCTCCGCTTCCTTGCGGTTATGAGCCGTAGTGCAGGCCTTGCAAACATTGGACGCAGGTTCGCTGCGGTTGGCATCGGAAAGACGCACACCACAGACGTCGCAAAACATCTTTAAAACAACGACACCGGACTGGCCGGATAGCTTTTTCATCGTACCTTTCTAGAGTTCAACATTCGGATTTGGGGCCCGCTAAAAAAGACTCTGTCAAATCCAACAACCCACATTTGGGAAGGTGTCACCTTACACCAAGGGTGTATAAAATTCAATAAGAATGCCTTATGTATGGTAATTATGGATAATCATGTGCATTCTAATAGGTTCAGTGGATAGGGTTGGATCGACCTTTACAAAACTCAATTTTTCCCACATGGAGAATGGGTGGTCTTGATCACCAAGAGCGGTGCCGAAACCTTGCGGGTGGGTTCGGTTGGGCCGGGTTTCAAGGGCCTGCCGGGAACCGACGGCATGATCTACGACCTTGAATCATTCAAGGACGGCAAGGCGGTTGTCCTCAGCTTCACATGCAACCACTGTCCCTATGCCCAGGCCTATGAAGACCGTTTCATTGCGCTCGCCAAGGAGTTTACCCCCAAGGGAATTTCCTTCGCCGCCATCAACTCCAATGACGACCTTCATTTTCCCGAGGACGGTTTTGACCAGATGAAAATTCGCGCGAAGGAAAAGAAATTTCCTTTTCCCTACCTGCGCGATGAATCGCAGAAGGTGGCCAAGGCCTACGGCGCTGTCTGTACGCCGCACATCTTTGTCCTCAACCATCGGTGGAAGCTGGTTTACGAGGGCCGGATCGATGACAACTGGAAGGACCCGAACAAAGTGACATCGCAGGACCTTCGCAATGCGATCGAAGCTGTGCTTGCCGGCAAATCGGTTCCCCAGCCCAACACCAACCCGATGGGTTGCAGCATCAAGTGGAAGGACAAATCTTTCAGCACGTTGATTCATCGCCGCCTTCCGCCCGAAACCTGAGCCTGCGATGTTGGACGATGCGAAGATCAAAACTCTTGATTCCCGCCAGCTTTGCGAAGCGATTTGGCGCGAGAATCCGAATGCGCAGGTGCTGAACCTTGGCTGTGGCGAGCAGTCGTGGGGCAAAAACGGCAACTATGTCGGAGCGGACATCTTTCTCGGCAAGCATGTGGACGTGATGATCGATTTGGAAGGCGGCAAACTTCCTTTTTCACCGGAAACTTTTGACATCGTGATGCTCGATCAAGTGGTGGAGCATTTGTTGAGCGTGGTTCCTCTTGTCCAGGAATGCCACCGGGTTCTCAAGGACGGGGGCTTTCTTTACCTCACGACGCCGCACTTCTCGAATCTCAGTTCGTGGGTGGACCCGACACACCACAAGCACTACTCACTGCACAGTTTTGGCTTCATCTTCTGGGAGGAAAAGAAGGTCTTCACGTTTCCTTCAATCAAGGGCGGCTTCCGCAAGATTTGTGAGGAGATCACTTTCGCGCCAAAGCAGTGGTTCGCAAAATTTCTTTACCGGCTGAACTCCCGCCGCTACGAAAAGTACTATTGTCACTTCATCCCGGGTCGCGGGATTAAGGTGATCGGGCAAAAGACTGCAAAACTCTAGAGCAGCGCCTTGCTCACCCATCCTCCGGGGATCCGGATCAATTCGACTTCGTTGATTCCCGCATTGCGGTGAAGATCGCGGATTTGATCCTCTGTGTAGGGATAAACAGGACAGCTGTATCGCATCTTGCGCAGGAACATGCGCAAACCGTTCTCAGGCCAGGAGGCCACGACTGCTTTCTTTGCGATGCGGCGCATTTTGCCGAGGAACGCCATCGGATCGCCGATGTAATCGAAGACGCCGAGGGCGATCGTAAGATCAAAGCCTTCCGGCTCAAATTCGTGTTTCATGAAATCCCCTTCGATGAATTCGCATCGGTCACCGAGATTTTCCGATGCGGCATATCCCCTGGCCAGTTCGATCATGCTCGGCGCAAAATCAATTCCTGTCAGCCGCGAGGCGCCGCCTTTCTTGAGAAGGGCGACGCTGTTGACACCGGGACCGGAGCCGATGTCGAGGACGTTTGGGTTCGGGAGCTGTTTGCAGATGTCGATGGCGATCATCGCACGGAGAAAGATTGCTTTGCGAAAGGTCCGGTCAAACCAGGTCGGGTTCTTGTAATAGTCTCCGAACAGGTCGGAATGCTTATTCCAGTAATCTTGTACACTGGTTGTTTTTAATGTCATCGGCGATCTCCTTGCAGGTCGAGAATGAGAGGCTCTTCAAAAGATGTTTGGTCTTGCCGCGAAATGAATCCCGGAAAAGATTCCATTTGAAATTGAGCGCCAGACGCTTCCATGCCGGGTAGCGGTTGTTGGCGGGAAAATTCGAGGCAATATCAAGCGGCTCCGGGTCAAATTCATAGGGATGTGTGTAGATCATATAGGTTCTGCCGATTTCGCCCAGTCTTTCCACCATTGGATCCATCATAAAACGCGGAAGCAGTCGCACGTAACCGCCGCCGGCCACGGGCCAATCCCATCCGCCCCAGGGCAGAATTGTCAGCGGCAGCTCCACGATCCGTCCGCCTTCCGGCAGCTTATAGTTGCGTGGTTCCGGATCAAATCCTTCGATGCCATAACGGGGCATCGCCTTGGGAAAGATGCTGCTGTCGTATTCGAGTCCCAACTCGGCGAGGAGATCCAGAACGTAGAGATTCTCACGGGTGATGGAGAAAATGGGAGCGCGGAAGCCGTGGACGGACCCGCCGATGATGTCGGAGATCAATGAAACGGAGTCACCGATGTCCTGTCTGGCGGCGGCGCGGTCCAGGCGGGTGAGGTGGACGTGATTGGTTCCGTGAATGGCGATCTCATGGCCCTCGCCGTGAATTTTTTTGACGAGGTCGGGGCGGTGTTTGGCGAGCATCCCAAGCACGAAAAATGTGGCATGCACGCCCGTTTCATCGAGGAGCTCCAGGACCATGTCGGTCTGCCTTTCGATATCAGCTTGTGGCTTCGGAATGGTTTCAAACTGGTACCAGCAGAAGAGCTGTCCGAAGTCCTCCCAGTCGATGGTCATGCAGCCGCGGGCCTTTTTTACGAGTTCCGTTGTTGGGGGTTGCGCCATGCCTTTGGCATTGTTAGCTGGGGGGCTGACTTCATTCAACCCATCAATTTGGCAAGAGGGGTACCCAAGATTTTAAAAACCCGGCGACGCTGTGCCAATGAAGGACCAATGTGGCGAGGCCGAGGAAGAAAAAGAATCCCGCCACGTCCGTCACCGTTGTGACGATGATGCTTGATGCGAGTGCCGGGTCGATCCTGAGCGCGCGCAACCCGTAGGGAACGAGAACGCCGGAGAGGGCCGCGGCGAGCATGTTCAGCAGCATCGCGGCCGCCACCACAACGCCGAGGACGAAGCTTCCTTTCCAGATGAAGCAAAGAGTGCCAACCGCCAGTCCGATCGCCAGTCCGTTGAGCAGGCCTAGAATTAATTCCTTGAACAGGGCTTTTTTTCCGTCGCCGGCGGAAACCTCTCCCGTGGCCATGGCGCGGATGATGACCGTGAGTGTCTGGATTCCCGCATTGCCGCCCTGGCCGGCGATGATCGGCAAAAAAACCGCGAGCACGGTCCATTGGGCGATCGTGCTTTCAAAGAGGTTCACAACGGACGCCGCCGCAAAGGCCGTCACGAGGTTGATGTTGAGCCAGAGAAGCCGCGGCTTGAACGAGCGGCGCCACGGAGTCAGGGCATGCTCCTCGCCGGAGAGACCGACCATCAACTGCATATCCTCGGTCGCCTCCTCCTGGACGACGTCGATCACTTCGCTGGCGGGGACGACGCCCACAATCGTCCCGTCATGTTCCAACACAGGCAATCCAAGGTAGTGATGGCGTTCGAAGAGCTGCGCGATCTTTTCCTGGTCGTCATCGACCTGAACATGGGCCACCTCACGGCTCATGATCTCCCCGATCCGGCGATCCGGTTTTCGAAAAACAAGATCACGAAGCGAGACGACGCCAACCAGTTTTTTCTGCGCATCCGTGACATACAGATAGGCGACGTCCTCGGTTTCCTCCTTCTCTCTGGCGCGGAGCATATGATGGCACTCTTCAATCGTTTGATCGGCTTGCAGGGCGATGAAGCGGTTGCTCATGATTCCGCCGGCGGAATCCACGGGATAACGCAAAAGCGCGGCAATGCTGGCGGAGGTTTCAGCGGGGACCGCCGAAAGGACCTCGCGACGGCGCGCGGGGTGCAAATATCCGATCAGATCAGCGGCACGGTTGGGTGCGAGCAATCCGAGCAGACTCGAGAGGAGCGGCGAGGGCAGCGCGTCGAGTAGATCGATGGAATGTTCCGCATCGAGTTCAGCAAGCGCGTCGGCGGCCTGTGACTCTGGAAGACGCGCCAGGAGAGTGGAGGCTTCCTCCGGCGGGAGCCGCTGGATGTGACCCGCCAGGTCTGTGGCATTCATCGCCTCATACTTGCCGAGCGGTTTGACCTCGGTCGGATTGGATTTGTGTTCGGTTGCCATTTCACTCGCCAACAATGGTCACGACAATCTCGCGGGTTCGAGCCCGAGTATCAAAGTCGATCAAAACCGCCTGCTGCCATGTGCCGAGCGGAAGACCCGCATCAACGACCGGCAGTGCCAGAGAGGGCCCCATGAGGCAGGCGCGGACGTGACTGTGGCCGTTGTCATCGTGCCATGTGTTTTCATGCTCGTAACTCCCGTTTTCAGGCGCAAGCTTTTCCATCACCGCGGCGATGTCGTGCTTTACCAGGCCCGGTTCGTATTCGAGTGTGGAGATCGAGGCCGTTGATCCGATCACCATCGCCGTGAGTTGACCTGTCCGGACGCCGCTTTTCGTGACGAGTTTGCGCAACTCCTCGGTGATGTCCTGGATCTCGCTGTTCCCGCACGTGTGACGCTGGATCGAGGCGCTGAAGGCTATCATTTTGGTTCTTTTCGCGACTCGGCGAATTGTTTGAATTTCCATTGGATCATGTCGCGCACGCGCCGGAATTCTTCGATGACTTTATCGGTTGTCTTTTTGCTGTGCGGGGGATCGGGAAATCTCCAGTGGAGCTGGGTGATGCCGCCGGGAAATACAGGGCATGCTTCCCTGACGTTGTCGCAAACGGTGATGACATAGTCAAAATACTGGCCGCGCAATTCGTCCAGGTGTTTGGAGCGGTGGTGCGATATGTCGATGCCGATTTCATCCATCACCTGGATGGCGACGGGGTTGACCGACGAAGGCTGGGTGCCGGCGCTTGCGACATCGAATCGGTCCTTGCCGTAATGGCGGAGGAAACCCTCGGCCATCTGCGAGCGGCAGGAGTTGCCGGTGCAGAGAATCAACACGCGTTTCTTTTTCGGGGGTTCCTGATTCATGTACCGGCTCAGATCGATGGGTTTGTCGCTCATAGGATGAAATGAGAATACCACGATCTTCGATGAAATAAAGACTTGAAGCCGAAGCGTTTTCACGGAAACTGTGAGGATCCGATGAAGAAAAGAACCGGTCAAAAGCCCCAGGTGGGCATTTACATGGGAAGCGACTCTGACCTACCCGTGATGCAGAAGGCCGCTGATGCTTGCCGGGAATTCGGCATTCCGTACGAGATGAAGGTGCTTTCCGCGCATCGGACGCCCGATGACACAGTGAAAATTGCTCGGGCCGCTCACAAACGCGGGGTGAAGGTGATGATTGCGGGCGCAGGCGGGGCCGCTCATCTGCCCGGCGTGATTGCCGCTCTGACCCCGCTGCCGGTGATCGGCGTGCCAATCGACAGCAAACTTTTTGGACTCGATTCGCTTCTTTCGATTGTTCAGATGCCTGCTGGAATTCCCGTGGCGACTGTGGCCGTTGGAGGCGGGCGCAATGCGGGCCTGCTGGCGGTGATCATTCTTGCGGTGAACAATGCGGCCTTGCAGAAAAAGGTCCTCCAGTTCAAGAAGAAGCTCGCAGCGGAGTCCCGGGCAAAAAACAAAAAGCTCTAGACCCCTGTTCCATTCCCGGTTCCGCATTCGAAATCAGTCTTTCGCCTCCAGGTCTGTCTCAAATCCCAGCCGCTCGCACCGTTTGGTGATTCGTTCCGCCTCCGGGTAGTGTTTGAGATGGAGGAGCGCGGCCAGAAGCGCGCGGTGCGCCTCGCCGGATTCGTCGTAGTGATCGTTGTGGCCGAAGGCAAACCAGCGCAAGCACCGGATGGCGCGGCTGTAGTTGCCCTGCTCGAATGCCTTCTCACCGCGCGCGAACAGGAACGCAAAAAAGGCGTGAAGCATGGCATGAAAGAGCGTGATCAGCACGAACCAGATGGCCACTGAAAAAAACCAGATGACCAGCGGAGAAAGCGACTCGGAGGGTCCAAAGTTGGCACCCAGTAGAAACTCGATTGGCATCAGAAAAAGGAGTGTCACCGTCGCGACAACGATCGCGCCCACCAGTCCACGCAGCAGATTTTCCTTCGAGAAACCCCGGAGGTAGGAAGAAGACATCAGCGTTTCTTAGCATCCCGTCGATGGGTTGTCGAACTTCACCAGGGGTAGGCGTTGTCCTAATCTGGCATTCCTTCCAACTTTGTGGGATGGCCAAATCTGTTCTGATGCGCGCGGTGAAGGTCAAAATAGGACAACGCTCAGGGGTAAAGGGAAAAACCAATCCAAAAAGATATCCCTCGAGTTCATAGCCCCTCTATCCCTGAATAGACAGGCCAAGAAAGGTTCAAAAATAGCCCTATTTACAGGGAAAAAAAGTATTGACGAGAGAATCATCTACCTATAGATAGATAGGCAAATTCGATGAAAAAGATTGATTTAAATGGAGCCCAGCGATGAAGTTGGCGGCGGACACCAAAACGGAGATCCTGCGCTTTGCCGAGCACGAGCTGGCATCCAAAGGCGTCCATGGTTTCAGTTTTCGGGATGTTGCGGTGGCCTGTCATATCAAATCGAGTTCGGTTCATTACCATTTTCCAAAGAAAAACGACCTGATTGTCGCAGTATTGGATGAGTTCGTGGACCGGCTGAAGACGCAGTTTGAGACATGGACGAAAGAGGAGTTGGACCCCGAGCAACGATTAAAGCGTTACTTGGGCAGGATGAGGGAACTGGCCAGGGAGTGTTCCAGCCGCACTTTTTGTCCGATGATGATGGCGGCTGCAGAGGTCGGCTCGACAGATCCGGAAGTAACCCGTGTAACGCGGATGTTCTTTGATGCGGCGATCCAGTGGTTGGCGGAGCAGTTACGAGCCATCCGCAAGCATGATCAGCCAACGCCGGACGATCTGTTCGACGCCGAGCTGATGTATAACATGCTGGAAGGAGGAATGATTTCAGTCCGAATGACAGGAGAACCAGCTCGGATTGAAACCGTTCTTCGGACCATCGAGAAACAGGTTCTGGGATCGGGGGCCTGAGAGGGGTCAACCTCTCGGGTGTTGAACTCAAAAAAGGAGGAAAATAAAACAAAATGAATGATCCGTTCATAGATTCAATGACCTATCTATTGGTAGATAGCGTCACAGGTGCTTCCCGAAGAAGGCTCAGGCGGGGCAGGGAAACCAAATTGATCGCCTTGAAAAGGGCTCAAAGCAGATCGAAGAAGGCGAAAGTCAACAACTCTCGCTGGAACGAACTGTGGCAGAATCTTTTCGGCGGGAGCTGACCTCTGCACATTAACACGGCGGGTTATCTCGCCGAACGAGGAGATTACGATGGCCAAAGTAAGAGCGAAGGATCTGACGAAGGAGCCGCCCCGGCCTCCGAGCCACCGGCTGGGCGGTTTCACGATTTTGGCGCGGACGATCGACAAGGCCAGAGCGCACCTCGCCGGCAGCATTGGCGATTACCACTTCGACTGTCCGCTCGACAATGTCCTCTTCGGTTTCAAAGGGATCAAAGGGGAGGATTTCAAGGCATGGGTTGCCACGGACGCCACAGACGAGGAGATCGTCAAATGGCTGCATGACCACGGTTCCGCCAAAAGCGAAGCCGAGATCAAGAAGTTTGCCGAAGACACCAGCAAAGCCGAGTGGCCTGCAGATAAACATGATTACCGCGATGAAATCATCCGCGGGGCCGATCCGTCGTTTCTTGGAAAGCTGAATGGAATTTTTGAAGTATTGGAATTGGATGACAAGGTGACTTTCCAAAAGAAGAAACGGCAAAGCGTGGTGAGCCGTTAGATGTCGCACTCGCTATAAAAGTAGAAGGGTGGGTTCTTCATTGAACCCACCCTTTTTTGTTGCTCATCGAAACGGGACAAAAGAACCAGATTAGACGTTGATGGTTTCGAGTTGGCTGGCAATTGAGTCGGAAAATATTTTGTAAATTATTTTTTATGATTGAATTATGGACCTTTCCCCAGCACTCTTGTCCCAGCGATGACGCCGGACAGCCATCCGAACAATCCCGACCTCCCCAAGAAAACGAGATTGCCTGCAAAGGCCACTCTTTCATCCGAGGGAAACATCGAATTCGACTTTCAGGGCCCGAAGAACCCCGGACGTTTCGAAAAAGTCACAATCCAAACTGATTCGGAAATGATTCATGATTTACAATCGGAGGAGGCGGGTGAATCCGAGGAGAAACGCCGTGCAAATGCCTCAAACCGCCTCTCCTTTGCGCACCAGGGAAAAAAAATCTACCATCCTGAAAAGTCCAACGAAGAAACCTCAACCACCTCAAAGCCTATGCCTACTCTATCCCCATCTCCCACCATCAGCGACTTTCGAAGAAATACCGACCGCCAGCGGCGCGAGCAAAAGTCGGTTTCGACTCTGCTCTCGGGCGTCGCTTACGCGCTGATCGGAGGAATCCTCCTGGTCGGCCTCCTCGCGGGTTTCGGCGGTTATATTCTATGGAAGCAGATTCAGAACCAGGCCGTCACCGTTGCGCAGGTGGATGCCAAGGTGGACCAGCAGGTTGCTGCGCTGAAAACAGACCAGGAACTGCTCAAAAAATTTGCCTCCGATCAATCGACATTTGACATCGAGGTAAAAGAAAAGCTGAGCAAGCTTTCAGCGGTCGGGGATAAACTTTCAGCGGTTGGGGATAAAACCTCCGCCGCAATTCGCGATGAAAAGGACGCCCGCACCAAGGATGTCGCGGCCATTATCAAGCGCCTAACCCGGGTCGAAGGACGCCGCGCGGCCTTGACGCCGGGTCCGGGCGAATAGCCGCCTGGAGAAGCGCTCGGCTGGCAATCAATGTTCCACTCCGCCGAACTGGGTCGCGTTTTTTCAGAATGGCGCCTGCGATGGCAGCGCGTGAAAGCCATTCTCATTCCACCGGAGTGGTCACAGGAGGAATGGTCCCAGTTTTCAAAAGCGCTTGCAATCATGGTGCGCCGTCATGGCACCAGTTGGATTGTCGATCCGAGAATCTACTGGGACTTGCGATGGGCGCTTCAGGGCGGCGGCGACCTTATCTGTCAGATCGAGCACATTCCCGGCGAGAAAACGACTTTGATCATCGCCCAGACGGGCGGGTTCGCGAAGGAGCTTGGAAGCTATACATGGCTGTGGGCCGAGTTCGGACTCGACGGCGAATTTTCGCGTGATCTTTATTGGGTCGATGGAACGTGGCGCGAAGCTCTCATGACACTGCTTGTGCCGTTCCAATACCAGGCCAGCTTCTATCTTGAAGGACCCCGCGAAACGCCCAACGAACTGCTTCTGCAGGATGGCGCACGTCCCAATCCCTACGCTGACCAGCCGCTTCTGGCTGACGAACAGGCCGCCGCAGAATTCATTCCCTCTTCCTAACTTTCCTTTCGAATTTGAACTGGTTTGTCGCAGCGCACCATCTATAATTGAGCCATGGTGTTGAAGCAGATCAAGGCGGCGGTCGAGGTCTACCATCACCTGCCGCGCTACCACGAAATCTTCCACGTTTTCTTCAAGTATGGGTTTGGCAGCATGCTGAACATGTCCCACCTTCAACAAATTCTTGAGATCAAGGACTCTCATCTTCCCGCCGAGCAGAAGGAAGTTCATGGAAAGCCGGCGGCCATGCGTTTTCGGATGGCTCTGGAGGAATTGGGTCCCACATTTGTGAAACTGGGTCAGATTCTCAGCACGCGCGGTGATTTGGTGAGCGAGGAATACATGCGTGAGCTGCACCGGTTGCAGGATCATGTGAAACCCTTTCCTGGAGCCGAAGCGCGCGAAGTGGTGGAGGCGGAGCTCGGTTGCAAGATTAACGAAATTTTTAAGGAGTTCGATCTGAAACCCGCCGCGTCTGCATCCATGGCGCAAGTCCACCACGGAATCCTCAAAAGCGACCGGTCCGTGGCCGTGAAGGTTCAGCGTCCGGATATTGTCGAAACGATCGCGATCGATCTTGCCATCATGATGGATGTCGCCAAGTTCCTGGACAAGCATGTCGAAGAGATTGCCGTGCTCAATCCAGTCGGGGTGGTGAAGGAGTTTTCCAAAACACTCTGGCAGGAGCAGGACTTCAATCACGAGGCGCGGAACATGGAGCGCTTTGCCAAGCAGTTTGTCGGCAGCCGCATCGTTCACGTTCCGGCGATCTACAAGGATTTATCTACCGAGCGCGTCTTGACGATGGAATTTGTCACCGGTCGGCGGATCGACGAACCGGCCAATCTGCGCAAGCACGGTCTTGACCCGGTGAAGCTCTCCGAAAATATCTCCCGCCTCATCTTCCAACAGATGTTCATATTTGGATTCTTTCACGCCGATCCGCATCCCGGTAACATGTGCGTTCTTCCTGACGGGGTCGTTTGCCTTTATGACTATGGCATGATGGGGACGTTGAATCCCACCTTTCGGGAGAACATCGCCGAAATGGTAGTTGGTTTGGCCCAAAAGGATCACCGGTTGGTGACACGCTCGCTTCTCAGCATGTCGGAACAGGGTTATGCGGAAGATTCGAAAAAACTAGAAGGTGACGTCGAAGCGTTTGCTGGTCAATACCTCGACGTTCCGCTCAAGGACCTGAAACTTGGGTTTGTCCTGAACCGCCTTTTGGACGTTCTTCGTGATCACAAACTACGGATGCTTGCCGACTTTTACCTGGGGATCAAGGCGCTCAGCCAGGTGGAATCACTTGGAGCCCTTCTCAATCCTGATTTGAACTTCGTGCAGTTCGGAAGGCCTTATGCGACGGAAGTCATCGAAGGCAAATTCGAACCCAAGCGGGTTTGGAAAGATCTCCAACACACGTTCGCCGAGTATTGGGATATTCTGAGGGACCTCCCGGTCGATCTCCATGATTTCTACCAAAAAATCAAAACGGGACGATACAGCCTTCCCATCGAGCACCGGATTCATCCCGAGGGTTTCGAGCCTCTCAGGAATACCTTGAACCATATCGCAAATCGCCTGTCACATACGTTCGTGCTTTCGGCCTTCCTGATCTGCTCCTCGATTTTTTTCCTGGCTAATCAGAAAGTCCTCGGCATCATTGGCCTCGTGTTCACCGTCATCATGGGGCTTCAGCTTTTGTTTTCGATCTGGAGGCGCGGAGGATTCTGATCCTACAGGGTATTTCCCGCAACACTGTGTTTAGTGAAGAGAGGGCAGAACTTACAACTTCTTGATCCCTTTGCGAGCGAGGCGTGAACCTTTGCGTACTACCCGGTTCACACGCCGGGTGGCACCGGTCACGAGCGAGTTCGCCTTGTCCTTGAGAACTTTCTGGCCTTTGACACCGCTTTGGACTCCAAGCTGGACTCCGAATTCAGCGCCTGTCTTCAGGAGTCCCGCTGCAAGGTCAACCAATTGCGCGGCGTTTTTCTCCATGGATGCTTTGCTCATGTAAAATGTGTCCTTCGCATCTTTGGATGATTTTCGGTCTGTTTTGACCGGGGCTGGTTCAAGGCTGATGATTCGTCCGCCGATGCGCACTTCGGTGATCTTGGTCTTCCGCCGACCACGCGCCGATCGGGGGGTCTGCGCGGAAGCGTGGGGTTTGCCTGAACGGCCGACCTTGGACTTTGTGACTCGTCCGGAGATGCGATTTTTTCCCACACGGATGGATTTGCTAATCGTTTTCTTTTTTGGTCTGGCCACGGACATCCCTTCGTTGTCGCCCATCTTACCCGGGGTAGAAGGCAGACAGACAGCCGAAAAGATAGATGACGGCTCGAAGAACCTAAGGCGTGTTTAGAGCTTCTTGATGCCCTTGCGAATCACCTTACCGCCTTGAACGACAGCGCGGTTGAGTTGGCGGATGGCGGCATCGGCCAGGGAATAGGCTTTTTTCTTGGCGATCACCTTGGTCTTGGCACCTTGCTTGGCGCTGGCGATGACGCCCGTTTTCATCAACGACGCGGCCTGATCGATCAGCTTGAGAGCCCTTTTGGTCAGAGCGAGGCTTTTATTTTTGCGGGAAGATTTTCTTTTTTTCTTGGCCATGTGAGATCTCCTTTTGCAGTTTTTTTATTATACTGAGATGAAGGATGGAACAACGAAAAAGTACCTTGTTGCCCGCTAAAGCGCAACAACTTGATCCATCCCAAAATGTCTTCCATCGAACTGAACGGTGCTGGCCTCGATCTTCGGATCATGCGCGTAGATCATCGTCCAGTGCTCCAGCACGGCCTGTTTGAGAAGCGAATTCTTTTCACGCATGGTCACGACCGGCAGAATGTCGTAAGCCGGCACCCAGGAAATGCGCAGATGCGCTGTGGATGGGATGGTGTCGCACGGATAGAGGAATGTCCGGTCCTCGGCGGAAATCTTGACGAGTTGCATCGCGATTGTGTGGCCAAACTGCGTGACGAGTTCGATGCCGTCAACCAGCGTGGTGTTGCCTTCCAGCTGCTCGACCCGGCCTGAAGCGAGGATCGGTTCGAAGTTTTCGGGCAGGAAGCTGGCCTGCTCACGCGGATTGGGGTGGAGTGTGTTGTCGATCGCCTGCTTCTGCACATGATACCGGGCCTTGGGAAGCGTCAGCGCCAGTTTGCCGTTGACCCGTCGCGTCAGGCCTCCGCAATGGTCAAAATGAAAGTGAGTGATCACCACATCGGTGATCTGGTCGGGGGCGAATCCGTGGCGTTGAAGTTCTTCGAGAAGCGGACGGCCGCGAAACTCGTAGATTTTTTTGAACTTTTCATCGCTTTTGTCGCCGACCCCCGCGTCGACCAGGATGATGCGCTTGCCCGCCTCAATCACCAGCGGGCGGGTGGGCATCCGGATGCGATTTTGATCGTCGGCGGTGATTTCACTGGACCAGAGCGTTTTCGGGATGACGCCGAACATGGCTCCTCCGTCCAGCAGCATGGATTCGGTTTGCAGAAGATGCAGTTTGAAGGGGCCGATGGCGAGCATCGGTGGACGGTAGCTTGCAGTTCCCGCAAAAACAACGCGAAAGATGGGTTCGGGATTTGTTCGCAATCCACAGGACAGCAATGTATAAGTCCTCCCATGTCCCGGGAATTACGCATGGGCGCTGCGTTTGGATTTTTGATTTTTCTCGGCTCATTCCTGCTGCCTGCAGTAAAGGCTTCCGTCACCGACCTTCCCGGTTATCAGGCGGCCTGGAACATCATCACATTTCCCTTCCGGGAGCCGCCGGATTCCATTTGCAGGGTTTTGATCCTGGTGCTGATCTGGCCGACGAACTTCTTGATTCTGACCACTTCTCTTTTTCTGCTGGCCGGCAAGCCCGCCCGGGTGAATTTTCTCGCCGGTTATGGGCTGGCGGGGCAGCTCTACTGGCTCTTCGATCCGGACGTGCAGGTCAGCGAATTCGGCATTGGATACTGGGTGTGGCTGATTTCCGGAATCGTGTTATTCATGATCTCGATCCTGGCCAGAGCCCAATGGGTGCGCCTTGTCAGCGATGATGGGCTTGCTGAAGCCGGCTGAAGCTGCTCGGAGGAATCGTGAGCATGGCGAAGTAGCCGGGCAATCGCTTCTTGAGCGGATTTCGAAAAAGAAAATGCCGAATGACAGTCTTTCGAAAGAACGAGCCGAGGGATCCAGTTCGGGTTCCAAGCCACATGCCTCGTGCGGCGCGGTTGGAGGCGATGCGAAATGCCCTGCGTCGGACCTGGTTATAAAACGCGAACTGTGTTGCCGCCGCGTCGCCGGATAGAATGCGCGGGAGAAGCTCGCCGAGCAACTCCGCATCGGCGAATCCGGTGTTCATCCCCTGACCTCCGATCGGACTCATGACATGCGCTGCGTCGCCGCACAAAATGACGCGATCCTGGTGAAACTGATGGGCGAGCAGACGCTTGGGACGAAAGCTGTTCGAGAAAGACCGCCGTGAATGATTCAGGCGGTACCCCGTCAGTCTCGCGACGGTGTCCGGTATGTAGCTTTCGTTTTCAATGTCCCCGGCCCCGCGCGCCATGACGATCCAGCGTCTGCGCCCGCCAGGCAGGGGGAAGGATTCAATCGATACCTCGGATCCGAAAAAGAGGTGCGCCTCGATGCCGAGGTTTGTGTCATCGTCAAAATCCGCCATCACAAATTGCGGTGGATAGAATTTTGCATCGAAACGGATGTTGAGCGCTTCGCGAACGGCGCTGCCGTGCCCATCGCAGCCGACCACGTAACGCGTATGGACCTCGAATGAGGTTCCGGTGTTGCACTCGCGGATCACGGTTGTCACTCCATCGCCGGTTTGATGAAGGCCCGCAAACTGCATCCCCCGGATCAATTTGACGGATTGGCAACCTTCAACATGGTTCGCCAGGATCTTGAGTGTCATGGCCTGAGGCAGCGAGAGAATGAACTGGTAGGCGGATGGTAGGCGGCTGAAACTGACTTCACCCAGATATTCGCCGTCCTCATGCACTTTGGCGGTATCGATGCGAACGCCTTGGCGGATCAATTCCTCATCAAGCCCGAAACGGCTCATGATGCGAAGCGACGGCGGCGTGATTCCAATCGCCATCGATTGGACCGGGGGCGAGGACCGTTCTTCCGCAACGAGCGTCCGGATGCCGCGAGCGCCCAGAGTGGCGGCCAGCAGAAGTCCGACGGGACCGGCGCCGACGATCAGAACATCGTAATCAGGGCGTTTGTTTGGTGGAGTCATGCCAGGTTTTTGGCGCCGGGATCCGAAATGCGTGCCTCGGAGCCGGCGGCTGTCAATTCCATCATCGCTGTTTCGATGGTCAGGCCCGGGCCGAAGGCCATCGCAAGAACCGATGTTCCATCTGGGAGAGTCCGGTCATCGAGCAGCCGGCGCAACACGAAGAGCACCGTCGCGCTGCTCATGTTTCCGTAATCGCGAAGAACTTCCCGTGATGCCTTGAGAAATTTTGGATCCAGTCCGAGTTCGCTTTCGATCTTGTCGAGGATCGCTTTGCCGCCCGGGTGAACCGCCCAGCATCCGATATCCGAATACGTGATTCCGGCGTCGCTGATGGCCGCTTCCACCACTGCGCGGATGTTGGCGGCGATGATGTCCGGCACATAGGACGACAGGATCATATTGAAACCGGAGTTGCCGATTTCCCACGCCATGTCCCTGCGGCCTTCGACGGCAAGGGAGGTGGCGAACGAATTCATGGCAAACGCGAGCCGGTCCGGGGGCGTGGCGCTGACGATCGCTGCCGCCACGCCGTCGGAGAAGAGAGTGTTGGCGAGCATCGAATCGAGATCCTCGCGCACCTGAAGATGGAGCGAGCAGAGCTCGATACTCACCACGAGGACCACGGCTTCGGGATCGGCGATGCAAAATTGGCGCGCCATGCGCAGGGCGGGAAATGCGGCATAGCAGCCCATGAAGCCCAGATTATAACGCTCCACGCGGTCGGAAAGGCCGAGCTGGGTGACGATGTCGAAGTCCGGGCCCGGGTTATAAAAGCCGGTGCACGACACTGTGATGACATGTGTGATGCATGAAGCCTTGACCCAGGGAGTGGCGGCGAGCGCCCTGCGCGCGCAGTCGACGGAAAGACGCCGCGATGCCTCGATGAAGCAACGATTCCGTTCTTCGGTTCCCGGTTCGATGGGCCTGCCCGCGGGGCCTGGAAGGAAAAGGGTTGGTTCAGCGCCGGGCATGAAGTCTCCCAGGACGCTGTGGCGTTTTTCAATCCCGGACATGTTGTAGATTCGTTTGATGACCCGTTGAAGCTTGGGATCGGTCACCCATGAGGCCACGATGTCCCGCGCATAGGACTGGTCATAGGCGAATTCAGGAACGAGTGTTTCGATATGATGGAGATAAACGCTCATGCAAATTCCGTTTAATGCTTTTTCTTTGCGTTCACTTGGGCGGTCACGTCGACACGATCGCCCACATTCACGATTCCGAGAAATGACGGCGGCTCCAATTTCGTCTTTTCCAACGAAAGCTGGAAGGAAATCTGGAATGAAATTTCGTCCGGAGTTTTTTTCCAATGTGAAATCGTCACCGGCACGGTTTGTTCAACGTCACGAATACGGATTTCCATGGGGACGGGTTTGTCCTTCCATACCAGAGCCTTTTGGATTCTGCCCTGAATCTTTGGAAACTTTTCCTGATCGAACATATCGTACATGTTGTCATCGCGGTCTTCATCGCCCGTTCTCATTTCGCGGACAGGAACGTCGATTTTGGCTGTGCAGAACTGGCTATTGTGGTCTTCTGGCTGGACCGTGAGCAGAAACGGTTTGGCTGCAACGCTGCCCTTGAAATCGTGCAAGGTCGAGGTGCCCGAAAACGTGATGATGGCGCTGGCTTCAAAGGTCTCCTGGGCGGGCAGGGAGATGAGGGGCAAGAGGGCCGCGATCGTCAATAGATAGGTCTTCAGCCTCATCCGTATTCGGCTCGTCGCTTCCATTTGTTGGATGAAATCATGCCTCGACACGACCGATGGATGCAACTTCGGAAAACAGCCTGATATAGCCTCCTCTTTATACAATCTTAACGCCGAAGCACCCCATTTTGATTACCCCAGGCCTCTCACCTGGAGTAGCGTAGCTCAACAGTTCAAAAGATAAGGAAGATCTCATTCGATGACGGATTTGATTTATATCGGCGCGATTGCGGCTTTTTTCATCGTCAGCGGGCTTTACGTCCGCTTTTGCGAGAAACTCTAAGGCACATATGGAAAACATCATTGTAGGCATCATTTCCGTGCTCGGGCTTCTGGCGCTTCCACCTATTTTCGGACGGCTGTTTGAGTGGGTCGCGACGCGGCTTAAAAACAACCCGGCCTCGGAGTCCCCTTCTCGTGAACGCAACCTCGTCACTCGAAAATAGCACGGATAAAGCCCCCGGGAACACCAACAAGCGATTTTTGGTGCCGGTCGATTTTTCGGAGGACGCGAAGGAGATCCTGAAATATGCGATGACTTCAGCATCCAGATTGGATGCGGTTGTCGTGCTTCTTCATGTCATTCAGCTCAACATCCAGGGTGAAGAGAGGGGAATTCCGCGAGGGCACTTGATCAGGAATCTCAGTGCATCCGCCAAGAAAAATCTTTGCAAACTCGTCGCCCTGCTTTGGAATGAAGAGGTCATCACGACGATCACGATCCGTGAAGGACGTATTGATGAGGAGATTGTTCGAGAAGCCGTCGATTCGACTGCAGACATGATCATCATTGGCTCGCGGCATCGCGATAACCGGTGGCGTTTTTGGAAAGGCAACACGGCGGCACGTGTGCTGAGAAAAGCTCCCTGTCCGGTGCTCGTGGTTCCGCTTGGCAGAAATGGAGCATAGATGCTGCGTGAATCGTGGTGCCAAAGCGACTTTCCGGACTCTTTCGAGAATAAGCTTGTGCTCAAAATCAAATGCCTAGAATAGGAAGTTGTGCAGGATAGGGATAGACCCAACCCCGATGCTCTGCTGGCCGCGATCCAAAGTGAGGATGAACTTCGAGCGCGGGGCAAGTTGAAGGTGTTCCTGGGCATGGCGCCGGGCGTCGGCAAAACCTACGCCATGCTGGAGGCCGCGCAGCGCGCCCAGCGCGAGGGCCGAAATCTGGCGGTCGCCTACGTGGAGACCCACGGCCGCGAGGAAACCGACTCCCTCCTTGAAGGCTTGGAAATCATCCCTCGAAAATCGATCGAGCACCGAGGGGTGATGCTTTCGGAAATGGATCTCGACGCCGTTTTGAAGCGGCATCCGGAGCTCGCCATCGTCGATGAACTGGCCCACACCAATGCTCCGGGATCACGACATCCAAAGCGATGGCAGGATGTCGAGGAGTTGTTGGAAGCGGGCATTGATGTCTTCACAACGCTGAACGTTCAGCACCTTCAAAGCCGAGCCGATACCGTTCGCCAGATCACGGGGTCGGAAATCCGCGAGACCGTGCCGGACAGCGTTCTCGATCGCGCCGACATCGAGTTGGTGGATTTGACGCCGGGCGAACTTCTTGAACGGCTGGGACAGGGAAAAATTTATGTCCCGGACCGCGCCGCCGCCGCCGTGATGAATTTTTTCAAGGAAGGCAACCTGACGGCCTTGCGGGAAATGGCGCTCCGTCTCGGAGCCGAGCATGTTGGAGCAGAAGTTCAGGATTACATGCAGGCCATGCAGATTCCGGGGCCTTGGAAGATCGGTTACCGGCTCATGGTGGCTGTCGGTCCGAGCCCATTTTCCGAACCGCTGATTCGCTGGACTCGGCGAATGGCCGATGGTTTGAAATGTCCATGGGTGGCGGTTTACGTCGAGAGTTCCCATCCCCTGGACGAAGCGGCTCAAGCAAGGCTGGCTCGAAATCTCGAGGCGGCACGTGTTCTCGGCGCCGAGGTCATCACAACGGCCGACGAGGACCTGGTTCGTGGCCTGCTGAGGATCGCACGTGAAAACAATGTCACCCAAATCGTCGTAGGCAAGCCCGTCGCATCGGGCATTCTGGAATGGCTCAAGGCCGGCCACCTGCTTCGGCGGTTGACGCGCGAGAGCGGGAATATTGACCTTCACGTCGTGCGGGCCGACAAGAAGGATGTCACGGAGCCTGGTACCCGTTGGCGATTGCCGGTGATGTCGGATTGGAAGCAGTATCTGATTTCGATCACCACGGTTGCCGGCGTGGGGTTGATTAATATGATGTTGGACCGTCTGAGCGGTCCGCGGGTTCCGGGGTTGATCTTTCTATTGACTGTGGTGATCGTTGCTCTTTTTTTGGGAAGGGGCCCCGTCCTTCTCGCAGGTGTGTTGAGCGCGCTGGTCTGGAATTATTTTTTTCTCGAACCGCGTTACACGTTTTTGATCGACTCTCCAGAGGATGTCCTCCTGTTTGGCACCTATTTTGTAGTTGCCCTCGTGCTCGGGGTCTTGGTGGCCCGCATCCGTGCCCAAGAAATGGCTGGGCGGCGACGTGAACAACGGATTTCGGCGCTTTATCAACTCACCCGTGAACTTGCGCAGGCTGCGACGCGTGACGAGGTGGTTTGGCTTCTGGTTTCGGAGGTGAATCGGGTTTTCCACGCGCCATCCGCCGTTGTATTGCCGGGACGGGATGGGCTTTCCCCGCACCCGGACAGTTTGCTGCCGGTCATAAGCAAGGAGTTGAGCGTGGCAGACTGGGCATTTCACCACCGACACGCCGCCGGCCGGTTTACCGACAACCTTCCAGGCGCTGCAGCGTTCCATCTGCCGCTGGCGACGGAGAATGCCGTGCTTGGGGTGCTTGTCGTCGATCTGCCGGAGACAACCCTGACGCTGGTGCAACGTGACCTGTTGGAAGCTTTTGCGCGCCAGGCCGCTTTGGTGCTGGATCGGATCGTACTTCTCGGCGCCGCCGAACAGAATAAGCTCGTCGCCGAAGCCGAGCGCCTCAGCAACGCCCTTCTCAATTCCGTATCCCACGAACTGCGCACGCCATTGGCCGCAATAACGAGCGCGGCGAGCAATTTGCAGAATGAATCCGTCAGTCCCGAACTCCGCAGGACGATGATCTTTGAAATTCAAGAAGCCGTTGCGCGGTTGAATCGGCTGGTCGGAAACCTGTTGGATGTCTCGCGGCTCGAATCCGGACATGTCCAGACAAAGCTCGATTGGTGCGATGTGGCCGATTTGATACAGACAACCCTGCGTACGCTGAAGAAGGAACTGGCAGGCCGCAATGTCACGGTCGAAGTGAATGGAAAGTTGCCGTTTGCACGGCTCGATTTTGCCCTCATGCAGCAGGCCCTCTCCAATCTCCTCTTGAATGCCGTGCAGCACACGCCGACCGGCGTGCCGATCACCCTCAAAGCTTCGTATGAGGATCGGGAACTCGTTCTGGTGGTTGCCGATGGCGGCCCTGGTCTGCCGCCTGACCTCTTACCAAGGATCTTCGACAAGTTCATCCGCGCTCCCAACGCCCCGGCAGGTGGCAGCGGTCTGGGCTTGGCCATCGTCAAAGGGTTTGTCGAAGCCAATGGTGGACACGTTACGGCCGAAAACCGTCCTGGAGGGGGTGCGATGTTCACGATTCGAATTCCTCAACGGGAATCGCCTCCCACATCCACCGGCGAATTATCGTCATGAAGGAGCAAGCCGCCAAAAAATTACTGACGGCGTTGGTCGTGGACGATGAGCCGCAGATCCGGAGTTTGCTTCGAGTGACCCTCGAGGCGAACGGTTATCGTGTAATCGATGCCGATAGTGGAGGGGAAGCTGTGGTGCAAGCCGCACAATGCAGGCCCGACATCATCGTGCTTGATCTTGGGCTGCCCGATCTTGATGGAATCACCGTCCTTAGGCGCGTGCGCGAATGGAGTCGCGTGCCGATCGTGGTTCTATCCGTGCGCGAACGCGAACTGGACAAAGTATTGGCTCTGGATGCAGGAGCCGATGATTATGTCACCAAGCCGTTCAGCACGGCAGAACTGCTCGCGCGCTTGCGGGCTGCCATTCGGCATGCGCAGTCCACCGGTGAGGAAGCTGTTTTTAACACCGGAAATCTCGAAGTGGATTTATCCGCGCGAACCGTCCGCAAGCGCGGCCAGGAAATCAAGCTGACGCCAATCGAATACTCGCTGCTGCGGCTGCTCATTCGGCATGCCGGCAAGGTTCTCACCCATCGCCAGCTATTGCTGGAAGCATGGGGGCCAAATGCCCTCGAACAGACCCACTACCTTCGCGTGCACATTGCCCATCTTCGTGAAAAGCTTGAGGACAATCCGAGCTACCCGGAGATGATCCTGACGGAACCGGCCATTGGCTACCGCCTGTTACCGCGCGACTGAGCGATTCTGCTTTTCACTTGCAATCGACGTGTAAACGATTACATGCTCTCCACCGTCTGTCCAACATCCACGAGAGGTGTCATCATGACAAATTACGCATGGGGAGTGGTGCTTCTATTTGGATCCGTGGTCCTGCCGATCCAGGCCGAGGATCAGGTCAAGCTGATCGCGGATTTTGATTCCGAGCCGCCCAACAATCTCGGTGGCAACTTTGGCGCCTTCAGCCCCACTGAAACCGAACAGGTTTATATCTGCCGCGCAACGAACGATGACACCGTGAAACACGGCAACTCGGGTTCTTCGATTCGCCTCGAGTACAACGTCTCAAAAGGCGGATCCTACTGCGGTTTTTGGATCAAGCTGGGCCCGGCCGACAGCGGAAACAATTTTGATGCTTCGGGTTACTCCAAGCTGACGTTCTGGGTGAAGGGCGACGAAAAGAGCGGAATTCCCGCCAAGGTTAAAATGGAGCTTAAGGGCGATCCGGGAACTCCTGTCGGGAAGAAGTACATCGGGGAGATCACCGACAAGTGGAAAAAAATCGAAGTGCCCCTCAGCGATTTCGTGAAAGACGGGAAAATCAACCTGAATAAGCTCAATGAAGTGGTTTTTGTCTTTGAGCAGCGGGCCGTGGGCCCGATGACCACCGGCGCCATCAATATTGATGATCTTGCTTTTGAAAAGTAGCAGCGTCGGTTCCCGCTCTGTTTTCGCCCTTGCTTTCCGGTACGGTCGGCCGTCAATGTGGCCCGTGTGACGAGCTAACCGGCGTTGTCCTCATCTGGCATAGGTACCGAGCTTGTGGATAGTCAGGGGCTTTGTGCCGGACGCAGTTGAATCGAAATAAGACACCGCTAAAATTACCCATAGCCCTCACGCGCGTTTTAGGTTATACTATAGAGTGTGCTAGCAGGCGTCCCGACTCCATAAAGGCCTGAAAGCGAGCAACTTGGAACCAAAGAGAACCCGAAAACCTGTGTGAATGATGAATTCTGACCCCAAAGCCTCCAAAATGAACCTGCCAACCGATCCTTCGACCTGGAAGAAGATCGTGGCGAAGTATCAGATGCCCGCAAATGGACGCGCCATTTGGCAAGTGGTCAATACTCTTGTTCCTTACGCAGCCCTCTGGTGCTTGATGTACTGGAGCCTGGGGGTGTCCTATTGGATTACGGTGCCGCTGGCCATCCTCGCGGCAGGATTTTTGGTGCGGGTGTTCATCATTTTCCACGACTGCGGCCATGGTTCATTTCTGAAATCCCGAAAAGCCAACGATATTTTGGGATTCATCACGGGTGTGATCGCTTTTACGCCGTACTTTAACTGGCGATGGGAACACGCCGTCCACCATTCGACGTCGGGCGACCTGGACAAGCGCGGTTTGGGCGACGTTTGGACGTTGACCGTTCAAGAGTACCTGGAGTCTTCCCGTTGGAAAAAGTTTGCATATCGCATGGCACGAAATCCGGTCATTCTATTTGTGATCGCGCCGCTCTTTCTCTTTCTGGTCAAGCACAGGTTTGCTTCAGCCCAGGCTGGTAATCGTGAGCGGGAATCCGTCCAATGGACGAATCTGTCGGTGCTGGTCATGGCGATCGGCATGAGTTGGATTTTTGGCATCGAGGCCTACGTGCTGCTCCAATTGATGGTGCTTGCCGTCGCCGGAACTGTGGGTGTGTGGATGTTCTACGTGCAGCATCAGTTCGAGGACGTTTACTGGGAGCACCATGGTGAATGGGACTACACCGCGGCGGCCCTGCAAGGCAGTTCATTTTATAAATTGCCGAAAATCCTGCAATGGTTCTCGGGCAACATTGGATTTCATCACATCCACCACTTGAGCCCAAGAATTCCCAATTATCATCTCGAAAAGTGCCACAAGTCAGAACCTTTTTTTCAGACCGTAAAGCCGGTGACTTTGTTCAAGAGCTTCAAGTCACTCACCTTCCGGCTTTGGGATGAACAGCATCGCAAGCTGGTCGGCTACGGATACCTCAAGACTCTTCGACAGCAACAAAAGCAGGCCGTCCAGGGCTGATCGCACTTCCGCCCAAGACTATTCCAAACTCCTGAATCTGAGCCGTTAGAGAACTGCGTGGTCGCGGTTTGTTAAGCATATGTATAATAGGGCGACGGCGATACCATTTGTGAAACAGCGCCTCCTGGTGTATGATTAATTTTACAAATAGAGAACAACGACATGTTCGGATTTTCTAAAAATAAGCCGGAACGCGATCGACGGCCAAGGGCCGCGACGGAGACGAAAGGGTCTTCCTACGGCAACGGCTCAACCACCGCTGTTCAAGAACCTCCCCGGACGCAACGGACAAAGATCCGGCTGAAGCTGCTTACAGAGAGCGAAGAAAAGGATCGTTCCTTCCGCGCCGCACGCGAGCATTTTCTCACCCACACGACGGTTCGCGATGTGCGGAAACAAAGGTTAACCGAAATGACTCACTTTTTGTGGGAGCGCGTGATCGCGGTGGGTGGAATCTGCATCATCATTGCGGGGCTTCTCTGGGTCCGGTTTAATGCGGATCTCGTCATGTCGTGGTGGCACCGCCTGCTCGACAGCATCGGTGTTTTTTAACTGGCTTGCCTTTAACTGGCTTGCCGTGTCTGTCTATTGAATGGCGGCGCGGACTTGCTGGAACGTCTTTGTAATTTCATCACGCATCTGGCCACGGCCGATTCCATGCTTCATTCCGCTCATGAATCCCGCCACCTGATCGGTGTTGGTGCGGTTCGCGTAGAATACGATCGAACCGCCCTGCACCGGAAAACAACCCGCCAATCTTTGCATGCAGTTATAGGTGCGGCCGACGTAGAACTGCCGATCGGCCATGAGGATCGCGTCCGGAAGCATATAGCTGCTCCGGTGTGAAAGGATGAGGGTCGGGTGTTTTTCGATGTTTTGCTCGGACCAGAAGAACCGGTTGACGATGCCTTGCGGCTGGTCGTTCGGAAAGTTGAGGAGCGCGTTGAACATCATTGGAAAGTGCTGGCTGACAATCTTCGACGCATTCAAGGCAATCGTAAGTTGCTTTGCAGGACTTGTGACATTTCCGTCCCGATCGTACGGAGCAATGGCGTTGAGCCCGCCTTTCAGATACGCCCGGAGCCGACCGAGCAGAATATTGCTGTACGTCCTGGCCGCCACCGTCGGGATCTGGGAGTCATCCGTCACCTGTTTCCGGGCTGCGTTGAATTGCTTGATTTCGTCCGTGCTCAGATTGAGGTCGGATCCCGGCTCTGCATTGAGCAGACTCTGAGCCTCATCGGCGCTGAACTTCATTCCATTCAGCTTATCGGCAGGTGCGCCGGTCAATTCACCCGATGCGGTCGTGTCGGTATCGCGTTTAAACATTTTTTCGGGGGTGACGTAGTCAGCCAGTTTATCCGGGGATGCCTTGACAAACATGACCAGTCCCACAGCCAGCTCCTTGTCAGAAGCATCGCCGATTTCCTTGTAAATGATCTCGCCGGACATCAGAGCCTTTCGCTGGTTCGGATCAATGCCCATGTAGGAGAGCATCTGGTCAACAGTTGGGGCAATGGGCGCATCTGCGCCAAATGCGCAAGTATGCAGAAAACAAGCGCCCAGGATGATTTGTGAGATTCGATTCACAAGAAGCCGTATTGTGACAAGATTGTTCATTATTTTGCAAGGCATGAGAAATACAAGCGTTGTCCTGTTTGACCTTACCGCGTCCGACAAGAGGCACCATGCTGTCCACAAAATCTGCAGGAATGCCAGATTAAGACAATGCTGAAACGCACGACTCCTTGCAAAAAAAGAATCGGATCGTATGATCCCGTGCGATGACAACTCGCACCAAAGATCCTCTGAAGACAGTGAAGCTGTCGACCGCCGAGCTTGCCAGGATCAAGAAGCGGCGCGTCCAGAAGAAAACAAGTTCGTTTCCCAGCGATCAAGCCATTCTCCGCAGCGCGTTCCGATACAAGATCATCCGTCAGCTGGGTGATGGAGGGGTGGGGCGCGCTTTTCTCGCCTATGAATATGACTCGATCGACACGTTTCGTCATGTGGCGCTGAAAATGCTGCATACGCCTGAGGACGAATCGTTAATGGGGACGTTCATTCTTGAAGCCAAGTTGATGCGCCTCATGACGCATCCCAACATCCTTGAAGTCTTCGGGTTCGAGAGGGGAACTTCCGTCATTGAACGCATTCTCTCGTCGTTCGGAATCACGGAGGCCTATAGCTCATTCATGATCATGGAGTATGTTCCCGGTTTCAACATCAGCGACCTGATCCGGCTTCATCACCAGAAAAAAATCCGCGTCCTGCCGCAAATGGCCGCCTACATTGTTTCGCGCGTGGCGCGCGGACTGGCGTACGCGCATGACTTCAAATTTCCAGGAATTTCCGCGCACGGTGTCATTCATCGCGACATCAGTCCTCACAACGTGCTGGTTCGCAATGACGGCCTCATCAAGATCAGCGACTTCGGAATCGCCTATCCGTACGATCCGGCCAGCAAGAACCCCAATCTGAGCGGCACACTCGATTCGATCGCCCCCGAAATCCTCGCGGGGGGCAAGCCCACGCCGGTATCGGATGTTTACAGCGCCGGCCTGTTGCTGGACTTTCTTCTGACAGGAAGACGCCGTTATAATTTCGACATGGGTGAGGATGTGACCAAGGCGATCAAACTCCAGCGAGAGCGCATCCAAAAATATGTTTTTGATCAGGCGCTTTTTCGCGGCATCCCGGCACGCCTCGCGGAGATTTGCAAAAATGCCTCCACGCTGCGGCCCGAAGTGCGTTATCAGGCCGCGGAAGATCTGGCCCTCGATCTGGAACTTTTCCTTCGTGAGGTCGATTGCGTCATTGGGCCTCAGCAGATGGAGGCATATCTCGAATGCTTGCAGTCAGCATCGCCCGGCGCGTATCGCACACGAGAGTTTCTCATGATCAGCGGCAAAGAGACGCTCGATTTCCAGCCGTCGACGGGTTGAAGAGTGCGTTTGGATGCCATCGGGTCAACCCTTTTTGGCCGCGTGCGGCATCGCAGGATGTTCTAGACCGGGTTTCCACTCCCGCCTGGCAGCTTATCTTTTTGAACTCCCTTTCATTTTTTTACGCCTTCAAGGCCGCTTGTCGAAGGGCCGTTGATAACGGTTCCGTTCGGCGCGAAGCGGGAACCATGGCAGGGGCAATCCCACGTTTTTTCCTGGGGATTCCACGAAACGATTCCCTTAAGGTGAGGGCAAACGGCGGACAGTTCGATGAGTCTTCCGTTGGGATTGCGGTACACAGCGATCTTGGAACAACCCCGCCGAAGGATCGCGCCCGATCCGCGGGCGATCTGATTCACGGTGTCGACTTCTCCCGGCGTCAACCAGTCGGTGTATTGCACAGCCGCGTTTGCATTTTCGCTGATATACTCGCCCGATGAACGCAGAGAGGTTCGTGATGGATCATAGAGCTGTTTCCAGTCGTTGTCATGCCCGAGGATCAGATCGCGAATCAGGATTCCCGCGATCGTGCCATAGGTCATGCCATTGCCGCAATCTCCCGTGGCAATGTAGACGTTGTCATTGTCCGCGGGATTTCGGCCGATGAAGGCCAGCCCATCGACCGATTCCATGATCTGGCCGGACCAGCGGTAATCCACCGACTCGATCATGGGAAACACGCGGCGCGTCCATCTTTCCAGCATGGTAAACGGATTTCCCAGATTTTCCTTTTGACCAGTCTTGTGATCTTCGCCGCCCACGATCAGCATTTCAGAATCGCTTCCCCAATCCGTGAGAACCGACGCGACGCGGACGTAATGGAACGGATCCAAAGTATCCCAGTAGAGCGCGCGGCCAACGGAACCCGCGGGAATACGCGCGCCTATCGCATAACTGCGGTAGGCGGCTTGCTTTGTATGAACAACGAATCGGTCGTTGATCGGCGTATTGGTGGCCACGATGACCGAACTGCTCATGATTTTGGCTGCTCCATCGGTGTCAACCTGCGCAATTTTTCCACCGCAAATACGGGTCGCCCTTGTATGAGAGAAAATCTGTCCGTTAAGGCGGTGGATCGCGTCAATCAACCCCAAAAGATATTTTGCCGGATGGAATTGAGCCTGATTGGGAAAACGGAGGCACGGACCGGTCTCCCAAAAATCCAGGGGGGCGGTCAGGAGAAATTCAACTTCGGTCACGCCGATCCGTTTGGCGGATTGATATTCCCGGTTGATGAGTTCAGACTGTTCGTGGGAAGGCGCAAAGAGATATCCGTCAAGCCGTTCAAAATCGCACTGGATATCTTCATCTTCGATGATGGCCTCAATCTGATGGATGGCAGCCATGTGGCTTTCCACGGCGGTCCGGGTACTGTTGATGCCATGCACGCGCTCCAGATTGAAATATCGGCTGTCGAGAACGGATGAGAGATGCGCCGTGGTTCTCAGGCTCTGGGCGCAGGACAGCGGATTGCTGTCGATCACCGCGACTGACTTTCCTGCGCGAGCGAGCAAATAGGCGGTCGTCAATCCCGCGATACCGGCGCCGACGACGCAAACATCCACGTGAAGATCGGTTTCGAGCCTCGGAAGGTCCGGAAATTCGGTTTCCATCCAAAGCGATCCAGTCGGGCGTCTTGAACGAATATGTAATAGTTGTACGGGCATCATTGTCTCCTCTCATCTCTCGACCTCAATCTATTGAGCAGAAGACATGCCAACGTAAGTTCCCGGAAAATCCCTTCAAAATGGCGGTTTTAAAGTTGCAAGTTATGCATGGGAGGACATCGGCCACCTTGCAAAATGTAGACTCCTCGCAATGACCCAATCGTTAGTGAATCAGGGATTTTTTGGAGGTTTGAGGCTCTGGGCCTGTTGAAAGTCCTGGGCTGCGCCGGACAAGTCACCCTGTTGCTGCTTGACCTGTCCACGCCAGTAAAATGCATCCGGGTAGTTTGGGTTGGCTTGGATAACCTGGTTCAGGTTGGCAGCCGCTCCGTTCCAATTTCCGTCTCTCACATTTTCCATCCCATTGGCAAAGGTTGTGAAAAGATAAGGCGAGGGATTGCTTGCCGGCTGCGCTGCGTTGGGCGAGGTGGCGCTCGTGCCTGGCTGGAGAGCCAATGCGTCAGCGGAGGCAGACGATCCTGGTCCTATGGGCGGGGCGGATGCAACAGCATGGAGGGCCGCAGCCTGCTTGCTCTGTTCGTTGCGGTCTGCTTCCCACTGTTTCACTCTTTCCACGCCTTCAGCAATCCGTTCCGCGGTGGACTGGGCTCCAAGCGAGGCAGATGCCGATCCCGGCTGGGCACTGGCAGGTTGTGTAATCGTCGCACTGTTTGCCGACGGTTTTTGTTCCAACGCAAGCGTCATCGTTTTGCCGTCGCGGGTCAGAGTGACAGTTTGTTCGTTTTCATCGATCGACTGGATCTCGATACCGTCCTGCGACTGGCCGATGGTGAAAATGTAACCCCGCTTCTGCGTCACGTCCTCGATTCCCACCAGGACCCGCCCATCCAGATCGACAGTTCCATTGAATCGGAGTTGCTGGGGGTCAGACGTTGCATGTTCTTGTTCCGGGCTGCCGGGTAAACGAGCTCGAAACGGTTCGCGCTCAATGAGTCCTTGATATTTTTCAATCGGATCGGTTTGCGAGGCGTGGGCGACAACCGCACTGAGTGGCAGCAAGGCGGCCATCAGAACGGCGTTTAAGAATTGGAAGGCTTTAAATCGCACAGGTTAAACCGTTTCCTTGGCACAAATCTCGTGGCACCATTGCTGCACCTTGTGCTGGATCGTATCGCGAACTTCGCGAACGCGCTTGAGCTTTTCTTCGTGCGTGCCTGTAAACGATGACGGATCCGGAAAACTCCAATGAAGGCGGCGGGTGACGCCCGGAAAAATCGGGCAACGCTCCGCGCTTGCCTCGTCGCATACGGTGATGACATGGGAAAAAAGTATCCTACTGCTGCGAAATAATTCAAAGACGCTCTTGGTGGTGTTGCCCGAGATGTCGATTCCAACCTCCTGCATCGCCTCGATGGCCAATGGATTGAGCGTGCCGGCTTCCAGTCCCGCGCTATGCGCCTGGAAAAACTCCGGGCAAATGTCATTGAGCCAAGCCTCAGCCATCTGGCTGCGAGCGCTGTTATGGATGCAAACAAAGAGAACGTTGGTTTTCATGGTGATTTGCCTGCTAATAATATTGTGAATCCATGTCAAATCCAGGCCTGAGTCGTATTT
>Ga0207134_1013_pt2 | contig 56348 bp, 40 predicted proteins | sample Alteio_BWMinHeat_12_FD_153527 | JGI IMG/M metagenome (GOLD analysis project Ga0207134, IMG submission 153527) | Enriched cells from forest soil in Barre Woods Harvard Forest LTER site, Petersham, Massachusetts, United States -... | ecosystem: Environmental > Terrestrial > Soil > Temperate forest >... | reverse complement strand
ACTGTTGAGGTGTTCCCACATCTCGCTGGAAATTTGTTCGCGAACGCTACGCGCGTTTTCACGCGCGAAACGGATGCAGTTCAGGATGGAATTGGGATTGGAGGATCGAAATGCCAGGAATTCGGCGATGCCTTGCGCCGTATCCGGCAGGCCGGAGTTTCCATAATTTTCCTTCTCACCCATGGCAAGCACGATCGCTTCCCATTGCTGCCAGATTTCCTGTTCGGGGAGATGATGCAAGTCGAGGGAGAGATCGAGCTGCACGTCGAGCACGCGTGCCGAGTTCTCGGCCCGTTCCACGTACCGGCTCAACCAGTAGAGTGAATCAGCGACGCGGCTTAGCATGGGGGGAATCTTTCACAACTACTCATCACCGTAGAGAACCCAGGTGTCCTTGCTGCCACCTCCCTGGGATGAATTTACGACGAGCGAACCTTTGCGGAGTGCGACGCGAGTGAGGCCTCCGGGAACAATGGTGATTTTTTCGCCGTAGAGAATGTAGGGTCTGAGGTCAATGTGCCGTCCCTCGAATGACTGGTCCGCGGTGGAGCATAGTCTGGAAAAATGGATCATTGGTTGGGCGATGTAGTTGCGGGGGTTGGCTTTGATCTTATCCCGGAAGGTTTCGCATTCTTCACGCGTCGCGTGCGGTCCGACGAGCAACCCATATCCGCCGGATTCATTGACGGGTTTAACTACCATTGTTTCCATGTTTTCGAGGATGTGCGCCAGTTCTACGGGATCGGCGGCCTGAAAGGTGGGCACGTTGGAGAGGATCGGATCCTGCTGAAGGTAGTAGCGGATGATGGCGGGAACGAACGCATAGATGGCCTTGTCGTCGGCCACTCCGGTTCCGATTGCGTTGGCGAGGCTCACATGTCCTTCGCGGTAAGCGGCAACCAGACCCGGCGCTCCCAGGATGGAATCCTTTCGAAAGACCGAAGGATCCAGAAAGTCGTCGTCCACACGCCGATAGATGACGTCGACCTGGTGAAGCCCGTGCGTGGTGCGCGTGTAGACTCTGGAGTTCTGGATGATCAGGTCCTTGCCTTGGACAATTTCGATCCCCATTTCCCTTGCAAGAAAGGAATGTTCGAAATACGCGGAGTTGTGAATCCCCGGAGTGAGAAGTACCACGGTTGGATTCTCATTCTCATGCGGCGCGATCGATTTTAGCATGGTAAGAAGTTCCTGGCAGTAGGGCTCGACCGGCTGCACTGCATGGTCCTGAAAAAGGTTGGGGAAGATGTGTTTCATCGCCTTGCGGCTTTCAAGCAGGTAACTGACCCCCGACGGCGTTCGCAGATTGTCCTCCAGCACAAGGTAGGTCCCATTGCGGTCTCGGATTAGGTCGGTGCCGCAAACATGCGCGTAAATATTCCGGGGGACGTTGAAGTTCATGAACTCCCGCCGGAAATGTTTGCAGCTGGATATCATTTCGCGCGGAATGATCCGGTCCTTTAGAATGTTTTGTTCGTGATAAATATCATGCAGGAAAAGGTTTAGTGCAGTGATGCGCTGTTTGAGCCCGGCTTCGATTTGTTCCCATTCGGATTTGGGCAGGATGCGGGGAACCAGGTCGAATGGAAAAATCCGCTCGGTTCCTTCTTCGCCGCTGTACAAAGTGAAGGTGATTCCCTGGGCAAGAAAAGCCGCGGCTGCCATCCTCGTTTTTTCCGTGAACTCGCCGGGCGCAAGGTGAGTCAGTCGCTTGTGTAATTTGCGATAGTGCGGGCGGGGCGTGTTCGGAGCTTCGAACATTTCGTCGTAGAACCCATCAAATGAATAGTTTTGAAAGACATCGTTCATCAGGAGGGGAGATATGAGCAGGAAGGATGCCATTTGCGCCGGATGGACCGGTTCCAGCGCACAAAGGCGGGGACTTATTCCGGGAGAGATGCATTGGCAGGGATTTTGTCAGGTGAATATTGATCACCTTGGACAAAAGGGCTCTGTGGCGCTCAACGCTTCTTGATGAACTGGATGTCGTCAAGACACAGGCTCCCCTTGCGGTCGCCCGTGGTTTCTTCATCGAAGACAATGGTGAGTTCGGAGATCGACTTGGTGGAACCGAGCTTGGACTCCTTGAGCGGCATCTCGTATAATTGCTTAAACTCCTTGAGCGGAATCTCGAAGGATTGCCACTCACTTCCAAGCCCTCGGATGACACGACGGCCGACCGTCTGGGTCGATCCATTGCGGGCCTTGAGCTCGACGATGAAGTTGAGGTTGGAAATGCCTTGGGACCTGGCCTTGAACGCGATTGTGTCGTAGGCAGTGGCGTCGAGCTCATTGAGCTTCATCCACGTTCCGCAGTAAGATTTGGGGATGGTGATGTCGAAATCGATTTTCCAAAAGCCGGATCCGTCGGGTCCGCCGCTGCGTTCAATGTGCTCGAGGGCCTTGCCAAAAGGTTCCGGCGCTGAGGATCCCCAGCTTCCAAACGTGGTGCCGAGGCGGGTGAGCCGGCTGTCGGTATTGAAGTCCGCGACCGTGAGAGGTGGCTTGGCTGGTTCGACTTTGCTCACCACCGGTGGTTTGGGGGGTTCCACCTGTGGTTTGGACGGCGCTACCACCGGTGCCGGCGCGGCCTTTACCGGCTCACTGGGGGGAGGCTTGTTGGATTCAGGTTTGGCGGCCGGCTGCTTAAAAAGGGATGCTGCAAAAAAACCGCCCACGGCAGCGACGACAATCACCACCGCGGGCACAACCCAGGAGTTTTTGCGGGTGGCTGGCGCTGCCGCTTCAGGAACGTACTTCTGGTTTGCCAATTCATTTTTGAGCGCCGCTTCAACCTCGTCCATCGTTTGGTAGCGATCCTTAGTCTCCTTAGCCATCATCTTCATGATGATCTTGGCGAGGCCTTCGTCGATGTCGGGATTGATGTCGCGCGGATCAGGGACCCGGTCGGTCAGATGCCGCGCCATGATGACGGGCGAGGAACCTTCGTACGGAATTTTTCCGGTGACCATGTGGTAAAGTGTTCCGCCAAGCGAGTAAATGTCGGAACGCGGATCGATGATGTGCGGATCGCGAAGCCGTTCGGGCGAAATGTAAATCGGACTGCCCATGATGTCACCGGTTTGGGTCATCATGCTGGATTCTTCGCCGGCCCATTTGGCCAGGCCGAGGTCGACCACCTTGATGACTCCTTCATTGGTGAGCAGGAGATTTTCCGGTTTGATGTCGCGGTGGATGATGTTTTTTTTGTGCGCATACGCGAGGGCGCCGGCGGCCTGCCGCGCATATTCGGTTGCCTGGGGTGCCGGGATGGTTCCGAGATCCTGCAAGATGGAATTCAAATCACGCCCTTCCACATACTCCATGATGAAGTAATAGATGTTCTCCTTTTCACCGACGACGCCCGCGTCATGGACATCGACGATGTTGGGGTGATTCAGCTTGGCTGCGGCCTTGGCCTCTCGTAAAAAGAGCTCGATGAAAGCCGCATCGGTCGCCATCTCGGCGGGCAGGAATTTCAGCGCGGCCAGACGGTCGAGCGACTGGTGCCGGGCAAGATAGACGACCCCCATGCCACCCTCGCCAAGCCGACGGATGATGACGTAACCGGCGAGCGTCAGGCCAATCCAAGGGTCGCTGCCGGGGCTTTCGGACTGGTGGATTTGGTCGTCCGGCATTGTTCAGACTCTAGTTCGTCAATAGTGGCCCGAAAAGAAATAAAATAGCTGATTTCGCGTCAGCCTTCGGGTGAAATCGCCGGTGTTCCACGGAGGTTCGTTTATTCCTTTCGAGTAAAACGGATATCGTCGATGAGAAGGATTCCCTTTTTAGCGCCCGTGGCGGGGCCGTCAAAAACGAAGTTCAGGCCTGAAAGAGGGATTTGTGGGGCAAGGTTGAAGGCACGAATCGGAATTTCAACCTTCTGCCATGAGGTTCCGACGTTTGAGACTACTTGGCGCCCAATCCGCTCAGACTTTCCAGATCCGGCCTTGATCTCGACGATGAACGAAAGCACGGACAATTCATCGGCGCGAGCATTGAAACTCAAAGTGGTGTATTCGCTTACATCCAAGTCGTTTAGTTGCATCCATGCGCCCGAATAGGAACCGGGATTTGTGATATCGAAATTGATGCGCCAGCATCCCGACCCATCCGGCCCGCCGGTACTCCGGAGATCTTCGCTGGCGTGTCCTTGCGGTTTTTCGGATGCCCAGTGGCCGAATGCGCCGGTCAAATTGTTCACGTGCTCACCGTTGTTAAAGTCGGCGACGGTAATTTCATGTGTTGCTGACGCAAGCTGGCTGGACTTGGACGGTTCCATTGATGCTGGCGGTTGAGATGCGGAAATTGGCGATTGGGTGGACTTATTGTAGTTTTTCAGAAAGGGCGCAAGGAAATATCCGGCAACCATTATTGCAACGATCAGTGCCGGGATGGCAAACCGAACAGCTTTTCCGCCAGCGGGCGCTGGGCTGCTTTTGCCTTCAAAATAGGCCTCAAGCGCCGATTCCACCTCCTCCATAGTTTGAAATCGATCGGCCGGCTCCTTGGCCATCATCTTCTTGATAATAATCGAAATATTTTCATCAAGCTCCGGCTTGATCTCCCGGGGTTCGGGTACGGGGTCGGACAGATGCCGCGCCATGATCACAGGCGAGGATCCCTCGTAGGGAATTCTTCCTGTCACCAGATGAAAGAGGGTTCCGCCCAAAGAGTAAATGTCGGTGCGGGCATCGATGTTGCTGGGATCGCGAAGCCGTTCCGGTGAAATATAAACGGGACTTCCCATGATTTCACCAGTCTGCGTCAGCATGCTGGACTCCTCGCCGGTCCATTTTGCTAGCCCAAGGTCAACTACTTTTATTACGCCTTCTTCAGTCAGCAAAAGGTTTTGAGGTTTGATATCTCGATGTATGATTCCTTTTCTGTGCGCGTAAGCCAATGCCGTAGCTGCTTGCATGGTGTAATCAGCAGCCTGAGCGACTGGAAGGGTTCCGCGCTCTTCCAGCATCGAATGCAGGTCGCGGCCCTCCACGTACTCCATGATGAAATAATATATATTCTCGCCCACGACGCCTGCATCGTAGACGGCGACGATGTTGGGGTGACTTAGCTTTGCAGCGGCTTTGGCTTCCCTAAGAAAAAGTTCCACGAAACCCGTGTTGGTGGCCATGTCTCCGGGAAGGAATTTAACTGCTGCAAGCCGATCGAGAGATTGGTGGCGAGCCAGGTAGATGATTCCCATGCCGCCTTCACCCAAGCGCCGGAGCACGATGTAACCGGCAAGCGTCTGGCCGATCCAGGGATCGGAGTTGGCGTCGGTGGCCATGGTTTTAGTGTCGTCAGCCATGCAAACCCATTTAGATGTCTTGAGGTGCCCGGAAAAGAAATAAAAAACGACAGTTGAGGGGGAGTCAGGCCAGACTGCGCTGGGGCATTCCGGTGAGGGTGGCCAGATGCTCGGTGAGATCCTCCGTCCTTGAAGCCGCTTTTTCTGCGTCTTCCGGCGTCGCGCCGCATGATTTGAGCTCGTCCAAAATGGGGACCACCAGGATGTTCAGGTTGGTCAGGATGCTTTCAAACTCGTTGGCGATTTGCCAATCCATGATTCCATCCTCCTCGATTTTGCCCGTCTCGATGAGTTCGCGCTCCGTTTTCTTGATTTCCTCGAGATCTCGAAAGACGAGGATGGCGCCGACGGTGTCTCCTTCCAGGTCGAGGAGGGGACGGCAGCACTGAAGAATGGTTCGTTCGGTTCCATCAGCGCACCGGAGCACTAGCTCGTTGAGAGCCAGAAAGTCTTCACTGGGTTCCGAATCCTCGGTCGCCATGCTCTCACGCCGGTGACGGCGGATTTCCTGGGTCGCAATCATCACCTCATCCAATGGTTTTCCGTACGCGTCGGCGTGTTTGCATCCAAGCATGTTTTCAGCCGCGTGGTTCATCAAAACAACGCGTCCTTCGGAGTCCGTGGTGAGGAATCCTTCCTCGGGGGAGCGGAGACGGACGGAGATGGTTTCCTTTCGAGGTCCCTCCAGCTCCTTCAAATCGCTAATGTCTTCCACCACACCGATGGCGAACTTGAATTCAGCTTCGGTGTTTCGCACGATGGACACCTTCAGACGTCCCCAGAAATCGGTTCCGTCACTGCGAACGAACCTCTTCTCGAGCTGGACATCGTCTTTTTTCTTTTCAAGACATTCCTTGAAGAAGTCGGCATCCTCCTTGGAGTCTTCGGGATGCGAGAAATCCAGGAATGATTTTGATGCCAGTTCTTCGGAGGCGCGTCCGAACAATTTCCGGAGGAGGGGATTGGTTTGTGTCATTCGGCCGTCGCCATCCAGCAACGCGAGGCCGACGCCGGCGCGCTCCAGGACTTCCTGAAAGCGCAGGTCGTTTTCATCGCGTTGGAACTCCGCCAGTTGAAGTTTGCTCTGGTTGGAGGTGAGGGCGAGCTCGATGTTTTTGCGCTGGGTGAAGTTTTCAAAAGTCATAAACAAGCTTTCCAGGGAGCCATCCTCCCGGCAAAGCGCGGCAGCCGTCACGTGAACCCAGACGAGCAACATATCCTTGGACCGGAAACATTTATCCATTTGATAATGGGTCAGCTTACCTTCGAGGCATTGTTTGTGGCAGCGTTCGGACATTTTGTTGTCGTCCGGATGGCTGACATCCATGAGCGTCTTTGACCGGAATTCTTCGTCGGAATATCCCAGCATCCGTTGCAGTTCTGGGTTGGTTTCCAGGAATCGCTCTTCGCGATCAAGCAGGGCGATACCCACGCCGGCGCCGTCGAATAACGTGCGGTAATAGGTATGGTCTGACGCAAGATCTTTTTCGGTGAGCAGAAGTTTTGATTCCGTGTCGCGAAGCTGGTCCGAAGTCTGGCTCAGGGCGGCTTCAGACTCCTTCAAAAGAGCAAGGTTTTCGAGCGTGACAAGAATCGATTCGAGCGGCTTGTCTGGCCGCCGGACAGCGGAAGCTGTCATGCGCATCCAGATGAGATTGCCTGTTTTGCCGACCCATCGTGCCTCGGCCTGGAACCGATCCCGCTTTCCGTGCGTGCAATCGGACTGAAGAAGGCGAAAGGTTGACAGGTCCTCTGGATAAACATACGTGTCCGCCGGCTTGCCGTTCATCTCCTCCTTGGAGAAGCCAAGAAGGTTCTCCAGCGCGCGGTTGGTGCCGACCACCGAGCCCGAACCGTCGATGGTCACCATCCCAACGGCGACTTCATCGAACAAATACTTGTATTGCGTCCGGGTGTCGAGCAGGGCCTGCTCGCTTTCCTTCAGCGGTGTCATGTCTTCAATCACCCCGATCAGGCTCGCCGCCGAGCCGCTGGATTCGTGAAGACGGGAAATCATCACATGGGTCCAAACCGGGCCGCCATTTTTTCGGGCCAGCCGGCTGTCAACTTCGAAGTGTTCATGTCCGTTGGCAAGAAACGTCGTTTGAGCCTTGTCGTAACGCTCGCGATCCTCGGAGGCGGCCAGATCAACGAGCGAACGGGATTTCAATTCCTCCGCGGAGTAGCCCAGCAGTTTTTGGAGAGCCTGATTGCTTTTAAGCAGGCTGCCTTTTCCGTCAAAGTAAGCCATCGGCATTCCAGCGCCCTCGAAGACATCATCAAGTCGCTCGCCGCTCTTGCGAAGTGCTTCCGTGTTCTTGTGGATCTCAGTGATGTCTTGCGCCATCCAAAGTAGGGTGAGGGGTGCGCCGTCGGACTTGCGCATTGCGGCGACGGTGACTTGTGCCCAGAGCGGACTGCGGTCTTTGCGGATGAGCTGGCCTTCCCAGCGGTCGTGATTGATGTCTCCGTGCGCAAGGGCCTTAAAGCGCTCGCTCCACGCGGTCCTGTCATCGGGGTGAACCAGCTCGGAGAGCGGTTTCGACATGAGACTCTCCTCGGAATAATCCAGAAGCTTTTGCAGGGAAGGGTTGGTCTTCTTGATCACTCCCTTGCCATCGGATATCGCGACACCGAGTCCTGCATCCTGTAACAGGGATTGAAACGGCGTATCGCATGCCAGAAGGGCCCTTTCGGCCTCTTTGCGCAGGCTTACGTCCTCGATCATTCCGATCATCGAAAGAAGTTGTCCTCGCGGATCGCGCGCGGCTGAAACAGTCATCACCGCCCAAATGGTTTTTTTATTTTTATCCTTGAGACGAACCTCGACTTGAAAACGGTCACGCTTCGCCTTGAGACACTCACCCTCCGGGCCAGAGCACAAATTCCGGTCGGATTCGTCGACCAGATCCGAGAGGGACTTGCCCTTCAGATCCTTCTCATGGCATCCGAGTAGATCGCACATCGCGGCATTGGTCTGAACGATGCGGCCTTGTGGATCGGTGGCGACCAGGCCGATGTTCGCACCCTGGAACATCGACTGGAAAAGTGTGTTGCGGGATTGAAGCGATTCCTCGGCGTTCTTTTGCGGGCTGATGTCTTCGACAACCATAAGAATCGACATCAGCAGGCCTTCGCCGCCGCGGACGGCGGACGCCATCAGCCGGCACCAGACGTGGCTTTGATCCTTGCGAATGAGCCTCTTCTCGAGACGAAAGTGGTCGCGTTTTCCATGAAGGCATTCGGAGAGTAGCGCCGCTTCCGGATCACCGTCGTCTTTCACTCCCAATTCGGTGAGGGTCTTGTGTTTGAGTTCGGCCTGGGTGAAGCCGGTCAGCTGCTCAAAGGAGGCATTGGCCTTTGTGATCAATCCGTCGCGACCGATGATGGCGAATGCAATGTCATCATTGCGGAACATTGCCTGAAAACGCGCGTCGCTGGCGCGAAAGGATTCTTCGGCTAGGATTTGCGGCGTGATGTCCTGAGCAAAGCCTTCGCAATAGATGAGCTCCCCGCGGACATCCTTCACCGCGCGCAACTTGTCCGTGAGCCAGACAGGCTTTCCGTTTTTCTGGAGGGCGGGAAGCCGCTCTTCGATGATCTGTTCCTCGGACCGCAAGCGGTGGAGCTTTCTTTTGAGATCCTGGGGGTCCGCATAAAATTTGAACGGATGGGCGGCTATATCTTGCAACAGTTCCGCGGACGACGCGTAGCCCATCATGTGGGCAAAGGCGGGATTGACCTGGAGGAACCGTCCGTCGGGAGCGATCCGGTAAATGCCTTCGACGGCCTCGGTTTCCGTGCGGTGGGATTTGTTTCTGATTTCTTCAAGTTCAATTTTGATTTGGTCACGGTGGAGTCGGGTGGTGACGGGAGGGGCCGCCGCGGCGAGAATGGTTTCGATCATGAAGGGATCGTTGAAAGGTTTCCGATCCATCAGGACGATCCATCCGACCACTTTGCCGGATGAATCCGCCATCGAAATTCCCGCAAAGCCCTCGATCGAAAGGCTCTCGAGCTTTTCGTCTTCCGTATAAAGTTTGACGACGTCGCTCGAATGGCAGCAAATGATGCCTCCTTCCTTGATCTCGAGAGGCGAACGGTCGAGCGGGTATTCGAAATTTTCAAGAAGTCCTCCCTGGAATGAAAATGCGAGCGTGCGCGCGTTGACTGGTGTCTCCGGCGTCCTCTGTGCGACGAATGCATATTCAACACCCGCCAGCTCCGCGATTTGGGGCACGAACGACTCGAGCCACTGGTCGTTGTGCGGCGCCAATAGGAGGCGTTGGAGTGAACGTGTTGCGTTCTGACTGGTTGAAAATTGACGGACGGCGTGGTCGAGCTCCAGCCTCGCCATCAACTGCTCGGCCAAGGATTTGAGAAGTCCTGTTTCCACCGCATCGAGGGCTCGATCCCGATCATCGAGCACGCAGAGCGCTCCAGCCAGTGTCCTGCCCTTGGCTCTTAACGGAGCAATGGCGCAGGAACGGGCGAGTCCATCGTGAAAGTCGGGTGGCGGTCTGGCGCCTTGCAGCCGGACATGCGCCACCTCGGTGCCTGCGGCATGGGCCGTGTATGTCAGGATGTCGTTCTTGATCGCATCCAGGCGGATCGGAAAATCGGATTGTTGCCAGAGCATTTCACCGGTGGGCAGGCAGATGAACGCGCCGGGTGCATGAAGGCATCGGGCGGCGAGCCCGCCGAAGGAGGCAAGCAAGGCGGGGTTTTCCCGGGCCAGTGTCAGGAAAGAACTTTGCGGAACCAGATCGAGAGAGGAATCAGCCGGAGAGGATTCCTTCAAGGACATCTTTTTCCGGGAGAAAAGTTTCCGCAGATTATTCATCGAGAAGTACGGAAACGGATTTGTCATGGGTCAACGGGAGCGAGTCGGTTTTTTTGTAGCGCCTTGAGGCTGGAGCGATCCAATCTCGGAATTCATGCTGCCGGCCCTCGGCGGAAACATGATGCCAGAACCTTTTACAGGTTACCTCTTTGACGTTCGCTTTTCAACGCTGGAAAATGGATGAACTCACCCCAAGTCCGAATATAAGTCCTTCGCAAGTCCTTCCGGGCGAGCCATTTGACCAGAGTCGTCCAAAAAAGTTCACAGATTTATTTAAGCCGAACAAGTTCGGATCGTGGTCAAGCCGCGGCGGCTAGTCCCTGGATAACATGATGTCGTCGATGAGGAGCGTGCCCTGTTTGACGGATGTGGTTTGCCTCTCGAACACGACCGTGAATTCGGTCAGGGGGCTGAGCGACGGGAAGGAGAGTGATTTGAGTGGAATTCGAACCATTTTCCATTCAGCGCCGACATCTTGTATCATGTAACGACGCAGGGAAGGTCCAACGGTCAGCTCGACGGGAAGATTGAATAAACCGGATGGGCTTCGGATGCGAAAGACCAGGTCCTTGTACGGCGTGGCGTCGACGTTCGGGAGCTTGAGCGACACGCGCGCGGTCGCATCTTTTCCCGAAATGTCGTAATCGATGCGCCACCCGCCCGAGCCTTCGAATCCCGCTCCGGGATCGACCCGTGAATCGCATTGAGAGGCGATTGTCTGGACATCGAACAGCTGTTTTGCTTTGAAATCCGCGGGTGATTGATTGAAGTCGGAAAGCAGGAGCGAGGTTCCCACAGCGATTGGAGCGGTTGTGCCGGCTCCGGGGGTGGAAACCGGCGCTTTCCCCGTAGGTTCCGGTTGCGACGGAGAATGCATCATGAGATAGGCCGCGACAGAAAGAAGGACGACGATGATTGAAATCAGCAGTGCTGTTTTTTTTCCGGATTGTTGGCCTGAGCCGTTGGTGGTTTTAGTGGGCGCGATAGGCGATTTGAAGGGCACGGGCACTGAAGGCCTTGTCTTGCTTAACTCGTAGTCGGCGAGCACGGCATCGACCTCTTCCATCGTTTGGTAGCGGTCGCCCAGTTCCTTGGCGAGCATCTTGCGAATAATTGCACCGATGCGGGATTCAATAATAGGATTGGACTCGGTCGGATCGGGGACGGGTGCGGTCAGATGTTGCGACATGATGACGGGAGATGAACCCTGGTAGGGGATTTTCCCGGTGACGAGATGGTAAAAGGTGGCGCCGAGCGAGTAGATGTCCATGCGCGGATCGTTGAAGTGGGGATCCTTCAACCTCTCGGGAGAAATATAGATGGGGCTGCCAAGGACCCACTCGCCCTGGGTGAAAGTGCCGTCCACGTCGCCCATCCACTTGGCAAGGCCGAGGTCGGCGACCTTGATCACACCCTCGCTCGTCAGCAGAAGATTTTCCGGTTTTACGTCGCGGTGGACGATGCCTTTCTTGTTTGCGTAGCCGAGAGCCTGGGCCGCCTGGCGAACGTAGGCGACGGCTTCCGGGACGGAGAGCACGCCCCGCTCCTTGAGCACAGTGCCGAGATCGCGCCCTTCCACGAAGTCCATCACGAAATAATAGATGCCCTGGTAGGAGCCGGCGTCGTGCACGGCGACGATGTTCGGATGGCTCAGCCGGGCAGCGGCTTTCGCCTCGCGAAAGAACAGTTCGATGTAGGCGGCGTCCTGCGCGAATTGTTCGGGAAGAAATTTGATGGCGTCGAGACGGTCAAGCGATTGATGGCGCGCGAGATAGATGACCCCCATGCCGCCGTGGCCGATCCTCTTGAGGATCTGGTAGCTGCCCAGCGTTTGACCAATCCATGGGTCGTTGGAGTCTTCTTGCACAACTGCTCCGCCCGTGGCCTCAAAGTTTTGATCCTGGCCCGCCACGTTTAAAGATAGCGTTAATTGTTAAGTAAAGAAAGGAGCAGCCTAAAAAAAGCAACCCTCACTTTTCAGGCACTTGTCATGATTGATGGGCAATAAACAAAATGTAAGCGTGTAACCCGCTTATTATTCCGACTCCGACGACTCCGAGGATTGATTCAACTCCGCCTGTGATTTTTCCAGGGGCGGCCGGTATCCGATACAGTCCACAATGTAGTAGGTGCGACTCTTGCCGTCGACGGTGGTCACGTTAACGGCGGCAGGCGCGCCGACGCGCTCAAAGTGCTTGCGCAGATGGTCCAGGTCCGACTCGTTTAAGTCTTTCAGGACAGCGATCGCGGGACGGCCCTTCCAGGCCTGAAGATGGGTCCAATAGCTGTATGCAAATCCCGGCAGGCCGAGAGCGAATCCGTTGACCACATTTTCCGGTTTGTGTGAATAAAACCCGAGCGCAGCAGAGATCTTGTATTTTTCGAATCCCAGAATAAACGGTTCTGGGCCGGTTTCGGAATGGAGCCGTGCCTTAGTCGCTTCAACCTTGTTGGCCAGCTCCTGCCAGCATCCGAGAGGGATGCGAACCGCCGAAATCTTTGGCAGGCCAAGCGATAGGTAGCTGAGCGCCAACAGGATGACCGTGGCGGAAAACAGGCCCGCAACCCATCCGAACCTGCGCCAGCGCCGGGCCTGCTGCGGATTTTCAGAATGAATGCCTTCCGCGAAGACGGCCGCAGCCGCGAGTGTGAGGGAAAGATAAACCGGCGCTGACCATTGAAAGTGGATGTGGTCGGTCTTCAGGCCGGAAAGAAAACAGATCAGCAGCATCGGCATCGAGAAGGAAGCCGCGAAATTCCAACGGTCGTCGCGTTTCAGCCAGCCGCGCCGGATGGAGCGCACTGCGCCGATCGCGAATAGGACAAAAAGGAGGGGAGTCAGCAGCAGTGGTTGAATTCCAATGAACTCCACAGCGCGGTGGAGTGGTTTGTGTGATCCCTGGTTGATCGTGCGAGTGGATTGAAACAGGAAGGAAGCCCACTCGTGTTGCGCATTCCAGATGACAACGGGACTGAAGACAATCAGGGCTATGCATCCTGTGATCCAGGGTTGGGGCTTGCGCAGCCAGTGCCGGTGCGTGGGTGAAAATATGAGAAAGAGAAAAAACGACGGAACCAGGATCACAGCCGGATATTTCGAAAGCATGGCCGCGCCAAGCGCCAGCCCGGATAAAAGCCACCAGAGGGTTTTTTTTTCCTGGAGCGCCTTGGAGAGCGTGAAGAGTGACAGCAGCCAGAAAAAAACCAGCGGGCCGTCGGGTGACGCGATAAACCCCGTGGCCATGTAGAAGGGTGTGGCGGCGAAGATGAGCGCCGCCCAGAAAGCAGTTCGCCGTCCGAACCATGCATGCGCCGTCAGGAACATCAGAAAGGCTGAGCCGAAATAAAGCGTCAGATGAAGGAAGCGCACCCCCAACTCGGTATCCCCGAAACAATAGGTGCCCAAGCCAATCAGCCAGGCCACCATCGGAGGATGGTCGTAATAGCTGAGCGCCGGATGTTTTGCATAGTTCCAGTAATAGGCTTCCTGCGGAATCAGCTCGGCGTGGCCGGCGCACCAGAGCAGCGCCCCGCCTAAAAGAAAAATCAGAATGATGACCGCGCGCCTCAGCAAATGGCCGTCGCTGGCGCCCGATTTGGCCGGAGATTTGGCTGGAGTCAGAGGCTCGGTCATCAACGTCACCGGCCCATCCGTGGCAGGATTTAGGGAGGTTGTAAAGTCTGCGCGAGGCATCCCGAGTTAGATGCCAGATCGATTATCCGACACCGCCTCGACATTCTTGTCATTGTTTTGAAAAAGAGAACCAAAGGCACGGTCGATTGTGGCGAAGGCTTCCTGGCAATATAGTTTTCCTGCTGCCAGATCATCGGCGAGTGTTTGACTCCGGTTTCCGGCGTGCGCCAGTTCCGCGTCCAGTTTGCTCAGAACCGCGGTCATGGTATAGATCGCGATGACGATGGTGGCGACCCGGTCCAGAATCATTTGCTGTTCAACGATGTCTTCGCGATGCCGGGCAAGCAGTCGCAGGATGCTGTTGCCGAGGCGGTGAGTCACATGCCCGAGATGTTCGGCTTCGGTGCTGAGTTCAGCGGATCGGACATGAATTGCGGGAGTGGTGGCGACCCGGCGGAGGATGCCGCGGCCGAGTCCCGCGATCCGGATGGCTTCCTGCAACGGATGGCGGAGAGCCTTTTGCAATTCCTCCAGTTGCTTGCCGACATCGCGCATCCCGACGATCCCAATGAAAGCGCGGAGCACCTCGTTGGATCCTTCGCCGATGGTGTTGAGCCTCGCGTCGCGCATCATTCGTTCAAAAGGCTGGTCGGGAAAGAATGATCTGCCGCCGAAAATCTGCATTCCCTCGTAAATAATCGTCCAAAGCGCCTCGCTGGAGAAGACCTTGACGACAGCGGTCTCAAGCATGATGTCCTCATCACCCCGGTCGATCATGCTTGCCGTCAGTTGCGTTACCGCATCCATCGCGTAGGTCAGCGAAGCCATGGTCGCGATTTTTCGTTTCACCAGCGAGAAACCTGCCAGCGGCCGGTCAAACTGGTGGCGCGTCCGGGCATGTTCGGTGGCGCGCTTCAGCACCTCTTTTGCCGTGCCGGTGCACGAGGCTCCGAAGGTGGTCCGGCCATAGTCGAGGACCGTCAGGGCGATTTTGAGGCCGGCGCCGAGCTTGCCGAGGACATTTTCGGCAGGAACCTCCATGTTATCAAAAGCCAGATTACTTGTAGTTGTACCTCGCATTCCGACTTTTTCCAGGGCGGCAACGCTCACCCGGAATCCTGGCATGTCGGGCGTGACCAGAAAGGCGGTGATCTTGTCCTGGCGGCCTTTCGGCGTGTCGATTTCGGTCTTGGCCATGACGGTGAGGATGCCGGCGATGCTGCCGTTGGTGGTCCATTGTTTCTGACCGGTGATTCGATAAATGTTTTTTACCGGGTCGAAGATGGCGCGGGTCTTGATGCCCGCCGCATCGGAGCCCGCTTCCGGCTCAGTCAGCGAGAAGGCGGATAATTTTTTTGCGCTTGCCATGTCCGGCAGCCATCGCCGGCATTGTTCGGGTGTGCCAAATAACAGGAGTGCCTTCAGGCCGATGCTTTGATGGACGCTGACGAAAAGCGCGGTTGAACTGCAGCGCCGTGCCAGTGTTTCGATGGTTTGGCAGTAGGTCCGGTAGGAGAGACCGAGCCCGCCGTACTCCTTGGGAATGATCAATCCCATCACTCCGAGCCTGGTCAGACCCTGGATGACCTCCGGGGGTATCGTCGCGTTGCGGTCAATCCACGAAGGATCGATGTGTTCCTCGGCAAAGGTCCTCACACGCGCGACAATATCATCGGCGCGTTTTTTTTCTTCAGCATTGGGTTCAGGAAAGGGAAATACGCGGTGCGCATCGAACAATCCAAAGTAGAGCCGCTTCACAAAGCTGGTCTTTGGCTCCCCGGAAAAGAGGAGCTCTTCGGCCATCTGCATTTGTTCTTCGCTTGCCGCCATTGGATTTGAGGCTGAAGCCCGACGTGATGTTAGCGCCGCTTCGCGGGCGATTCAAGGACCGATCGTGGGGATCAATCGCGCTGCATGTCCCGGTGGTCGGTTGGCATGGCCGTGACCACCTGGCGGCAGAGCTTGCCGAAACTTTCCTCAATCAAGCTGAGTCTCCGGCCAAAGCGCGAAATCATGGCCCACTTGCGTTTGAGTGTGCGGGCGCCAAGCGTGCGCATGTGGAGGGATCCCTTCTTGATCTCGCGCACGGTGGTCCACGGCGCAAGGATGGCGACTCCCAGGTTGAGTTTGACCATCTCCTTGATCGCCTCAATGTCGGCGATTTCCATGACCGCCAGCGGGGTGATGTTCTCGGACTGGAAATAATTCTCGACGAGCCGCGCAGTGAAGCTTTGCTTCTGGTAGAGGATGAAATGTTGACGGGCGATCTCACTGCGCGGGATGGTTTTGGCCTGCGCCCAGGGATGTGAAGAGGAAAAGGTAAACAGCAGTTCGTCGCTGAAAAGCGGGCGGACTTCCAGGCCCGATGAATTTTCCGGCTCCAAGCCCAGGATCAGGTCGATGCGGTTCTGGCGTATCAAATCCACGAGTTCTGGCGTATCGCCTGATTCGATCTGAATGGACGCTCGTTCGAACGATTTTTTCAGATCTTTGATCACCTTGGGCAGAATGTAGTGGCACGCCGAGGCCGATGCGCCGATGCGGAGGCGCGTCTGGCCCCATTTCGCAAGGCGTTTGATCTCATCTTCGGCCGAAAAAATCGCGGCGAGCGGATTTTCGATCTGGGCCAATAACTGCTCCCCGGCTTGGTTGAGATAGACTTTTTTTCCCACCCTGTCCAAAAGTCTGCACCCCAACTGCGTCTCGAGCGCCTTCACACCGTGACTGACAGCCGAAGGTGTCAGGTGAAGTTCGCGCGCCGCGGCGACCAGACTGCCGTGTTTGGCGATGGAGCAAAACATTCGAAGCTGCCGTGTTTCCATGCTCTTTTCTCATTAGTGAAGATCGGTCATCAAATCAATCGGAATATTTCACTTAGTTCATCGATGTTATTTCCATTTCCGGCACGAGAAATGCAGATGGAGGGCACTGTCACGTCAATTCCAATTTTTGGAAAGGAGGTGCAAAAGTAGAACACGAGAGATTTATCGGGGGTGGGGGCGCCAGTCGAGGGGGAATGGCGTCTCCACCGCCGCATGCAAGACAAGCATTAGGCTTTGCATGCAGCTAGTGGCCCGCGGAATCAGGTTCGGCGGGCTGGTCGGAAATCTCGCAGTGCTTCCAGCCTGGGCCTTCGAAATGCCACCATTCGGTTGGCATCGGCTCGAAGCCTTCCGCCTTCATGGCATCTTCGAGGATCTTCCTGTTTTTCTTTGCCTCGGCGCTGCAACCTTCGTAGTCACGGTGCGCGCGCTTGCTGAAGTCGTCGAAGAGCGTCGGCATCTCCAGCTCGCGGCCGGTTTTTAAATCGATGAGCGTCACGTCGACCGCCGCTCCTCGATTGTGTTTGGATCCGTCAACGGGAAGGCCGCCGTCTTCGGTGGGCCGGGCCACATAGCGATCGTTCGGAATAATGCTGTAGAATTTTTTTTGAACCGAAAAGGGGCGGTAGGCGTCCCAAACCTTCAGCCCCAGGCCCTGCTCTTGAAGCTTCTCTTGAACTTCCGAAAGGCTCTCCGCGATGTTCCGGCGCAGGAGGGCGCGCGGCGATGAGTAAATGATCTTTCCGGTGAAGTTGTTCGTCGTTGCGTAACGCAGGTCGATGACGATCGAAGAGTCCACTTCTGTAATATCGACGAGTTGCGATCCCCAGCCTGCGCCCATCCAGAGCGGACCAAGAAGGCTTGCGGCCAGGATCAATATTTCCCTTCGTTGCATTCGCTCCACTCATAGCACCTCTGCGGCTTGTTGACAAACTTCTCCGGAGGTGAATAACCTCGTGCGTGCTTCGAAGAACCGGCTTATTGCTCTGTTGCACGGCCTTCTTCTTCCTCGTGGGAGGACACTGGGCGGTGCTGCAGTCCGTTGCGTGGGCGAATATGATTATCGACTACGCACGGGCCGACTCGCTGCCTCATGCCGTGGCAAGGACATTCGATGGCAAGCACCCTTGCGCGATGTGTAAGGAAATCAGTAAGAGCAAGAAGGCCGAAGAAAAGCCCGCCACCGTCAAGTCCGACAAGAAAATCGAGTCGCTGGCAGGTAGTGCCACACCTTTTGCTTCTGTTCCCGTGTTCAGATCTGTCTGGTTGCCGCGCGACATTCTATTGAACGCCGGCCGCGCGGACTCTCCTCCCGTACCTCCTCCACGCTCCTTCTTCAGTTAGTCTTTCCTGCAACAGGGGCGCGCCTATACGGGACGTGTCTCGTTGTTTTATTTTATAAAATCACCCGCTTATCCGGCGGATGAATTTTTTGGGAGGAGTTTTACATGGAGTTATTCAAAATCGTTTTGATTGTGTTGATCGTTGTTATTTCAAAGCCGGTTCTTGCCTGCGACGTTTGTGGGTGCCGCGTGAACAATGAGGGTATTCCAACAGAGCAGGGGTTCAGTGTGGGGGCTTTTGAGCAGTACACCACATTCGGCACTCTCCAGTTCGAGGGCCATGAGGTGGAAAACGTGGGGGCGCAGTTTATGAACAGCTCCGTCACACAATTCATCGTCGGATATCAGATTGACGATGAGTGGGCCGTTCAATTCAACTTGCCCTTCATCGAGCGTTCCTTCCGGCGCCCCAGGGGATTCGAAGTCGATGAAGGATCGATCAGTGGTCTGGGTGACAGCACACTCATGGGAACATGCCGGGCCTTTGAGTTTCATGAGGAGGAATGCGCGTTTGATTGGAACATTGTGGGCGGCATCAAATTTCCCACCGGCAGCAGCCACCGGATCAAGGAGGAGCTCGATGAGGTCGAGGTCGAGGGTGCGCCCAAAAGCGGAATCCATGGTCATGATCTGGCGCTTGGCAGCGGTTCGTTCGACGGCGTCATCGGCACTTCCGTCTTCGGGCAGTGCGATCGTTTCTTCGGAACGGCCGCGATGCAGTACGCGATCCGGACGAGGGGCACAATCGGCTATCGCTATGCCAACGACATGACCTGGAACGGCGGTCCCGGAGTTTATGTCTGGAAAGAGGAGGAGGGAACTCTCGGTCTGCAGTGCAATGTATCGGGTGAAAGCAAGGGTGTCGATAACCTGCAGGGCGTGCCTGCGTTGGACACCGCGTCGACAAATGTCTATCTTGGTCCGGAGCTCACATTTCTTTGGGAAAAACACTTGAATGTGGAAGTGGGCGTTGATCTTCCGGTGATCCAGAAGAATTCAGCGTTCCAGATTGTCCCCGATATCCGTGTGCATGGGGGTGTGAACTGGCGGTTTTGAACGGTTGCTTCCATTTTCAGGCGGATCATTCCTGTCGTCATTCGCACGGCTCGCGAGGATCTTGCTGGAAACAGCGGCTTGTGGAAATCCCTTGTCCACTTTTTAAGGCAGTCCGATGGAGAAATTTCATTGCCGGAACCGCTTCGGTGTTATCTTTAAAAGGAACTTCGGCGGGTCATGAAAACAGCTTCGATTGTTTGTTTTTTTCTTCTGATTCTTTCTGCGGCGGCATCGTTGTCCGGCCAGACTTCAACCAACACGCTCACGTTGATTGAGGCGGTGCAAAAGGGTGACCAGGCTGTCATCGCAGGATTGCTGTCGCAGGGCGCGGATGTGAACTCCATGGATGAAAAGGGCAGGAGCGCTCTGATGTGGGCGGCACGGGACGGCCATCCGGAGTTGACGAAACTGTTGCTCGAAAAGGGGGCGAATATTTCAGCACGGAGCGAAGGCGGTTGGACGGCACTGATGGCTGCAGCCCACAACGGACAATTGGAAACCATGAAGATCCTGATGGAAAAGGGTGCGAAGGTGAATGACCGGTCGCATGACGGAACAACCGTCCTGATGTGGGCGGTGATTTCAGGAAAGCATGACAATGTCAAAGTGCTCCTCGAAAACGGGGCCGACATCAACATGTCCGACAACAACGGTGTGACACCGTTGATGGGAGCGGTGTACGATGGCAAGGCCGAGATCACCAAAACGTTGATTGAAAAAGGCGCCGACGTGAATTTGAAATCGAAGGCCGGACAGACCGCACTCATGGTTGCCAACCAGCGCGGGCATGCGGATCTCCACGATCTCCTTATTAAAGCCGGTGCGAAGGAATAAGGATAGGGCGCCGTTCACGCGCATTGATCAGGGAATTGGACAAAAAAACTCCCAAGACCCGCTTTGTCCGGCATGTTTATTGTGGTAGGTTGAAGGACTGTTGTTTCACAAAATGAATCAATTTAAACACCTACACCTCTTTGGCATGGGTCTTGTCCTTGGGGTGGGCGCGCTGACGCCGCTATTTGCAGCCAATTCCAGCGGCGAACTGATCCGGGCGGCGACTGAAGGGAATCTCGCTCAGGTCAAGGATGCCATCGCCCGCGGAGTTGATGTCAATGAACACGAGGAGATCATTGGCCGCACACCGCTGATCATTGCAGCATCCGAGGGAAATTTGGAGATCATCAAATATCTCATCGAGCACGGCGCGAAACATGATGTGAAGGACACAGGCGATTGGACGGCGCTGATGTTGGCAGCGCGCAACGAGCACACTGATGTGGTCCGGTTCCTCCTGGAAAAGGGGGCGGATCCCAATGCGAAAAACAACCTGGGCTGGACCGCAATGATGTACGCCTCGCTCTACGGGTACCGGGACATCGCAGCGGCGCTTCTCGACCATCAGGCCGATCCGAACATAAAATGCTCCGAGGGACGGACAGCTTTGATGTATGCTGTCGGAAATAATCATATCGATACCGTGCGTCTGCTGATCGAGAAGGGCGCGGATCTGGATGTGACGGATGTGAATGGATGGACGGTTTTGATGTACGCGGAAAAAAACTCAAATGGGGTGGTGTTGGACTTGTTGAAGAGCGTCAAAGCGGCAAAACCCCACCATCAGGAAATTGCAAGCCAAAGTCAGGAAGCCGCGCCTCCCACAATACGTCGATGACGCGAGCAACACTTTCGCTTTGCGTTTTTTCAACGGTTGCCTTGATAATTTTAAAATAGATCCTAAGGTCGCAACAATGAGGGTTGGCTGCCTATTACTACTACTTCTGCTTTTCTCCTCCAGCCCTGCCTTGGCCCAGTCCGATTCTGGTACTGACGCGGGAGAACACGCGACGGCGGGCAAGAACGCGTCGGTCACTGGTGGTGCGAACGCGGCGGCCGCGGCGACAACCGGACCCAAACCCCTGCCGACGCTTGAGGTGGGGACCCGGATTTTTTCCAATGTGACTCTCAAATCGAGCGACGGCGTCGATGTCACCATCACCTATGACGCCGGCATCAAAACGATTCCACTTATGGAGTTGAGTCTCGAACAGATGAAGGCGTTGAATGGCACCACGACTGTCGTGAGCATTGACCTGAACAAAGTGGGGCCGAATCCACCCTCACCTGAGGCTTTTCGAAGAGTGGAAGGTTGGATTACGCAGGCTAAGGGTTTGAACCAGCGACTTGAAGATGGAAACACACCACTGATCGAGGCGGTTCTGGCAAACCAGCCGGACTGTGTGAAGGTTTTGATCAAAAAGCATGCCGATTTGAACGCGACCAGCAAGGATGGCCACACGGCTTGGAAGGAAGCGGCGACACGGGGTTACAATGAGATCACCCTGCTGCTGGAAAAGGCAGGGGCCAAAGTCCCAACCCTGCTGAGCAGCGCGCAAACCGGTGATGTCGAAACCTTCAACCTGTTCCTGTCACTCGACCCAAAAGCCATTGAGACTAGGGATCCAAATGGCCTGACACTTTTGATGGTTTCCGCACATGCCAATCAGGTCGCCATTATGGACATCCTGGTTGCCAAAGGAGCCGAGTTGGAGGTTCGGGACAAGGATGGATTTACCGCCTTGTTTCAGGCCGTAACCTCGGAGAAGCGCGAAGCGGCCCGGTTTTTGATCGAGAAGGGGGCGGATGTGAATACCAGGCTGAACGATGGAAAAACTCCGCTCATGGCCGCCGCCGAAACCGGCTCGACGGAAATGATCAAGTTGTTGCTTGATCATGGAGCGAGTGTTCGCGTCAATGACCGTCAGAACGGCTGGAATGCGCTCATGCATGCCGTGAAGGCGGACCACGCCGAAGCCGTTGAAATGTTGTTGGCGCAGCCCGTCCGCATCGATGCGGTTGATCGGAACGGAAAAACAGCCAGGCGTCTGGCCGAGGACGCCCGATTCGATGACGTTGTTAAAATGCTTGCCAATGCGGAAGCGAATATTGAATCCGCCAAGTTGGAGAAACAAAAAAGCATCAAGCGTGTCATGGGCAGTGAACTGGCAGCCCAGGGGGAGGAGGATATCAAGAGCAGGACGGTGCCACCTTACGTTCCCTACCTGATTTGGGCCGGTCTGGTCGTTGCCATTGTGGGACACATCTGGATCACGCTGGTGGCGATTCAGGATGGCGTGTTTTGGGGACTGCTTGTTTTATTTTTCAACCCGCTTGGCGGGCTGGTCTACTGTTTTACTCGCGTGCGTGGCGCTGTCCCGGTCTATGCCATCTATTTGATCGGGCTTCTGATGATGGGCGTCCCGGCCTGGATGTTTGACGTGAATCTCATCGAGTTTTTTTTCATGGGAAGCATCGGGAAATAATTTGTAGTAATGTCCTGTTTTGACCCCACCGCATCCGGCGTGATTAACGGGGCCCTCTACAAGATAGGTAAAATTGCCATAGAATCGCGTGGAAAGGCCGCGTAATGAGGACACCACTTAACACGAAGACCTTCCAGAACCGCCTTGAGATTTCACCTCTATTTTGGTTCCCTCGGGGGGTGATCAAGACAGCCGAGTCGATGGTGGACATCATGAACTCCAAGACCGCGGCGGAAAAGGAGTTCGAGCATCAGGTCGCGGAGACGAAGGCCAAACTGGCCAAGGTGCCCAGTTATGTGAAGTACATCGTCTGGTGCGGCATCTTATTTTTTGTGGGCGAGGCGCTATTGTTCATCAGCCTTGTCTTTTACGACAGCATGGGTTGGGGGATCCCCGTGGTTGTTTATCAGGTCGGTCTGTTCGACTTTCTCTTCTAGGTTTGCCATGCGTGGTCCCGTTTTTTTTTGCACGACCTTTCTTCTGTTTGGTTTAGCACTTTCGTCGTTCGGCCAGATGACGAACCAGTCCAGCCAGACAGAATTGCCAGCCTCGATCAATGCTGCGCCCGGGGCGGCGACCATGGAATCCGTCGGCCCGCGACCGTTGCCGTCTTTGATCGTCGGCGACAAAACGTTCGAGAATGTGACGCTGACCGGATTTGACGGGAAAATTGTCGTCGTCTCTCATGCGTACGGTGTCAAAAATATTCCTGTGGAGGAGCTGACGCCCGATCAGATCGACGCGCTCAATCGGACCTCCGAGAAATTCAAGGTCACGTTACCGAGTGCTTTGCCTCCCGCGGCGCCGGCCACGAATGCTCCACCCTCAACTTCCGCCACCGGCATGAGTAGGCCGTCCCCTGCGGTACAAACAAATGGGCCGTCCCCCGCGGCAGTCATGAGTGGACAGTCTTCCACGGTCGTTGCCACCAATGCTGTGACTCAGGTGCCCGTGGAGAATCCGGCGCTGGTGGCGCAGGCGGCCGCCCGGACCGAAGCGATGATCCAGGATCTCAAAACGGTTGGTCGTAGCGAGAATGAGTCGGAGCCGGAAGAGGATGTGCCAGTCCGAGTCCCCGGAGTCGTGCGATTCCTGATATGGGCGAGTTGTTTCACGGTGAGTGTGCTGCTCATTATCTTTCTGACAGTGGGGTTCCTGCGCCGGCGGGCCCAAAAAAGCGTGTCCTGATTTGCTCGATCTCGACACCCGGGAATCGACTTGAGAGCCCGCTGAATTGGGTTTATCTTCCTGAAACTTGCCGCTTCGATGAAAAAGCTTCTTTGTCTCCTGTTGTTTGCTGTCCCTTGCCTTCATGCCCAACAGGGCACGTCCGGCGACGCATTCATTCCAACCGTTCACGTCGGACTCCAGCCGGTCGAATCGCTGACCATCGGCGATGTGACCTACGAACAGGTGAACCTGACGGGTTTTCAAAACAACATCGTCAAATTTTCGCATGCTGTTGGAAATAAATCGATCCCGCTGGTGGCGCTGACCCGCGCGCAGGTCGATGCGTTGAACGGCACCAGTGACAAGATCGTCATCAAGCCCGGCTCAATGGATCTCACGCCGCCGTCGGACGAATCGGTCCAGAAGGCGGTCGCGCTCATCCGGCAGGCGGGGGATGTCGATGGACTTCTTCCCAATGGGAACACGCCGTTGATCGAGGCCGCATCCGAGGGTGATTGCGGGATATTGAAGGCGTTGATCATGCGCGACGCGGATTTGAACATGAAGACCGCATCTGATCAAAGCGCGATTGGCGCGGCCGCCGCCGGTAGGCACTCGAACGCCGCGGTGATGTTGCGCGAAGCGGGCGCGTGTACTCCCGACCTGATGACCGCGGTGTTGAGCGGCGATGTGCCCATGGTGAAGGAATATATTTCAAAAAATAGGAATCTTCTCAAAGCCGTTGACCGCGACGGAATGACGCCGCTGATGCGAGCCGCCATTGAAGGTCAGCCCGAGGTGATTCAAGCGCTCATTGGCATGGGGGCTTCCGTCGATGAGACTGGAATGACGGAAGGAAAGACCCCGTTGATGGGCGCCTCGGCCGCAGGCCGGGTGGATGCCATGAGCGCGCTCCTGTCGAAAGGGGCCAGTGTCCAGGCGCAGGACAAGCTTGGGTGGACACCGATCATGCATGCGGCTGCTGCCGGTCAAAAGGATGCAGTCACACTGCTCCTAAGCAAGGGCGCGAAGATTTCATCCCCCGGCGCAGGAGACGTCATGGCTCTTGCTCGCGAGAAAGGACAGACGGAAGTGGTGGATATTCTCGAACAGATGGAGCGCTCGGAGAAAGAAGCCGCACTTGCCGCCGCGGCGAAGGCATCGAATGCAGCTGCCGCGAAGGTTTCAACCCCCCCAAAAAAGGCTGTTTCCAAACCCGAAACGGAGACTTCGAGTCCCGCGAAGCTCTCGGATATTCCGAACAAATCCCAGAAACCAAACATCCCCACTTCCGTCGTTTGGTTGGTGGTTGCAGGCCTGGTAGTGGCGGCCATTGGACATTTGTGGATTATGGTTCTCGCCTTTCAGGAAGGCATGGGATGGGGCCTCGCCATTCTATTCCTGAGTCCGTTTTCGGATCTTGCCTTCTGCTGCATCCACTCGGACCATACGATGAAGCCATTCGGAATTCTGCTCTTGGGACTCTTGATGAGCGGGGGGCCATGGGTCGTGTATGGATTCAGTATCGCGCAGTTGCTCAGCTCCTGATATTCCAACGGTTTGACACCCGCCATGTTACGGCACCGCCAATTTGTGCTTTGAAGAGTAAAAACAGGATGTAGAGTAAAAGGGAGCCTCGCCCATGGACCTCAATAAGTTCACCGAGAAAGCCCAGGCTGCAGTCGCGGAAGTTCAGAATGCCGCAACGCGGGCCGGCCATCAGGCCGCCGATGTCGAGCATTTGCTTGCCGTCTTGCTTCAGCAGGAGGGAGGGCTCGTTCCCCGCCTCTTCGAGAAATGCAAAGTTTCACTCGACCTTCTTGACTCGAAGCTGAACGACGCCCTTTCAAAAATTCCTCGCGTGTCGACCGCGGATGGCACACCGGGTGGAGTTTATGCAACACAACGTCTTAACCGTCTGTTCGTCAAGGCAGAGGATGAGGCCAAACGGCTTAAGGACGAATATGTGAGTGTCGAGCATCTGGCCTTGGCGATGTTCGACGAGCCCGCCAGCAGTCCCGTCGGAAAAATTTTCAAGGAATTGGGCGTCACAAGGGCGGAGTTTTTGAAGTCGATGGCCGAAGTCCGTGGCAACCAGCGTGTCACCAGCGCGAACCCGGAGGCGACCTACGAAGCGCTTGAAAAATACGGGCGCGATCTCACCCGGATGGCGCAACAGCACAAACTTGATCCGGTCATCGGACGCGATGCGGAGATCCGCCGTGCTGTCCAGGTGCTCGCGCGCCGGACCAAGAACAACCCGGTTCTCATTGGCGAACCGGGCGTGGGCAAGACGGCGATCGTCGAAGGCCTCGCCCAGCGCATCATCGCGCGTGATGTGCCCGAGAGTCTCAAGAATAAAAGAATCGTTTCTCTCGACATGGGCGCCCTCATCGCGGGCGCCAAGTTTCGTGGAGAGTTTGAGGAGCGTCTCAAAGCCGTCCTTCAGGAAGTCATGAAGGCCGAGGGCCAGATCATCCTTTTCATCGATGAGATCCACATGGTGGTCGGCGCCGGCAAGGCCGAGGGATCGATGGATGCGGGCAACATGCTCAAACCGATGCTGGCTCGTGGCGAACTCCACTGCATCGGCGCTACCACGCTCGATGAGTACCGGAAGAATATCGAAAAGGATGCAGCCCTCGAGAGGCGTTTCCAGCCGGTGATGGTCCAGGAGCCGAGCGTTGAGGACACGATCTCGATTTTACGCGGGTTGCGTGAGCGCTATGAGCTTCATCACGGTGTCCGGATCCAGGATGCGGCGCTCGTCTCCGCGGCCGTTCTTTCGGACCGCTATATTTCCGACCGTTTCCTGCCCGACAAGGCGATCGATCTGGTCGACGAGGCCGCCGCGAAACTGCGCACCGAAGTTGAAAGCATGCCGGAAGAGCTGGAGACGCTCGAAAGGCGGATCATGCAGCTGGAAATCGAGCGTGAGGCCTTGAAGAAGGAAAAGGATTCCGCATCCAAGGAGCGCCTCAAGGTGATTGAAAAAGAACTGGCCGAATCCAAATCTTCGCGGGATGCGCTCCGGGCCCAGTGGCAGTCCGAAAAAAAGGCGCATGAAGGAGTGCAGATGCTCCGTGCCGAGATCGAAAAGGCGCGCAACCAGATGGAGGTGGCACAACGCCAGAACGACCTCGGCAAGGTTGCCGAGTACCAGTACGGAAAAATTCCGGAGCTCGAAAAACGGCTCAAGGCGGAGGAAGAGAACATTTCAGGCAAGAAGGGCGGCGCACGCCTGATCCAGGAGGAAGTGACGCCCGATGAGATCGCTGAGGTGGTCGCGCGATGGACCGGCATCCCCGTTTCACGGCTGCTCGAGGGCGAGAAGGAGAAATTGCTCCGGCTCGACAAGATCCTCCACCAGCGCGTCATTGGTCAGGATGAGGCTGTGCAGGCCGTTTCCGATGCGGTGATCCGTGCGCGGTCCGGAATGAAGGATCCCAAACGCCCGATCGGCTCGTTTATTTTCCTGGGACCCACCGGAGTCGGCAAGACGGAGCTCGCCCGCGCGCTTGCCGAAACGCTCTTCGATAGCGAGGAGAACATGATCCGCATCGATATGAGTGAGTACATGGAGAAGCACACGGTCGCCCGTCTTATCGGCGCGCCGCCGGGTTATGTCGGCTACGAAGAGGGGGGCCAGCTGACCGAGGCCGTCCGGCGCAAGCCGTATTGTGTGATCCTTTTTGATGAAATTGAGAAGGCGCACCACGATGTCTTCAATGTCCTGCTTCAGATCCTGGACGACGGCCGGTTGACGGACAGCCAGGGCCGTACCGTGGATTTCAAAAACACCATCATCATCATGACCTCGAACATCGGCAGCCCGCTGCTCGTGGAGAACGCGGGAGAATCGGGGGAGATTTCGGAGAGCGTTCGAAAAAAGGTGATGGCCGAGCTTCGCGCCCATTTCCGCCCGGAATTTCTCAACCGTGTGGATGAGATTGTCCTCTTCAAACCGCTGACGCTTGAGGAGATCAAGAAAATCGTCGAGCTACAGCTTCATCTCTTGCGCAACCGTTTGGCAGCCCGCTCGATTCAACTCGATCTGACCGACGCGGCCAAGGATTTCGTCGCGCGCGAGGGGTACGATCCGGTTTACGGAGCCAGGCCCCTCAAACGCTATCTTCAGCGCGAAATCGAGACGGCACTTTCGCGCAAATTGCTCCAGGGTGAGATTGCCGACCATTCGAAAGTTTCCATCGACTGCAAGAATGGCAAGCTCGAGTTTAAGGCGAAGTAGGTTTTAAGGCCTTTTGCGGCGGAGCAAAGTCGCGCCAAGAAGCCCGCCTGCCAGCAGCATCAGCACCAGTGAGTCCGGCTCGGGAATCGTCGTGAGGATCCAGTTGTTGTAGTCGCTTAGCCGGGCGGCATAAACGAAATCAGGCTGATCGCCCGGAACTGAGGTGTTGTTATCGTAATAAGAGTGGCCATTGGCAGTAACCGCAGTGATGATTCCCGCAAGTTCCCAGGTCGAACCCTGCTTGATAAAAAGTCCGCCACCGGAATCACCGAAGGCGCCGGTTGCTTCGTTTGCCAGTCCTGAACCTCCGCCACCGACCCGGTTAAAGGCCGCAAAGAGAGCCTGATAGCTTACATTGATGGATGGATCATTTACGGGTACGGTTCCGTCGATGACATTTTGACCCCACCTCTTGGTGTGCGTTGTTCCCCAGAGCCAGCCTTGACCCGCGACAGCTGCGCCACGATCCACGCCGGTTCCGATCAGAGTCGCCGTTTTTCCGACTTCACCTGATCCATTCCAAATCGGCATGAGGCTCATGACTGGAGCGTTTTCGACCTTGAAAATGACGAGATCCGCGAATTCCTGCGGGCTGGATTGGGTCTGAAAAAACTGTGGAACATACGACGGATCAAGCGCATAGGTGGTTCCGCCGAGCGTCAGATCTCCTGCGCCGACGTGCTTTGCCGACAGCACGAAGCCATCTCCCAAGTAAACGCCCGAGTCGCCGTTCACTGTGCCGACACGATTCCATCCCGGATCGTCCGCCGGAGCCGTGATGTTTCCGGAGCCATCAACACCACCCAAAATAACGGCGTTGGCGGGAGTCCACCCCAGCACCAGGCAGGCAAACAGAAAGGTTCCCAGAAGTTTTTGAGTGCCCAAATCCATGAACCTATACCTGTACACGATGGACACCCAATCAGCAAGTTCCAGTGGGGTTTCAATTGTGTTTCGACAAGATGGTTAGAATTACTAGAAGCGCGTGCAATTACCAGAATGGACGAACCTAGCTTTCAGTCATCCGCCCAGCCTTGATTTCAATCGGATCGGCTTTGCGAAGGTGGGCGATTTGAGCCCGGGTGAGGATTGGAAAATGCCGGACGTTTGTCATGTGCTCGGCGATATCCCAAAGATCGTCTTCAGTCGTCATCCAGCCGCGCTTGTCGAACCGGCTCAAATCGACGGGCACCGAGTAGGAACGGAGCGTTTTCCTGCCGTTGTTGATGAAGTATTCATGAAAAAAGGACATCATCAGTTCGCGTACCGTCCGGTAGATGGGTTCCCGGTAGCGCAGGACGGCGGAACCTGTTTTGGAAAGGGCTCCCCAATGGCTGGGCCCGCCGAAAAGCGCGATTTCATGGTCGTCATCCTCGATGATGGCGCAGAGATCGACGATCAATGGACGGTGCCCTTGCAGGCGAAGGGCCGCCGCGGCGAGCATCGCGCCTTCCATGCAGTGAGCGGTGCCGGTTTTCAGGACCCTGCGCGGTGACATGCAGGTTTCGCCGTGGAGCTCGTCATTGAAGGGGAGATCATTGATGAAATCCTGGATTTTGGCGGGTGTGGTCAGTTTCCTCAGGATCCTGAGCTCGCGGGCGTTGAATCCGAAGGGTGGACGTCTTGTCGGCATGGGAATCTAGAGGCTACCGTCTCCTCTAATTTACCACGGCGGCTGGAAACTTCACTATTATTGGAGGCTGGATTTCAGGTTTCCTGGCAGTAGGATGGTTTTATGGCGACTGCCTGCTATCTCGACATCGAAACCACGGGATTGAGTCCTTATTCCTCCATCCCTTCCGTGGTCGGGTTGCAGGTCGGCCTGCCCGCCCTCCCGGGGAGGGCGCAGGCGGGGGGACGATCATTTTTCCAATGGCATGGCGACCAGATCCGGCGGGAGCTGATCCTGGACGCCTTGCCCGGCGACGCCGTGATTTACACCTACAATGGGCACCGCTTTGACTTGCCGTTTCTCGACCACCATCTGAGGATCGGTTTCAGGCATAAGTACAAAACTATAGACCTGATGTTTGAATGCTGGAAGCACGGCTTGAAGGGCGGGCTGAAGGCTGTGGAGCGGAAACTGTGTATCGCGCGCAAGGACACGGAGACGGACGGATACATGGCTGTCATCCTCTGGCGCAAGTGGGAGAGAGGCGGTGATGAAGAAGCTCTCCGGCGTTTGCTGGAATACAACCGCGAGGATGTTGAAGCGCTTCCGCTCTTGCATGAACGGCTGGAGCAGAGGACGGCGATTCGCTAATTCAGCGGTCTGCCGCTAACGATGATGGGGACATTGCCATGAAAGTTACCGGTGGTGATGACGGTGCCGCCACCTGTGATGTTACCGTTGCCGATGACAGTGGCGCCACCGGTGATGTTACCATTGCCGATGATGATCGCACCGCTGTTGCCGCCACCAGTAATGCCACCAACCGGCGTGGTGGGAGTGACCGTCTGCAGGCCCGTTTGCCCAATGGTTCCGACCTGGACGTTGCCGGTCTGTGTGCCGTTTCGGAAGAAACCGTCGGTGCCCGTGTTCGTGTAAATGTAGTTGCTGTCCCCGTGGAAGTTGATCGTGGCGGAGTGGTCAAAATTTCCGATAGCGACGGTCGAGCCAGTGATCTTCACATTGGTCAGATCGACGACATGGGCAACGACTGACACGGGAGCCGTCGCGCCGCTGGTGGAAGCCGCGTTAAGGATGGAATTATCGATCTTGATCTTGCCGCTCTTCTGATCAGCCGACAACATGATGGGTCCCGCGGATGAACCGATTGCCGAATCGATTTTGGAATTGTTGAGCACGCTGATCTGCCCCTGCGCGCCATACACGAGCACTTGGATCGGACTGCCGTTGGAGGCAAAGTTTCCGCCGGGATACGGTTGACCCGTGATGGTTGCCTCGGATTGTGCCTGCAGCGTTGAGTTGTCGATGACAGCGGAATTATTAGCCGAAATATAGATACCCTGTCCGGGAGTGCCACCCGGATAATTGAGCTGTTGACCGTCATAATTGATCATTTCGACGAAATCCGAACGGGTCGAAATCAGCGAGTCTGTCACGTTGACATTTCCCTGCAGGGCAGCGAGGAAAATTCCTTCGGGGTTGTTTTGTCCTTCTCCCAGAAAAGCCGGGGCGGATGAGCCGGTTAAGAGTGTTGATTTGTCCGTCACCTGCACGTTGCCGGCATTCGATTCGAGTAGGATGCCCTTTGTGGAGTTGGCGACCTCAGATTCCCCGTTGCCCTTAATTCTTCCAAGAACGCTTTCACTGATGTCGACATTGCCGGAGTTATTCCCTGTCTCCCCGTCGTTGCCTCCGAAGGCCCCGAAATTCATGAAGCCGTCGGAATGAATCGTGCTATTGAGAACCTGGACGCCGCCCCGGGAGGTGCCGAAGAAGAGGGATGTGGGGCCGCTGGTCTGCTGATTGTTGTTGTCTCCGCCCTCGTCCGTAAAGTGGTCGAATATGATCGCGTTGAAGCTGTTCACGTAATCCACGGACTTGCCCGTGGCGACAAAGCTCAGGTTCAGCACGCCGTCCTGGTTGATCTTTTGAGGCTTGCTGGTCAAAAGGAGCCGGTCCACCACAAAGGAGGTGGTTCCCTTGAGGTCATTGATGCCCATCAGCACGACTTGATCGAGACTATCCTTGATGAGGGCCAGGCCTTCGCCGTTTGAGTTGTAGTCGATGGTGAAATCGCTGGTCAGATGCAAGACTCCCGTGATGACGTCCTCGATGTTGGAAGGGGCAGGCGGGTTGTTGGACTGGTTGATGTCCAAGTTGGTCAGATTTTTGATCGCTGCCTCAAGATCGGAGCCGTTGTTGACGACCTTCAGTCCGTTCTGATCGCCGCCGATGGTGATGCCGCTGTTCTGCAGCTGACCGTCGGCGATTTTTTCAGTCTGGGTGGAGATTGCTTCATTGATCAGATTCTCGCTTCCGATGCTGCCCGTCAGGTTGTTGATCAATCCCGAGGAGGCAACCAGCTTGCCCAGGTCGATGTTGATTGGGGGCGACATCCCCTGTTCCTTAGTGATGAAGACCAACTGCCCCGCGCCGACCATCTGGGTGACGCCATTCTGGGTGATTGATGCAGTGCCTTCGAGAACAACAAGCTTCATGCCGCCATCGGGCAGCGCGGACATCATGATCGTTGTGCCGAGCACCGACGCGGCGGCGGTGGGCGTTGTGATTTTTGCGCCGCCGTGACCCTTGGGAGTGTGCAGGAGAAGAAAGCCGGATTTCAAATCAATGTCGCGGCTGCCGGGTTTGAATGAGAAGATGCTGTTGGCACCGAGCCGCGCGATTGTATCGTCATTGAACAACAACTCCGCGCGGGATTGTTTGCCCGTCACCAGCGTCCGAGTTCCAACGACCATGTCGCCCACGGTGGCGGGACGTTCCACCGTGTTGGCGGAAGGCTGGCCTTCCTGCAGGAGAACACTGTTCTGAATCTGCGTCACCTTGGCTGAATTCAGCGTGGAAGTCGCCGCTCTTGATGGGAGCGCCGCCATCAGGAAAATCAGGCATCCGAGGGCAAAAAAACTCTTTATTTTCAATGGTTCCAAGGGCCCCAAGGTAGCGCAAGAGGGCTTCGGTGTCAAAAAGTTGATAAAAAGCGGAAAAAATGCCCGTCATTCGGGCTCCAAAGGACTTATTTACGCGGCTTTACCACGCGGTACGCGGCTTTATCACGCGAGTCTATCGGCCGGAGAGGTTCGGCGTGCCGATTTGCACGGTAGTACCCGGTTGGCCATTGACGCCAACGTTGAGAACGCCAACTAGTTTGCCGCCGATGGTGAGGCCATCAACGCCTGTGTTCGTAGAGATGAAGTTTTGAGTGCCGTTGGACGTGATGAGGGCACTCCGGGCGGTGTTGCCAAGCAACACCGTGGAACCGGCAATGGAAGTGTTGGCCATCGTGATATCGCTTCCCGTGATGCGAACAGGCGCGGCGAGAACATTGTTAAGGGCGATGATCTGGACATTTTCCAAATTGACATGTCCGGTAACCTCGTTGGCGGGAATCGTAACGCCGCCGGGAACCGATCCGCCCCCGGTGTTGATGACCGTGTTTTTGATGTCGATGGTCGCATTGGCACCGGGCGCATCCAGGAGGACTTGGTTGCCCTGGTTGGACGCGGTCAGTAATTGAGTTTGGTTGATGAAAATGTTGCCACTGGTGGTGTTCAGAAAGATTCCCGTGCCGGTTGTGCTCAGGATGCTATTGGCAATATCCACATTGCCTGTGCTTGTGCCGCGGCCCTCGACATGGAACGTCAGGTTTGCAGCCTGATCGAACGTGGAGTTGAAAATTCCAATGCTTCCCTGTTGGGCGGAAAAGATCAGGTTGAGATCTTTGAACGCACCTGCGGACTGAAAGTTGTCAAACCGGATCGCGTTAAAGCTGTTCACATAATCTACGGACTTGCCCGAGGCGACAAACGCGACGGTCGTGGCATTGTTCAGGTTCAGCAGGCTGGCTGGCGGCCCTTGTGAGAAAAAGAAACGGTCACCCGAGAACGCGATGGTTCCCGCACCCTGCGGTACCCCTGGAAGAATTGCTCCCGTGTCGCTCACCGCAACCGGCGCGCCGAAATCGATGCTGGCCGGAGGCGAGATGGTGAAAGCGCCGGTAGCGTCCTCTTTCAGCTTTGCCTTCGACTTGCTGAGCGCCTGCGCGACAACACCCAGCTGCCGGGTCAGCGCTTCGATTGCTGCCGCGTTGAGAAGGTTCAGGCCATTTTGGTCGCCACCGATGGTATAGCCGCTCTGCTTGAGTTCGCCGTCCGCAATTTTTTCCGCCTGATTCTTGATCGCTTCCTGAATGAGACCTTCGCTTCCGATCTTGCTTGTGAAATCTTTGATCATCCCCGAGGACTGGACAAGCCGCTGCAGATCGACCGTGATGGCCGGTGACATCCCATTTTCCTGCGTCAGGAAAACCAGCTGGCCCGGCCCAACCATTTGAGTGATTCCGTGGTAGTCGACCTTGGCGGTTCCCTCGAGGACCACCAGCTTCATTCCACCATCCGGCAGGGCCGAAAGCATGATCGTTGTGCCGAGAACCGAGGCTGCGGCCGAAGGCGTTGAAATTTTCGCGCCGCCCTGACCCTTGGGTGTGTGCAGCAGCAGAAAGCCGGATTTCAAATCGATGTCGCGGCTGCCCGGCTTGAACGAAAAGGTGCTGTTGGCCCCGAGACGGGCAACGGTGTTGTCGTTGAACAATAATTCAGCGCGGGATTGTTTGCCGGTGCTCAGTGTCCGGGTTCCCCCGACGACGTCACCGACTTTGGCATTCCGCTCGGATTGAGCGGATGCTCCGCCATTGAGCGGAGCCGGATCCAGATCCGTATTGCCCGCGGAGCCGGTCTTGCCATCCTTCAGACGAACATCATTCTGAACTTGCGTGACCTTCGCGCTGGTCAAAGTGGGAGTGGCACCCGCCGTCATGACGGCGAGCGCAAATGCGATCAGTGAAACAATGGTTTTGTTCATGGGTTCGAGACAGCTTTTCCAATGGCAAAAGTAGCCTACGGAGGGGGCACTGTCAAAATCGCTTTTCAATCAAAGATGCCCCTTTTTGAAGCCCTTAAGGCCCACCTATTTACAAATAGGCCTGCTTTTAAACCCTCGGGGTTTGCCTCCAGGTCCCAATGCCAGCCTCGAATTCGTGTGAAACACCTGATCATAAGACAAAATCGACTGGCAAGAATAGTCAACCTTTGGTAGAGGTTAATTCCGGCTTCATCCAACCCTGAGAGGGTCTGCGCGCTCAAGCGAGGAGCGACTCTTTGACCGCCTTCCACTTCCATGTCGAATTCGATCAATAATCTGAAAACTAGGGTCGTCACGGGTTTCTGCGGGATCACGGTGATCTTGACCGGCGTTCTTGTGCTCATCGGATGGCAGTTTGATATTCGAATGTTCACAACGGTATTACCGGGCTACGTCGGCATGAATCCATTGACTGCTTTATGCTTCGTTTTGGCAGGTCTTTCGCTCTGGCTGCAAGGGAATGTGCCATCGATGAGGCGGAATCCGGGACGATGGATCGTGGTCAGCTTCGCCTCTTTTGCGATGCTGGTCGGAATCGTGTGTCTTGCGGGGTATTTCTTCAACCTGGAGATTGGCCTCGATCAATGGCTGTTTCAGTCCAGGCTCGAGCAGGTTGGAAGTCCCTGGCACAATCGGGTTGCGCCTAACACGGCGCTTGCCCTTTTGTTCTCTGGTACGGCCCTCATGATCGAAGGCTTGGGAGTCATTCGAAGTCGTCGGTTGAGCGAAGGCCTGATCGTGGCGACCCTCTTCATCAGCTTGCTTGTCCTGATCGGGTACGCTTTCGGGGTCAGCCAGCTCTATGGCGTCCGGCTTTTTATTCCCATGGCCCTCCACACGGCGCTGGCATTCATGATTCTCGGTGTGGGCATTCTGTACCTTCGCCCGGATGTTGGAATGATGGGGTTGCTCACGGGTCCCACTGAGGGGGGAGCGGTCGCGCGCCGTCTGCTGCCCTTCGTCATCGGTGTGCCCCTCTTTTTCTGCTGGATGCGCATCGTCGGAGTGAAGGCAGGATGGTTTAGCGTCGAAATGGGTCTTTCACTGGTTGCGGTGACAACGATGCTGGTCTTTGCGGTCGTGGTGGTCTGGAACGCGCTGGCAATCAACCGCAAGGAGGAGGAGCGCCGGCGTTTGGAGGAAAAACTTCTACAAATGGGATACATCGTCGATGCTTCCGATGACGCCATCATCGGAAAAACATTAGATGGCACTGTCCTGAGTTGGAACAAAGGTGCTGAAAAAATGTACGGATATTCCGAAGAAGAAATAAAGGGCCGCCCCATCTCTCTTTTGATTCCGCCCGGCCACGCGGACGAACTGCCGAAATTATTGGAAAAAATCAAGTGTGGCGAACACATCAACCACTATGACACGATCCGCATCCGAAAGAACGGCAGTCTCATTGATGTTTCTCTCAGCATCGCTCCCATCAAAGATTTGAACGGCACCATTGTCGGGGCTTCCGTTGTTGCGCGCGATATTACCGAGCGCAAGCAGGCGGAGGTGGCGTTGCGCGAATCGGAAGAACGCTATCACATTTTGTTCGATTCAATTGACGAAGGCTTTTGCATTATCGAAATGATTTTTGACGAACACGAAAAGCCGGTTGACTACCGTTTTTTGCAAGTAAACCCGTCGTTCGAGAAACAAACGGGACTCAAAGATGCACAGGGTAAACGAATGCGCGAGCTTGCACCGCAACACGAAAGGTATTGGTTTGAAATTTACGGCAACATTGCTTTGACAGGCCAGCCCGCTCGTTTTGAAAATCGCGCCGAACAGTTGCACCGATGGTATGATGTTTACGCCTTCCGTTTCGGAGAGCCAGAAAACCGGCAAGTTGCCGTACTCTTTAATGACATCACCGAGCGTAAAAAAGTGGAAGAGACGGTGAGACAAAAATCGCTTGAGCTTGAGCACTCCAATAAAGAGCTCGAAGCGTTCTCCTATTCGGTTTCGCATGACTTGCGGGCGCCGCTCCGGGCGATCGAGGGTTTTTCGAGGATCATCGAAGAGGACTACTCGAAACAACTGGACGCCGAGGGTAAACGGCTTTTTGGCGTCGTACGCACGAACACCCGGCAGATGGGACAGCTGATCGACGACCTGCTGGCATTTTCACGACTGAGCCGCAAAGGCGTGGAGAAAGCGGAGATCGACGTGACATCCATGGCTCGCCATGTGCTTGAAGAACAGATGCAAACGTATTCGGGGGAGCGACGTCCTCAGTTGGAAATGGGCCAACTGCCTGTGGCTCACGGTGACGCGGCCATGATTCAGCAAGTCTGGATCAACCTGATTTCCAACGCATTGAAGTTCACGCGGAAGCAAGAGAAACCGCGAATTGAAATCCGGGGGTGGACAGAAGGAAGTGAGATTATTTATTGCGTCAAGGACAACGGCGTCGGGTTCGATATGTCTTACGTGAACAAGCTGTTCGGAGTTTTTCAACGTCTGCATCGGGCTGACGAGTTTGAAGGCACCGGAGTCGGGCTTGCCATTGTTCAGCGGATTGTTCACCGTCATGGGGGCCGGGTGTGGGCGGAAGCCAAGATCAACGAAGGGGCAGCATTTTTCTTCACGCTCCCCGCAACAATGGAGAAATCATGACACAGGCAGATCCCGTTGAAATTCTTCTGGTCGAAGACAATCCAAATGACGCGGAGCTTTGTCTTCGTGCGCTCAATAAAAACAAAGTTTCCAACAAAATAGTTCATGTGAAGGACGGCGCTGAAGCCATTGATTTTATTTTTGCGCAAGGCACATTCGCTCATCGCAAAGTCGAGAATGGACCCAAGGTGATCCTGCTCGACCTGAAACTCCCGAAGGTCGACGGTCTAGAGGTGCTCAAGCGAATCAAGTCCGACGAACGGACGAAGGTGATTCCCGTGGTGGTGATGACGTCCTCCAAGGAAGAACAGGATATCGTTCAAAGCTACAGGTTCGGCGTCAACAGCTACGTGGTCAAACCGGTCGATTTCGATAAATTTATCCAGGCCGTGAGCGACCTGGGTCTCTACTGGCTCCTTCTCAACCAACCACCCCGTTAGAGTCCAATAATTCATGGGAACTGAATATCGATTTCTATTCCTTGAAGACCGTCCCGAGGATGTGGAGTTGATTCGACACGAATTCCGCAAAGAGGGCCTGGCTCACTGCGTAAAAGTGGTTTCAACCGAGAAGGATTTTGTTCGGGAGCTGGATGAGTTCAAACCGGATGTGATTCTTGGGGACTATTCGATCCCCGGATTTGGCGGGATGAAGGCTTTGTCGATTGCTCAAGAAAGGGCGAAGTCGATTCCGTTCATCATGGTCACGGGTTCCGTGAGCGAGGAAGTTGCGGTCGAGTGCATGAAGGCCGGCGCCGCCGATTATGTGATTAAAAAGCACATTGTCCGGATTGGACCTGCGATCAAGGTGGCCTTGGAAAGGCATCGTCTCCAACTTCAAAAAGAAAAGGCGGATGAAGAACTTCAGCGGCTGGCATTGATCGTGAAGCATGCGGAACAGTCGATCGCCAGTTTAACTCCCGACGGAATTGTTCTGAGCTGGAATCGAGGCGCGGAACAAATTTTTGGTTACAAGGCTGATGAGATTTTGGGCAAGTCGGTGAAGGCGATTGTCCCTCCGGAGAAGGAACCGGAATTCTTACGTTTCATGGAGGATATCCGAAAGGGCCAAAGCATCGATCACCTCGAAACCGTGCGGGTTCGAAAGGATGGGAAAAAAATCCAGGTCTCCCTTTCTGTCGCGCCGATCAAGGATGCCGCCGGCCAGGTCAAGGCCATCGCGACGATCGGGTATGACAATACTGACCGGAAAATGTTGGAAGCAAAGCGCCTGCAATCAGACAAAATGGAGTCGATGGGCCAGTTGGCGGGTGGAATCGCCCACGACTTCAACAATGTCCTGGCAAGCATCATGGGTTACACCCGCCTGGTGTTGCAGGATCTTCCCGTGGAGAGTCCCGTTCGAGAGGACCTTGAGCAGGTGATGAGTGCCGGCCAACGGGGCAAGGAACTGGTCGATCAGATCCTCGCGTTCAGCCGGCGATCGAAGGACACGGTCGCAAGAGCGCCTCACTCGCTGGCTGAGCTGGTCCGAAGCACGCTAAAATTTCTCCGTCCAACGATTCCATCAACGATCGAAATCCAGGTCGCATTGCTGGACGATCTTCCGCCTGTGTTTGTCGACTCGACGAAAATTCACCAGGTTCTGGTAAATCTCTGTGTCAACGCCTGTCATGCGATGCAGAACAAGGGGCGGCTCACGCTTTCGATCGAGGACACTCGCAATGGATCCCATCGTGCCGATTTGAACATCAAGCCGTCTGACACCGGGAGCGATTCCGCGGACTCCCATGTGCTGCTCATCGTGCAAGACACCGGATGCGGCATGGACGAGGAAACTCTCAAGCGTATCTTTGAGCCTTTCTTCACCACCAAAAAGAAAGGGGAAGGCACGGGCATGGGACTTGCGATGGTGTATGGCATCATCCAGGATCACGGCGGCCATATCCATGTCGAAAGCGAATTGGGTAAAGGCACGACGTTCCAAGTTTATCTTCCCGTGGTCACAACCAAGAAGAGCAATGCCTGACTCCGCTGGCGTGAGAGTGTGTCATTTTTTTTATCCAAACTCGGGTGAAATTACAGGTTTGGTTTTTGTCGTGAAAGAAGTACTCTTCGGAAGGGATCTTACCCGGCGCTGCGCGCGTTGTTTTTGACTATCATCGGTGGACACGATGAGCTTGCGATTCAAATTGCTGTTGCTTACGGCACTTGGCGTGGTCGCTCTCGTGCTTTCGATTCACTTGGTCTCGCGGACAGTCCTTTTGGAACAATTTGAGCATCTCGAGCAAACCGAAGCGCAGGATGATCTGTCCCGTGCAAAAAAAATCTTCGAAACGGAAATCCATGGCCTCCAGCAGAAGGTAGCCGATTATGCCGCGTGGGACGACACGTACGCATTCGTCCAAAAGCCTACCGATGCTTACATCCGCTCGGACTTCGATGACGCCACTTTTGAAATTCTCGGTCTCAATTTTGCGTTGATCTATGACTCGTCAGGCAAACTGATCTTCAGCAAGGGGTACGATTTTGACCGGAAACAACCCGTCGCACTCTCTCCTGCCTTCTTCAAGGAACTCGAAGCCAATTACGGCGCGGTGATTCATCTCAAAGGACGCAGCGATGGTGTGACTGGTCTTGTGCCGTTGCCCGGATGCCCTGCCATACTGGCATCCATGCCCATTTTGAGCAGCAACAGGGAAGGGCCTGTAGTCGGAACGATCGTGTTCGGCCGTTACTTGGATGCATCCGCGATCAAAAGAATTTCGAATGTGGCCTGCCGGCCGGTGGACATACGACTCCGGAATGACCCCCATCTGCCAGACGATTTTCGGCGGATGGAGTTGCAAGTGATCCGCGAAGGTTTTGCGTTTGTGCCCGACTCGGAGACGGTGGCATTGGGTTATGCGCTTCAGAAGGATATATTTGGGAAGAATGACTTCATCATCAAGGTCGAACTCAATCGCAATGTTTACCAGCATGGACGGTCGGTGCTCAACAGGCTGATTGTGTTGCTGGCGGGACTTGGCATTCTCTTTGGGGTGATTGGTGCGGGTTTGGTTGAGAGGACTCTGCTTTCGCGGCTGACTCAATTATCGAACGAAGTGAGCCAGATCGGGTCATCGGGTAATCTCGCCTCGCGTGTTTCGAAGGGTCCGGATGACGAGTTGTCTCATGTGGCGAGCGCCATCAACCGGATGCTCAACGATCTTGGAAATGCCGAGATTCGTTACCGCGCGATCATCGAGAGTCAATCCGAACTGATCGCGCGTTACCGGCTGGATGGTACGATCACCTATGCCAACTCCGCCTACGCTCGCCTCTGGGAACGGTCGCCTGATGCATTGATTGGAAAAAGAATCCAGGACTTGATTCCACATGAAGATGAGAAGAAGCGTTTCAGAGCGCACTTGGCCCGGATTCCATCCATCCGTCCGGAGGACACATCGCTGACGCATGAGCTTCCCGCACGGGACAAAGAGGGTGTGGTTCATTGGTTTGTTTGGACCGATCGCATCATTTTTGACGACCAGGGCAATGCGATTGAGGTCCAAACCACCGGACGGGATATCACCAAGCGAAAGCGTGCCGAAGACGCGCTCCAAGAGAGCGAAAAGCGCTTTCGCGCCATCGTCCAGGACCAGACCGAGATGATCTGTCGCTACCTGCCTGACTCGACGCTGACGTTCGTCAATGAGGCGTACTGCAAACTCAAGGGCATGTCGAAGGAGGAGCTGATCGGCAGAAAAATCGCTGATCTCACCGTCGACCCAGAGAAACATCGTTTGTTCGAGGCGCATCTGGCCGAACTGTGCGCTCTCACGCCCGAGAGTCCCATCCTGCCCGGCGAGAGCAATGACATCGGCCCGGACGGACGGCGTGACTGGCGTGAGTGGGTTGATCGCGCCATCTTCGATGAGTCCGGAAAAATGGTCGAAATCCAGGCCGTGGGCCGCGACGTCACCGAACTGAAGCTGGCCCAGGAAGAACTGGTCCGACTTTCGTCTGCGATCGAAAATGCCGCTGAGGTGGTGATTGTCACCGACTTGGATGCGAACATTCAGTATGTCAACCCGGCCTTTGAAAAGGTCTCGGGCTACTCGCGTGCCGAGGTGATGGGGAAAAACCCGAGGATTCTCAAGAGCGGCAAGCTTGGAACGGAGTATTATCAAAATATGTGGGAGACATTGATACGGGGCGAGATTTGGACCGGCGAATTCATCAATAAAAAGAAAGATGGGACTTTGTTCCACGAGAAGGGAAGCATTGCCCCCATCCGCACTCCTGCGGGGAAGGTTTTGGGTTACGTTGCCGTGAAACGTGACGTGTCACGGGAGATACAGATGGAGGCCGAACTGCGTCAGGCGCAAAAGATGGAGGCAATTGGTCAGCTGGCCGGTGGCATCGCCCACGACTTCAACAACATCCTGGCCAGCATCATGGGTTACGCGAAGCTGGCAGCGGACGATACGCCCGTGGGAACTGAGATGCGCGATGACCTTGACCAGATCCTGAAGGCCGGCAAACGAGGCAAGGAGCTGGTCGAGCAGATGCTGGCCTTCAGCCGGCAGTCCGGAATCAAGGGAGCAAAGAAGTCTCATCAGATCGGTGAAATCGTCAAGGACAGCATGAAGCTGATAAGGCCGTCGTTGCCGTCGAACATCGTGATCGATTTGAAGATTTCGCCCGACCTGCCCTTTGTGGTGATCGATCCAATCGAGATCCACCAGGTGATCATCAATCTTTGCCTCAATGCGAGCCAGGCGATGCCCTCTGGCGGCAGACTTCTCGTCGAGCTCCAATCGGTGAGCATTTCCAGCGAGGAGGCCTTAAGGCTGAAGGATGCCGTCACCGGAAAGAAAGAACTGATTCCGGGACAGTACGTGACTCTTTCGGTTGAAGATACTGGCAGTGGAATCCCAAAGGAGATTCTCCCGAGGATCTTCGAGCCGTTTTTCACGACTCGTAAAAAAGGACAGGGGACTGGAATGGGACTGGCCGTGGTTTATGGGATCGTGAAGAGCCATCACGGAGTCATCCACATTTATACCGAGATCGACAAGGGAGCCACGTTTCGGATCTATCTGCCGACTTCAAAAACGGCCGAGCACTTCTCTCCCGAGAAGGAATCAAAGGATTTCAAGGGGGGAACCGAATCGATCCTGGTGGTGGATGACGAGGAACCGCTCGCCCGAATGATCGGCAAGACGCTGACGCGACTCGGTTACCGCGTTACTGTGAAGAGCAAGAGCACGGAGGCTCTTGAGATCGTCGCTCAGGCGCCCGATTCATTTGACTTGGTGGTTTCCGATCAAACCATGCCCGGGATGACGGGTGACCAGCTGGCCCAGGAGATCCGAAAAATCCGTCCGAACATGCCGATTATTCTTTGCTCGGGTTTCAGTGAGATTCTCACGCCGGAGCGAGAACAGGAGGTCAAAGTGAACAAACTCGTTCGCAAGCCGTTTGTAGGTGATGAACTGGAGATCGAAATCCGGCAAATCCTTGACGAAAAGGCGAAGCTTTGAAAACGAGGCGCCGCGATTCTGGAATAGGATTGAACAGCCTCAATAAATAAATTAAAGGTGATTTCATGTCTCCCAAAGAACCCCAAACCATTCTGGTCATCGATGATGAAAACATGATGAGTGAGATGCTTGCGCGCTATCTCAAGCGCGAAGGATTTGAGGGCCTGATTGCGTCAAACTCCGAGGAGGGGCTCTCCGTCCTGCGTCGGACAAAGGTCGATACCGTCCTGCTCGACATCAAGCTTGGAGATGAAGACGGCTTTGAGGTCCTCAAGTCGATCAAGAAGGAGAACCCCGCCATTCCCGTCGTCATGTTGACGGGGCTGGGCTACGACGACAAAGCCATGAGTGAGGCTCTGGAACTGGGGGCCTCCGGTTATTTAAGCAAGAGTGCTGACATCAGTGAGGTGGGCATCACCGTTCGGCGTGTCCTGGCGACCGCTTCAAAGTCCACCTGAGTCATTCGATTTACGGACGCTCCATTTCGAAGCTTCTTGAGGGATTTCGTGTAGGATAATTCCTACACACCAATCAGACATCTGCCAATGGTCATTGGCTCATCAAGCGATTACAGTGAGCTACGACAGGGGCTATCAGAGCCGGGGTTGAACGATATAAATTAAAGGGTATTCGCGAGCGTTCATGTTGGCGGCAACAAGTTCAATGATCATCGGGGGTTGTCCTGCATCTTCTGCTTTTCTGAATCCAAGTTCACTGTGAAAATATTGATTGCAGACCATCACGCCGTCGTTCGGAGAGGATTAAAGCAGATTCTAGCCGAGGAATTTGACAAAGTTGTCATTGGCGAAGCTGTCAACGCCCGGGAACTTGTCGAGAAGATCCGAAAGCAGAAGTGGTGCATTGTGCTCTTGGACACCTCGTTGCCGGGGCAGAGCTGGATGGACATCCTGAAAAAGCTCAAGGAAATCCGGCCTGACATGCCGGTACTGGTTTTCAGCACGGTGCCAGAGTCCCGTTTCGCGGCGCGGGTGTTGCGAGCTGGCGCGGCAGGCTTTGTGACCAAGGAAACCTCGGCGGAGGAACTGACCAAGGGTGTAAAAAAGGTGCTGGGTGGCGGCAAGTATGTGAGCCCTGCATTCGCGCAGAAGCTGGCATTCGACCTTCATTCAGATAGCAGCAAGCCTCCTCATGAAACCCTCTCCGACCGCGAGTATCAAGTGATGTGCATGATCGCATCCGGACTCTCTCCCAAGGAAATAGCCGGTGAGCTCGGCCTGAGCATCAAGACCATCAGCACTTATCGCGCGCGCATTCTCGAAAAGACCCGGATGCGTTCAAATGCCGATCTGATTCGCTACGCCATCGAAAACCGGCTTGAAGCGACTCGCCCCAACTTTGCCTGAGGAGTCGGAGCTCCGATTCCCGGAAGCGGTGTGTAAGTAGTTTTCCTACAACTTGCTTTAATAGAATGATCGTTTTTTTCAGAACATCCCCTAGCATCATTGTCTCGGAGGGGAGTATTGAAAAGCGAAAGACCTAATCAAGGCGGTAACGAATCAATCATGGTGGTCGATGACGAAGAGCCGTTGGCCAGAATGATTGGTAGGACTCTCCAGCGGCTGGGGTATCGCGTGATTGCGTTAACCAGCAGCACGGAAGCACTGGATCTTTTTCGAAAAACGCCGCAACAATTTGATCTGGTGGTGACCGATCAGACGATGCTGCATATGACCGGAAACCGCCTGGCGGAAGAAATGGCCAAAATACGGAGCGACATCCCGATCATCCTTTGCAGCGGAAGCGAAGAGCTTCCCGCAACCGAGAAGGCCGCCCCCAGCGTCCGCAAAACCATCCGCAAGCCCTTCATGGACGACGAACTTGAAAAAGCTGTCCGCACCCTCCTGGATGCGGCCAAAGAACTCAAGGAGTCCGGGTAAACGACAAATCGAGAGTTTGCATCACCAGTTCATAAATTTTTGGCGCGTGGCTCGCGCGCGGCCCGGCGATGTTGAGAATCCTGATTCTATTTTTTGCGACCCACGCATGCAGGTGATGGGCGGCCTTTTCGGGTGTGAAAGCCTTGAGATCAAGGTGGAGGCACGGTTTATGCCGTTTCGAGGCGTGGTTCGCCGTGATGCGGCTGCCGCCTCGAAGCGGACCGTGAGTGAATACAACCGTTCCATCGCTTTCTTGAACGTTGGCGCGCGTGCGGTGGATGGATTCGGATTCGGCTGTTTCAGTCAGCTGGTACTTTTCATCAAGCACTCCGTCTTCCGCACGGCGGCCGTTGGGACATTTGCCGCCATGGGTGATGTTGTTGGCAATGGCGAAGTCCAGCGCCGCCCGGTCAACGCCTGTTTGTCCGCCAGAGATGATTTTGAGAACCATTGAATCTGGCAGCGTTGGCAGTCTTGATTACGCGGCCTTACCGCGCGAAATGACATGACCCTAAAATTGAGCAGTGAACGTGATGCCGCCTCCACTCTCGAGATTTTGGTAATCGAGAGTTTTGTTGTTCGAATTGTTGTAGGTGTAGTGGCCCATGATGCGCGCACTGACCCACTCGTTGAAATAGTAGGTGAGCGACAGCACGGTCTGCAGATTCCAGTCCTGGCGGGTGTTGGTCAGGTATTGCTGGTATTCGGCCCGTTGATAGGCCTGGGCGACCCATTTTTCGTCGAGTGCGTAGCGAATGCCGCCGAACAGGTCATACTCCATGCGCTCGAAAAGTGCCGGAGAGGTGTTGCGGTATTGGACCTGCGCGCCCGTGAATGCGGCCAGATCTTCGGCGATGGGAATCGCACGGTTGATGCTGACGTAGTGATCCGTTTCGTCGAAGAAGTGGTTATAGGTCTGCTCGTTGTAATAAATGTTATAGCTGTGGCCCGTCAGCAGCGTTGTGAGGTCATCAAATTGGTAGCCGCCGGTGAGTCCGCCGGTGTAAATGTGAAAGTTCAACTGGTGCTGTTCGCCGTAGCGGTAGGCCTGGAACCGGCCGTTGAAGTTGAGAATGAATTTCTTATATTCGTCCGGAAGCGGAGGGATGATGTTGAAACCGGTGGTCGAGATGAAGAGCATGTCGCTTTGCTGACCGTTGCGGGTCAGAAGGGCGTTCGATTCAAAGAGAAGCTGGTTGTCCGTCGAGGCAATGAAAATTGGCTGGACCGGCTTTTCCGCGAGAACGACCTGCTGGCCGAACTCTTCCTGGTCGTCGGCAGAGAGCTTTGGAACCACGATGTACTTTTGCGCCCTTTTCATCTGCTCGGTGGTTCCCTCCTGGGATTGTTGCTGGACTTGGGACTGTTGGGCCCATCCCACGGCGCTCCAGACCAGGGCAAAGGCGAGCCAAAGATAGGTTGTACGGACTGGTGTCATGCCTCCTGTTTTGACGCCCTGGATTGTGTTTTTTTGGGGGAAAGGACACCCGGGCCGCCAAATCCTCGCTTTTATCATCAAGGAAACGGGGGGTTCTGTCAAAAACAAAACCCCGCACTTTCCGCAGGGCTTGACGGACTGCGTTCGCCGAAAAAACTCGCCAGTCACGCGAGCATTGCTGGATTAAAAAACCAGAAAGTACGGGGGAAAATCGTTGCCTTGACCTCCCCCTTCCATTATATGATCGAGCGGTGAATTTGGGCGATAAGAAACCCCTCGTTGTGGCGCTTTGCATAGGGGCAATAGTGATCTCCATCCTCTCTCTGTTCATTACGCAATGCGAACGGACGCCCCGCATCGATGTCGCCCGTTATGCGGCTGCGGCCGAAGGACTTGCCAAACATATGGGAGAGGATCTTCCCGAGGGAACCAAGATCGTGCTCGTGGTGATGGATCCAGATATCAAGAGCCAGGTTTTTAGCGCCCAAACCAAGGGATTTGAAACGGGGTTTGCAGCCCATGGCTCGAAACTCAAAATCATCGAAACCTACCCCATCAAGCTTGAAGACATGTCGCGAGGGACCGGTTCGGGCATGCCCACGAAGGTCTATTTTGATGTTCTCCAAAAGCATCCTGATGTTGACGTCATCGCATCGCTGGTAGGCATTCCGCTTCTAAGTGACGCGGAGATCGATCAGCTTCCCGCGAACATCCCAAAGCTTTACGCTCTGATTCTTTACGGCATCGGTGTCAAACGCGCCTTCGATGAGGGCATTCTTTCGGGGTCCGTCATTCCCAAGTACGAGAAGATTGAAGAGGGCAAGGATCCGCAAGAATCAGAAGCGCTCTTCAACAAGTACTACCGCTTCGTGAATGAGAAGGACTACGAGAGCCTGACATTCTGATTTCTTCTAGCTTCTGACTTCTTCCCCTAGAATTCCCTTCTTCTAAACGCAACCAGCCCCAGAGTAAGAAAGATGGCGCTGTAGCCGAGGGAGTAGCCTAACAGGGCAAGCATCGCGATTCCGGGCTCGGGAAAGACATCGTGGAGAAAGTGCTGAAAATTCGGTGTCATATAATAAAACACCAGCATGAGCACGCTGACGCCGGCTCCGGCCATGGCCTTGAAGAGAAGAGGCAGGATGAAGTTGGTGTAGCCGACGGCCAGGATTGCAACGGTGCAGATGGTTGCGAGGATTTCGGAGAAGCATGTCGAAAACATGAACCCGATGGATCCGACCACGAGCGCCAATTCGCCAATTTGGACCATCCTCCAGTAAAACTCCAGGGGGAGATAGTCGTTTTTGACCGTCAGGCAGGTCACGAACAGCGTCATCAGGATCACGAGGTGGGTGATGGTCAGAGCCATCAATCCGCAGAATTTTCCAAAAAGGTATCGGCCGCGGCTGATTGGACGCGAGAGGAACACAATCAGGTTTCCCGTATTGATTTCCTTTGGAATTTCCAGCGTGTAGATAAAGAGCGTTTCAAGAGTGATGAACAACAACATCGCCGTGATCCCGCGTTCAACCAGCAGTTCCGGATTCAGGATGGCGAGATCTTCAACATCGATGCCCAGGAACAGGACGGTTGCCGTGCTGACGCCCAGCACCCATCGCGAGGGCACCTCCCGCCATCGCATCCACGTCAGTTTAAAGATCTGCCACATGGTTATTTGAGCTGTAAGATTCCAAATGTTTCGACTTCGTGAGCCGAGGATTGGACCGGACTCCAGCTGTAAATGAATTGCTGCCCGCCATTGTAGCGGAACCGTCGCGCGTTGAAAAAGAACGACTCACCGCTCTTGGGTTTGATGTCGATCGTGCTCCATGGAATTTTCATCTCATAGGTCCAGGAATCGGTTGAGATGTTCACCGCGGTGACCGTTTTCGCTTCCCACGGTTGGGGATCCAGAGAGGCATTCTTCACGTTGTCATCATGGATCATGAACTGAAAGCTGTTAGTCTTGCCCAGTGCGCTGCCCACAAATTGCTTATAAACCGTGTAATCCCTTTTGGGATTGAAAAAAGTTTCAATGCAGTCCGTCATCCAAACGGACTGTTGGGGGTTTTGACGGGAGAGCTTGTCGACGTTCGGTTCCTGGCACTTCGCAAAAAAGTAAAAATAGTCCTGGTCGTAAGTCGCCCAAATCTGTGTTTCGTGAGGCTCCGCTCCGGCGACGGGTTTGAGTTCCCCCAGCCGATGATCATTTCCAAACCAGCAGAGGTCGCTCTGCAGGCCGTCAATTTGAGGTGGTGATGAGGTGGGGGTAATCGTGGCGTGCGGCACCCGGATCGGGGTGGCCGGATCACGAAGCCAAAGCAGCCGCTCGAGCTGATAGGCGTTGGGCGTTGTCGGCCCCACGGTTCGCAGAATCTTGGCGACCTTCGTCGCTTCATCGAAGCGATCCCTGTTCCAGAGGAGCATTCCGTAATCGCCGGCTAGTGCTGTCAGCGGAATGTTGCCGGCTTGTCGCGTGGCTGGGATGCGAACGACTGCCTGTTCGATCGTCTGACGGTAAAAGTCGAGTTGTTTGTCGGATCCGAGAACTGCCGCCGATTGAGTGGCGGTTTGTTTGAGCAGGTTGTCGAAATTGATCGAAGTGGGAAATCGGTCGCAGATAAAGATCAATTGTTGCTGGAGCTGGTCCCACATTCTCTGGTTGAGCAGAAATGTCATGACCTGCTGTGCGCTCTGACTCTGTTGAATCAACGAGGCGCGATCCTCGATGGTTTTGATCTGGCTTTGGAGGAGGGCGGCTTCCTTCATCTTGCCTTGTTTGAGGTAGACTGCCTCCAGTGATTTCATGACGCCGAGTGAAGGGGCGTGTTTGGGATAATCGTGGCAGATCCTTTCAAATATGGGGGTTTCATCGGTCATCTGCGGGTAGGCGAGCGCGAATTCCCACCACTTGAGCATCTCACTCAATTTGGCTTCGGGCCCCATGGCGATCAGCGCGTCTTCCCAGCCTTGCAGGAATGGCTGAATCCGGTCTGTCTGATGTTGTGTGCCGAACAATTGGATCACTTCTTCATAGGCCCTCAAGGTGCGCGGATCGTTTGGGTACTCCTTGATCCAAGAAGAGCAGGCCTCGATCGTTCCCTTGGTATTTTCCTGGGATTTGGTCGCATCGACAAGATCCGACCAGAGTTTCAATCGGCGGACAGGTTCGATTTCAAACTCGAGGTCCTCATGAATTTGTTTGACCGCGAGCGTCGAGCCGAACTGCCGGTGGAGAAAATCCGCCAAAGGTGAGTTGATTCCCTGGCCTTTGGCCACCAGCTCCTCGAACCGCTCCATCTTGCGAAGGTGCGCGTCGGTAAAAATGATCAGGGCAAGGGCCGGGATGAAGACGGGAAGAAGGTTTCTGAGCTTGGTGCTGCGTACCATTTAAGAAAACGGGGTGGTGGTAGGGTCAAAATGGGACACCACTTAAAATTAATTTCACGCAGGGCCCGGCTCGGCTTTCTAAAAAATTTCGATCACGGCAACTTCGCTCCCGCCTTCAGGGCAGATAGCGGTGACCGCGTCATCATAGTTGTGAGCGCTGTAGCTGCCTCCATTCGGAGTGAGTATAAATCCGTAAGAATCTTTCGAGACACCGTATCCGAGCTTGAGCAGAATGGACTTCTTGCCGTTGTTCTGGATGGAAAATCCCTTGCGGCCAGTCCGTGGCTCCATGATCACGGTTCGTTCCGCCGTGACCGGGACGATGACATTGACTGCGCCTCCGGCCCCCTGAGTCCGGTCCGCGGCGTTGGAGGCATCGCTGATCAACTGCTGGACGTAGGCGATCTTTTTGTCCGTTTCAGGGGTTTTGGGTTTGGCCTTCAGCCCCCCGATGACTTTGTCACCCATTTCGTTGATCTTCTTGATCGCGAGCTGCATATCGTATGAATCCAGGCGCAACTGCGAGATCATGCCGCCCTGCTGGCGCTCGTTGGGCATGCTGCCACGGATGTAGCTGCACCAGAGCTGAAGGATCGCTTCGGGATCGTTCTTGGCGAGTTTGCCCTTCTGGTAGAGGATCAAGCGATTGACGTGCGAGGGAGTGCCGGGGAAGCTTCGGGCTTTTTCGTAATATTTGATGGCCTGTTCAGGATCGTCTTTCCAATAGGCGCAAATCCAGCCTGCGCGGAACGGAATATTCCAGTCGTTGCACATGGTGGTATCAAGAGCCTTGTCCAGGAGTTTCAAGGCTCGGTCGGGTTTGAGATAGCCGATTTCCAGGGCCGACTGGCTGGTGGCCTCGAAGAAAAATGGATCCAGCGAGGTCAGTTTGTCGGCCCTCCGGTAAAGAATTTCGGCCAGGTCGTCGTTGAGCTTATCGATGGAGCCGCGGTGCTGGAGTGACTGCATCCAGGCCAGGTCGCCCAAGAACTTGTTGAATCCCATGCAGGTGGGGCTGATGATTCCCTTGCCTACAGCAGGGTCAAATTCCCGCTTTGCGGAATGCAATTTTTGCGCGCATACAAATGCGAGAATGAGGGCGACTGCTGCAGTGATCAGGATGGGTAGACTTCGGTTATTCATGGAAATTCCTCTAGTTGATATCCCGCTTTCTAAAGACAAACACGGCCATCGCCAGCAAGAAGATGGTGTACAGCACCGAGTAGACGAGGCCACCCCAAACAAAAAGCCATGGCACAGCAAAGAAGTGCCCCAGCTCAAGTTTCAAATTTAAGATGTCGAAATTCGGAAGCAGGCCATAGAGTAGCCAGCCAAACGTATTGCGGGCGATGAACTCTTGCGAGGCGTTGCCGAGCGCGAAAAACAGAAGCATTCCGACGGCGGCCGGCACTTCACCGAGAAAGGTGGATAGGAAAATCCCCATCGCGATCAGAATAGCCATCGCGCCGATCGTGAGCACAAGTATTTTCATGATTCCCCAACCGACCCAGATTTTCGCGAACCAGAGCACGACACCCAGACCGAATGAGATCAGGGAGGTATTGATCAGCATGAACAGGAAAACGCCCAAGAACTTTCCGAGCAGGTAGTGATCCCGGCCCAGAGGCTTTGTCAGCAGCGTTTGTACCAGTTTTTGACGCATGTCGCGCGCCAGATCGAATACGACCACCAGTGCCGAAAGAAAACCGACCAGCGTGAGCATTGCGTATCCAGTGTCGATCATCAGCTCCTTTTCACGGCCTGCGCTGAGATCGCCGTAGAGGCTGGCGGTGCCGATGAAGATGACGCCGAGAAGCAGAAGGACGTACAGAGACTTGATCTGCAGCATCCTTCCGAGGGTTGCGCGGCATATGGTCAAGATGTCGTTCATGGCATCGGTCTCCTATTTCCCTACGGTGTTATGGATTCGGGTATCGCGAAGTTGCGCGTTGTCTTCCTCAATTTTTTGAAAGAAGAAATTTTCCAGGTTTTCGGTTTGCGCGATCATGCTGACATCCTTGGCGCCGCTGGCTTCCAATTGCTGCACGATTTCCTTGGCCGAAGCCCTGGATGCGGCTTTGAAAACCCAATGATGTCCGTGTTTTGAAAAGTCATCGCAAAGGGGTTCCAGGTCGGATAGGACGCCAGAGGGGACGTCCGTGGCCCGGACTTCACTTCGTGACATACCTAGCAAATCGGAGACAGCTCCGCAACAAATCAAACGACCCTTGTTGAGGATTCCGATCTCATCGCACATCTCCTGGACGTCGCTCAGGATGTGGCTGGAAAAGAAGATGGTTTTACCCTGTTCCTTCAGGCTTAGCATGAACTCCTTGAAGTCCTTCCGGCCATAGGGATCGAGCCCGTTCAAGGGCTCATCCAGGAGAACCAGGTTGGGATAGTGGATCACCGCCTGTGCGATTCCGATGCGCTGCAGCATGCCCCGGGAGAAGGTGCTCAGCTTGGCCTCGGCCTGCCCTTCAAGTCCGACTCGAACCATCAATTCCTGGGCGCGCGTGTGGCGTTCGCGGACAGGAACATGGGCGAGTTCGGCGCAGAGCTCCAAAAATTCCTGGGCGCGCAGATGACCGGCGAACGACGGTTCATCAGGCAGAAATCCGATGTGTTCGCGGGATTTCTTGTCGCCGATGGGGACGCCGTAAATCGTTCCCGTGCCGCGTGTTGGCGAGATCAGGCCGAGCAGCAGCTTGATGGTGGTCGTTTTCCCGGCGCCGTTTGGCCCGAGGAAACCGAAGATAGTGCCCGGCTTGACGTCAAGATTGAGGTCCGAAAGAGCCCTGACCCTTCGATTCGACCAAAAGGACGAGTAGGTCTTGCTGAGAAGACGACACTGGATTACGGATTCAGAGGATTCAGACATGGGTACTGTCTGTTGAGTCTATTGACTCGCCGTGACTCGCAGTTTCCCCCCTCCGTCACAGCGGCTTTGTAAAAGATTCCACGAAATGTGGGAAAAGTCCAACCCAAAGCAAAGCCGAAGCGCGAACGGGAAAGGCGGAATAAGGCCTGAAGACGGGCGTTTTTAAACGTTCAGGACAGGCGGTTTGGAACGGTCATTGGGGCGCTTAAGCGGTCGTCGATTTTGCCGAGCTGGCATTCTCGGGGTCGACCCACTTGCCGTGGGACTTGATCAGGTCAATCAGGCGCTGATCGGCCTCCGCCTCGGGGACGTGATACTGAACACACTCTTTGCCGACATAGAGATTCACCTTGCCCGGGGCGCCTCCGACGTAACCGAAGTCAGCATCGGCCATTTCGCCGGGGCCGTTGACGATGCAACCCATGATGGCGACCTTCACGCCCTTGAGGTGCGCGGTCTTCTGCTTGATCCGTTCGGTGGTCGACTGGAGGTTGAAGAGCGTCCGGCCGCAGGAGGGACATGAGACGTACTCGGTTTTGGTGATGCGGTTGCCGGTTCCCTGCAGGATGTTGTAAGCCCAGCGGAGCGCTTCCTTCGCCGTGGGTCCGGAGACTTCAACGGAATCGCCGATGCCGTCGCAAAGAAGGCCGCCGATGTTGCTCGCCGATTCCAGCAAAAGACTGTCGTCGGTGGAACGCGTCTGGGAAGGTTTCACATTGCGCAGGTGGATCGGATAGTCGACGCCCAGATTGGAAAGATACGACGCCAAAATACGATACCCCTGAACGAGCCCGACATTTTCCGTTTGCCCGATGCCGACGATGATTTCAAAAAATCCCTTGTCGCGGCACCTCTCAAAAAACGTTTTTCCGTGATGTGAGTTGTTGTCGGAAAGATTGATCTGGAGCGAGGCTTCATTTGTCTGCGCGTAGTCGATCAGCTTGTCGAACTGCGCGGCGGTCCAGCCCATCGCGGTTTCACCGCGCGAGTCTGCCGGTTCAAAAATGATTTTCTCGGCGATGCCGATCGGAAGCTGGGCGGCCAGCGCCGCGTTGGAGCCGATGTTGATCGAGAAGAGGTTGGAACCCGCGGCGGATCCCTCCTCGCTGCGCAGATCCTGGATCTTTTCAAGATCTGAAGCGTTCTTCGCCTGGAACTGGATGATTTCGGCAATGATGTCGCCGCCGCCCCGGGTCACCTCGAAAATCTTTTTCTCCAGATCGGCAGCGTGCAAATCGAGCGGGATCTCGACGCAAATCGTTTCGGAGTGGCCGATGGCGAGATCGCCTATGGTGACCTCCCGGGATTTGCGGCGCGAGTATTCGTAAGGATTGCGGATGTCTTTCAGGTCGAGCTTGCCCAGGTCGATTTTCGCAACCGGGCCGTGGCCTTCGTTGTATTTCTTCGCGATGGCCTGAGCGACGGGGATTTCATAAACGGAATCCTCGGTTAGCGAGACGCGAATCGTGTCACCGATGCCGTCATCGAGGAGAGAGCCGATGCCGATGGCGGATTTGATGCGGCCGTCCTCACCGTCGCCCGCCTCGGTGACGCCGAGGTGGAAGGGGTAATCCCAATTGAACTCGCCGAGACGCTGGGCCAGCAGCCGGTAGGCCTGGATCATCACCTTGGGGTTGGATGCCTTCATCGAAAGCACGATCTCGTGGTAATTGTGGTCGCGGCAGATGCGGACAAATTCGAGGGCCGACTCGACCATGCCCAGAGGCGTGTCGCCATAGCGGTTCATGATGCGATCGGAAAGGGATCCATGGTTCGTGCCGATGCGCATCGCGACGCCGAGTTCGATGCAGCGCTTTACCAGTGGGGAAAAAGCCTCGTGGATGCGCGCAAGCTCTTCGTTGTACTGGTTGTCGCTATATTCACGAATGGCGAACTTCTTTTTGTCCGCGTAGTTGCCGGGATTGACGCGGATTTTGTCAACATGGTTGACGGCTTCCATCGCCGCGGAGGGCAGAAAGTGGATGTCGGCCACCAGCGGAACGAGAATGTTCTGCCGGCGCAACTCGGCACGGATATTTTTGATGTTCTGGGCGTCCTTCGTCGTGGGAGCGGTGATCCGGACGATCTCGCAGCCTGCGTTGAACATTTCGATCGTTTCCTTGACGGTGGCCTCGGTATTCATGGTGTCAGAGGTCGTCATCGACTGGACCCGGATCGGGTTGGAGCCGCCGATGCCGATCGCGCCAACCTTGACCTCGCGGGTCTTGCGCCGCTGATAGGAAAATGGGTGAAAGCAATAAGGGGTGGGATTCATTTGCCGTTAAATTGTTCGCTTTTGCTATTTGTTGGCCGCCGGTTGGGTTGCCGGAGGAGGTTGAATGTTCTTCTCATTGGCCTCCTTAGGCTTGAAACCGTGCATGATTCGCAATCTTTTCACATCATTGAATGAGACGTAAACAACAAAAGCGAGCAGGAGGATCACAAAAGCCGTCTGAATTCCCTCCATCAGCCTCTGATTCAGGGGCTTTTTACGCACCCATTCGAGTAATGTAAACACGATGTGGCCGCCATCCAAAACAGGCAGGGGAAGCAAATTGATGATGGCGAGGTTGACATTCAGAAGGACCAGAAAATAGAGCGCGAGCCGGATGTCCGAGGCGACGGCATTGTAAAGAATATCAATGATCCCTATGGGTCCGGAGAGGTCCTTGACGCCGATTCCGGTCTGCTTTTGATGAAAGATTGCGTTGACGATCCGGGTCATCTGTAAAACGACTTCGGTGATTTGTTTGACTGGGTTGGGGTGAATTAACGCCGTTTCCGAATCGCCGAACTTCACGCCAATCATCCCCTTTTTTTCGGAGGCATTGAACTCGGGCGTCACGTGCAGCGTTACCCGCTTGCCATGCCGGTCCACGACTACGGAACATTCCTTGCCGGGCTGTGTTGCGATACTGCTCATCAGTTGATTGATCGTCAAATCCGCCTGTCCGTCAAAAGTGATCATCACGTCGTCAAGCTGGAATCCAGCGCGCTCCGCGGGCATATCACGGACCAATTCATGCACGACGATCGTTTGCTTGGGCTCCGATTGGATCTCGCGGATTCCCAAAGCATTTTTCGAAGGTTCAAACCGGACAGTCTCGACTTTTCCATTCCGAAGAACTGAGACGTCGATGGCCGTGCTGTTGGCAAAAACGGTCTCGGCCTTGATATCCAGCCAGTCCTGGACCGCGATGCCGTTGATGGCGATGATCTTGTCACCGACGCGCAGTCCGGCGGCTGCTTCCACACTCTGGTCCGGAACATAACCTATGGTTGTATCCGTGAACGATTTGTCGACGGGAATGCCGACCACCCAAAGAATCGACGCGATCAGAATCGCGAACAACATATTGAAGAAGCTGCCCGCGAAGAGGGTTGGAATCCTGTCGATGGGCCTGGCGTAGGGAAGTTCTTCCTTGGGGATTTCGCTTTTGCCCTCGATGGGATCATCGGGCTGGAGCTGGGGGAGCTTGACGTAGCCGCCAAGAGGGATGGACCGGAGCGAAAATAAAACGTCGCCGATTTTCTTTTGCCAGATGGGTGGGCCGAACCAGAGGGAGAACTCGTCGACCTTCAGTTTTCTCCAGCGGGCCAGCAGGTAATGGCCGTACTCGTGCACGAAGATGGTCAGGTTGAAAAGCAACAAGACCATCACCGTGCAATAGATGAACTTCAGCGCCTGGATGGATAAACTTTCCATGTTTTGCACCTTATTGGGCAGCCACTTCGCGGGCCCAGCGGTCGGCTTCCACGATAACATCCAACGACGGATGTGCAACTGTCCGGTGCATTCCAAGTGTCCGGGCGACTGTTTCGGAGATGCCCGGGAAGCTCAATGCCCCTTTGACAAAGCGGTCGACGGCCACTTCGTTGGCGGCGTTGAAGACGGCTGGCGTTGTGCCGCCTCGCCGTCCAGCCTCACGGGCCAGCATGAGCGCGGGGAAGCGTTCGTCGTCGGGATTTTCAAAAGTCAACGTATGGACCCGGGCCCAGTCGATCGGCTCCATGGTATTTGCCGCGCGGCCGGGGTAGGTGAGCGCGTACTGGATCGGGTAGCGCATGTTGGGCTCACTGAGTTGGGCAAGGATCGAGCCATCCACAAATTCGACCATCGAGTGGATGATGCTCTGTGGATGAATGACTACTTTCACATGGTCGATGTCCACGCCGAAAAGCCATTTGGCCTCGATCATCTCCAATCCCTTGTTCATCATGGTCGCCGAATCGATTGTGATCTTCCCGCCCATGTTCCACGTCGGGTGTTTGAGCGCGTCCGCGACGGTGATGGCCGCAAATTCTTCCTTCGGTTTTTTCCGGAACG